>FTFF01001005.1_pt1 | contig 12089 bp, 13 predicted proteins | sample 1640361 | NCBI WGS metagenome assembly FTFF01 (sample SAMEA3914816, study PRJEB12502) | metagenome | biome: forest; material: soil | place: USA | collected 2011-09-16 | depth 0.3 m | reverse complement strand
GCGTGATCGCACACGAGCGCGAGATCCGGGAAGAGGAAGTTCGGCGGAGAGAAGCCGCCGCGCCGCACATCGCGCAGACCGGGCTCGTCTACTCGCCGGACCTGCCGGCGGTGATGCCGACCGTCGTCGCGCGCGCTGAGCGTCAGCCGCGGGGATCGGCGAGCGCGCGGCTGATGTCCTGCGCGGTGACGATCGGACCGTCGCAGAAGAGCAGGAGCGCGCGCTCGATCACGATCTCGAGCTCGCGGAAGTTGCCGGGCCAGCGCTGGAGGCGGAGGAGGTCGAGCGCGTCCTTGCGGATGAGCGTCGCGCCGGCGATGGGGGCGTCGCCGTCGAGGATCACGTTCGTGGGGAGGCCGCGCGACGAGCGCACGCGGTTCGCCATCCAGCGCGCGGCCTCGGCGACGTCCTCGGGTCGCTCGCGGAGCGGCGGCAGGACGAGGTCGAGGCGCGCGAGCTTGTGGTAGAGGTCGTGGCGGAAGCGGCCGGCGTTCACCTCGGCGTGCAGGTTCCCGTCGGTGACGACGATGATCGACAGCTGCGTGCGGCGCTCGCGGAGCTCGCCGTCGCGGTGGTAGCGACCGCCCTTCACCACCTCGAGGAGGCGACGCTGGATCTGCGGCGAGAGCCCGATGACCTCGTCGAGCACGAGCGTGCCGCCGCCCGCCTCGGCGACCGCGCCGTCGGTGGGGCGATCGCCCTTGTGGGTCGGCGCGGTGCCGAAGAGCTCGGCCGAGACGACGTCCTCGGGGCGGCCCGACGTCGAGACGGTGACGAGCGGCCCGCCCTCGGGGCGCATGAGCTCGTGCAGCGTGTGCGCGAGCCCCTCCTTGCCGGTGCCGGGCTCGCCGCCGACGACGGCGTTCGTGGTGAACGGCCGCGCGCGCAGCCGCTCGAGGATGTCGAGGATGTAGCGCACCGACGGGTGCGGCGAGGCGAGCCGCACCAGGCCCGCGGCCGAGCCCTTGAACGCTCCCGAGGTGACCTCGCCGAGCGAGGACGCTTCCTTCGTACGCTTGGACATGAGGGAGAGGACTCTAGCGCGTAAAGCCGAGGAGCTGGTCCATCGTCTTCTGATCCGCGTCGGGGAAGGGGTACTGCTCGAACTCGGAGGAGGCGACCCAGCGGAAGTCCTTCACGCGGCGGGCGACGAGCGGGGGGCCCTCGACGAGCGAGGCCTCGTACAGCGCGAGGGCGACGCGGTAGCCGTCGTACTCGTGGACCTTCTCGCCGAGCTTGCGGCCGATCTTGGCCTCGGCGTCGAGGCGCTCGCGCAGCTCTCGCCGCAGGGCGTCTTCATCGGCCTCGCCGGGCTCGACCTTGCCGCCCGGGAACTCCCACAGGAGCGCGAGCACCGCGGTCTCGCGCCGCTGGGTGATGAGGTAGCGACCCTCACGCTCCACCACGGCCGCCACCACCCGCACCGTCTTCTTGCCGACGACGTCGCTCACGTTGCGAAGAGTAGGGCATCCCCCGGGAGGCGGCAACTCATTGGAGCTGGATGCGCTGCACCTTGCTGGTCCCGACCGATCCGTCGACGCCGGCGAACAGGTACACGTTGTTGTCGATCACGCTCGCGTGGAAGTCCGAGAACCCATTCGCGCCGAAGTAGCCGCCGGCGCTCTGGGTGGAGGCGCCGAGGGTGCCGGCGATCGTGACCGCCAGCGCCTCGTAGGTGTTCTGCGCCGTGCTCGAGTTGACCCCGCCGAAGACGAAGAGCTTGTTCCCGGCGTAGGCCAGCGCCGGCTGCGCGCGCGCGGTGACGAACGAGGGGCCGGCGACCACGGCGCCGAGGGTGCCGCTGGCGGCGGTGAACGGGAAGTAGCTGGTGGCGACCGCGTTGCCGCCGAGGATGAAGACGTTCTTGCCGAAGGTCGCCGAGCGGACGTAGGCGTTCGTCGTGCTCAGCGAGCCGGACTGGTTGTTGCTGGTGCTGAGCTCGCCGTTGGTGCTCTGCGCGTAGTTGTAGATGTAGCTGTTCGGCAAGGTGAGCGTGGTCCCGTTGTAGGACTGGCCGGCGAACCAGAAGACCGAGATGTTGGCCGACGTGATGCCGAACGCGCCGACGCCGAGCGGGTTGCCGTTCGCCACCGGCGTCTCGGGCGTCCCGATCGTGCCGTCGTCGTTGATGGGGATCCGCTCGTAGGTCGTGTTGTTGGCGGCGGCGTACTGCCCGCCGATGACGTAGACGTGCTTGCCGGCGACCACCGTCCCGCAATAGGAGTGCTCGTTGTTCGAGAGGGTGGCGGCGTCGTTGACGAAGGTGGTCAGCGAACCGTCGACGTTGACGGTGGCGTGCTCGATCGTCTGGGTGCCGTTGCGCCCGCCGAACAGGTAGATGTTCCGCCCGAGCACCGCCATGCAGTAGTCGATGCGCGTGCTCGGCACGGTCACGCCGTTCAGCACCATGGGCGCGGCGACGGTCGTGGCGTTCCCCATGATCGACGCCTGATCGAAGCCGGCCTGGAGCGTCCCGCCCTCGCCGCCGAGGACGTAGAGCTTGTTGCCGATGAGGTGCGTGGTCGCGCCGGCGCGCGCGGTGTCGAGCGAGGCCGCGGCGGTGAACGCGGTGGTGAAGTCGCCGTCGACGGTGAGATCCGCGATGGCGGTGGGCGCGAGCGGCGTGCCCATCGCCTCGCCGCCGGCGACGTAGATGCGCTGGCCGATGAGGGTCGAGGTGTGGAACGCGCGCGCAGCGGGCAGCGCCTGCGCGGCGACGTCGAAGACGCCGGGCGTCACGGTGCCGAGCGAGCCGTCGGCGTTGATGGTCGCGTGATCGATCGTGGCCACGTAGCCGGCGGCGCCGACGCCGCCGATCACGTACAGCGACTTGCCGGCGACGATGGCGCTGGCGCCGTAGCGCGAGTCGGAGAGCTGAAGGCCCGTGTCCTGGAACGGCCCGAGCGAGTTGTCGCTGCGGATGAGCGCGCGCTCGACCGTCTTCAGGCCATTGCCGCCCATCACGTACACGTACGGGCCGATCACCGCGCTCGCCGCCCCGGCGCGCCCGGTCGTCAGCGTGACGCCGGCGTCGTTGATCGTGCCGACCGAGTGATCGGCCGCGATGGTGGTGGTGTCGATCGAGCTGAGCGCGCCGGTGCCGTGCTCGCCGCCGATGATGTAGACCCGATCATGGAAACCCACGAGGGTCGCGCGCCGACGCGGCGTCGTCAGCGTGACCGGCTGGGTCTCGAAGCGGTAGAGCGTGCCGTCGGCGTTGACGAGCGCGCGCTCGATCGTGTCGAGCGCGGACGCCGGCCCCTGGCCGCCGAAGACGTAGAGGTAGTCGCGATCGATCGAGGCCACGTGGTACGAGCGCGCGGTCTGCATGACCTGCGTGACCCGCGCGTTGCCGGTCTGCTCGTAGTAGGGGAAGAACGGCTGCAGCCCGAGCGGGAACGTCGTCTTGCGCACGATCGGCGTGAGGATCGTCCCGCTGCCGAAGACGAGCTGGATCGGGCCGGTCGCCGCGGTGCTCGGCATCTTGACGAGGAGGCGCGTCGTGTCGGCGGCGTCTACCGTCGCCGCCGCGCCGCCGGAGAAGGTCACCGAGGTCGGCGGGCTCGGGAAGCGACCGCTGATGACGATACGGTCGCCGGTGGCGGCGGCGCGCGGCGAGACGTGCGAGACGTACGGCCCGCCGCAGTCGACCATGTTGCCGCACTGGTTCGACTGCATCCCGAAGGTCGTGACGGTGCAGGGATCGACCGGCACGCACCCGGCGAAGTCCTGCGCCGCGTCGATCGCCATGCCGTCGATGAGGTCGGTTCCGCCGTCGACGTCTCCGCCCGGCGGGCCGAGGACGAACGTGACGCTGGTCTTCTTGCCGGCGACGATCGCGACCGACTTGGTGTCGCGGGCCTTCTCGATGCCGTTGGCGAGTCCGGCGATCGTCACGTCCTGGGTGGTGCCCTCGAGCTCTTTCGGCGGCACGATGCCGATGACGACGGGCAGCTTGAACGCGGCCGCGGGCTCGGGCTGCCGCTTGGTCGCCGCACCGAGCGTGATCGAGAGCTGATCGAGCCCCGTCGCGGTGCCCTCGACGCGCGCCGCGATGCAGGTGCCGGCGATCCCCTGGCAGGGATCGACGACACCGCAGGCGACCAGCGACAACGATGCGACCGCGAGGCCAAGGATACGACTCATGGGTCGGAAGCCCCCTTCACTCAAGCTAGAACCGGACCGCAGGCAGCGACTGCGGCTGATCGTGGCGGGCCACGAGGACCCCGGCCACCACGCCGGCGACGAGGACGACGCCGATGGAGCCGCCGATGACGCCCCAGAACCAGCCGCGCTTGTAGATCGGCTTCTTCGCGGGCGCGGCGGTCACCGCGTTCGCGCTCACCGCCGGCGCGGCCGCGGGCGTCTCGACGACGACCGGCGGCGGCGCCGCTGGAGTCACGGGTGTCGCGGGCGGTGCGGGCGTCTCCGGCGCGGGCGTCTCGCGGACGATCTTCTCGAGCGCCGCGATGTGGCGCTCGACCTCGGCGCGGTTCTGCGCCCTGGGCGCGAGCCGCAGGTACTTCTGGTAGAAGCTCAGCGCCTTGTCGGCGCGGTGCGCGAGGCGGTGCGACTGCGCGATGTTGTAGAGGAACTCGGGCGCCGGGCGGAGGCGGAAGCCCTCCTCCCACTTCTCGATCGCCTGGTCGTACTCCTCGAGGTGGTAGTGCGCCATGCCCTTCTCGTAGAGCGCGCGCGCCCGCACGCTGTCGTCGCTGTCCGCGGCGGCGGGCGCTGCGCGCAGGGGCCGGGCGGGTGGAAGGGCGAGCGCGGCCGCGACGGACAGCGCCCCCACCCAGCCTGAACAGCGACGGAGGGAGATCATCCGGCTAAGGTAGCTTAGGCGCTCCGGGCGCGTCCACTATCGGCTGCGTACGTAGAACCAGATCGCGAGCGCGACGAGCGTCGTGAGCGTCGTCACGAAGAGCGCGATCTTGGCCCACGAGTACGGCGCCTTGCCCTGCACCTCGCCGGTCTGCCCGTTCACGAGGAAGCGGTAGACGTCGCCGCGGTAGCGGTACGCGGCGATCCAGATGGGCAGGAGCACGTGCTTGAAGGTGAGCTCCGAGTAGGTCGAGCTCACCTCGAGCTCGCGGTGCGTGTCGCCGGGCACGTCGTCGGCGCAGCGGTCGCGCTGCGTCTCGTCCATGCGCGCGCGTGCGCGCTCGAAGCCGCCCTGCAGGTCGACCGCGTACTCCTCGGCCTGCCAGCCGGCGAGGAAGCCGGGCGTGTACGGCACGAGCGCCGCGGTGTCGAAGGACTGGAGCGAGCCCGCCAGCTCGGCGGGCAGCCCCACCGACGCGCAGACGAGGACGTCGTCGTAGTCGTCCGCGCGCTGGCCCCACGCGGGCTCCCAGCGCGTGTGCTGGACCTCGCGCGTCTTCGTGACCGTCTCGCCGTTCTCGGTCGCCTCGTACTCTTCGGTCACGTAGTAATAGTGTCCCGCCTCCGCGGTCCACGACGACTCGGCGTGCGCGTCGTACGTCCAGAAGGGGACGTAGATGCCGGCGAGCTCCTTCACCTGCGCGAGGCGGCGGAGATCGCCCGGCCGGAACCAGAGCCGGGAGAGCCAGTCGGCGAAGGCGCCGTTGGCGCGCTTGCGATCGACGCCGAACGGCACGAGCGACTCGGGGCGGAGGAGCCGGCGGTTCTCCTCCTGCACGAGGATGCTCGATGAGCCGCAGAAGCTGCAGCTCGTGGCCGTCTTGCCAACGTCGAAGTGCACGCTCGCGCCGCACTCCTTGCAGAGCGCGACCTTGTCCCCATCCATGCCGAGGCCCGTCGGCATCGACTCGACGCCGCGGGCGAGGAGCGCGTCGAGGTCGTGCTCGACGATCGCGCCGGCGCCGCTCGGCACCTCGCGCGTCGCGCCGCAGAAGTCGCACTTGAGGAGCTGCGCGGCGGCATCGTAGCGCTGCTCGGCGTCGCACGCCGGGCACTTGAACCGGTCCGCGCGCGCGGCCTTCGGACCGTCCTTCTCGACTGGCTCGATCGGGTCGCCCATGGTCGATCGCCGAGCGTCATAGTAACATCAACGCGGACGCGCGCGGCTCCGCGCCAGGAGGATCGGGATGGGCATCTTCGACTTCGTGAAGAAGGGCGCGCAGGAGCTGTTCATCGCCCGCCCGGACGAGGCCAAGGGCCTGCTCGTCTACAAGCACGCCGATCAGACCGTGCCGAATCGCGCGCAGATCACCGTCGCGCAGGACGAGTGCGCGCTCTTCTACAAGGACGGACAGCTCGTCGGCCGCCTCGACGCGGGAGTGCACAAGCTCGAGACGGCGAACATCCCGTTCCTGTCGCGGCTGGTCGACTCGTTCACCGGCGGCAACCTGTACCGCGCCGAGCTCTGGTTCGTGACGCTGCGCGAGCTCGGCGGCTGGAAGTTCGGCGGCCGCATCGGCGACGTCGAGGATCCGAAGAGCGGCCTCGCGATCCAGCTCATGGTGCACGGCGAGTTCTCGATCCAGGTCGATGGTCAGCCGGACGGCGTCCAGAAGCTGATCGCGTTCTTCGGGCAGCGCAGCTGGTCGACCACCGACGAGTTCGACGGGTGGTTCCGCAGCCTGGTCCTCAAGATCATCCGCGACCGCATCGCCGAGCTGTGCGTGAAGCAGAACATCCCGCTCCTCAACGTGACCTCGGGCGCGCTCACCGAGGAGGTCGAGGAGATCGTGCTGAAGGGCGTCGAGCCGCAGCTCGCGCCCTACGGGATGAAGGCGGTCCGCCTCGGCAACTTCCTCGTCTCGATGAAGGAGGAGGACGAGGCGCAGCTGAAGGCGCTCTACAAGGACGCGGCGCAGCTGCGCATGGCCTCGGGCGCCAACCTCCAGGCCTACCAGCAGTTCGCCGCGGGCAAGGCGATGATGGGCGCGGCCGAGGGGATGGCCAAGGGCGGCGACGGCGGGGGCGGGAACCCGATGCTCGGCGGCGCCGGGCTCGGCGTCGGCCTCGGGATGGCGCAGATGTTCAACCAGCAGAACCAGCAGGCGCAGCAGGCCCCGCAGCAAGCCGCGCCGCAGTCCCAGCTGCGCCAGCTCCTGTCGACGGCGCAGGCGAAGCTCCCGTCGGTGACCGACGCCGAGACCAAGGCCCGTCTCGAGGGGCTCGTGAAGGATCTGAAGGGCGCGGTCGGCAAGGGCGACAAGGCCCGTCAGGCAGAGCTCGAGACCGAGCTCAACGACCTCCTCTTCGTCCTCGAGTAGAGACCTCGCCGCGGGAACCTCTCCGCGCGCGCGTTGTCTCTCCTGGCATGCACCACAACCTCGCGGCTCGTGCCGCGGCGCTCGCGCTCTGCGTCGGCGTCGCGTGGGGAACCCTCGCATCCGCCGATCCGTCCGCCTGCGCGCGCGGGCACACCGAGCTCGACCGCGAGCAGAAGCGCGTGGTCGTGACCTTCGAGAACGGCTGCGACGCGCGCGTCGGTTGCGCGGTCAGCTGGACGGTGCGCTGCGGGCGCTCGCGCGTCGAGCACCGATCCGAGCAGCTGCGGATCGACGCGCGCGGCGAGGCGACCGTGACCGCGTCCGCGCAGGTGTGCGGCGACGACGAGTGGCGCATCTCGGATCCGCGCTGGCGCTGCGACGAGCCGGAGGGGCCGGTCACCGAGTCGAGCAAGCCGCCGCGCCGCAGACGGCGGTAGCGCCTAGCCGCGCAGGGTCGGGAACGCCTCGCGGATCCCGGCGAGCACGAACTCGACGGCGATCGCCGCGAGGATGAGCCCCATCACGCGCATGAGCACGTTGAGGAACGTCTTCGAGAGATGTCGCTCGATCCAGCTCGCGCCGCGCAGCGTCAGCCAGGTGCCGAGCGCGGTGACCGCGATCGCGAGGAAGACGAAGCCGCGCTGCACCATCGAGGTCGAGCGCGCCATGAGCACCATCACGGTCGCGATCGCGCCGGGGCCCGACAGGAGCGGGATCGCGAGCGGGATGATCGCCACGTCGGCCTTCTCGACGCCCTCCTGCTCCTCCTCGGGCGTGGTGCGCGTGCGCGACGGTCGCGCCTGCATCATGTCGAGCGCGACGAGGAAGCAGAGCAGGCCGCCCGCGATCTTGAACGCGGGCAGGGAGATGCCGAAGAACTGGAAGATGACCCCGCCGGCGGCGGCGAAGATCGCGAGCGTGAGGCCCGAGGTGGCGGCCGCGCGGAACGCGGTGGCGCGCTTCTGCGCCGGGCTCTCGCTCTGCGTGATCGCGAGGTAGACCGGCAGCACCGCGAACGGGTCGACGATGAAGAAGACCGCCGAGAGCGTCACCAGGGCGAACGTGATCTGATCGCGCATCGCGATCGGCGCCGGTCAGGTGGGCGCGGTGAGGGCGGTGTCGAGCTCGCGGCGGACGCGATCTTCGATCTTGCCCTTGAGGGGAGTGAGCGCGAAGGAGAGGTCGATCATCACCGAGACGCGATCGGCGCCGCAGGTGATCTTCCCGGTCGCGCCGGTCCCCTTCACGTCGGCCTCGGTGGGCGTGCGCCAGTTCGCGGAGAGGCCGTACTTGGCGGCGAGCCGATCGGCCAGCGCCTGCAGGCGGCGCTTGGCCTCCTCGAGGCTGAGCTGATGGGCGCGCTCGACGGTGAACTTGGGCATGGCCGGATTGCTCCCTGCCTGCGCTTTTAGCACGTGCTAACGTCGGCCGGGAAGGAGGGAGGATGGTCAGCGCGTCGTCGGTCCGGCTCACCAGGCTCGTCAAGCGCGCCGGCGCGGCCAAGTACCCGCCGGGCTACCTCCTGCCGCTCCTCGGCGCGCTGCCGCCGATCGCCGACCCGAACGTGCTCATCGGGGCGGCCACCGCCGACGACGCCGCGGTCTACCGCATCGACGACGAGCGGGCGCTCGTCCTCACCACCGACTTCATGACGCCGATCGTCGACGATCCGTACGAGTTCGGCCAGGTCGCATGCGCGGACGCGCTGTCGGACGTCTACGCGATGGGCGGCCGGCCGCTCGCGGCGCTCAGCCTGGTCGGGTTCCCGGAGCAGCTCGACGCGTCGATCCTCGCCGACGTGCTGCGCGGCGGCGCCGACAAGGCCCGCGAGGCGGGCATCGACGTCGTGGGCGGGCACACGATGAAGACCGACGAGCCGATCTACGGCCTCGCGGTGACCGGGATGGTGCACCCGGAGCGCGTCGTCTCGAACGCGGGCGCGCGCGACGGCGATCGGCTCGTGCTCACGAAGCCCATCGGCCTCGGCGTCGTCACGACCGCGGCGAAGGAGGAGAAGGACGTCCTCGGCGCGATCCGCGAGGCGGTGCACCTCATGACCACGCTCAACCGCCCCGCCTGCGAGGCGATGGTCGAGATCGGCGTCCACGCCGCCACCGACGTGACGGGCTTCGGCCTGCTCGGGCACCTCCGCGCGATGATGAAGGCGAGCCAGGCGCGCGCCACGATCTGGCTCGACAAGGTCCCGCGGATCGCCGCCGCCGAGCGCTACCTCCGCGACGGGATCGCGCCGCCCGCGACGCACGCGAACCGGCGCTTCCTCGCCGACTGGGTCGACTGGGGCGACACCGACGAGACGGCACAGCTGCTCCTCGCCGACGCGCAGACCTCGGGAGGTCTCCTCATCGCGGTCGCCGAGGCGGACACCGAGCCCCTCCTCAACGCGATGCGCCGCCGTCGCGCGCCGCCCGCGACCGTCGTCGGCGTGGTCGCGCGCGCCGCGCCCGATCAGGCCGGCCGCATCACCGTCGTCCCGCACCCCTAACCGCAACAGGAGAAGCCGCTTGCCCCTCGTCCTCCGTGAGCTGCACCGCGCGTCGTCACCGGACGCGCTCAACGAAGAGTGGATGGTCCTCGAGAACACCGGCCCGCAGCCGGTGAGCGCGCAGGGCTGCTCGGTCACCGTCGCCAGGAACGCGAAGGACCGCCCGAAGATCCTCGGCACCCTCGACCCCGGCTTCATGCTGAAGCCCGGCGAGAAGATCCGGCTCGTCACCGGGACCGCCTCGCGGAAGGCCGAGGGCACGCCGCCCGAGCAGACCGACGACCTCAAGAACTACCACCTCTTCCTGAAGCAGGCGGTCCTCGTCGCGACCGGCGCGGTGGTCCGCCTGTCGCTGCGGCAGCTCGAGCTCGTGCGCGGCACGTACCAGCCCACCGCGCCGGGCGGCGTCGCCGCCTAGCGATGCGCGCGGCCGGCGATCAGGCCGGCGACGATCGCGCCGACGAGCAAGAGCAGCGCGAACACCAGCCACCCGCGGCGCGCTCGGCCTCGAGCGGCCGCCGCGCTCACGGGCGGGCTCGCCGGCGGCTCGTGGACCGTCGGTGACGCCGGCGCCGGCGCCTCGTCGTGCGCCGGCGCGTACGGATCGGGCGCGGTGTCCCCCTCGAGGAACGCCGGGTTGGCGACGAGCGCGGGCGCGACGCCGTCGTCCTCGCTGTCGAGACCGTGCTCGGCCTGCGCGAAGATCGGGGCGTCGCCCGGCGCGCCGCCCTGCCGCACCCGCGCGACCAGCTCCTCCTGCTCGTGGCGCTCGCCGGGGAAGTGCTCGGTGAGGAAGGTGCGGATATCGACGACCTCGGCCCGGAGGCCGTCCTTGTGGAGCGCGCCCTCGAGCGCGACACCGAGCTCGGCCGCGGTGGCGAAGCGGTCGTCCGGATCGAGCGCGAGCGCGCGGAGGACGAGGCGGTCGAGCGCCGCCGGCAGCTCGAGGCGGTACGTCGACGGGGTCGGCACGCGGCCCGAGGTGATCGCGTCGTAGGTCTCCTCCGCCGTCGGCCGCTTGAACAGCCGCCGGCCGGTGAGGAGCTCCCACAGGAGGATGCCGAGGCCGAAGACGTCGGAGCGCCGGTCGACCTCGCCGCCGGTGCAGTGCTCCGGGGACATGTACGTCGGCGTGCCCTTGATGACGCCCGAGCGCGTGCGCGTCCGCCGCCCCTCGGCCTTGGCGACGCCGAAGTCGGCGACCTTGAGGACGCCCTCGAAGCCGACGAGCAGGTTGAGGGGCGAGAGATCGCGGTGCACGACCGCGAGCGGCGTGCCGTCGGCGGCGGTCGCCTCGTGCGCGTAGTGCATCCCGTGCGCGGCCTGCGCGATGAGGCCGCCGCAGATCGCGATCGGGACGTCGCCCAGGCGCGCGATCGCCTTCCGCGCCAGCACGCCGAGCGGCATCCCCTCCACGTACTCCATCGCCAGGAAGTAGCGGCCGTCCACCTCGCCGAGCTCGTGGACCTGGAGCACGTTGGTGTGCTGCAGCCGCGCGTTGATGCGCGCCTCGTCGAGGAACATGTCGACGTACTCGGGGTCGCGCTGCAGCCGCTCGTGCAGCCGCTTCACCACCACGAGCTTCTCGAAGCCGGCCATGCCGCGCTGGCGGGCGAGCCAGATCTCGGCGAGCCCGCCGCGCGCGAGGAGCGCGAGGAGCTCGTAGCGGCCGAAGACGATCATCGCGTCGTCGCGATCGTCGCACCGGTGGGGCGAGAGCGCCAGCGAGCGTGAATAGGCGCGCGCCCTTCGGCGTATGAGACGGGCATGCGCGTCTACCTCGTCTGTCTCGGGCTCGTGGCCGGTTGCACCTCGGGGCCGCTCGAGGTCCCGCTCGATCCGTCGCAACCGCTGGAGGTCCAGCAGGGGCTGTACGACGTCGCCATCGACGTCATCGCCGACAGCTGCGCCCCGCCCTTGCCGAGCGGCTCACAGCACCCGGACGTGATCGGCATCGGCCGCGAGATCGCGACGGACAACGGCCTCACCGTCCCGCTGGTGGGGATCTTCGGCGTGACGCGCGTGCCCCTGGTCGCCTCGAAGGGATACGCCTGGGACCAGGCGCTCACCACGGGGTGCGGCGCGATCGGACGGATCTCGGCGCGGCTCGTCGCCGCGAGGACCGATCACGTCGAGGTCCGGGTGATCGACGAGCCCGCGGCGGATCCGGCGTGCGCCGGCCAGACCGCTTGGACCGAGCCCTGTCGCGCCGAGCGGACGCTCCGCTATGACCTGCTGCACGCCTGCCCGGACCCGCTCCACGTCGTCTATGGGGCCGACGCGCAGGTCGACTGCTGGTGAACGCGGAGGTCGCTCAGACCTCCATGATCTCCGCTTCCTTCTTCGTGACGATCTCGTCGACCTTGGCGACGCCGGCGTCG
>FTFF01000528.1_pt1 | contig 12149 bp, 12 predicted proteins | sample 1640361 | NCBI WGS metagenome assembly FTFF01 (sample SAMEA3914816, study PRJEB12502) | metagenome | biome: forest; material: soil | place: USA | collected 2011-09-16 | depth 0.3 m | reverse complement strand
GGGATCCTTCGGCGCGAGGCCGGCCGCCTCCCACAGCTCGAGCTCCTTCTTGTGGGTGCCGGACTCGTCCCCGCGCGAGACGAACGGCGCGCCGGCGCGGCGGATCCGCCTGAGCGCCTCGAGCGGATCGCCGAGGCCGGCGATCTTCGCCGGATCGGCGGGGGGCCCGACGAGGACGAAGCGGTTCCACATGAGCGGCGCGCGCTCGACGAGGTCGCCCGCCGCGACCGCGGCCTCCTCGGCGGCCGGCGCGTGCGCGATGACGACGTCGGCCTCGCCGCGGGCGGCGAGCGCGAGCGCTTCGCCGCTGCCGACGGCGATCACCTTCACGCGGAGCCCGAGCGCGCGCTCCGCGGCGGGCACGAGGCGGTCGAGCAGCCCCGAGTCCTGCGTGCTCGTCGTGGTGACGAGGGTGATCGACGTCGCGCGGTCGCCGCAGCCGGCGAGCGCGGCCCAGAGCGACAGGTGGAGGACGGCGCGGAGCACCCCGCGAGCATAGGAGAGTTGGCGCGCGCGCGCCGGAGCATTTCACCCCACGCGAGACGAGGCGTGTCATGAACCGGACGAGCGAAAGCGGCCAGGCGCCCCACGGCGCGCTGCGCGCCGCCACCGAGGCGCTGCGGCAGAGCGAGGAGCGCATGCGCCTCTTCGTCGACGCCGTCCGTGACTACGCCATCTTCCTGCTCGATCCGAGCGGCCGCGTGGTGAGCTGGAACAAGGGCGCCGAGCGCCTGAAGGGCTACCGCGCCGACGAGATCCGCGGCCGGCACTTCTCGATCTTCTACACCCAGGAGGACCGCCTCCGTGGCCACCCCGAGCATGAGCTCCGCGTCGCGCTGGCGGAGGGCTCGTACGCCGAGGAGGGCTGGCGGGTGCGCAAGGACGGCTCGCGCTTCTGGGCGAGCGTCCTCATCACCGCGCTCCACGACGAGCTCGGCCGCCTCTACGGCTTCGGCAAGGTCACGCGCGACCTCACGGCGCGCAAGAGCGCGGAGGAGAGCGCGCGCCGCCTCGTCGAGTTCGAGGCCGTGCGCAGCACCGCCGCGACGCTGCACCGCGCGACCCTCGCCTTCGCCTCCGCCATGGTCCGCGACGACGTCGCGCGCGCCGTCTTCGAGACGGTCCTGCCCGTGCTCGGCGCCGACGGCGGGAGCCTCGCGGTCCGCACCCCCGGGACCAACGAGCTCCGCCTCCTGTGGTCGCACGGCTATCCCGCCGAGACGCTCGAGCGGCTCCGCTCGTTCTCGGTGCGCGCCAAGTCGCCGCACGCCGACGCGGCGCGCGAGGGGTTGCCGGTGGTGCTCTCGTCGCGGCGGGCGATCGAGGCCGCCTACCCCGGGCTCGCCCTCCGGAACGGCATCGAGTGGCTGGTGGCGTACCCGCTCCGCGTGCGCGGCGTCTGCATCGGCGTCCTCGGCGCGACGTCGAGCACCCCGCAGCGCGGCGCGCCCCCGCATCCGCTCGCGCTGGCCTTCGCCGATCAGTGCGCGATCGCGCTCGATCGCGCGCTCCTGTTCGAGAGCGAGCAGGCCGCAAAGGCGCGCGCGCACTTCATGGCGGAGGCGAGCGCGCTTCTCGCGAGCTCCCTCGACGCCGACGTCGTGCTCGACCGGTTCGCGCGCCTGACGATCCCGCGGCTCGGCGACTGGTGCATCGTCGAGCTGGTCGAAGGGGAGACGACGCGGCTCGCCACCGTCGCGCACTCCGATCCGGCGAAGGTCGCGCTCGCGCGCGAGCTCCGCGAGCGCTTCCCGCCGGACCGCGAGCGACACACCGGGATGTACGAGGTCATCCGCACCGGAAGGCCGGAGCTCCACGCCGAGGTCACCGACGAGCAGCTGGTCGCCGCCGCGCGCAGCCCCGAGGAGCTCGCCGCGTTCCGCGCCGTCGAGATCCGCTCGCTCCTGATCGTGCCGCTCGTCGCGCGCGAGCGCGCGGTGGGCGCGCTCACGCTCGCGTCGGCGACGCCCGGGCGCTACACGCCGGCCGACCTCGAGTTCGTCGGCGAGCTGTGCGGCCGGGCGGCGCTCGCGATCGAGAACGCGAGCCTCTATCAGGAGCTGCGCAAGGCGGTGCGCGTGCGCGACGACTTCATGTCGATCGCCGGCCACGAGGTGCGCACGCCGCTCGCGGCCCTCCAGCTGCACCTCCAGACGATCTCGCGCTCGGCGGCCCGCGACCCGGTGCTGCAAGGGCACGCCAAGCTGCGCGAGCGCATCGCCAAGGCGCTCGACAACGGCGATCGGCTCGAGCGGCTCGTCGCGGAGCTGCTCGACGTGTCGCGCGTCACCGCCAACCGGCTCAAGCTCGAGGTGGAGGATCTCGACCTCACCCAGCTCGTGGACGAGGTCGTCGGGCGCCTCCGCGAGCAAGCGGAGCGGTACGACTCGCACCTCGTCTTCCGGGGCGGCGGCCCGCTGCCCGGCCGCTGGGACCGCTTCCGCATCGAGCAGGTCGTCTCGAACCTGCTCACCAACGCGCTCAAGTACGGACGCGGCAAGCCGGTCGAGGTGGAGACCGCGGAGGACGCGGGCTTCGCGGTGGTGCGGGTGCGGGACTTCGGGATCGGCATCGATCTCGTCGACCAGCGCCGCATCTTCGAGCGGTTCGAGCGGGCCGTCTCGGATCGACACTACGGCGGCCTCGGGCTCGGCCTGTGGATCGCGCGGCAGATCGTCGAGGCGAGCGGCGGCACGATCACGGTGCAGAGCGAGCCCGAGCGGGGATCGCGCTTCACCGTGCGGCTCCCCATGGCGGCCGATGTCGCGCCCTGAGCGGGTCCTCATCGTCGACGACGACGCGTCGATCCTGGAGGCGCTGAAGGACGCGCTCGAGGAGGAGGGGCTCGAGGCGGTCGCGTCGGCGGACGGCGCCGACGCGCTCCGCCGCCTGCGGGAGGGCTACCGTCCCGACGCGATCCTCCTCGATCACATGATGCCGGTGATGGACGGCCCCTCGTTCGTGGCCGAGCTCGCCGCCGAGCCGTCGCTGCGGGACCTCCCGATCATCCTCCTTACCGCGGATCTCCGCGCGCCGTCGAAGGCCTACGCCCTCGGGCTCCGGGCGTTCCTGCGCAAGCCGCTCAAGATCGACGCGCTGCTCGAGGCGATCCGGGGCGCGATCGCGTCCCGCGCGCCATAGGCGTACGGCAACTTACGTCGCCCGCACGATTATTGTGGACAGACGGCCCACGAGAGCGCATGTTCCATCTCGCGTCCAAGCTGGAGCGCGGACATATGTCCGGGCGTAAGTCGAACTCTTCGATTTCCTTCGTCGGGAACCACCTGATCACTCCAGCGACAACGAGACCGTCGAGCGGGACGCACGGCGGAAGAGGCATGCAGTGAAACAGGGTACCGTGAAGTGGTTCAATGATGCGAAGGGCTTCGGCTTCATCACGCAGGAGGGCGGCGCGGACGTGTTCGTGCACCACACCGCCATCTCGGCGCAGGGCTTCCGCACGCTCGCCGAAGGGCAGCGTGTGCAGTTCGACGTCGTCGAGGGCCCGAAGGGCCTGCAGGCGGCGAACGTCGCCCCGATCTAGTCAGCGCAGCAACTCATCGCGGCCCGCCGCCCGTTAAGGACGGCGGGCCGTCTTTTTCTTTTCTCGTTGCTTCGCTCGCGGCTGCGGGCACGGCCCAACGGCGCAGGCGGAGGTCCACCCGTGATCGAGCTCGTCGACGGAGCGGACGTCGAGGCCCGGTCCTCCGCGCCGCGCGACGACGCCGACGCCTCGGTGTCCAGCGATCCGCTGGCCGGCTACTTCCGTACGCTGCGGGCGCACGCGCTCATCAGCCGGGAGCGCGAAGTCGAGCTCGCGAAGCGCTTCGAGGAAGGCAGCCAGCGCGTGCGCGCGGTGATCGCCACCAGCCCCGCGCTGCAGGCCGAGCTGCGGCGGCTGGCCGACCGCCTCGACGACGGGGAGCTGCGTCCCGCCGATCTCGTCGCCACCGCGGACGACGCGCCGCTCGACGTGGTCGAGCAGACGCGCTCCGTCGTCGGCGCGCTGCGCCGCCTCGCGCGGCCGATGCGATCGGCCTCGCGGTCGCGCACCAGGGACGCGCGCTGGCACCGCGGCCGGGTCGCGCAGCTCGGCGCGCTCAGCCTCGAGCCGTCGGCGATCGAGGAGCTCATCGCGCCCGTGAAGGCGCGCCTCGCGGCGATCGATCGCGCCGAGCAGCAGATCGCGCAGCGCCCGCGCGAGCGCACGACGATCGATCTCGCGCGGCGGCGGATCGCCGCGCTCGAGCGGGCCGGCGGCGCGTCGGTCGCCGAGCAGCGGCGCGCCTGCGCCGAGGTCGCCGCGGGCGAGCAGATGCGCGACGCGGCGAAGCGCGCGCTCGTCGAGGCGAACCTGCGGCTCGTGGTCTCGATCGCGAAGCGGTACGCGAACCGCGGCATGCACCTCCTCGACCTCATCCAGGAGGGGAACCTCGGCCTCATGCGCGGCGTCGAGAAGTTCGATCACCGCCGGGGCTTCAAGCTCTCGACCTACGTGACGTGGTGGATCCGGCAGTCGATCGCGCGCGCCATCGCCGAGAAGGCCGCGACGATCCGCGTGCCCTTGCACGTCCACGCGCGGCGGACCGAGGTGCAGCGCACGGTCGGCGCGCTCCTGCGTTCGCAGGGTCGGCCGCCGACCACGGCGGAGATCGCGGAGCGGATGGGCGTCCCCGAGGCCCGGGTCGACATGCTCTCGACCCTGGTCCGCGAGCCGACCTCGCTGGACGCCCCGGTGGGCGCCGACGGCGACCACGCGATCGGGGATCTCATCGCCGATCCGAACGCGCCGCCGGTCGGCGCCGGGCTCGAGCGCAGCCAGCTCGGGGACGCCGCCCGCGAGATCCTCGGATCGCTCGCGCCGCGCGAGGAGAAGATCCTGCGCTTGCGGTTCGGCCTCGGGGGCGACGACGCGCAGACGCTCGAGCAGGTCGGCCGGGTGTTCGGCGTGACCCGCGAGCGGATCCGCCAGATCGAGGCGCACGCGCTCGACAAGCTCCGCCGCGCCACGAGCACGCGCAAGCTGCGGCCCTTCCTCGAGGAGTGACGGCGGCTAGGTCGGTGCGAGGTCGCGCTCGGGGGTGATCACCCGGCTGGCGCCGACGAGCTCGACTTCCCACAGCTTGCTGCCGCCCCACTCGACGAGGACGACGCTGCAGATCGGGCAGTGCACCGCGGGCGCCTGTCCGCTCGAGGCAGAGCTCACGAAGCGAAAGACGGTGGTGCAGCCCGTGCAAGCGCGGTAGTTGTGCCGGCCGCAGATGCGGTCGCTGTACCAGCCGCCCGGCGCCTCGGTCCGTCGCGCGGGCTCGACCAGCGCCTCGACGCTGCAGCCGGGCTCGGAACAGGCGCGGCGCTCCTGCGTGGTGACGCGGTAGCCGTGGCCGGCGAGCTCGCTGCGGATGCGCGTCACGATCGCGAGGTCGGGCTCGCCGGCGCACAGGACCTCGGCCTCGACGCCGGTGACGGCGCTCACGGGCACGCCGTCCTTGGTCGGCTTGAGGGAGGTGCGGATGTCGCGCACCGTGGGACGATCGGTCGCGGTCGTGTCGGACGAGACGCCGCTCAGCGAGCTGCGGGCGTGCGCGTGCGCGTCCTGCGAGGCGCCCATGCGGGGCACCGCGAGCTCGACCGCGATGAGGTAGTCGCGCGGCACGCGCTCGAGCGGGCCGACCGGCGCGATGCGCACCACCGCCGTCGGGCGCTCGGGCGGGAGCACGGGCTTCGGCACGGGCGTGGGCTTCGTCATGTGAGCACCGCTGGGTTCGCGCCCAGATCGACCCAGACGCGGCTGTTCAGCGAGACCTCCTGGACCACGCCCGCCGGGCTCCGGCTGCCTGCGCCGTCGGTGCGGGCGAGCGTGCGATCGTCGACGAGGTAGCAGACGGCGCCCACGTCGCCCGCGCCGATCGCGTCGCCGCCGGCCGAGTTCTCGAACTGCGCGACGCCGCTGACGACCGACACGCGCCGCTTCGGCGTCTTCGCGACGATGGGGACCGTGCGGTTGTCGACGCCGCCGCGCGCCACGCCGAGCACGACGAGGCCGGGCGCGCTGCGGGCGGGGGTCGCCTGCCCGTGCTCGAGCACGACGATGCCGCCGGACCAGATCACCACGCCGTCCTTCACCTCGCGCGCCGCGATCTGCGTCGGCCCTTCGTGGGCGCGCATCGGCGTGTCGCGGGCGGTGGTGAGGGCGCTCATGTGCCTCGAATATAGCTTCCAATTGAAACTATTTCAATTAGAATTAATTCATGGCCCTCCGAGGTGCGCGCGGGCGCGAAGGACGCGCGCTCGCGCTCTACGAGCAGCTGACGCGGGCGTCCGATCGCATCGGCGCGGAGCTGCAGCCGGCGCTCGGCGGCGCGGGCCTGACCTCCGGGCAGCTCTGGGTGCTCCACACGATCGTCGAGGACGGGCCGACGAGCCTGCGCGAGCTCGGCGCGCGGCTGTTCCGGAGCGGGCCGAACATGACGATCGTCGTCGACAACCTCGAGCGCGCCGCGCTGGTCCGCCGCCGGCGCAGCGCGGCCGATCGACGCGTGGTCCTCGTCGAGAGCACGGACGAGGGCCGGCGGCGCCTCCACCTGGCCTTCCCGACCTACGCGAGCGTCATCACGCGCTTCATGGAGGCGCTGAGCGCCGGCGAGCAGACCCAGCTCGCGGCGCTGTGCGAGAAGCTCCGCGCCGAGCCGGTGGCGCGGCGGCGCCCGTCGCGGCCGGCGCTTGCCACGCGCTGAGCGGTTCTTCGAATCACCAAAAAAACGAAACCCGCCGTCCGGCACGTGAATCGCACTACGGACGGCGAGTCGAATGCCCCCGTGCCAAGCCCCTCGAATCACCAGTGAGCTCGCCGCCGGGCAGCGCCGAAAGTCGCGCATGGCTGTCAAGATCTGCGCAGCCGAAGCGGTCACTGCCCGTTTCCTGACCTGGCTCGACGCGGCCGACGCGCGGCGTTTCGCCGCGGTGCTGGCGCTGGTCGCGCTCGTCGTGCGCGGGTCCGGCTTCTTCCTGTCGTTCTACAGCGGCGACGAGGCGACGTACTCCGCGCTCGCCCGCCGCATCCTCGCGGGGGCGGTCCCCTACGCCTCGGCCGTCGATCACAAGCCGGTCGCGATCGAGCTCGTCTACGCGGCGATCTACGCGCTGCCGGGAGGCCTCGGCCTGCGCGGCGTTCGGGCGCTGTTCGTGCTCGTCGTCTACCTCACCGCGCTCGTGCTCGGATCGCTCACGCGGCAGGTCTCCGCGGCGGATGGTCTCGACGCCGGCGCGGCGCGACGCGCCGGCCGCCTGGCCGCGCTGTGCTACGTGCTGGCGTCGGCCTGGGGGTTCGCCAGCGACGTCCAGGCCGCGAACACCGAGCTGCTGCTGGATCTGCCGATCGCCCTCGGGGCGCTCCTCTACTGGCGCGCGCTGCGCCGGCCGAGCGTGCTCGAGGCCACGCTGGCGGGGGTCCTGGTCGGCCTCGCGGGGATGTGCAAGTACCAGGCGGCGCTGATCGGAGGCGCCTTCGCGGCGTTCGGGCTCATCACGGCGAACGTGAGCCCGGGCCGGACCCGACGGGCGACCGCCGCCATCGCGCTCGGCTTCACCGCGGTCGCGCTCGTCTACGTGGGCTTCTTCCGCGCCTCCGGCAACTGGGACGCCTTCACGTACTGGGGCTGGCGCTTCAACTTCGCGTACATGTCGATCCTGTCGACGCAGGTGATCCTGTGGAACGCGGCGACGCGGACCGCGTGGGTCCTCTTGATGTGGGCGCCGCTGTGGATGGGCGGTCGCGCGATGCGCCTCGACGAGCGTCGGCACGCCCTCGCGCTCGTCGTGCCGTGGGCGTCGATGGCGACGCTCGCGATCGCGTTCGGCGGACGCTTCTTCCCGCACTACTACCTCATGGCGTTGCCGCCGCTCGTCGTGTGGGCCGCGCCGGGCCTGGTGCGCCTCCTCGAGGCGCGACGCGCCAGGTCCGCGCTCCTCGCCGCCGGGCTCGTCACGACCGCGTCGCTCGTCATGGCGTGGGGCTGGTACGCGCTCAAGCCGAGCCTGCGGCGCTCCTCGACCGCCTACCGCGCGGTGGGCGCCTACCTGCGGGCGCACGGCGCGCCCGACGACCGCGTCTTCGTCTGGGGGAACTCGCCCGAGATCTACGAGCTGTCGGGCCTCCGCATGGGCACCCGCTTCCCGTTCTGCAACTACCACACGGGCTTGATCTGGGGCTCGCCGCTCTACGACGACAACGCGCCCGGCGCCGAGGCGCACATCGTCGCCCGCGCGTGGACCGAGCTGCTCGCCGATCTCGACGCCGCGCCGCCGGCGTTCATCGTCGACGCCGCGGCCGGAGGCCTCGATCACTTCGAGCGACACCCATCGACGCGGTACCGTCCCCTGGCGAGCGTGATCGCCGAGTCCTACGTGCTCGACGCGATCGTGGCGGCGGTCCCGGTCTATCGTCGACGCGACCTCGTCGCGGGCCCGGCGGCGTTATAGTGCCCCCCGCGCATCTCACCCCGGCGCGAGGTCACATGGCCAACCCCACCTCGATCGATCTCTCCAACCCCTGTGGCCACGTCACCGACGAGACGCCGCGGAAGACACACCGCCCGCCGCCCGGCTGCGAGGACTGCCTGAAGATCGGCGGCCGCTGGGTCCACCTGCGGATCTGCCTCAGCTGCAACCACGCGGGGTGCTGCGACGACTCGCCGAACCGGCACGCCAGCAAGCACGCCGCCGCGACCCAGCACCCGATCATCACCTCCGGCGAGCGCGGCGAGACCTGGGCGTACTGCTACCCCGACGATCAGTTCCTCTCCGCCGGATGAGCCCCGCGCAGATCGACGCGCCGCTCCCGGGTGGCGAGGCGGTGAACGCACGCCGCGGGCAGATGTTCCCGCGGCTCACCGACGCGCAGATCGCGCGCATCCGCCGCCTCGGCGAGGAGCGCAGCTTCGCGGTGGGCGCGCTGATGTTCGAGCAGGGCCAGCACGAGGTGCCCTTCTTCGTCATCCTCGAGGGCGAGCTCGAGGTGGTCATCCCGTCGGCAGCGGGCGAGACGGCGGTGGTCGTGCACCGCGCCGGGGAGTTCACGGGCGAGGTGAACATCCTCGCCGGCCGTCGCGCCCTGGTCCGCGGCCGCGTCCGCGCGGCGGTGCGCTGCCTCGAGCTCGATCGCAAGGCGCTGCTCACGCTCGTCCAGACCGACAGCGAGATCAGCGAGATCATCATGCGCGCCTTCATCCTGCGCCGCGTCGGCCTGCTCGCCGGGCAGGAGGGCGACGCCGTCGTGATCGGCTCGCGCTACTGCAAGTCGACGCTGCAGGTGCAGGAGTTCCTGACGCGCAACGGTCACCCCTACCGCTACGTCGACGCCGACACCGATCCCGGGGTGCAGGCGTTGTTCGACGCGTTCCACGTCGGGGTCGGCGACATCCCGGTGCTCATCTGCCGCGGCGAGCGCGTGCTCAAGCACCCGGGCAACGCGGAGATCGCGGACTGCCTCGGCTTCAACGCCGAGATCGACGTCGGCACCCTGCGCGACCTCGTCGTGATCGGCGCCGGTCCGGCGGGGCTCGCGGCGGCGGTCTACGCGGCCTCCGAGGGCCTCGACGTGCTGCTGATCGAGGGGAGCGCGCCGGGGGGCCAGGCCGGCTCGAGCTCGAAGATCGAGAACTACCTCGGCTTCCCGACGGGGATCTCGGGCCAGGCCCTGGCCGCGCGGGCCGCGACCCAGGCCGAGAAGTTCGGCGCGCAGATGGCGGTCGGACGCGAGGTGGTGCGGCTGCGCTGCGAAACCACGCCCTATCGTGTCGAGCTCGCGAACGGCGAGCTCGTCGCCGCGCGGGCGGTGGTGATCGCCACCGGAGCGCAGTACCAGAAGCTCGACCTGCCCGATCTGCAGCGCTTCGAGGGCGTGGGCGTGTACTACGGCGCGACCTTCATCGAGGCGCAGCGCTGCGAGACCGACGAGGTGATCGTCGTCGGAGGGGGGAACTCCGCCGGGCAGGCCGCGACCTACCTCGCGCAGACCGCCAAGCACGTGCACGTGGTCATCCGCGGCGCCGGGCTGGCCGCGAGCATGTCGCGCTACCTCATCCGCCGCATCGAGGAGACGCCGAACATCACGCTGCACGTGCGCACCCGCGTCGTCGCGCTCGAGGGCAGGGACGCGCTCGAGCGGGTCACCTTGATCGACGACGGCACCGGGGAGAGGTCGGTCCTCCCGATCCGCCACGTCTTCTCGATGACCGGCGCGAGGCCGAACACCGCGTGGCTGGGCAGCTGCGTCCAGCTCGACGAGCGAGGCTTCATCCGCACCGGGTCCGACCTGCGCTGGCCCGACGACGCGCCGCGGCCCGCCCACGACAGGGCGGCGTACCTCCTCGAGACCAGCGTGCCGCGCGTGTTCGCGGTCGGCGACGTGCGGGCCGCGAGCATCAAGCGCGTGGCCGCCGCGGTGGGGGAGGGCTCGACCTGCGTGCAGCTCGTGCACAAGGCGCTGGCGGAGTAGAGTCGCACCCATGAGCGAGAAGCGTGGATCTGCGAGCGCCATCCAGATCACCGACGACGAGCGCGCGCAGGTCGAGCGCGCGAACGCGGGCGGCAAGACGCCCGTGGTCTTCGTCCACGGGCTGTGGCTGCTGCCGAGCAGCTGGGACCGCTGGGCCGCCTTCTTCGAGGAGTCGGGCTACGCCGCCCTCACGCCCGGCTGGCCCGACGATCCGGCGACGGTTGCGGAGGCCAACGCCAACCCGGACGTGCTCGCGGACAAGACCGTCGGACAGGTCGCCGATCACCTCGAGACCGTGGTCCGCGGGCTGACCAAACGCCCCGCGGTGATCGGCCACTCGTTCGGCGGACTGCTCGCGCAGATCCTCGCCGGTCGCGGGCGCGCCGCGGTCACCGTCGCGATCGATCCCGCGCCGTTCCGCGGCGTGCTGCCGCTGCCGTTCTCCGCGCTCAAGGCCGCGTGGCCCGTGCTGCACAACCCGGCGAACCGCCACCGCGCGGTCCCGCTCAGCTACGAGCAGTTCCGCTTCGCCTTCGCCAACGCGGTCGACGAGGCCGAGGCGAAGGCGCTCCACGCCGAGTTCGCCGTGCCGGCGCCGGGCGCGCCGCTGTTCCAGGCCGCGGCCGCCAACCTCAACCCGTGGACCGAGGCCAGCGTCGACACGAAGAACCCGGAACGCGGGCCCCTGCTCGTCATCTCAGGCGAGAAGGACAACACCGTGCCGTGGTCGATCGCGAACGCGTCGTTCAAGCAGCACCACGCGAACCCCGGCGTCACCGAGATCACGGAGATGAAGGGTCGAGGCCACTCGCTCACCATCGACGGCGGCTGGCGCGAGGTCGCGGAGACCGCGCTCGCGTTCGTCCGCCGCTTCGCCTGACGCTCGCGGACGTCGACTATCGGGCCGATGACCCGTTCAGGGCCGCGGCGGCGCGGATGAGCGCCTTGAAGGCGGCTTCATCCATTCGATCGCCCTCGTGGAGATCGATGGCGCGCCTGGTGTTGCCCTCGAGGCTGGAGTTGAAGAGCCCCGACGGGTCCTCGAGCGAGGCGCCCTTGGCGAAGGTCAGCTTCACGACGCTCTTGTACGTCTCGCCGGTGCAGATCAGCCCATCGTGAGACCAGACGGGGACGCCTCTCCACTTCCACTCCTCGACCACCGCGGGGTCGGCCTTTTTGATGAGCGCGCGGACACGGGAGAGCGTCTTGCCCCGCCAGTCGTCCAGCTCCTCGATCCGCGCGTCGATCAGCCGCGAGGGGGACGCCGCCTTCGTCGTTGCGCGCTTCTTCATGGGGTCGACTCCGGGCGGGTCGAGGCTGCCTGGGAGGATCGGCGACGAAGGGCCAGCGCGATCGCGAGCACGGAGAGCACGACGAGGGATCCGCGACGCCGTTGCGGCGCAGCGCCGACGTCACAACCGCACCCGCCGTCGCCGCCTTCGATCGCCATGTCCCCCGAGTCGGTCATGTCGTCGCTCGGCGCGGCCGTCAGGTCCAGCGGCCGGGCCATGTCGATCGCCTCGCACGCGCCCGCCACGCAGCTCCCGCTCGAGCAGGGCGTGCCGTCGGCGGCGCTGGCCTGCGCCGGGCACGAGCCGGAGCTTCCCGTGCAGCTCGCCGCTTCACGGCAATCGGTCGCCGCCGCGCACGG
>FTFF01001181.1_pt1 | contig 12166 bp, 11 predicted proteins | sample 1640361 | NCBI WGS metagenome assembly FTFF01 (sample SAMEA3914816, study PRJEB12502) | metagenome | biome: forest; material: soil | place: USA | collected 2011-09-16 | depth 0.3 m | reverse complement strand
GCTCAGCGGTTCAGGAACACCGCGACCGTGTCGCCGGTCGTGACCGAGGCGATGTCAGGGTGGTGGTCTCCGTCGAAGTCCGCGGCCGCGACGGACCACGCCTCGCCGGCGGTGAGCGACAGCAGCGTGCTGGGGGCGAACCCGCCGTGCCCGTCGCCGGGCATCACCGTCAGGTGGCTGTCGCCGCTGCCGACGATCAGATCGAGGACGTGATCGCCGTCGAAGTCCGCCGCCGCGAGCCCGCGCGCGCCGTACTTGCTGGACTGTCCGGTCGCGTAAGGCTGCGGCGCGCCGAAGCCACCGCGGCCATCGCCGAGCAGGATGGCGATCTCCTCGGCGCCCGGATCGTTGTTCGAGGCGTCGAGCGCCACGTCGAGCGCGCCGTCGTGGTTGAAGTCAGCGACCACCGGACGCGTGTTCGTCTCCACCGCCGGGAAGTAGACCGGCGCCGCCAGGTGACTGTCGCAATCGCCGGCCAGGAACACCAGCTGGCCGTCGTGCGGGCCGAACGGCGTGGTCGTGACGATCACGTCCGGGTGGTGATCGCCGTTGAAGTCGCCGACCGCGACGTGGGTGCCCCACTTGAGGCTGTCGACGACGATGTCGGCGGCGACGTGGAAGTCGGGCGCCGCCAGCAGCGCCACGCCGCCGCTCGGCGGGAAGTCCACCTGGTAAGGCACGATCAGATCCGGCCGTCCGTCGCCGGTGAAGTCGGCGGTGGCGATCGAGCCGCTCCAGTAATGCGTCGTGCCCGCGAAGCGCGAGTTCGTGAAGCCGCCGTGGCCGTCGCCGCGCAGCTCGAACAGGCCGAGACCGCCATGGCCGTCGTAGGCGACGCCGACGATGTCGGTGACGTGCCGCCCCTCGAAGTCTGCGGCGACCATCTCGCTCGGCGCGCTGGTGGCGAAGTGGAGCGGCGCGGCGAAGGTCCCGTCGCCGTTTCCAGCGAGGATCGAGACGATGTTCATGCCCGCCGCATCGTTCGGCGACGACACGAACAGATCGACCTTGCCGTCGCCGGTGACGTCCCCCGCATAGACGAGGTACGTGAACGGCGAGGCCGCATAGTCCTGTTGCGGACCGGCGAGCAACGCCTCCTCGTGGCCGGACAGACCTTGGCACCCCGCGACCGCGATCGCGCACACCACCATCGTCGTCTTCATGATCGCCCCCCGCCGGAGCGACGGCAGCAAGACGCGCACCACCCAAACCCCTGTCGTTGTCGGACGACGTCGTGAAAAACCGCCCCGGTGGGGCAGTCTTGAACGCGCGCGCCTCGGCCGCTTGCAAAGTCGCGGCCCTCGTCCGGCCTGCTCCGGGTCAGGGCACGAGGACTTCCACGGTCCTCAGATTGGCCTCATTCGATGAGAAGCCGCCGATCGCGTAGATGCGCCCATCGGCCCCGGTAGCCAGCGCCAAGGCCGCGCGCGCGGTGGGCATCGCGGGTCCCGCGATCCACGCGCCCGTCTTGGCGTCGAAGATTTCGACCGTCGACAAGAACCGCTGATCCTCGCCGCCGATGACGTAGATCCGGCCATCGGCCCCGGTCGTCGCGGCCAGTGCGTACCGCGCGGTCGGCAGCGCGGGACCGCGACTCCAAGCGGGTCGCGCCGGAGCGTAGATCTCGACGGCAGAGAGCGCTTCGCGAGCGAACCCGCCGATCGCGTAGATGCGCCCTTGCCGATCCGTCGTCGCCGCGAGCGCCGTGCGCGCGATCGAAAAACCGGGCTCGACGGTCCATCGATTCTCCGCGGGCAGGTAGGCATCCATCGTCGCCAGCGCGCTACCCATGGACCCCTCACCGCCCAGCAGATGGATCCACCCCTCCGCATCCCCGGTGACCGCAAAATTGCTGCGGCGGTGGGTGCTCGTCGCTCCTTGCGACACCCAGGTGTCCGCGGTCGGAGAATAGGCATTCACCTTCCCCGAAGACGTGGCTCCGTCGTCGCCGAAGGCGTAGAGGCGACCGTCAGGGACCCCGATCGCGGAGGCCAGGCCGAGTCGATCGACCATGTCCGCTGCACGCGCCCACTGCTGGCTCACCGGATCGTAGACCTCCACCGTGGAGACGAAGCGGTCATCGCTCGCTGCGCGAACGATTCCGCCCACCGCGTAGATCCGACCGTCGCGTCCAGTCGCTGCCCCGAGCCCGTACCGACCGGTCGGCATGTCGGGGCCGATCTCCCAGTGCAAGGGCTGGTGCAGGCTCGTCGCCTCGTCGAGTGGAAGCGCACGCTCACTGCACGCCGAAAGAGCCAAAAAGGAGATCACGGCGCCCGATCGCATGAGGGCTCTCCTAGCACATCGCCGCCTCGCCGGTCAGCGCAGCCACGAGTAGGCGGCGGCGAGGGCATCGCGTCCGCCCACGGAGAGCGGCGCGCCGTGGCCGACGATGAGGCCCTCGAACGGCAGCGCGAGCACCGCGTCGAGGCTGCGGCGCGCAGCGCGTCGATCGGAGAAGGCGGCCCAGCGGATCATGCGGCTCAGCGCGACGCGGTCGTAGAACCCCATCATCCCCGTGTACAGCTTGGTCCAGCCGTGCGGCGGCCGGCCGATGTTGTGCACCAGATCGGCGACCACGAGCGTGCGCGCGGGGCGGTAGAAGAGCACGGTCTCGTCCAGCCGGAAGCCGTCGATGTGGACCTCGTCGATCAGTCCCGCGAACGCCGGCTCGGGCGGGCCGTGCGCGCGATCGAGCCGCAGATCGCTTCGTCGCCGGGCCAACCGCGCCGGCGCGTGCACCCGCGCCGATGGAAACGCCGCCGCCCACTCGCCGATCCAGCGGTGATGGTACAGGCTCGGCGCGTAGAGGTGCGCCACCCTTCCGAGCGCCTCGACGGCAGCGCGGCGTTCGGCGGACATGGCGACCGGCGAGTACAGGAGCAGCTCGCCGTCATGCAGCCGGAGCACCGCCATCGTCGCGGTGAGCCGCGTGCCGAGGATGCGCACGGGGACGCTGCTCACCCAGACACCCTCCGCCACCGGCGCGAGCGGGTCGCCGTCCACCATGCGTTCCTCCGTAGGTGCGGCCTTCGTAGTGCTTCTCTCGCACGGCGACAAGCGCGATCCGCCCCGCTGGAGACGATAGACCCCAGCGGCGCTCGCCGGGGCCACCGCATGCCTCGCAACCCCGCGAGGTCGCAGAGGGCGGTGCGGCAGGCCGCATGCTTCGTACGGCCTCGGTGATCCCGAGGCTCGCACCGCTCTCCCTGATCGTCGCGGTCACGCTCGGCTGCGGCGGCGATCCGGCGACGGGCGCATCGGCCCCGGCCGACGACGGCAAGGCGGACGGCGCACCGGCGCTGCCCGGCACGACGCAGCGGCTGTGGTTGCAGACCGGCGCGGCGCCGCCCGTCGAGGCTTACCCGAGCGCGCTCGTGTATCGGCCCGTGGGGCTCTCGCTCGCCGCACCGCTCGACGTCGTCGTCTACGTCCATGGCTTCTATAACTGCATCGACAACGACTTCGGGAGCGCGAGCTCCCGGTGCAGCACCGGCGGCCCGGTCCGTATCGCACACGACATCGGCCGCCAGCTCGAGGCCTCGGGGCGCGCCGCAATCCTCGTGATGCCGGAGGTCGCGCGCGATCAGGCATCCGCCGATCCCGGCGCCCTCGCCGCCGACGGCGCGCTGCGCGCCTTCCTCGACGAGGTGCTGGGACAGCTGCCCGGCCCTGCGGTCCCGCTCTCCGCCGCCGACGTCGGACGGCTCGTCGTCGCCGTGCACTCGGGCGGCTACAAGGCCGCCGCCGCGTTCGTCGCGCGCGGCGGGCTCCCCATCGACGAGGTCTACCTGCTCGACGCGCTCTACGACGAGACCGAGACCTTCTCCGCCTGGATCGACGCCGACCGCGACGCCTTCGCGACGACGCCGCCACGCCGGCGGCTCGTCGACGTCTACTCCACGTTGGGCGGGACCCTCGCTGAGAGCGAGGCCTTCGCGCGCAGCCTCGCGCCGTGGGCCGGCGACGCGCTCGCGCACGGCCTCGTCTTCCACCACGCCCCCGAGACCCACGACGGCATCGCCGCGGCCTGGCTCGCGCGCGCGCTCACGACGAGCACGCTGCCGCCGCGCTGATCGGCCCGCCCGCGCTCCACCGCCGCCCCCCTGACTGCTATCGTCCCGCCACCATCGCGATGGTCGACCACGGGGGAGCGGAGGGGGGCGGGCCTTACCGGCGCGGAGACGAGCGAGCCCGCTTCGTCTGCATTGTCTGCTGCGCCTCGCTGTCGGTCGGGCCAGGGCGGTGCCGTCGATGCGGGGTCGAGCGGCTCGCGCTCGACGCGCCCGACGTCGAAGGTCAACTGCGCGCCGAGGCCGAGAAGCGCCTCCAGCGCCGCGCGTATCGGGAGTACGTGCTCCTGTCGCTCGCCGGCAGCGTCATCGCGGGCCCGCCCATGTTCTTCTTCTTTCCGCTCGCCGCGTTCCTGTTCCCCGTCGCCGCGGTCGCCTGCGCCAAGCTGTACTCGCGCATCAACCAACACTCCGCGCTCGCGATCTTCTCGGCGCGACGACGTCGGATCAGCCGGGAGCTCGGGACCGACGTGCAGATCTCCGAGGCGCCCTACGGCGATCCGCCGGGGCGAGCGCCGCTCACCCCGCTGGTCCGCGATGCCGACCTCGCCCCGGGGGTCGAGCCGGATCCGAGCACGCTCGCCCTCCCCGCGCTCCTCTCCTGGCTCGGCGCCCGCATCGAGGAGTGAGCCAACCCGCGCGCGGCGCTACGCGCCCCGCTGCTTCGCCGCCTCCGCCGCCGCGCTCTGCGGATCGCGCTCGACGACGAGGCGCCAGATCCGCGCCGCCGCGTCGCCGCGGCCGAGGTCGCGCAGCGCGTCGCCGTAGGCGAGGAGCTCCGGCCCGCCCTGGCCCCGGTACTCGTGCGCCGCGGCCTCCGCGAAGTGCTCGACCGCCCGCGCGGCGTCGCCGCGTGCGAGCGCGATGCGGCCGAGCAGGTTCTCGCCGTTGCGCCGGCTCGACGCGCGCGCCGCGACGTCGATGCCGGCATGCGCCGCCGCCTCCGCTTCTCGATGCCGACCTCGCGCCAACAGGCCCGCGGCGCGCACGAGGTGCACCTCGGCGTGCTGGCCGCGCGGCACCTCCGCGAAGAGATCGTCGCCGACGAGCGCGATCGCCGCGTCGCCCTCACCGAGGTGCGCGAGGATCCACGCGCGCTGCAGCCGTACCCCGCCGCGCACCGTCGCCTCGAGCGCGTCCGGATCGCCGAGCGTGTCGAGGCGCGCGGCCGCTTCCTCCCAGCGCCCGAGGTTGTACTCGGCCTCGGCGAGGTTGATCTGGACGATCTGCGCGTCCCGCCGGGCATCGGCGTCGGCGATTGCCTCCGGCCGCACCGCCGGGCGACTCGCCAGCGCCAGCGCCTCCGCGTACCGGCCCGCGAAGACGAACGCGCACACCACCGCGTTGAGCGACCGGGCGTTCGGCGCCGCGACCTCGGCGAGCAGCCGCGCCGCGAGCCCCGCCGCCTCCGCCGCGTCGTCGCCGTAGACCGCCGCGCGGAGCTCGCGCTCGAGCGCCTGCAGCGGCACGGCCGCCGGCGCGCCGTCGTCGCCCGCGTCGTCGCGCTCCTTGCGACGACGCCCGGCGCCCGGCAGCACTCGGAAGACGATGAAGGCCAGCGCGGCGAGGAGGAGAAGCTTCACCCCCCGAGCGTACCGCGGTCGGGGCTTGCCGGAAGGGGCCGGGTTGGCTACGGTGTGGCTGCAGCCGGGCTTACCGGATCCACGCGCCCGTCGCGCACCCAGCACCCCGAAGAATGCGCTCCATCACCGTCGAGATCGCGGGCCAGTCGCACACCATCCGATCGGATGCGGAGGTGGGCTATGTCCGCGCGCTCGCGAGCGTCGTCGATTCGCGCATCCGCGACGTGCAGAAGGCCGCCATGAAGACCCCGCGCGGGGCGACCCGCGAGGCGGCGGCGATGCTCGTCGCGCTCCAGCTCGCCGACGAGCTCGAGCGCGAGAAGCGGCGGCGCGGCGTCATGCGCCAACGCATCCGCACCGAAACCGCGCGCCTCCGCGCGCTCCTCGACGAGCGTGCCGCATGAGCGGCCGCCCGTCTTCTCCATCCGCCTGGACGGCGGGTGTCTACCCTAGGCCGCGTCCCACTCGATCCCGCGGGCAGCTCTGCCGCGTTCGCCTCGCGCATCCGCGAAAAAGCTCGATCGAGCCGCGACCTTCATAGACGCCGTCCGGGCAGCCGGGAGGGCTGCCGCATGACGCTCACCACCGGGATCCTGCTCGTGCTCGGCGCCATCCTCGCGGGTGCGCTCGTCGGGTGGCTCCTCGCGCAAGGCAAGGGCACCGCGCTCCCCGAGACCGAACGCGCCCGGCTGGTCGACGCCGCGCGCGAAGAAGCCGGCGCGGTCAAGCGCGCCGCCGAGCTCGAGGCCGACCAGCTGCGGCTCAAGGCCTCGACCGACGCCAAGGAGATCGAGCGCGCGCGCCGCGCCGAGCTGCAGAAGGGCGAGGACGAGCTCCGGAAGCGCGACGAGGAGCAGGCCCGCCGCAAGGGCGCCCTCGAGAGCAAGGAGTCCGAGCTCGACAAGAAGGAGAAGACCATCGTCGGCCGCGAGGCCGCCGCCGACGCCTCGGTGCGCCGCGCGGATGAGCTGCTCGGTCAGGCCAAGCAGCGCCTCGAGAAGCTCGCCGGGCTCTCCGCGGAGGAGGCCAAGGCCCAGCTCACCGCGCAGGTGATGGACGAGGCGCGCGCGTCCGCCGCCGTCGACGTCCGCAAGATCGAGGACGAGGCCAAGCAGAAGGCCGAGGAGGTCGGGAAGCGCATCTTAGGCACCGCGATCCAGCGCTACGCGTCGGAGTACGTCGCCGAGCGCACGGTCTCGGTCGTGCAGCTGCCGTCGGACGACCTCAAGGGCCGCATCATCGGGCGCGAGGGCCGCAACATCCGCGCGCTCGAGGCCGCGACCGGCATCGACCTCATCATCGACGACACGCCCGAGGCGGTCATCATCTCGTGCTTCAACCCGGTGCGCCGCGAGATCGCGCGGCTCGCCCTCTCGCGCCTCATCGCCGACGGGCGCATCCACCCCACGCGCATCGAGGAGATCGTCGAGAAGTGCGAGCGCGAGGTCGACGGGCAGTGCAAGGAGGCCGGCGAGCAGGCGGTCTTCGACCTCGGGCTGCACAAGCTGCACCCCGAGCTCGTGCTCGCGCTCGGCCGGCTGAAGTTCCGCGCGTCGTTCGCGCAGAACGTGCTCCAGCACTCGATCGAGGTCGGGCACCTCGCCGGCCTCATGGCCGCCGAGCTCGGCCTCAACGTCAAGCTCGCGCGCCGCGCGGGGCTCCTCCACGACATCGGCCGCAGCGTCGATCAGGAGCTCGAGGGCTCGCACGCCGCCGTCGGTGCGCAGCTCGCGAAGAAGCTGAACGAGCCGCCGCAGGTGGTGTCGGCGATCGCCGAGCACGAGGGCGAGGTCGAGCCGACGAGCGTGCTCTCGCACCTGGTGAGCGCCGCCAACGTGCTCTCGGGCCAGCGGCCCGGCGCGCGCCAGGAGCTGCTCGCGTCGTACGTGCAGCGCCTCGGCGACCTCGAGAAGATCGCGCAGACCTTCCCCGGGGTGGAGAAGGCGTTCGCGATCCAGGCCGGCCGCGAGGTCCGCGTCCTCGTCGAGAACTCGCTGGTCTCCGACGATCAGTCGGTCCTGCTCGCCAAGGACATCGTGAAGAAGATCGAGGCCGAGGCGACCTACCCCGGCCAGGTGCGCGTCTGCGTCATCCGCGAGACGCGCGCCACCGACTACGCCAAGTAGCGACGTCTTACTTGAGGCACTGCCGGCCGACGATCGTGCTCGTGCCGGTCGCCGCCACCTGCTTGCACTTGAAGCTGCCGGGGCAGGCGTCGTCGGCGACGCACGCCGCCGAGCAGACCCGCTTCTGGCCGACCTTCGTGCAGCGGTTCCCGTCGCCGCCGCAGTCGTCGTTGGCGGTGCAGGCGTCGCCGAGCTTCGCCACGTCGGCGAACGGGTGCAGGCGCGGATCGCCGTCGACGCCGTGGACGCCGAACATCGCGCCCATGCCCGAGCCGTTCATCTTGCGCAGCATCGTCGAGATCGGCCGCGCGGCGAACGTCGACTGCTCGGCGCCGAAGAGCGCGGCGAAGAGCGCGAAGACCTCCTCGTTCGAGCCGGCGTCCGAGAACGTGTTCGTGGTGACGACGTTGAGGTTCTTGAAGTCGGGCTTGCTCGCGTTCTGCCGGAAGGCCTCGCCCGTCGAGAACGTGTTGCACCCCGACGCCAGCACGATCTGGTAGCGGTCGCGCGGCATCGTCGCGGAGCTGAGCGCGGGGTAGTCGACCGCGCCGCGATCGGTCTTCTTCCAGTCGGAGAGCGCGAAGCCGTAGTACTGCCCGGAGTGCCCCGAGAAGATGACCACCTCCTTCTCCGCGAGCGACTTCAGGACCTGCTTCTCCCAGGCGATGCCGTCGGCCTCGGAGCCGGCGTCGTAGCCCTTGGCGCCCTTGCCGGCGTTGTGGAAGATCCGCACCTCGATCGTGACGTCCTTGCCGGCGATCGCCCGCGTCTTCGTGAGCGGGCCGTCGTCGGGCAGGTACGCGTCGAACGACTTCGCCGGCGAGTCGAAGCCGTCGGCGACCAGGCGATCGTAGAGGTCCTGCGCGTTGGCGAGGTCGTAGCGGTCCCAGTAGTCCCAGCCGTAGTGCGCGTCGATCGTCAGCTTGCCGTCGCTGAAGAGCTTCTTGAGATCGAAGTAGGCGTCGTCCTCGTCGTCCTGCGCGGAGAAGGTGAGGTCGACCGTCTCGAGCTGGTCCTCGGTGAGCTTCTTCGGATCGAACGCCCCCGAGTCCCACGGGTCGTCGCGGAACCACTCGTGCTCCGGATCGAGCTTGGCGAGGTCGGCGTTCGCGACCTTGCCCATCTGCAGCGTCACCTTCTTGCGCGAGCCCGACAGCGCGGTGCCCGGCAGCTTCGTGATCAGATTTTGCTGCCCGGCGACCTGCAGCTTCACGTCGAAGGTGTAGGTCGCGCCGTCGCCCGCCGCCTTGAGGTTCGTGAGCGAGAAGTCGCCGGTGCGGACGATCGCGTGGTAGCCGGGGTAGCTCGCCGCGTTCGCGTCGCCGTGCTCGCCCGTGCCCGCTTCCTTGTCGGTGAGGCGCACGTTGAGGAACCAGCCGATGGCGACGGCCTTGAGCTGCATGAGCTCCTTGGCGCGCGCGAGCCGCGCGGCCGCGGTCTTGAGGCCGGGCTCGACGACGACCTGGCTTCCGCCCTCGGCCCAGTACTCCCGCGCCGAGGTCGAGAAGTAGTTGTCGGCCTTGCCGTCGTCGATCGCCTCGATGTCGTCGTCGCCGAGCTCGGCGGGCGCGCCGGTGCAGGCGGCGAGCGCCAGGGACGAGGCGACGAGGAACGAGCGGACGGTCGACATGCGGGCCTTCGTTTACAAGCCCTGGGCCAGCGGCGCGCCCTGTGCTGCCGGCCCCTTACGCCGCCCGGCGAGGGTGCCTGGCCTAGCCGGCGGCAGCCCCGGGCGCCGCCCGGTGCGCTAGGCTGCGGGCCCGTGGCCCCCACCGTAGAGCGCGTCCGCCTCGACACCGGCCTCGAGCACGAGCTCCTCGTGTTCGCGCCGAGCGATCCGACCTGCGACCGCACGCTCCTCCTCCTCCACGGCTTCGCCGACCTCGCGTGGGGCTGGCTGCCCGTCGTCGAGACCGGCCTCCTCGATCGCCTCCACCTGCTCGTCCCCTCGTTCCGCGGCCACGGCGCGAGCGACTGGATCGGGGCGGGCGGCACCTACTACTTCGCCGACTACGTCGCCGATCTCGAGAGCCTGGTGCGGGCGCACGCGCGGCCGCGTCTCTACATCGCCGGGCACTCGATGGGCGGCATGGCGGCGAGCCTCTTCGCCGGCACGTACCCGGCGCGCGTCGACCGGCTCGCGATCCTCGAGGGGCTCTCGGTGCCCGAGGCGCCGACCACCCCGGCGCGCATGCGCGAGGCGATCGCCGGACGCGCGACCGCGCTCGGACGGCGCGGCACGCCGGCGTCTCCCGGCGGGCGGCGCTTCCCGTCGCTGGAGGCGGCCGCGCAGCGGATGGTCCACCACGATCCGACGCTGCGGCCCGAGCTCGCGCTCGCGATCGCGCGCCACGGCTGCCTCGAGCTGCCGGACGGCGCGTGGGTCTACCGCCACGACCCGCTGCACGCGACGCGGAGCCCGGTCGGCTTCGAGGTCGCGCTCGCGCAGCGGTTCTGGCGCGAGATCGCCTGCGACGTGCTCTACGTCGAGGGCGCGGCCTCCCCGGCGCGGCTCGTCGGCGAGGAGCGCACGCGGCGCCTCGGGTCGCTCGCCGCCGCACGCTCGCTGCGCGAGGTGGAGATCGCCGGCGCCGGCCACATGATGCTGCGCCACCAGCCGCTCGCGACCGCGCGCGTCCTCTCCGACTTCTTCGCCTAGAGCGCATGTGATCAAGGCGCCAAAGGCGCCGTCGCCGCGGAGTCGCGGCGCAGCAGGGGTGGGGACCCCGACGAGCTGTGCTCTAGCGCTTTTGGATGAGGCCGAGCAGCGCGAGGCGCTGCGCGATCGACGTGAAGGCCTCGCGGCGACCGAGCTGGAGCACGTGGCCGCCGGGCAAGGGGACGTGCACGCCGCCGAAGTGGCGGGCGAGCCGCTCGGCGTGCTCGGGAGGCGCGATGCGATCGCCCATGCTGGAGAGCACGAGCACGCGATCCGGATCGAGCAGCGGCTTGCGCTCGAGTGGCGAGACGATCGACATCGCGCGCCGCAGCAGCTCGAGCGAGATGCCGTCGCGCTCGGCGCGCGCGCGCTCGGGGCTCCCCTCGCCGTGCGACCAGAGCAGCTCGGGCCACGACGCGACCGGGATCATCGGGGCGATGAAGTCGAGCTCGTCGGTGGTGGCGAGGAGCGAGGTGGTGTAGCCGCCGAGGCTCATCCCGACGACCGCGATGCGCTGGTCCTCGGCGCCCGGGCGCGCGCGCAGCCAGGCGATGAGCGCGCGCAGGTCGTGGATCGCGTGGCCGAAGCCCTCGTTGGTGCGCACCGGGTTGGGCGACGGCCACGACGGCGCCCGCTTGCCCCCGCGCGCGCCGTGGAACGGCAGCGTGAAGAGCGCGACGTCGGCGCCGAGCGAGTACAGCCAGCGCGTCTGGAACGCGCGCTCCTCGAGGAACCAGCTCCCGCCGCCCTTGTAGCCGTGCAGGCAGAGGATCGCCGTCTTGGCCGGCCGCGGGTGCAGGAGCGCGCGCACCTTCGCGGCGCGGTTCGCCTCGTGGCCGAGGTACTCCGCGCGCGGCGCCTCCCAGTGCGGGACGAACGGGCTCGGCCAGGCCAGGTCGAGCACCTCGCCGCCGTCGGGGAGCCGGCCGCGCGCCCGCGTCGTGGGCGTCGCCGGCGGCGGCGGCGAGAAGAAGCTCCGCCGGACGGCCTCCCGCTCGTAGTAGTCGATCGCGGTCAGCAGCAGCGCACGGCGATCGTGCTCGCCGCCCGAGGCCTCGAGGGCCTCGTCGCGGTCGCGGCGACCGCCCGGCGCGCTGATGAACGCGAAGCGCAGCGCCGACAGCACCGCACCGTCGACGACGCCGCCGAGACCGCTGCCGAAGCGACGCAGCGCCTTCATAGCCCTAAGGCTACTTCTTGGGCTTCCGCTCCGCCACCCCGGCGTACTTGCGCTCGCCCGGCCCGGTGTAGATCTGCCGGGGCCGCGCGATCTTCTGCTCCTCGTCGCCGAGCATCTCCTCCCACTGCGCGAGCCAGCCCGCGGTGCGCGGGATCGCGAAGAGGACGGGGAACATGTCCACGGGGAAGCCGATCGCCTGGTAGATGAGGCCCGAGTAGAAGTCGACGTTCGGGTAGAGGCGGCGCTTGATGAAGTACTCGTCGTTGAGCGCGATCTTCTCGAGCTCGAGGGCGACGTCGAGGAGCGGGTTGCGGCCGGTGACCTTGAAGACGTCGTCGGCGAGCTTCTTGATGACCTTGGCGCGCGGGTCGTAGTTCTTGTAGACGCGGTGGCCGAAGCCCATGAGGCGCTTCTCGCCCTTGCCGGTCTTCACCTCGTTGATGAAGGCGGGGATGTTCGAGACCGAGCCGATCTCGACGAGCATGCGCAGGACGGCCTCGTTGGCGCCGCCGTGGAGCGGGCCGTAGAGGGCGGCCGCGCCGGCG
>FTFF01001139.1_pt1 | contig 12362 bp, 9 predicted proteins | sample 1640361 | NCBI WGS metagenome assembly FTFF01 (sample SAMEA3914816, study PRJEB12502) | metagenome | biome: forest; material: soil | place: USA | collected 2011-09-16 | depth 0.3 m | reverse complement strand
CCCCCCCCCCCGCCCCCCCCCCCCCCCCCCCCCCCCCCCGGCGCCCCCCCGCCAGCTCCCTGATCGCATCCGCCAGCTCTCGGCTCCGCTGTCCTTCCATGTTCCCCCTCCTCCTGCCCTTAGAGCGAAAAGGTCGCGCGCCGGACGAACCGGCCGCGGCCCTTCTTCGACGAGGCCTTGTCGTTCTCGATGATGAGCTCGCCGCGCGAGAGCACGTGGCTCGGCGCACCGACCACGGTCTTGCCCTCGAACGGCGCGTAGTCGGCCCGCATGTGCAGGTTCTTGTGGCTCAGCTCGAAGCGCTTGTTCGGATCCCAGACGACGACATCGGCGTCCGCACCGACGGCGATCGTGCCCTTCTTCGGGTACATGCCGAAGATCTTGGCGGGCGCGGTGGCGGTGATCTCGACGAAGCGGTTGAGCGAGATCTTGCCCTCGCGCACGCCCTCGTACAGGAGGTGCAGCCGCGTCTCGATGCCGGGCATGCCGTTCGGGATCTTGGAGAAGTCGCCGCGGCCGAGCTCCTTCTGCCCCTTCATGCAGAACGGGCAGTGGTCGGTCGAGACCACCTGCAGATCGTGGTTGCGCAGGCCGCGCCAGAGGTGATCGTGGTGGTGCTTCGGCCGCAGCGGCGGCGTGCAGACGTACTTGGCGCCCTCGAACTCGCCTTCACCGTCGCCGGCGGGCTTGCCGCGCAGATCGTCCTCGGAGAGGAACAGGTACTGCGGGCAGGTCTCGGCGTACGCCGGCAGCCCGCGGTCGCGCGCCTCCATCACGCGCTCGAGCGCGCGCTGCGCCGAGAGGTGCACGAGGTAGACCGGCACCTTGGCCATCTCGGCCAGCGCGAGCGCGCGCTCGGTGCCGGTCGCCTCCGCGACCTCGGGCCGGGTGAGCGCGTGGTAGACGGGCGCGGTGTGCCCGGCCGCGAGCGCGCGCTCGACGAGGACGTCGATGGGCAGGCCGGTCTCGGCGTGCATGCAGATGAGCGCGCCGAGCTCCCCCGCGCGCAGCATCGCGCGGAAGATCGACTGGTCGTCGAGGAGCAGCACGCCCGGGTACGCCATGAAGAGCTTGAAGGAGGTGACGCCCTCCTTGACCATCTCGCCCATCTCGGCGAGGACGGGCGGCGGCACGTCGGTCGCGATGAGGTGGAACGCGTAGTCGACGTGCGCCTTGCCCTCGGCCTTGGCGTGCCAGGTGTCGAGCGCCTGGCGCAGCATCGTCCCCTTCTGCTGGATCGCGAAGTCGACGATCGTCGTGGTCCCGCCGTACGCCGCGGCCAGCGTCCCCGACTCGAAGTCGTCGATCGACGTGGTGCCGCCGAACGGCATGTCGAGGTGCGTGTGCGCGTCGATGCCGCCCGGGATCACGTAGCGCCCCTGCGCGTCGATCGTGCGATCCGCCTGTCCCAGGGCCGTGCCGGGGGCGACGAGCGCCTCGATCTTGTCGTCCTTGATCCAGAGGTCCGCGACGAAGGTATCGCTCGCGGTGACGCAGGTGCCGTTCTTGATGAGCGTGCGCATCTGGGCGACTCCGGGGGGTGCGAAGCTAAGCACAGCTCTCGGCTCGATCGGAAGGGGATCCGCGCCGTCCTCTCGAGCCTCGTCGTTTGGTGTAGGCTCCGCGGGTCGTACGAGGTGTCACGATGAAGCGGTTCGCCTGGCTCTGCCTGCTCGTCTCACCGCTCGCGTGCGTGGATCGCGCGCTCGACGCGGACGGCACGATCTCGATCGGCCCTGGCTCGGGCGACCTCGGCGGCGCGGACCTGCGTGACGCCGGCCCCGTCGACCTCTACACGCCGCCCCAGCGCGGGGTCCTCTGCGACGGCAAGCAGTGCAACGACCAGCAGGTGTGCTGCCCCCTCTCCGGCGTCGGCGGCTTCCAGTGCGTGTCACCGACGGCGATGGGCGGCGGCTGCCCGTTCGGGCCGGGCTACCGCTGCGACGGGCCGGAGGACTGCACGATGGGCCGCCGCTGCGTCGGCACGTTCGGCAACCCGGGGATGAGCCAGATCACCGAGACGCGCTGCCGCATGAACGCGAACGGCAACGAGGCGGTCATCTGCCACGTGCGCAGCGACTGTCGCCCGGGCGAGGACTGCATGCCGGTGAGCTCGACGCAGGTCGGCGCGCCGGTGCTCGGGGTCTGCGTCGCCCCCGACTGAAGATCGTCAGCTCAGCTGCTTGAGCATGGTCTGCGCGTCGGAGACCTCGAACTTGCTCGGCGCCTCGACGTTGACTTGCTTCACGACCCCGTCGTCGACGAGCAGCGAGTAGCGCTCGCTGCGGATCCCCATGCCGGCGGCGGTGAGATCCTTCTCGAGCCCGAGCTTCTTCGTGAGCTCGCCGCTGCCGTCGCCGAGCATGCGCACCTTGCCGAGCGCCTTCTCGTCGCGGCCCCAGGCCGCCATCACGTAGCCGTCGTTCACCGAGACGCACCAGACCTCGTCGATCTTCTTCGCCTTCAGCTGATCGTGGGCCGCGACGTAGCCGGGGACGTGCTTCGCCGAGCACGTCGGCGTGTACGCGCCGGGCAGACCGAAGATCACGACGCGCTTCCCCTTCGTCGCCGCGGTGACGCTCACCGGCTTCGGCGAGACCGGGCACGCTTCGCCGAACTCGGTGGACTCGTAGAGCGTCGCCTCGGGGATGCGGTCGCCGGCCTTGATCATCTTCAGTCTCCTGTCGCTCGTTGAAAACGACTCATACGATGCCGCCGAGCGGTCATCGATTGCAAGCTGCCCCACGGTTCTTACTTCTTTAATAAATGGAAGTAGTTATGTTATTTTAAGAACATGTCCTCGACGCCGCGGCCAGTATGGAGCGGAGCGGGGACGGCCCGCGTAGAAAGAGACGTGTCCGGCGACAAGCCACTCGAAGGGCTCGAGCTCGAAGGTCGGTACGAGCTCATCGACTTGCTCTCGAAGGGCGGCATGGGCTCGGTTCACCGCGCGCGCCACCGCCAGCTCGACCGCCCGGTGGCGATCAAGTTCATGGCGGCGGAGCTGCGCCACGACGCGGAGATGCGGCAGCGCTTCACCGCCGAGGCGCGGGTGGCGAGCGCGCTCAGCCACCCGAACATCGTCAGCGTCACCGACTTCGGCATCGATCCGGCGCGCGGCTACTTCCTCGTCATGGAGCTGCTCCGCGGCCACACCGTCCGCGAACGCATGGAGGAGCAGGGCTCGTCGCTGCGCGCGCGGGTCGCCTGCGACATCGCCGAGCAGACGGCGTGGGCGCTTCGCTACATGCACGTCCGCGGCATCTTCCACTGCGATCTCAAGCCGGAGAACATCTTCCTCGCGCAGCTCGAGGAGGAGTCGCGGCGACGGAACCACGTAAAGCTCATCGACTTCGGGCTGGCCTTCCGAGCGGCGGGGCAAAAGGCGTCGCTCGCGGGGACGCCGCCGTACCTCGCGCCCGAGCGGCTGCGGGGCGAGCCGCCGAGCGAGCGCGCGGACATCTACTCGCTCGGCGCGCTCTTCTACGAGATGTTGACCGGCCGCGTGCCGTTCCAGGGCTCGCTGCTCGACATCGTCGACCGGCAGCTGCGCGGCGAAGCGCCGCCGCCGCCCTCCTCGCTCATCGAGGAGCCGATCGAGGCCCGCACCGACGAGGTCGTCATGCGGGCGATCGCGCCGAACCCCGTCGATCGCCCGCCGAACGTCGAGGCGTTCCTGTTCGAGCTCCGCACGCTGATGTCGATGATGGGCATGAGCGTGCGGCGCGTGTCGCGTGGCACCGGCCTGCGCGCGATGCGCCGCGGCCGGTCGGTGCCGCTCATGCAGACGCCGCGGCGGCCCACGCGCCTGCACGAGCGCGTCCCGGTGACGCTGCCGGTGACGATCCGCCTCGCGGGCGCGACGATCGTGCAGGGCGTCACCGAGAACCTCAGCCACGGAGGTGTGTTCATCGCGCTCTCGGCACCGCCGCCGCCCGGCTCGGAGGTGGAGCTCATCCTGCCGCTCGCCGCCGATCCGCTCCGCGGCCTGGTGGTGCGCGCGATCGTCCGCTGGGCGCGCACCTCCGCCGGGAGCGGCACCGCGTCGGGCTGCGGCCTCGAGTGGCTCAACCCGACCGACAGCGTCCGCACCCAGCTGCGCGACGCGGTGGGATCGCTCCTGCCGAGCTGAACTCTGTGGGTCGCGATGGCGACTCCAGGTGACAGGTCGCTGCGGCGATCTTTGCAGCCGACGTCCGGAAGCGCACCGGTCGGCGTCGCGCGGTGTGGGTCCTTACCGATGTTTCGCGGCCGCCGCGGCGGCATGGCGGGTGCTTCGCTTCGGCGCATGCATGGTTCTCTTCGCGCGTCGGCCTTGCTCGGTTGGGTCGCTGCGACGCTGGCGGGCTGCTCGGATCAGTCGGGCCTGAACGGGCACGAGATCAAGCCGGACCTCGGGGACGGCGGAGTGCCGTCGACCGATCTCTCCGTCAGCGGCAGCGGGGACCTGGCGGGGGCGGACCTCGCGGGCGTGGACCTCGCGGGCGTGGACCTCGCAGGCATGGACCTCGCCTCGGGACCGGTGACCGACTCGGGCGTGCCGCACGATCTGGCGAGCGCGCCGCACGACCTGGCGACGGCGCCCCAAGACCTGGCGACGGCGCCCGTCGCGACGAGCCGCTACTGGAACTGGGACGGCGCCGGGAACGCGGTCGCGGGCAACGGCTCGACCTTGTACGGCGTGCCGCGCTTCGCGGTGGGTCCGTGCGCCGGTCATCCGAGCTCGTGCGTGTTCGACACCCGCACCTTCGTCATCCTCGGCGGCGTGAGCTACGAGTCGATCACCGCCTACGGGCGCTACTGGAACTGGAACGCCGACGATGGATCGGTCATCGCGGGCAGCGGCTCGACCCTCGACTCGGTGGCGCGGTTCGCCGTCGGCCCGTGCGCCGGCCGCGCCGCCGGCACCTGCACGTTCGACACGCGCACGTTCGCGACCCTCGGCGGCGTCACCTACGAGTCGGTGACCGCCTACGGCCGCTTCTGGAACTGGGACGCCTCCGACGGCTCGGTGATTTCCGGCAGCGGCTCCTTGCTCGAGTCCGTCGCGCGCTACGCCGCGGGCCCGTGCGCGGGACGCGCGGCGGGGACCTGCACGTTCGACACGCGCACCTTCCTCGCCTCGGGCGGCGTCACGTACGAGTCGGTGACCGCCTACGGGCGGTACTGGAACTGGGACGCGGCCGATGGCTCGGTGATCGCCGGCAGCGGCTCGTTGCTCGAGACCGTCGCGCGCTACGCCGCGGGCCCGTGCGCCGCACAGGCGGCGGGGCAGTGCAAGCTCGACAGCAGGACCTTCGCGGTCCTGAGCGGCGTCCTCTACGAGTCGCTCACCGCCACGCACTGAGCGACGGGGAACGACCCTTTCTATAGGATCGGCGGGGCGACGGACGAGCAGTAGCCGTTGATGCAGGTGAGGGCCGGCGTTCCCGGCGCGCCGCCAGGATCCGGCGAGACCCCGCCGGTGCTCGGGCAGCAGTCGGCGTCGACGACGCACTTCTCGAACTCCTGGGCGCACATGGGCTTCTGCGAGCTGCAGGTGAGGCCGCCGCCGTCGGGCGTCGCGGTGCCCTGGCAGTAACCGCCGCAGCACTCGTCGCCGGTCTCGCACGCCGCGCCGTCGAGGCGACACGGATCGACGGTCCAGAAGCCGCGCGAGTTGCCGGCGTTGAGCTCCTGCGCCGGGAGGTAGAACGCGGGGTGCGACGGATCGCCGCCCGGCGCGCCGTTGAGATCGATCGCGGCGACCCACAGCTTCTTCGTCGTGATCTCGTTCTTCCAGTCGTACAGGCGCGGATCGGAGCGGAACGGATCGATCGTCGCCACGTTGCCGTACAGGCGCCGGCTCGTGAACACCACCCAGGCGTAGCCGCCCGACGGCACCGGGTTCACCGTCGGCTCGTAGTTGAGGTTCACGTCGGACGCGTGCAGCGGGCCCGTCGGCAGGTAGCCGATGCCGTTCAGCTGATCGAGCGCGTGCGCCTGCTTGCTGGCGACGTCGATCCACCACAGGTGGCCCTTGTTGCCGTTGCGCGTGTACGCGAACTCGGTGGTCTCCGTCTCGGTCTCGAAGACGATCGCCTTGTTGGTCGGCAGGTAGGACGGCCAGACCGCGTTGTACGTGGCGTCGGGCGTGTGGATCTTCGAGATCGCGCCGAAGGTCTTCGTGGCCGCGTCGAACGACATGACCGCGAGCGAGCGCTTGTCGCCATCGTCGCCGCGGTAGTAGTTGAACGCGAGCTGCGTGCCGTCGGGCGAGAAGACCGGCATCGACGCCTCTAGGTTCGCCGGCAAGCCCGTCGGGCTTCCGACGAGATCGCCGCTCGGCAAGGCGTAGAGCCGGCTGCGCGAGTCAGGCGCCACCGGCTCCGACGCGCTCGAGAACGCGAGCTTCCCGTCGGGCGAGAGCGCCGGGAAGGCCGCGTTCGCGGCGGTCAGCGCGCTCTCGAGGTTGCCGTTCTTGAGGTCGACGAGGCGCGAGATCTGGTAGTCGTCGCCTCGCTGCGTGATGAGCTGGCCGCCGTCCTTCGTGACCGTGTGGCAGACGCGGCAGCCGGTGTTGTCGACGCTGTTCACGCCCGCGACGAGCACTGGGTCGGTCGTGCCGGGCTTGATGCCGAGCGTCGCCGCGCCGAAGCGCAGGCCGTTGAAGTCGTTCTCGCCGGAGTTGCTGACGAGCGCGGTGCCGTACGAGTTGTAGTAGACGATCCCCTTCAACGTCCCCGGCGCGATCCGCCACTTGACCGTGAGCGGCCCGACGAGTGTCGTGCCCTCGGCGAGCTTCACCGTGATCGTCACGTCCGAGCCGCCCGCCGAGTAGCACATCGTCGTCCAGGTCTGCTGCGGGATCGGGAGGTTGACGAAGGGCTTCCCGGGCGGCTTTGCGAACGTGCCGTCGTAGAGGAAGGTCCCGTTCGCCGACTCCATGTGTAGGCTCAGGGCGTCGAAGGCGTGGGCGCCGGGCGTCCTCATGAGGAGCGGCGCCAGCAGCCCGCGCGGGAAGACGGTCTTGTCGTACGGGTAGAGCCAGACCACCGTCGCGTCCGCGGCCGCGGTGCCGGCGAGCGCCGTCTGCTGCGGCGGCGTCGCCGCGCAGCCCGGGCCGTTGCCGCCGACACCCGCGTAGCCGCCGGGCCCGATGGTGCCGACGTTGCCGCACTTCGGATCGCCGTTCTCGACGAGCCGGTACTGGACCGTCACCACCGTCGAGCCGGCGAGGTTCTGGTAGGTGGCGGTGACGGTCGCCTGACCGCCGATGTCGCCGAGCGGGAGGTAGAGGCCCGACCCGTCGATGCTGCCGAGCTCGCCGCGGTTCGTCTGCCACTGCGCGGCCACCGGCTGGCCGTCGAGCGTCGCGGTGAAGGTCACCGACGGCAGCGGCTGGCCCGGGGTCACCACGAGGACCGGGTTCGCCGGCGTCACCACGAGCATGTTGCCCCCGTCGATCGTGGCGCTCAGGTCGACGTCGCCGAGGCCTCCATCCACGTCGTCGCCCTGGTGGCGGCAGCCGCCCGGGAGGGCGGCGACCACGGCCGCGGACAGGCAGAAGAGGGCGACGCCGAATGGGCGGAGGGACATCGCGGCGTAGGGTATCCTCTTCGGGTTCATCGTCAATCCGTCCCCTTGACTTGGTGGCGGCCGCGACGATACGTAGGAAATCCTCTCCCAAAAAGGCAGCCGCATGCTTGCGAAGGGCCCAGTCGAACACACGCCGACCGCGGCGCTCGCGCCGCCCGCGCGCGACGAGATCTTCTCGATCCTCGACGAGCAAGGCCGCGTGAAGAAGGGCGTGCGCGCGCCCGAGGTCAGCGACGAGGACTGCAAGAAGCTGTACCGCGGCCTCCTCCAGGTCCGGCTCGTCGACGATCGGATGATGAAGCTGCAGCGGCAGGGCCGCCTCGGCTTCTACATGCTGTCGTGGGGGGAGGAGGCGACGCACTTCGGCGGCGCGTTCCCGCTGCGGGCCACCGACTGGATCTTCCCCTCGTACCGCGAGCCGGGCGCGGCGCTGTGGCGCGGCTACTCGATCACCGACTACGTCAACCAGCTCTTCGGCAACGTCGAGGATCCGGTGAAGGGCCGGCAGATGCCGGTGCACCACTCCGTGAAGAGCTGCAACTACGTGTCGATCAGCTCGCCGGTGGGGACGCAGATCCCGCAGGCGACCGGCATGGCGATGGCGGCCAAGATCTCGAAGCGCGATGACGTCGCGCTCGTCTACTTCGGCGAGGGCACCACCTCGACCGGCGAGTTCCACGTCGGGCTCAACTTCGCCGGCGTCTGGAAGGCGCCGGTGATCTTCATGTGCCGCAACAACGGCTGGGCGATCTCGACCAGCACGAGCGCGCAGACCGCCGCGACCTCGTACGCGGTGAAGGGCCTCGCGTACGGCATCACCTCGGTGCGCGTCGACGGCAACGACCTCCTCGCCATGATCGCCGTCGTCGGCGAGGCGGCCGCGCGCGCGCGGCGGGGCGAGGGCCCGACGCTGATCGAGGCGGTCACCTACCGCCGCGGCGGCCACTCGTCGTCCGACGATCCGTCGGTGTACCGCGATCCCGCCGAGCCGAAGCAGTGGGAGGCGCCCGGGAAGGACCCGCTCGAGCGGTGGCGCCTCTACCTCGAGACGCGCGGCCTCTTCTCGCAGGCGATGCACGACGAGTACGCCGCCGCGATCACCGACGAGCTGGTGGCGGCGCTCGCGCACGCGGAGACGCTCGGCCCGCCGGCGCTCGAGACGATGTTCGACGACGTCTACGCCGAGCTCACGCCGCAGCTGCGCGCCCAGCGCGAGTACCTGATGCAGTCTCCGCGGGCGAAGAACCCGCACGGGGGCCACTAGCATGCCGACGCTCAACGTCGATCAGGGGGCGCAAGCGCCCCTCCCGCGGCAAAGCCGCGCGAGCCTCCCCACGTTCGCTTCGCTCACGACGGCGCCTTCGGCGCCTTGCCTCCGGGGTAGCCACTAGCATGCCGACGCTCAACATCATCCAGGCGGTCAACGATGCGCTCCGCATCGAGATGAAGCGCGATGCGCGCGTGGTCATCCTCGGCGAGGACGTCGGCAAGTTCGGCGGCGTGTTCCGCGCCACCTCGGGCCTCTTCGAGGAGTTCGGGCCGGATCGCGTGATGGACACGCCGCTCGCCGAGGCCGGCATCATCGGCGCGGCGATCGGCATGGCGCTCTATGGCCTGCGGCCCGTCCCCGAGATCCAGTTCGCCGACTTCATCTATCCCGCGTACGACCAGATCGTGAACGAGCTGGCGAAGTTCCGGTACCGCTCGGGCGGCCAGTACACCGCGCCCGTCGTCATCCGCACGCCGTACGGCGGCGGGATCCGCGGCGGCCACTACCACTCGCAGTCGCCCGAGGCGTACTTCGCGCACACCGCGGGCCTGAAGGTCGTCATCCCGTCGAACCCGTACGACGCCAAGGGGCTGCTCCTCTCCGCGATCCGCGGCGAGGATCCGGTGCTCTTCATGGAGCCGAAGCGCATCTACCGGGCCTCGAAGGGCGAGGTGCCCGAGGGCGACTACACGCTGCCGATCGGCAAGGCCAAGGTCGTGCGCGAGGGCGCGCAGCTCACCGTGCTCTGCTACGGCGCGATGGTGCACGTCGTCGCCGAGGCGGTCGAGCAGGCCGTCGCCGAGGGGCTCGACCCCGAGGTGATCGACCTCATGACGCTCTCGCCGCTCGACGAGGAAGCGGTCCTCGCGTCGGTGCGGAAGACCGGCCGCGCGGTGATCGTGCACGAGGCGCCGAAGACCTGCGGCTACGGCGCGGAGCTCTCGGCGCTCATCGCCGAGAAGGCGCTGATGTCGCTCGAGGCGCCGGTGGTGCGCGTCACCGGCTTCGACACGCCGTTCCCCTACACGCTCGAGAACGAGTACCTGCCCACGCCGGAGCGGATCCTGGTCCAGCTCCGCGACACGGCGCGCTTCTAGCCCGCGCTTCGAAGGAGCGACCCATGGCGTTCGAGTTCCGATTGGCCGATCTCGCCGAGGGCATGGTGGAGGGCGAGGTCCTTCGCTGGCTGGTGAACGAAGGCGATCCGGTGCGCGAAGATCAGCCGCTCGTCGAGGTCATGACCGACAAGGCCACCGTCGAGATCGCCTCGCCGAAGGCCGGCAAGATCGCGCGCATCAAGGCGCCCGCCGGGCAGATCTGCAAGGTGGGCGCGGTGCTCGTCGAGATTGACACCGATGGCACCGGGACGAACGCGCCGGCGAAGGCGACGACGCCCGTGGCTGCGCCGAAGACCAACGGGCGCGCGAACGGCAGCCACGCGCCGATGCCGATCGCCGCGGCGGCGGGCAAGGTCCTCGCCACGCCGGCGACGCGCAAGCTCGCACGCGACCTCGGCGTCGACCTCGCGACCATCTCGGCCACCGGCGACAACGGCCGCGTGACCAAAGACGACGTGCTCTCCGCCGATCCGAATCGCGCGGGTAGCGCGCGGTGGGGGGAGGCTCGCTCGGCTCCGCCGGGCGAGGGGGGACGGGAACGTCCCCCCCTGATAGACCAGCGGCTGCCCTTCCGCGGCGTGCGCAAGAAGATCGCCGAGAACATGCACCGCTCGAAGATCACCGCGGCGCACTTCACGTACGTCGAGGAGTGCGACGTCACCGAGCTCGCGTCGCTGCGCAAGCGCGCCAAGGTCCGCGCCGAGGAGCGCGGGGTCAAGCTCTCGTTCCTGCCGTTCGTGGTGAAGGCGGTCTGCGCGGGCCTCAAGAAGTTCCCGATCGTGAACGCGACCCTCGACGAGCAGGCGCAGGAGATCGTCCTCCGCAAGCGGTACCACGTCGGCGTCGCGGCGGCGTCGGAGGCCGGGCTCGTCGTCCCGGTGATCAAGGACGCCGATCAGAAGTCGCTCCTCCAGCTCGCCGCCGAGCTCGAGGCGCTCTCCGAGAAGGCCAAGCAGGGCAAGGCCTCGCGCGAGGAGCTCACCGGCTCGACGTTCACGATCTCGTCGCTCGGCACCCTCGGCGGCGTGCTCGCCACGCCGATCATCAACTACCCCGAGGTCGCGATCCTCGGCGTGCACAAGATCAAGCCCACGCCGGTCGTGCGCGACGGCCAGATCGTCGTGCGCGACATCATGAACCTGTCGATCTCGCTCGATCACCGCGTGGTCGACGGGTACGAGGGCGCGCAGTTCCTGCACCACGTCATCGAGCTCCTGCAGGACCCGACGCTCATGTTCATGGAGATGGTGTAGTGCCGCACGCGGCGGGCGAGATCGCCCCGCTGCCCCCGGACCACCCGGCCCTCGGCCACTACCGGCTCCTCGACGAGGAGGGCCGGCTCCTCCCGGGCGCGACCAGCCCGATGGGCGACGAGGCGGCGCTGCACCTCTACCGCTGGATGGTGCTCACCCGCGCGCTCGACGATCGCCTCATGGCCATGCAGCGCCAGGGCCGCATCGGCTTCTACGCGGAGATCAAGGGGCAAGAGGGCGCGGTCCTCGGCGCGGCGAGCGCGCTCGCCGCGCAGGACTGGCTCGTGCCCGCCTTGCGCGAGGCGGCGGCGGGGCTGTACCGCGGGCTGCCGCTGCGCCACTACATCGCGCAGATCTTCGGCAGCGCGAACGACGTCTCGAAGGGGCACGCGATGCCGTGCCATCCGGGCCTCCGCGCGCAGCGCTACGTGACGATGTCGTCGTGCATCGCCACCCAGCTCCCGCACGCCGTCGGGATCGCGATGGCGGCGCAGATCCGCAAGGACCCGGTCGTGGTGCTCGCCTGCCTCGGCGACGGGGCGACGTCGGAGCCGGACTTCCACGTCGCGGCGAACTTCGCGGGCGTCCGCAAGGCGCCGGTCGTCTTCTTCTGCCTCAACAACCAGTGGGCGATCTCGACGCCGTCCGAGCTGCAGACCGCGTCGGCGAGCTTCGCGGCGAAGGCGGTGGCGTACGGCTTCCCCGGCGTGCGCGTCGATGGCAACGACGCGCTCGCCGTGCACGCCACGGTCAAGGAGGCGGTCGATCGCGCGCGCGTCGGCGGCGGCCCGACGCTGATCGAGGCGCTGTCCTACCGCGTCTCGGCGCACACGTCCTCGGACGATCCGAGCCGCTACCGCGACGAGGCGATCACCGCGCGGTGGAAGAGCGAGCGCGATCCGATCGCCCGCCTCGCCACCTTCCTGCGCGAGCGCGGCCTGCTCGACGACGCGAGCGACGCCGCGCTGCGCGCCGAGGTCGAGCAGGAGATCAAGGACGCGATCGCCGCGGAAGAATCGGCGCCGCCACCACCGCTCCGTTCGCTCGTCGAGGACGTGTACGCCGAGGTCCCTGCACGACTCGAGGAGCAGCTCGCGCAGGTCGCCAGGCTCCCGCGGCAGAAGCTCGGCGGCGTCCACGGCT
>FTFF01000618.1_pt1 | contig 12517 bp, 9 predicted proteins | sample 1640361 | NCBI WGS metagenome assembly FTFF01 (sample SAMEA3914816, study PRJEB12502) | metagenome | biome: forest; material: soil | place: USA | collected 2011-09-16 | depth 0.3 m | reverse complement strand
CGTGGCGTGCCGCTTGCTCCTCGCTCCTGCCGCAACCGGGCCAAGAGGAGGCACCGCATGACGCCGATCACACGTCCTACCTCACTGCGCCGCGCCGGGTTCCGCGAGAGGAGGAGCGAGCTGTAGCCGATGATCGTCGTGAGCGAGCAGAGCGCGACCGCCGCGGCGACGCGCGGCAGCGCCTGTGCGACGCGGCCGGGGGGCTCCTGGCGCAGGCGGGCCCAGACGTTCGCGGCGTAGTCGGCGCCGACCCCGAGCGTGATCGGCAGCGCCACGAAGTTCATGAAGTTGATCTTGAGCCCGAGGAGCGCGCACGCGGCCGCCAGCCACAGCACGCCGACGGCGAGCGCGCCGAGGACGAGCGCCGCGCCGCGCGCGCCGAAGGCGAGCAGCATGAGCGCGGCGACCGCGCCGGCGGCGGCGAGCACGAGCCGGGGGCCGTCGCGCAGGATCGCCGCGAGCATGCTCGCGAAGATCGTCGCGGCCGAGGCGGCGACCCATCGCCGGCCCAGCGCGTCGATGTGCAGCGCGTCGGCCATCCGCAGGAGGTCGTGGCCGTCCCAGTCCGAGTAGCCGCGGTAGTCGGCGTCGATCCCGACCAGTCGGCCGCGCGTCCCGTCGCGCTCCGTGAAGGCCTCGCGCACCTTGCGGGGTAGATCGTCGACGCCGAGCGCGCGCAGGCCTTCGGGAGGGCGCCAGGCGTCGACCTCGCGGCGCAGCTCGGCGGAGAGCACGTCGCGGTGCCGATCGAGCTTCCGCCGGAGCCGCGCCAGCTGCGCGAGCCGCGCCTCCTGCGCGGGGGGCAGCAGCCCGCCGACGGTGCGCACCGCCGCGAAGAGGCGCGCCGGTCCGCGCGCGGCGTCGGCCCGCCGCAGCGCCTCGGCGATCGGCTCGTCCTGCCCCGGGTGCTCCGCGAGCGCGACCGCCGTGTTCCCGATGAAGCCCGCGCCGACGTTGCCCATCCCGAGCCGCTCCATCGCCTCCCAGCGGGCGCGCTCGACGGGCGCCTCCGCGCGCAGCCGGTGGAAGTCCCACTCGATCGGATCGCGCGCCCACCGCGCGATCGGTCGCGCGGCCGCGAGCAGGCTCAGCGCGACGACCGCGCAGGCGAGGCGCGGGCGCCGCGCGCCGAGCGAGACGAGCCGCGCGAAGGCGCCGTGCCGCGGGGCGCGCCGCGGGGAGGCGCCGCGATCGCAGAGGCAGACGAGCGGCGGCACGACCAGCGCCGAGGCGATCCACACGAGCGCCATCCCGGCGCCGCCGAGCAGCCCGAACTGGCTGAAGCCGCGGAAGCGGGTGAGGAGGAGGCTGCCGTAGGACAGGCCGGCCGCGGCCGTGGCGAGGCCCGTGCCGAGGATCGTCGCGCGCAGCGCGACCGCGAGCGCCGCCGCGAGCGCGGCGCCGGCCTCGCGCTCCTCGCGGTAGCGCGCGAGGAGGACGATCGGGGCGTTGATGCCGTTGCCAACGATGATCGAGACCAGGAACGCGGTGTTGAGGTTGAGCGACCCGGTCGTGGCGGCGGCCAGGCACAGCGCGGCGAGGACCCCGAGCAGCGCCGGCGCGCAGACGATCGCGACGAGCACCGGGCGCCGGAAGTAGAGGCCGAGGGCGGCAAGGACCATCGCGACGACGATCGCCGTGGCCAGCGTCAGGTCGTCGCGGATGCCGTCCTGCTCGGCGATCGCCTGGGCGATCGGCCCGGTGTACTCGACGACCAGCGAGGGGTGGAAGCGCGTCGGGCCGAGGGTCGCGACGGCGGCGCGCACCGCGTCGAGCGCGCTGCGGTCACCGCGCGAGGCGATGCCGTCGCGCGCGCGCCAGAGGCGCAGGCCCACCTCGCGGCCCCCGTCGGCCTCGAAGCGCGAGGGGGCGGGCGGCGGCAGCCGCGCCTCGAGGCGGCCGCGCAGCGCCCGCAGCTCGGCCTCGGGATCCTCGAGCTCGACCGCGAGCGGTGAGCTCCGCAGCGCGACGATCCGGTCGAGCAGCGCCTCGCCCTCGTCGAGGTCGCGCTGCTCGACGTAGAGCCAGCGCTGGCGGGCCGCGAACGCGGCGAGCTCCCCGTCGGGCGCCGTCTCGATCTCGGTGAACCGGCCGCCGGGCGCGAGCGCGTCGCGGAGCGCATCGGCGAAGCGACGGTTCGCCGATGCGTCGGGGCTCCGCAGCAGCACCGCGAGGTAGGCGGAGCTGCGCTGGCGCCGCCCGACCTCGCGGAGCGCGACGGCGGCAGGATCGTCGGCGGGGAGGAGCTCGGTCATGTCGGTGCGCAGCTCGAGCGTGCGGGCGCCGGCCGCGCCCGCGATCGCCGCGAGCGCGGCGGCGGCGACGAGGATCCGCGGCCGCCGCGCGGCGAACCCGACGTAGCGCGCGCACGCCCGCTCGAGCCGGGCGATCACGGCGCCGCCTCCGCGGGCGCGGCGAGCCGCCGCCACCACGGCAGGCCGAGCGCGAGCGCGGGCACGGCGTGGGCGACGCGGTAGAGGAGCGCCAGCGCGAGCGCGCGCTCGATCGGCACGCCGTAGAGGCGGAGCGCGCCCGCCAGCGCCGCCTCCGCGACCCCGAGCTGCCCCGGGGCAGCGGGGACGAGGCCGGCGAGCCGCGTCGCGCCGACGGCAACGAGGCACCCGCCGGCCGGCAGCACCGCGTGCGCCGCGCCGGCGAGGCCGGCGATCGAGAGCGCGTGCGCGAGGTGCTCCGCGACGCCGGCGGCGAGGGCGAGCGCGACCGCCGATCGCCACCCGGCCCGGCACAGGGCGACCGCGGCCGGCAGCGCGGCCGCGACGCACGCGGCGACGAGGAGCGGGCGGCGGAGCACCGGCGGCGCGGCCGCGAACGCCAGCGGCGCGAGGCAGATCGCGAGCGCGGCCACGTCGACCGCCTTCTCGGCGGCGTGGCAGAGGAGAAGCGCGCGCAGCGGAACGCCGTGTCCCCGCGCGAGCGCGCGCGCGCGGAGGAGCTCGCCCGCGGGCGCGGGCAGTACCTGCTGCCCGGCGCACGCGGCGAGATAGACCCGCGCCGCGTCGCCGAGCGCGATGCGGCGCCGCGCCGGGGCGAGGGTCACGAGCGCCCACAGCCGCACGCAGCCGGCGACCAGGCAGACGAGGACCGGCGCCGTCGCGAGCGCCACGAGGCGGAGGTCGGTGGACGCGAGCGCGCCCGCGAGCGCACGCCCGTCGAGCACGCGCGTCGCTCCGGCGACGAGCGCGATCGTGATCAGCGGACCGAGGAACGCGGAGAGGCGTCGCCGCGGCGGATGGAGTGGTGCGAGGACCATGTGCCTCGACGCCGGCAGCAAGGCGCGCGCCAGGACGGCGGGATCGTGGCGTCGCGCGGCTACCCGGCGCTCGCAGGCCGGTGCGCCCGGTTCCGACCGCGGCGTGTCAGCTTTCGGACGCGGGCCCGCGCGGTCCCGGCGCGTTACGCGGCGGCACCGCGCTTGCTCGGCGCCCCGGCATGACCAGCCGCGCCCGCGCGATCGATCCCCGCGCGCTCCTCGGGATCGACCTCCTCGTCGTGGGCTTCTTCTCGCTCGTCTTCGCCGCGCTCGCGCTGTTCTCGCCGCGCGCGCTCAGCTTCTGGCACGCCTCGGTGGTCCTGCCGGCCGCCACCCTCGGCGTGCTCGTGGCCGCGGCCGCGGTGCGCACGATGGCGAACGAGCGCTCGCTCGCCGCGCTGGCTCGGCGGACGGGGATCCTCGTCGCGGACTGGCTGCCGCTCGTGATCGCGGTGCTCGTCTACGAGAACGTGCATGACCTCACGTACGTGTTCCGGCCCGAGACCGTCGACGCGCGGCTGTGGGCGCTCGACGCGCGGCTCTTCGGCGTGCCCCCGGCGCTCGCGCTCGACCGGCTCACGACGCCGTGGCTCACCGAGCTCATGAGCGCGGCGTACGCCCTCTACTTCGTGTACCCCGCGCTGCTCCTGGTGCTCCTGTACCGCCGCGGCGACGTCGCGCGCTTCCGGGAGGTCGGGCTCGCCCTCGGCCTCTGCCTCTACCTCGGCCTCGTCGGCTACGTGCTCGTGCCCGCGATCGGCCCGCGCTACGCGATGGCCGGCGCGTTCGTCCACCCGCTCGTCGGGCCCTGGCTCACGCGCTCCTCGGCGCGCGCCTGGAACCTCGTGCAGGTCATCGATCGCGATTGCTTCCCGAGCCTCCACACCGCGCTCACGCTGCTCGCGCTCGTCTACTTCGTGCGCTTGCGGCGGGTGCTGCCTCACGGCCGGCTGCTCGTCGGCCTCGTCGCGCCCCCGATCACGCTGCTGTGGGCCTCGACGCTCTACCTGCGCTACCACTACGGCGTCGACGTGATCGCCGGCGCGGTGCTGGCCCTCGCGGTGAGCGCCGCGGCGCCGCGGCTGCTCGCGCGCTACCGCGAGCTGCTCCTGCACCGCCTCACGCGTCGTCGAGGATGATCGCCTGCTTCGGCCCGAGGGCCGCCTCGCCGGCCACCCCCATCGGCGCGCACGACCAGCGCGCGGGGCGCCGCAGCGACGGCGGGAGCTGCGCGGCCTCCCAGCCGCGGTTCATCACCGCGACGAGCGATCGATCGCCGACCGTGAGCGGCGCCGCGTGGACGCGCTCGGCGTCGCTCGCGTCGAGCGCGCGCAGCCCGAAGGGGTCGGCGATCCCGGCCCGCGCGGCGATCGCGCGGTAGAGCGCGCAGACGCCGCGCGCGGTGGCGTCGTGGCACGCCGCCGCGTAGCGCTCGATCGGCGCCGCGCAGAAGAGCACGCGCCCGCGCCCGATCGCGTGCTCCACCAGCATGGCGCGGCCGGCGTCGTCACGCGCGAGCACCTCCGCGGCGATCGGCTCGATCGGCAAGTACGCGCTCGCCGGCGCCAGCTCGGGGCGGCTCCCCCGCGCCTGCGCCGCGCCGGTGGGGAGCGGGGGCAGCGCCGCGAGGAGGCCGTCGAGGCGGAGCGTGTCCGCCGGCAGATCGAAGCAGCCGTAGCGCAGGCGGTGGCGGCAGCCGGTGAGCCGCTCGAAGTCGGCGCACCAGGCGCCCTGGTGGAAGGCGTGGTCGCCGCCGAAGTACGACCAGTAGACGGTGCCGCCCGCGCGGGCGTGCGCCTCGAGCGCCAGCCACGTCGGCGTGAGCAGCCGCTGCGTCGACGGGACGAACACGAGGGCCGGCCCGCCGGCGAGGTCCGCCTCGTCGCAGATCACCGCGCGCAGCCCGGCCTGCCCGGCGAGCACGTGCGCGGTGCGGAAGCTCCGCTCGTCGAGGCCGCGCTCCGTCCACGAGAACGGGTAGTCGCGCTCGAGCCAGCTCGAGCGGAGGAGCGTCGCCGTCGCGGCGGCCGGGACCGGCGGTGCCGCCGGGAGATCGTCGAGCAGCGCGCGCCAGGCGCGGATCGTCGCGCACGCGGGCTTCTCGCCACCGGTCGCGTCGGTGAGCCCGAAGCCGAGCTCGAAGGCGTGGTGCGCGTAGGGCGCCTCGCGGCCCACCGTCTCGGCGGGGAAGTCGCTCCAGCACCAGCCGAGCGCGCCGCGTGCGCCGGCGACGAACGCGGCGAAGATGCCCTCGTTCCACAGCGCCGCCTGCTCGGCGGCGCCCGCCTGCACCGAGGACGCGCCGAACTCCTCGAGGAGGAGCGGCCGGCCCGACCGCGCCGCGAGGGCGAGCGCGTAGTCGAAGCCGCGCGCCTGGCGGAGCGGATCGGGATCGCCGTAGTAGACGTGCGGCGCCACGAAGTCGACGCGCGCCGCCAGCTCGGCGTTGGGGAGCCCCGCCATCACGCCGTCGCCGAGGCCGATCGGCACGCCGGGGTGCGCGGCGCGGGCCGCGGCGATCATCCGGTCGGCCCAGGCGAGCACGTCCGCGGCCGCCGGGCGCTTGCCCTCGTGCACGCCGGCCCAGAGCGGCACCTCGTTGGTGAGCGCGTAGCCGATCACCGCGGGGCGATCGGCCAGCGCGGCGGCCACGCCGCGGACCACCGCCTCGGCGGCGGCGATCGTCGCCGGATCGACGAAGAGGTCGCCGCCGCCCGGCAGGTCGAAGTTCTCGCCCGACATGTGCCCGACGAGCGGGGACGGGAGCAGCGCGACGCCGGCGCGCTCGGCGGCCTCGGCGAAGCGACGCAGGCGCGCGAGCGGCTCGGGGAGGAGCTCGATCGCCGGTGCGCGGCCGCGCACGAAGTCGGGGACGAACGCGAACACCCGCAGGAGCTCGAGCCCGATGGCCCGCGCCTGCGCCAGCTCGGCGGCGAGCGCGGCGTCGTCGACCCGCGACCAGGTGCGGGGGCCCGCGTGCCGCGACCAGAAGTTGGCGCCGATGCGGAAGCGGTCGAGGAGGGTCACGGCGTCGCGCAGCCCACCGCGCCGTAGCGCGGGGTGGCGAAGGTGCGGGCCGGCCGCCCGCCGAAGGCCTGATCGCCGCTCGGCGCCGCGCAGTCGGTGCCGTGCCCGAGCGCGGGGAAGAGGCGGCAGCTCGCGTCGGCGCAGGTCACGACCACGCGCCCGCGCGGGTAGTCGATCGTGAGGTCGAGGCGGCGCAGGAGCTCGGTCCCGATCACGCCCTCCACGGTGGCGGAGTCGGGCCGCACGTCCGCGTTGATGCTCTGCAGGAGCGAGGTCGTGTCGGGCACGACGATGAGGGGGATCGGCGCGACGATCTCGACGTACGCCGTGGTGTGCGCGTCCTCGCTGCGGTCCTCGCAGACGCCCGACGAGTTCTCGCTGTCGCAGCGATCGAGGAGCGGATCGGCGAGCAGCGGGTCGGTCGAGCCCGGCGGCTTGCGGAGGCACGAGACCTCCACGTCGGCGGGATCGGTGGGCGCGCGCTCGGGCGGCACCCGCCGCAGCCGGCGCGAGCGGGCGAGCTCGGCGCACGCGCCGAAGTAGCCCGTGCGCCCGACCAGCGCGATCGAGGACCGCGCGACCGCGTCGTGCAGCGACGCGAGCGGCAGCCCGAGCGTGTCGAGGCCGACGGTCACCCCGGGCGCCTCGAGGGGCTGATCGGGCAGGTAGAGCGTGTGCGGCGCGGTCGCGAACAGCGCGGCGGCGGCGCCGCGTCCGCGGAGCCGGTCGTAGGCGGCGGCGGTGAGCGCCACGCCGGGGAACCCGGTGGCGACCGCGAACCTCACGTCGAGACCGTGGGGCAGGTAGCGATCGGCGTCCGCGAGGCAGTCGAGGCACCCCTGGCTCTCGAGGCTGCCGCAGAGCCGGTCGCAGCCGCGCTTGTAGCCGATCATCCCGCAGCGGGCGACGCACTCGTTGAAGCCCGCGGCGCCCATGGCGGGGCAGCGGGCCAGGCAGCCGCGGTCCGCGCAGGCGAGGCCGGCCTCGAGGGGATCGACGGTGGGCTCGACGCAGGCGTCGAGGAGGACGTAGCTCGCGGGGTACGAGAAGATGTCGTCGGCGATGTCGATCTGCTGACGGCCGCCGACCAGCGAGAAGGGCAGCACGGCGGCGCAGTGCTCGGAGATCTCGCACTCGGTGGGCGTCAGCTGATCGAAGAGGCGGATGCTGGGCGTCGGGTCGTACGCGACGCCGAGGACGAAGCGCCGCAGGTTGTCGCCCCCGAGGACGCCCGTGATCGGGCTCGCGGTGTCGAGGCCGCTGCCGGAGAGCGCGGTCACGAAGAGCGGGATGTCGGCCAGCTCGAGGCGGGGCACGCTGGCGTCGCCGCCCGCGAACAGGCGCAGCGTGCCGCGGATCCCGCGCACGATGCGCGTCCCGTCGGAGAACGCGGTGAGCGGCGACGCGGTGTCGACCAGCATGGGGAAGGGCGTCGTGCGCTCGGCCGCGGTGCCGAGGCTGATGAGGCCGCCCTTGCCGCCCACCAGCTGGAGCGGGATCGGATCGAACGAGAAGGTCGCGCTCGTGGCGTTGCACGCGAGCGCGGAGAGCGCGACCGCCGCGAGCGCGGCGTGGGCGCGCGGCGGCACGGTCAGGGCTGCGACGGCTCGGAGAGCTTCGACTTCATCTTCTTGAGGAGCTCGTCGTACGACTTCTCGGCGATGATCTTGCCGAACTGCGCGCGGTAGTTGCGCACGAGGCTCACCTCGTCGGTGATGACGTCGTAGACCAGCCAGGGCGCGTCCACCGCCGCCGCCTCGGGCCGCTTCATCTTGTAGACGATCTCGGCGTCGGTCGCCTTGCCCTTGGTCTTGACCTTCACGAGGCTCGTCACCGTCGCCTCGTCGCCGGGAGCGCTCAGCTCCTCGGTCTTGTAGACCACCTGGTAGTCGAGGTTGGTGCGCAGCTGGCGCACGTAGTTGCGCTCGATGAGCTCGCGCAGCGTGGCGACGAACTCGGCGCGCTGGGTCTTCGTGAGCTTCGTCCAGTGATCGGCGAGCGCGCGCTTCGCGAGCTCGCTGTAGTCGAAGAGGGTCCCGGCGAGCGACTTGATGTCGTCCTTGACCTTCTTCTCCTCGGGAGAGCCGACGGTGACCTTCTGCCGGAGCAGGCGATCGACCTCGCCGTTCTTCGCCTTGAGCGTCTGGAGCGGGCCGAGCGTCGGGGTGGCGGTCGCCACCGACGCGGCCAGCGCGAAGAGGCACGCGAGGGAGCTGGGCATGCGGCGCAAGATAACCGCCTACCGGGGCCCGCGGAAGGGCCATTCGGTCGGGCGGCGTGACCGACGCCTCACAGGAGGCCGGCGGTGTTCTTGAGCGTGCACAGCGTCACGTTCTGGTCCATGAGGGCCTGGAGGTGGCGCAGCCGCAGCTCCACGTAGTTGCGCGCCGACTCGGCGATGTCCCGGGCGTCGGCCACGCCGGTCTGCAGCGCCTGATCGGTGGCGGTGTACCAGCCGCGCGCGACCTTCTCGGAGTGGGCCAGGATCTTCCGGCGCCCGCGCGCCTCGGCGGCGTCGAGCCACGCCTTCCGGATCTCGAGGCCGATCGCGCCGAGCGCCTGCTGCCGCCGCTGCTCGAACATGCGCTCCTGCGCGCGCGCCTCGTCGTACCGGCCCATCTTGAGGCCGAAGTCGAGCGGGGTGCGCAGCGCCAGCGCGAGGCCCGCGCCGAGGAAGTTCGGCCGGTTCATGAAGGCGTTCTGCGGGTCGTCGACGCCGGTCGCGAGGCCGTACCCGAAGGTGGTGAGGAGCCCGACGTCGGGCAGCATCTCGGCGACCTTGAGCCTGCGGTTGGCGCGGACGGCCAGCACGCCCGCGTCGAGCATCCGCGCCTCCGGGCGGTGCGTCCGCGCCACGTCCTCGTAGTAGGAGAGCGGCTGGTCCACGAGCTCGACGTCGTCGAGATCGCCGTCGTCGACGTCGGCCTCGGAATCGGTCGTGAGGAAGCGCAGCCCGGCGAGCGCGATGTCGACGCCGCGCGCGATGTCGAGGCCCACGAGGTCCGCGGTGTCGAGCGCGAGCTTGAGCCGGATGAGATCGCTCTCGTTGTAGCTCGACTTGCCCTTCTCGATCTCGCCGTCGACGCGCTTCACCCAGTCGGCGAGGCGGGCGCGTCCCTCGTCGAGCGTGGCCTTCGACGCGCGCGCCCACTTGAGGCCGTAGTACGCGCGCACCGCCCACAGCTTCGCCTCGTTCTTCGCGGCGTCCACCTGGCCGCTCGCCACGTCGACGCCGGCCTTGGCCGCCGCGCGCGCCGCCTCGATCTTGCCGAACGTGTAGAGCGGCTGCAGCAGCCGCGCCTGCAGGTTCAGCGCGACGCCGTGGAACGGGAGGATCTCGAAGAGGTTCGCGCCGCGGAGGTCGGTCGAGCTCGTGGTGAGGCAGTTGGCCTGGCGGACGTTCTTGTTCGGGTCGATGACGCCCGCCGAGTCGGCGCACTTGATGTCGGGCGAGCCGGTGAGGCCGAAGGTGATCTCGCCGGTCGGCGCCCACAGGCGGTTCGCCTGCGCGAGCTGGGCGGTGGCGGCGGCGCGGCCCTCCTTCGCCGCGAGGACGCCGGCGTAGTCGCGCGACACCTTCTCGAGGAGCTCGGGCAGCGTGTAGCGACGCGCGTGCGCCGGCACGGCGCTCAGCACGAGCGCCGCGGCGAGGGTGTAGATCCACGCGAGGCGCCGCACGCAGGCCGTCGCTTACCACACGTCGGCCGCATGCTAAAGTGTCGCGGCGCATGAAGGGCTACCTCGAGTACCTCGAGCTCCACTCGTACTTCGCGCGGACCGGTGAGGGGAAGCTGTCGCAGCTCGACTTCCAGGCCGCCGACGCCGAGTGGCGCGCGCTGGCCGAACGCGTGGCGGAGCTCACCAAGGCGGAGCGATCCCGCCTCGAGGAGCTGAAGGCGGTCCTGTACCGGGACCGCCCGTGACCGACCTCCCGGCGCGGGCGCCCTCGGCCTCGCGGGTCGAGATGACCGAGCTCGTGCTCCCGGGCGACGCGAACGCCCTCGGCACGATCTTCGGCGGCAAGGTCATGCAGTGGATCGACGTCGCCGCGAGCGTCTGCGGGATGCGCCACTCCGGCGGCAACGTGGTGACCGCGTCGATCGACGGCCTGCAGTTCCTGACGCCGATCCACGTCGGCGAGATCGTGACGCTGCGGGCGAGCGTGAACTTCGTCGGCCGCACCTCGATGGAGATCGGCGTGCGCGTCGACGCGGAGAACCCCCGCACCGCCGAGCACCGCTACACGACGAAGGCGTACCTCACCTTCGTCGCCGTCGGCACCGACGGCAGGCCACGGCCGATCCCGCCCTTGGCGCTCGAGTCCGAGGAGGAGCGCCGCCGCCACGAGGACGCGCGGGCCCGCCGCCAGGGCCGCCTCGGTTCCCGCGCGTGAGCCGGGGGAAGGTCGCCCTGTGGCTGGTGGTGCTGGCGCCGATCTGGCCGGCGCTGCTCGCGCTCGCGGTGAAGGACGGCCGCGTGGCGCTCGACCTCGGCCGGCTCGGCGAGCTCTACGCGCACGCGCACCCGGTGACGTCGGCGTGGGTGTTCGGGCTCGGCTACGCGGCGCTCCTGTACCTCGTGTCGCTGCCGTTCGCCAACGCGTCGATCTTCGACGTGCACTGGTCGCTCTTGCCCGCGTCGGTGTACGTGCTGCACTTCGCGCTGCACCCGTCCTCGCACCCCGATCGCACGCGCGCGGTGTTGCTCACCCTCGCGATCTGGATCTGGTCGCTGCGCCTCACCGGCAACTGGCTCAAGAAGGGCGGCCTCGGCTTCGAGGACTTCCGCTACAAGAAGTTCCGCGCCGAGATGTCGCCGGCGGTGTTCCAGCTGTTCTCGTTCGTGTCGCTGTTCGAGGTGCAGGCGGCGATGGTGCTCGCGATGATGATGCCCGCCTGGTACGCGCTGCGCGCGCCGGGGCGGCCGGTCGGGCCGCTCGACTGGGTCGCGTTCGCGATCGTGATCTCGGCGGTCGCGGTGGAGTGGATCGCCGACCTGCAAGGGATGGCCTTCCGCGCGCGGCGCGAGGCGCACCGGCGGATCCACCCCGAGGATCTCGAGGGCGATCCGCCGCGGTACGCGCGCTTCCCGCGGGAGGGCCTGTGGCGGTACTCGCGGCACCCGAACTACTTCGGCGAGATCTGCGTGTGGTGGGGCGTCTACCTCTTCGCGGTGGCGCAGAGCGGGCAGTGGCTCAACTGGACGATCGTCGGGCCGATCACCATCAACGCGCTCTTCGTCGGGGGCTCGGTGCGCCTCACGGAGCAGCACGAGCGTTCGCGCAAGCCCGAGTACGCCGAGTACCAGCGGACCACCTCGCGCCTGGTGCCCTGGCCGCCCCGGCGTTGATCTCCCGTCGAGTGGCGCTTAGCTTTAGCGGATGCTCTCGTTCGACTACGCGGACCGCGCCCGCCTCGCCCTGCGCGGCCCTGACCGCGTGCGGTTCCTTCACGGCATGGTGACCTGCGACGTGGAGAAGCTGGCCGCGGGCGGCGGGAGCCGCGCGGCGATGCTGAGCGTGAAGGGGCGGCTGCTCGCCGAGCTCACGGTCTACGCGCTGCCCGACGAGCTCCTCCTGTCGATGGACCTCGTCTTGCGCGACAAGGTGCGCGCGCTCCTCGACAAGCACATCGTCATGGACGACGTGGAGGTCGTCGATCGCAGCGAGGAGCTCGGCGAGCGCGGCGTCTACGGCGACGACGCGGCGACGCGGCTGCGTGAGGCGCTCGGCGTCGACGTCGGCGCGCTCCCGCCCTACCACCACGTGCTCGCCGGCGAGGTGCGCGCGGCCGCCGATCCGTCGCTGGGCGGCCCCGGCTACCGCCTGCTCGGGGCGCGCGACGCCCTCCTTCGCGTCGGCGGGGAGCCCATGTCGGCGGCGGAGCACGAGGTGCGCCGCGTCGAGGCCGGCACCGCGCGCTACGGCGTGGACCTCGACGAGGAGCGGCTCGTCGTGGAGGCCAACCTCGACGACGCGATCAGCTTCGACAAGGGCTGCTACCTCGGGCAGGAGGTCGTCGTGCGCGCGACCTCGCGCGGGCAAGTGAACCGCCGGCTCATGGGCCTCCTCGTCGAGGGCGACGGCCCGCTCCCCGCGGGCGCGAAGCTCTCCACCGCCACGCGCGCCGACGCCGGCGTCGTGACCTCGTCGGTGGTGTCGCCACGCATGGGCGGCCCGATCGCGCTCGCCTACGTCCACCGCACCGCGATCGAGAGCGG
>FTFF01000777.1_pt1 | contig 12558 bp, 12 predicted proteins | sample 1640361 | NCBI WGS metagenome assembly FTFF01 (sample SAMEA3914816, study PRJEB12502) | metagenome | biome: forest; material: soil | place: USA | collected 2011-09-16 | depth 0.3 m | reverse complement strand
CGCGAAGCACCACTACGACTACGTGCGCATCCTCGCCGAGGTCGACTGGGCGGGCGAGGCGATCGATCCACGCTGGCCCGATCACGCGCAGCTCCTCGGTGAGCTCGTCGACTTCGCGTACGACGAGTGCGGGCTCCGCACCGAGATCACGATCATCGGCGGCGGCAGCGGCGTCGACGTCCTGGCGCTCACGCACAGCGTGGCCGGGGTCGTGAGCGCGGGCCGACGCCACAAGGTCCTCGATCTGGAGGTCGCCAACGAGTCCTACGGCAGGCCCGTCAGCCTGCAGACGATGCGCGACGCGGGCGCGTACCTCATGCAGAACCTCCCTGGCCAGCTCGTGGCGATCTCGTCGGCGGAGGGGCTCGGCGCCTACGTGCCGAGCTCGACCGACTTCCTCGGCGACACGATCGCGACGTTCCTGCAGGCCGGCACCGCGAACCTCCTCACCATCCACATGGACCGCACCTTCGGCGACGGCGGCTGGCGCGAGACTCGACAGCCTTGGGACTGGAAGGACCAGGGCTTCCCCATCTCGCACAACGAGCCCATCGGCCCCCGCTCCAGCGTCGCCGAGGAGGTCGATCCGATCCGGCTCGCGATGCTGCGCGCGGTCGGCATCATCAACGGCGTCGAGGCGTTCGTGCTGCACAACGCGGCCGGGGTTGCGGGCCGCGTCGACCCGGCGCACAACCGCCCGGCGAACCTGTGGGAGGTGCCGAACATCGACGCGATCATGGACGCGGTCCGCGGCGTCGACGCGCTCCTCCCCCCGCGCGTCGGCGACGGCCGGCACTGGAACAACGGCTGGGCCGGGGACCCGTGGAACGCCGACGCCTTCTGGAGCGACGGCGCCGATCACGGCGTCAACCGCAACTACACGGTCGCGACGCCCGACGGCTGGGTCTCGACCGAGACCGGGATCAAGGGCTACGTCGTCATGACCGCGGCCCGGCGCAGCCGCGTGGAGATCTTCGACGTGCTGCAGGGCAAGGTGAAGGAGGTCGTGGTCGAGGGCGGCCAGACGTACACGCTCACGTCGGTGTCGCTCGATAGCGGCGGGATGGGCGCCCTCATCGTCGTCGGGCATTTTCTTTAAAGGGGCGCCGCGGCAGCTTGGCCGCTACCCCCAGATGCCGGCGTCGCCGTCGCGCCGCACCGCGAAGCGGGCGGCGCGGCGGACCGAGTCGAGGAGCTGCAGCGGCGCACGCGGCCACTCGTTCCACGGGCCGTGCGCGGCGGCGGTGGCGCGGATGGGGTTCGGCCAGCGACGGGCGAGCTCGCGCCCGAGCTCGCGTGGGGCGGGCAGGCGCGCGAGCGGCGCGTACGCGCGGTAGCCCTCGGCCCAGCTCGCGCGGAGCGCCGGCTCGACCCAGCGCGGGAGCGCGGCGTGCGCGATCGGCGTGCCGCCGAGATCGGCGCCGAGCACGCGCTCGGCGAGGGCGAGCGCGATCTTCACCGCGGGGACGTCGCGGCGCGCGCCGGCGAAGACGTAGTCCCAGTCGAGCGAGCGGCCGCGTTCCTCGACGAGGACGGCCAGATCGCAGAGCCACACCGGCCGCCACGCGCCGTGCCCGAGGGCGTGGAGCGCGAGGAGCCACAGGTGGTCCTCGTCGCCGAGCGTGACGACCTCGGCGGCGCCGAGCGGCACGGGGCGGAGGCGGAGCTGCAACGCGGCCGCATCGCGCCCGTCGACGTGCGGCAGCCGCTCGTGGAGATCGACGGCGAGCTGATCGTCGGAGAAGCGCGCGAGGATCTCGCGCGCGCGGCGCGCCTCGTCGCGGCGCACGACGAGGTCGAGATCGGAGTAGTGGCGCAGCCCCTTGCCCGGGTAGCGCCGCGCGATCGCCCAGCCCTTGATGACGATCGGGCGGATGCCGAGATCGGCGAGCGCGCGCAGCCGGAGCTCGAGCCCGCGCTCGAAGCGCGCCGCCTCGAGCACCTGATGCCGGTAGACGCCGCGCAGCGTCTCGCGCGCGCCCGAGGAGACGACGGTCGCCTCGCCCAGGCGCCGGAAGAGCAGCGCGCCCGCCCCGCCGCGGATGAGCGGCTCGACCACCGCGTCGTCGAGCGCGTCGAGCGGCAGCGGCGCGGCGCGCCAGGCACCGGCGAGCGCGTCGGCGGTGTTCATCGCGGCGAGGCTACTGGCAGGTGCCCGGGTCTGCCCCGGTGCAGGCCTTACTATTCGGTACGCCGTTGCACGTCCGGGTGGCGCAGCAGTCGTTGCCCTTGGTACCGCAGGTGCTCGTGGCCTCGGCGACCGACGGCGCGACGATCGAGAAGATGATGGGAGAGGCGAGCACCAGCCCCGCCGCCATCGCCCCCTTGTGGACCAGCGCGCGACGCGAACGGTTGATCGTCGGCCGCGACGCGCGGACCAGATCGGCCTTCTCGAGCTGGGCCAGGACGTCGGCGAGCGAGTCGGCGCCGTCGGCGAGCGCTTGCTCGGCAGCCACGACCGAGGTCCGTCCATCGCACAGCCGCCAGACCCGGGCAACCGCGGGCGTGAGGCAGTGCGCGCGGTGCGCGGTCAGGTCGTAGACCAGCACCTCGCCGGCCAGCTCCTCGACGAGGAACTCCGTCGCGGGGCGTGCTCTCGGCAGTGTGCGGTGGCCGCCCATCCTGGTCTCCTTCCCAACGCTTTGACCTCGTATCATGGCGGTTCCTTACACGCAATCCGCGAGTAGCGCCCGCGCCGCCGTCGCCGCATCGCCTCGCAGTCCTTCCGCGCCCCTGGCGGCGGCCGCGGCCGCGCGGACCGCGGGAAGGACCCGGGCCGGCGCGAGGCGCGCCGCGACCGCGTTGTCCATGAGCAGGAGCGCGGTGCGTCCGCTGGAGAGCGGCTCGAGCCGGAGCCCCGCCACGTCCGGTCGATACCGTGCACCGATGATCCATCCCACCGTCAGCGGCCGTCGACCCAGGCGACGCGGCAGGTGGCGCCGTGGCGCACGCTGCGGGCGGCGCAGCGACATCGCGCGCGGATACGGCAGCACGCGCCCTTGCTCGTCCAGCACCGCGTACTCATCCGAGTAATACGTCGCACCGCTCGTGACGAGCCGCGCGACCAGCGTCGATTTGCCAGCGTGCGTGCGGCCCGGCAGGACGAGCGCGCGGCCGTGGTGCGCGACCACGCCGGCGTGGATGAAGACATGCCGTGGTGCCGTCGCCGCGACGTGCAGCGCGAGGTCGCCCTCGAGCAGATCGCCGAGCTGCGCGGACGTGAGCACGTCGCCGAGGCTGGACCCATCGACCGACAGCCTCCAGCGCCTTCGATCCCGCTCGATCAGATACGTTCGCGAGGCGGCGCCCCGGTGCACACGACGCGCCCCCGGCGGCAGCGCGCGTCGGAGGAGCGGAGACGTCCCGGCCGGCGCCTCGACCTCGACGACCACGCCGAAGCTCGAGTACCGCGCTCGCACCGTCGGCTAGCGCTGGTTCAGGAGGACGGTGACGTTGTTCGCGACCTGGTTCGCGGTCACGACGTCGACCTTGGTGTCGGCGTTGAAGGTCGCCGCGACGATCGACACCGGATCTTGCCCGGTAGGATACGTCTCGGACCCCGGACGCGAGGCCGTCGCTTGACCGAAGAGCCCGCCGCCGCCGCCGTACAGGACGGTCACCGAGGAGGCGCCCGAGTTCGCCACGAGGATATCGACCTTGGTGTCGGAGTCGATGTCGGCGAAGGCGAGCGCGATGGGGCCCGCGCCGACGACGTACTGCGCCGCCGCGCCGAACGTGAGCGCGCTTCCCGCGTTGTCGGAGAGGAAGACCCGGAGCTTGTTCTCGTTGAAGTTGGCGAGGACCATGTCGAGCTTGTTCGCACCGTCGAGCTGATCGAGCAGGAGATCGAACGGGATCCCGCCGGCCGGGACTTCCGTCGGAGCGGACGCGAAAGAGACCGTGCCGGGGGTCGACGTGTTGGTGAGGATCGAGACGATGTTGCTCGTCGCGCTCGGGTACTCGGTGTTGGCCGTGACGATGTCGAGCTTGCCGTCGTTGTTCATGTCCCCGATGCGCGCGACGACCGTCGAGTAGACGGTCGCGGTCGAGGTGACCTCGAACGAGACCGGCGTGTTGAACGTGCCGTTGCCGTTGCCGCGCGAGACCCACGCCTTGCCCGTCACGACACCGAGGTCGGCGAGGACGGCGTCGAGCTTGCCGTCGTTGTCGATGTCGCCGAGCGCAATGCTACGCGCGTAGGTGGTCGGGATCGCTATCTTGGTTGGCGCGCCGAGCGTGCCCCCGGCCGCGGTGAGGAGCACCTGGAAGCCGTCCTGCACCGAGACGACGACGTCGGCCCGGGTGTCGGTGTTGAGATCGCTCACCGCGATCCCCTGCGGATAGGGATCGATCGGGGTCGAGACCTTGGCCTGGAAGGTCCCGTCGCCGTTGCCGAGGAGCACGCTCACGGTCGACGGCACGTTGTCTCCGGTCGTCCCGATGTTGTTGTCCGGTCCGTCGGGGTCGTTGGTGCTGGCGATCACGAGGTCGCGCTTGCCGTCCTGGTTGAGGTCGGCGATGGCGACGAAGATGGGGCCGTGCTCGACGGGATACGCGACCGGCGCCGCGAACAGCGGCGTGTACAGGTCGACGTTGAGCAGATCGACCTGCGTGAGGTCGAGGCCGGCGAGATCGATGTTGGCCGGCAGGTCCCCGACCGCGAGGTCGATCCCGACCGTTAGATCCGGGGCCGGGTTCTCCTCGGTGCGACAGGCGGTGACGGCGAGAAGGCTTGCGATCAGCAGTTGGATTCGCACCGACACCCTCCGGAAGATAGGCGAACTTCGGCGATGGCCCGAGCCTACCACGAGGCGGATGCCGCGCGTGTGACCTGGGTCGCCTGCCTTGGATGCCCGAGACCGGGCGGGCTTACACGGTGCCGTAGCCGGCGAAGAGGTCCATGCCCTCGACGGCGAGCGTGGCCTTGGCGCGCGCGATCTGCTCCTTGCCCGCCTCGTAGCGCTCGATCTCGAGGTTGAGGAGCGTCACGCCATCGAGGGTGAGGCGCATGAGCTCGTTGCGCAGGTCCGCCGAGAGCCACGTGATCGCGCCGGTGCGGCGGGTGATCTTGCCGGCCAGCGTGTCCTCGTACCAGTGGTACCAGTCGGACATGTTGCCCTCGCCGAAGGTGACGACGAGGTTCGGGTACTCGACGCGCCCGGCGTGCTTCGTGGGCGTGAGCGCGTTGCCGAGGTGGTTCTCGAGGATCGACTGCTTGATGGTGAACGACTCGATGCGCGCGTTGCGCTGCGTGCCGCCGCCCCAGAAGCCGTCGAGTCGGAAGCCGAAGTTCTGCGTCGACCAGCGCTTCTGCTTGAGCGACTCGTCGCGCGCCTGCTGCGCGTTGAAGGTGGAATAGCCCTGCTCGTACTTGAGGAGCTCGGGGGCGATCTTGAGGATGATGTTCGCCGGCGTGTTCGACGCCGCGTCGAGCCCGGGGAAGGTGACCTCGCTGATGAGCGCGTCCGAGAAGACGCGGCGGCTGCGCTCGCGCTTGTTGAAGAAGTTGTCGAACCCGACGAGCGCACCGCCGTGGCGCTCGGGGCGGTTCTCGATCGACGACTTCACCCAGTTGAAGAGGCGGACCGAGTTGGGCATGCCGATGCCGATCGAGAACTCGTCGAACTTGGGCTTGCCCGGGTCCTTGCCGACCCACTGATCGGTGCCGCGGTAGGCGGACACGGGATCGGTGCGGAACGTGCCGCCGTCGATCTGCGTGACGAAGCCGACCGGTGCCTGCAGGTTGTCGAGCTCGAGCGAGAACCAGCCTGCCGTGTACCCGCGGCGGCCCGGATCGCCAGCGCCGCCCGCGCCGAAGCCCGGCCACGACCACCCGGATCCACCTGACCAAATCGGCATCGAGCCCTCGCGCTCCCTAGCGCTCTCGAGTGTATCGCAATCGGGTTATCGGCACGAGCCGCCGCGGAGTTGCGCGCCACCGCCGGTCGCGGCCGCCCGTGCGCCGGATCCAGGCGTGAACTCATTGGATCAACAAGGAAATTGCGCGTTCCCCCGGGCGGTGACATCCTGGCAGCCTCATGCGCGGCCGCCGCCTCCTCCTCGGCCTCTCGTTCCTCGCGGTCCTCTCCGGGCCGGCCGCCGCCAAGGGGCGTCGCCGCGCGGTCGTCCGCGAGCGATCGGTGGCGGTCTACACCCGCGGCGGCGAGCCCAACATCCAGGCGCAGGCCGCCGTCGTCGTCGACCTCACCACCGGCGAGATCCTCCACGCCAAGAACCCGGACGAGGTCCGCCCGATCGCGTCCATCTCGAAGCTGATGGCGATCATGGTCGTCCTCGACCACGCGCCCGACCTCGACGGGGCGACCGCGATCATCGACAGCGACCTTTCGATCGCGCACGGCGGCGCGCGCTCTCGCCTGGCGAAGGGGCTGTCGTTCACCCACCGTGACCTGCTCCACGCCGCGCTCATGGCGTCGGACAACCGGGCGGTGCCCGCGCTCGGCCGCGCCGTCGGGCTCTCGCCCGAGAAGCTCGTCGCGGAAATGAACAAGAAGGCGAAGGCCCTGGGGCTCGCGAGCACGCACTTCGAGGACCCCGTCGGCCTCTCGCAGGGCAGCCGCTCGACGCCGCGCGACGTCGCCGGGATGTTGAAGGCGGCGATCTCGGTCCCGCTCATCTCCGAGATCACGCAGAAGAAGACGTACGTCGCGCACCCGGTGGGCAAGCCCGGCTGGACCATCGAGTACACCAACACCGACGTCATCGCGCGCAGCTCGCGCTGGCAGGTCCTCGCCGGCAAGACCGGCTACACCGACGTCGCGCTCTACTGTCTCGCCATCGCCGCGCGCTTCGCGGTGCAGGAGACCAACCACGACGTCGCGATGGTCTTCCTCGGCGCGGTCGGCAAGATGACGCGCTTCGGGGACTTCAGCCGCGTCGCGCAGTGGCTCAACGAGCGCCGCTTCGCCGCGCCGCCCGCCAGCCCCGCCGGCGGCAACGCCGCCCCGAAGAAGACCGGCGGCTAGAGGGACGTCGTGCCGTGCTAGGCTGCGCGCGGCATGCGCCCGTACCTGGACCTGCTCTCGCGCGTCCTTCTGGAGGGCGCCCCGCGCGGCGATCGCACCGGCACGGGCACGCGCAGCCTCTTCGGTGCGCAGCTCCGCTTCGATCTGGCCGCCGGCTTCCCGCTCCTCACGACCAAGAAGGTGCACGTAAAGTCGATCGTCCACGAGCTCCTGTGGATCGTCTCCGGCGCGACCAACGTCCGCCCGCTCAAGGAAGCGGGCGTGACGATCTGGGACGAGTGGGCCGACGCCGAGGGTGAGCTCGGCCCCGTGTACGGCAGGCAGTGGCGCGCGTGGCAGGCCCCCGACGGGCGCGCGATCGATCAGCTCGCCGACGTGGTGGCGCAGATCAAGGCGAACCCGACCTCGCGCCGCCTCGTCGTCTCGGCGTGGAACCCCGCCGACGTCGGCAAGATGGCGCTCCCGCCGTGTCACGCGTTGTTCCAGTTCTACGTCGCGGGCGGGCGGCTCTCCTGCCAGCTCTACCAGCGCTCCGGCGATCTGTTCCTCGGCGTGCCGTTCAACATCGCGTCGTACGCGCTCCTCACCGCGATGATCGCGCAGGTCACCGACCTTGTGCCCGGTGACCTCGTGCACACGCTCGGCGACGTGCACCTCTACGAGAACCACGTCGAGCAGGCGAGGCTGCAGCTCGCGCGCGAGCCGCGGCCGCTGCCGCGCCTGGTCCTCGATCCGTCGGTGCGCGACCTGTTCGCGTTCCGCTACGAGCACGTGCGGATCGAGGGCTACGATCCGCACCCCGCGATCAAGGCGCCGGTCGCGGTATGAGGGTCGCCATGATCGTCGCCGCGAGCGAGCGCGGCGTGATCGGCCGCGGCGGGCAGCTGCCCTGGAAGCTGCCGTCGGACCTGCGGCGCTTCAAGTCGCTCACCATGGGGCACGCGCTCATCGTCGGACGGAAGACCTTCGACGAGGTGGGCCGGCCCCTGCCGGGCCGCCGCATGATCGTGGTCACGCGCGCGCCGTCGGGACCGCCGGGGGTGATCACGGTGCACACGATCGACGAGGCGCTCGCCGCCGCGGCCGGGATCGACCGCGACGAGACCTTCGTGGGCGGCGGCGCCGAGATCTACGCCCTCGCGCTCCCGCGCGTGCAGCGCATCTACCTGACGCGCGTGCACGGCGAGGTGCACGGCGACACGGTGGTGCCCTTCCTCGACGGCGGCGTGCCGCCCGGGTTCGTGGAGGCCGCGCCGCCCGAGGCGCTCGATCCGATCGGCGCCTCCCACCCGGCGACCTTCCACGTGTACGATCGTGCGCCCGATGCGTGAGCCGTCGTCCTTCGCGCTCCTGCCGGTGCGGCTCTTCGCGGGCTGGGTGTTCCTGCGCGCGGGCCTGAGCAAGCTCGCCGCCGGGTGGCTCGATCACCCGCGGGTGAGCGCCGTGATCGAGGACTGGATGAAGGAGGATCGCGGCTACGCCTTCTTCCGGCCGTTCCTGCGCGGCGTGGTGCTGCCGCACCCGCAGCTCTGGTCGAGGCTGGTCGTGAGCGGCGAGCTCCTCGTCGGGGCGGCGCTCCTCGCGGGGCTCTGCACGCGCGCCGCGGCGCTCGGCGGGCTGCTCCTCACGCTCGCCTTCTTGCTCGCGCGCGGCGATGGCTTCGAGGCCAACCCGACTGCGCCGTTCGTGATGATGTGCGCGACGCTGCTGCTCTCGCACAGCGGCCGCGCGCTCGGGCTCGACGCGGCGCTCTCGGATCGCCTGCCGCGCTGGTTGACGTGACCGCGGCGGGCGCGATAGGGAGGGCCGGATGGCGGGGAAGGGCCCAGGCGTGAAGCGCCAGTCCGGGGGCGGCGCCGAGGTCGCGGCGATCATGCCGTCGGCGCGGGCGCCCCTCGATCCGCGCTTCGCGCTCGAGTTCGAGCGGCCGATCATCGACCTCGAGAACAAGATCGGCGACCTGCGCCGCCTCGGCGGCGGCCAGATGGACGTCGAGATCGCGCGCCTCGAGCGCCGCGCGCGCGAGCTCGAGCGCGAGATCTTCGCGGGGCTGTCGCCGTGGCACAAGGTGCTGCTCTCGCGCCACCCGCTCCGCCCGTTCACGCTCGACTACGTCGGGCATCTCGTCGAGGGCTTCGTCGAGCTGCACGGCGACCGCGCGTTCCGCGACGACCCGGCCATCGTCGGCGGCGTGGGCCGCTTCCGCGGCACGGCCGTCATCCTCATCGGCCACCAGAAGGGCCGCGGCACCAAGGAGAACCTCAAGCGCAGCTTCGGCATGCCCCGCCCCGAGGGCTACCGCAAGGCGCGCCGCCTCATGGAGCTCGCCGCGCAGAAGGGCCTGCCGATCCTCACCTTCATCGACACCCCCGGCGCGTACCCGGGCATCGACGCGGAGGAGCGCGGGCAGGCCGAGGCGATCGCGCGCAACCTCGAGGTGATGTCGCGCCTGCCGGTCCCGATCATCGCGACGGTCATCGGTGAAGGCGGGTCCGGCGGCGCGCTCGCGCTCGGCGTCGCCGACCGCGTGCTCATGCTCGCGTACTCGGTCTACTCGGTGATCTCGCCAGAGGGCTGCGCGTCGATCCTGTGGAAGGACCAGCGCGCCGTCGAGACCGCGGCCAAGGAGCTCAAGCTCTCCGCGCGAGACCTCCACGAGCTCGGCGTCGCCGATCGCGTCGTCGACGAGCCGGACGGCGGCGCGCACCGCGAGCCCGAGGCCGCGGCCCGCCGCGTCGGCGACGCGATCGAGCAGGCGCTCGCCGAGGTGGCGGGGCTCTCGGTCGAGGCGCGGCTCGAGCAGCGCTATCGCAAGTTCCGCACGATCGGCGCATTCACCGAGGGCGCGGGCTAGCGCCTGCCCCGCCCTCCATGCCGGACGATCTCGTCCCCCTCCTGATCGGGTCGCTGGTCGCGACGCGGCTCGTGGCCCTGTTCCTCGGCGGCGCGCGGCAGGAGCGGTTGCCCTACCTCGGGCTCCTCGCCGCCGACCTCGCGGCGCTCATCGGCGCGCGCGCCGCGGGCGACGCCGGGGCCGCGCTGGGCTTCGTCGCGGAGTGGGTCGGCCTCGTGCTCGTGATCATGCCCGGCCTCCTCGACTCGCTCGAGGCGCGCGTCGGTCGCGCCGCGGACGCGACGGCGCGGCGGCGCGCGATCTGGGTCGCCCGCGCCCGGGAGATCTTCGTGCCCGGCCGCGGCGCCACCCTGCGCCGCCGCTCGCTCGAGCACCTCGCGCTCGCCGCCGCGGGCGACGCCGATCGAGTCCTCTCGGCGCTGGCCGTCGACGTCACCGCGACGCGCGACGCCGAGCACGCGCGGCAGCTCCACGGCGAGCGCGTGCAGCTGCTCGTCGCCGCCGACCGCGCCGCCGAGGCCGTCGAGCACGCCGAGCGGCACCTCGGCCCGAGCGACTTCGAGCGCTCGCCCGCGCTCACGGCCGCGCTCTGCCGCGCGCTCGCCGCGATGGGCCGACCCCGCGACGCCGCGTCCCTGCTGGCGCTGCTCGAGCTGCAGGCGGTGGGTCGGAACCTCGCGGCGCAGCCGCTCCTGGGGCACGCGCGCCTGGCGTTCATCGGCGCGGCCGGCCTCGGCGACGAGCTGGAGCGCCTCCTCGTGCAGCGCGCGATCGCCCGCGACCTCGGCCGCGGAGAAGCCGCTCGGCTGCGCGCGCTCGCCGTCGCCTCCGCCGCCCAGGGCGACGACGAGATCCGCGCCGTCGCCCGTGACCTCGCGGGCCGGCTGCTCGAGGCGAGCGCGCGCGCGTCGACGTCGGTGAGCCGGCGCGCGCCGCTGACGATCGCGCTCGTCGCGGTCAACGTGGCGGTGCTCGTCGCGCTGCACCTCGCCGGGATCGCGCGCGACGAGCTGGGGCTCGCCCGCGCCGGCGCGCTGTTCCGCCCGGCCGTGCTCGCGGGCGAGTGGTGGCGCCTCCCGACCGCGATGTTCCTGCACGCCGACCTCCTCCACATCGGCGCCAACATGTACGCGCTCTACCTCCTCGGCCGCGCGGCGGAGGACCTGCTCTCCGCGCCGCGGCTCTTCGTCATCTACGTGGTGTCCGGCCTCGGCGGCGGCCTCGCCTCGCTGTGGGCGGACCGCGGGCTCTCCGTCGGCGCCTCGGGGGCCATCATGGGGCTCCTCGCGGCGCTCACCGTCGTCGTGTTCGGCCGGCGGCACCAGTTCCACCCCACGGCGCGCCGCATGCTCCTCGGCAACCTGCTCTTCCTCGGCGCGCTGCAGGCGTTCCTCGGCTGGCAGATCCCGATGATCGACAGCGCGGCGCACGCGGGCGGCTTCGTCGCCGGCCTGTTCGCGACCGCGGGCCTCGCCCCCACGCGCGAGCTGTCTCCGGCGGCCCGGCGCGCGATCGCCGGGCTCGCCGTCGCGCTCGCCGCCGGGCTCGGCGTCGCGGGCGTGCTCGCGCTCCGCACGCCGCTCCAGGCGACGCTGCTCGCCCTCCCCACGCAGACGATCGAGATCGACGGCGCGCGCGTGGTCGTGCCCGCGAGCTGGCGGCGCGAGGCGGCGCCGCGGCCGGCGGCGGGCCCGCAGACGAGCGAGCTCGTCGACCGCCACCTCGGGATCGTCGTCCGCATCGAGCGCGACGGCGAGCGCATCCGCGTGCTCTCGCCGCAGGCGGACGACGCGCGCGTGCGCCCGCTGCTCGCGCGCATCGCGGAGGGCGCGCGACCCGCTTCCCAGCCGGCCGCGCCCGTCCTAAGGTAGCGCCCCGTGCCGATCTCCAACACGGACGTGGAGCGCGTGGTGAAGGACGTGTCCGAAGGGGCCGCCGATCCCAACCACGTGGCGACGCTCGTGGGCGAGCTCATGCGCCGTCAGCCCGCCATCGGACACTACGTCCAGGGGCACGCGCAGGAGCTGACGCTCGAGGGGACGGTGGTGGTGCTCCTCCACATCGCCGTGCTCGCGCGCTGCATCGAGGTCGCGCGGGGGCGTCCGCTGCGCCCGCTCGACTTCCGCGCGCTCGACGAGGCCGCGCACATGCCGGGCGCGCTCGCGACCGAGCCCGCGCTCGCCAGCTACGTCGACAGCAACCTCAGCCGCGAGGACCCGCTCCTCGGCGGCACGCGCCACGCGACGGCGCGCGCGCTGCTCGACGTCGCGGTCCGCGCGCTTCTCGGCTGAAGAGCGCCCGTGGTATCTTCGGGCATGGGGCCTCTCACCCCGCGCCGCGCGCTGGCGGTGCTGCTGACCGCGTCGGTCTGCGCCGCACCCGCGTCGGCCGCGCCGAGGCGCGAGCGCGCCGATCCGGCCGCCGAGGCCGACGTGGAGCGGCTCGAGATCGCGCGCGATCACTTCCAGCGCGGGGAGCAGCTCGCCCGCGAGGGCAAGCTCGAGGCCGCGCTCGTCGAGTACGAGCTCGCGGAGGTCGCGCACCCGAGCGCATCCTTGGCCGAGGCGAAGCAGCACCTGCGCGACGCGATCGAGGCGCGGCGCGCCGCCGCCCCGCGCGCCGCCGCGCCGCTCGCCCCCGCCGCGTCGAGCCGGCGGCCGCTGCGCCGCTTCATCGCGCCGATCGTCCTCGCGCCGCTGGCCCTCGGCGCCCTCGTCG
>FTFF01000621.1_pt1 | contig 12608 bp, 9 predicted proteins | sample 1640361 | NCBI WGS metagenome assembly FTFF01 (sample SAMEA3914816, study PRJEB12502) | metagenome | biome: forest; material: soil | place: USA | collected 2011-09-16 | depth 0.3 m | reverse complement strand
GGTCCCCTGGGAGGCCGAGCACCACATCCCGTTCAACAAGAACGACGTCGAGATCGACTACCAGGCGCTCGGCGGCAAGAACGCGCAGGGGCAGATGGAGCTCCTCCTCGTGGCCGCCAAGAAGGAGGTGGTCGCCGACTACGCGGCGGTCGCGCGCGAGGCGAACCTCATCCCGGTGGTCGTGGACGTCGCCGCCTTCGCGGTGCAGAACGCGTTCGAGGCGAGCTACGGCACCGCGGACGGCGTGGTCGCGCTCGTGAACGTGGGCGCGTCGCTCTCCAACATCAACATCCTCATGAAGGGCCAGACCGCGTTCACGCGCGACGTCGCGACCGGGGGCAACGCCTTCACGGACGACATCAAGCGGTCCCTCGGCGTCTCCGGCGAGGAGGCGGAGGCGATGAAGGTCGCCTTCACCGACGGCGACGCGAACGCCGACGTGGGCCGCGTGCTGCAGCAGACCGCCGCGCAGATGGCGGGTGAGTTCCAGAAGTCGCTCGACTTCTTCCTCGCGTCGCACCCCGACACGCAGATCGCGCGCGTCTACCTGTCCGGCGGGACGGCGCGCGTGCCGACGCTCCTCGCCGCGATCGAGGCGCGCGCCCGCGTCGCGGTCGAGATCATGGAGCCCTTCCGCCAGGCGAGCGCGCCCGCGCACATCGAGCCCGCCTTCCTGCGCAACCACGGCGCGCAGGCCGCGGCCTCCTTGGGCCTCGCGCTGCGCAGCCCCGGGGACAAGTTCGAATGATCAAGATCAACCTACTCCCGGTCAAGGCCGCCAAGCGGCGCGCCGACGGGCAGCGCCAGATGCTGGTCGGCGCCGTGGTCGTGACCGCGGTCGTCCTCGGCGTCATCTTCTTCCACGGCGCGACCGTCTCGCGCATCGACGGCGAGCGCGCGGAGAACAAGCGCCTCGAGGCGGCGATCGCCGCGCTCAAGAAGGAGATCGGCGACTACGACCTCATCAAGGCGCAGCGCGAGGAGCTCCTCAAGCAGGCCGACGCGATCAAGCGGCTGCAGGCCAACCGCTCCGGGCCCGTGTGGATGATGCGCGAGCTGTCCGACGTCCTCACGCTCGGCAAGGGCCCGACGATCGACAAGGAAGAGTACGAGCGCCAGCTCCGCACCGATCCGAACGCCGGCTTCAACCCGAACTGGGAGCCGAAGCGCGTCTGGCTGCTCGACTACCAGGAGCGCGCGCAGAACGTCACGCTGAAGGGCGCCGCCAAGAGCGACGAGGACGTCGCCGAGTTCCTGAAGCGCCTCAAGCAGTCGGCGTTCTTCTCGAACGTGTACTGGCAGCAGACCCAACCGCAGTTCGACTCGAAGCTGAACGTCGCCTACGTGACGTTCGACATCACCTGCCGGGTGAACTACTAATGCAAGAGCTCTTCGATCGACTCGCGGCCACGCCGCTCGTAGCCAAGGTCGGGGCGCTGGTCGGCCTGGTCGTGCTCTTGACCGGCGGCTACTGGTACTTCTTCTACGACGAGCTCATCTCGCAGGAGGTGGGCATCCTGCGCAAGCGGGGCGACCTCCAGAAGGAGAAGGCGGAGTACGAGCGCCGCAAGGCCGAGTACCTGAAGTTCCGCAAGGAGGTGCAGGACCTCATGGAGGAGCAGAAGTCGCTGCTCCAGGTCCTGCCGAAGAACGACGACATCGAGCAGTTCATCGAGAACGTGCAGGCGCAGGTCGAGCTCGCGGGGCTGCAGAAGGTCTCCTCGACGCGCGACGCCGCGATGCCGATGGACCTCTACACGAAGATCCCCATCCGCATGACGGCGGTCGGCAGCTACCACCAGATCAACCAGTTCTTCAAGTCGGTGGGCGAGCTCAAGCGCATCGTCAACATCGAGGACCTCCAGCTGACCCCGACCGAGGGCCGCGATCCCTCGAAGGTGGCGCTCAAGGCCACGTTCGTGGCGACCACCTTCCAGTACCTCGACAAGCACGCCGGCGGCGCGCGGGGCTCGGGCGCATCGATCAACGCGGGGGGCCGCTGATGCGCAAGCTCGCGATCGCCGCGCTCTTTCTCGTGGGCTGCTCGGATCCGCCGCCGCCGCCGCCGAAGAAGGCGCCGCCGCCCAGGCCCGCCGCGTCGGCGTCGGCCGGCGCCGCGCCCGCCGCGCCGGCTCCCATGGTGCGGGGCAACGTCCTCGAGGACGCGCGCAAGCGCACGCTCTCGAAGGACGACTTCACCGAGAGCGACTCGAACCGCGATCCGTTCCGCACCTTCCTCTCGTCGTTCGCGACCAAGATGACGGTGAACCTCGCGCACAAGATCGTGTTCGAGAAGTTCGCGCTCGACGAGCTCAAGCTCGCCGGCATCGTCACCGGCGAGCTGCAGCCGCGGGCGATGTTCATCGACCCAACGGGGCAGGGCGTCGCGATCGTCCGCGGCGATCACATCTCGAAGGTCGATGCGCTGGTCACCCGCGTCGCGGCCGACCGCGTCTACGTGCGCATCGAGGAGGACGCGGGCCAGGAGAAGCCGCGGGTCATCGAGCGCACGATCGAGCTTCACGCCGGGGAGCTGACCAGCCAATGAAAAAGGAGCCTCTGATGGCAATGGGATTCGGCCACGCACGCCGAGGCCGGGCGGCGCTCCTCGCGGGTCTGCTCTGCGCCGTGCCGGCGATCGCCGGCGCCGACGGCTCGCCCAACGTCGTCGGCAAGGTCGAGGCGCGCGGCGACGGCGACCGGACGATCGTGATCGTGCACGGCTCCGCGGTCCCGAGCTTCACCGCGTACCGCCTCGAGCAGCCGTCCCGCCTCGTCGTCGACCTGGCGAACGGACGGCTCGGGCACGACGACGGGCCGATGGACGTCGAGAGCTGGGCGGTCAGCCAGATCGCGACCGCGCAGTACGCCACGGAGCGCGTGAAGACCGCGCGCGTCATGATCAACCTGCGCCGCACCTGCACCTACGACGTGAAGCCACGCGGCAACGACCTCTACATCACGATCACCTCGTCGGAGCCGGCGCCGGCCGCCGCGGCGGGCGCCGCGACCGAGGCCGCCTCGCGCCGCGCCAAGGATGCCGAGCGCGCGGCCACGGCCGCCGAGACGCGTGCCCGCGACCTCTCCCAGGAGACCGCCCGGGCCGAGACCAGGCGCCGCGAGGTGCTGGCGCGGCTGTCGGAGGAGGAGCAGCGGCTCGGCTCGTTGAAGGAGGCACGCGCCGAGGAGGAGCGCCGCGCGCGCAAGCAGGACGACGCGCAGAAGGCCGAGGCGGAGGCCACGCGCCGCGCCGAGGCCGCGCGCATGGAGGCGGACACCGCCAAGGCCCGCGCGGTCGCCGCGCGCGCCGAGGTGGAGCGCCTGCAGATCGCCCGCGCCGCCGAGGAGCAGAAGATCGCCGAGCTGCAGCGCCGGGCCGCGCAGGGCGGCGATCGCGAGCGCGCCGAGCTCGAGCGCCTGCGCGCCGAGGCTGCGCGCGAGCAGCAGCGCCTCGCGTCGCTCAAGCAGGAGGCCGACCGCGTCGCCCTGCAGCGCGCCGCCGAGCTCAAGAAGATCGACGCCGCGCAGACCGAGGCCCGCCGCGCCGCCGAGCAGAAGGCGATCGCGCTCGACGCGGCGCGGGCGCTCGCCGAGCGTCGCGCGGGCGAGGCGGCGCAGGCGCGCCTGACCGAGGAGCGGAGGGCGCAGGCGCAGGCCGAGGAGGCGACGCGCACCCGCGCCGCCGCCGAGGCCGCACAGCGCCTGGCCACCACCGAGGCGCAGCGCCACACCGCCGAGGCCGCGGTCGAGCGCGCCCGCGCACAGGCCAAGGCCGACGAGGCGCGCGCGGCTGGCCTACGCAAGGACGCCGAGCGCGTCGCCCGCGAGGCCGACGCCGCCCGCGCCGAGGTCGAGGCCGCCCGCGCCGAGCTCGCGCGGCTCGCCGAGGCGCAGGCCCGCGAGCGCGGCCGCATCGACACCGCGCGCGTCGAGGCGCAGCGGCTGGCCGAGCAGCGCCAGCTCGAGATCGAGCGGGCCGCCCACGCGAGCGCGCTCGTCTCCGGCGAGCGCACCAAGATCGAGGCGGCCGAGCGCGAGGCGAAGCGCCTGGCCGAGCAGCGCCAGGTGGAGAGCGCGCGGCTCGAGCGCGTGCGCCGCGCGGCCGACGAGGCCGCGGCCCTGCGTGTCGAGGAGCTGAAGAAGGTCGACGACGCGCGCGCGGTCCAGCGCGCCACGGTGGCCGCGTACGAGCGCGAGCTCAAGGGCCTCGCCGAGCGCAAGGACCAGGAGCTCCGCTCGCTGGCGCACGCGCGCGCCGGGGAGGAGGCCAAGATCGCCGTGGCCCGCGATCTGCTGACGCGCGCCCGCGACGAGCTGACCGCGCTGCAGTCGCAGAAGACCGCGCAGAAGCTCGAGTCCGACAAGAGCCGCGCCGAGATCTCGAGCAGCCGCGCCGAGGTGGAGAAGGCCAAGGTGGAGGCCGAGCGCGTGCGCGCCGGCGCCGCGCAGGCCAAGGTGGAGGCCGAGCGCGTGCGCGCCGACGCCGCGCAGGCCAAGGCGGAGGCCGAGCGGGTGCGCGCCGAGGCCGCGAAGGTCCGGGCCGCGAACGAGCTCCGCGTCGCCGAGCGCGACGGGCTCGAGCGCAAGATCGTCGAGGCGCGCGCCGAGCTCGACCGTGCGCACGACCGCGCCAAGGGCGCCGCGCGCGCCGCGGAGGCGGCGCAAGCGAAGGCCGTGGTCGCCGCGAAGGCCGAGCGCGTCGCCGTCGCCACCAAGGAGCCGCCGCCGCCGCGCGCGCCGCTCAAGACCATCAAGGACATCCGCTTCGCCGACGACGCCGAGGCGCACCGCGTGGTCATCGAGATGACCGGCGAGCCGGACTGGCGCACCTCCTCGGGGCAGCGCGGCGAGCTCACGCTCAGCCTGAAGGGGGCGACCTTGCCGGCGCGGCTCCAGCGCACGCTCGACACCGCCGCCTACAAGGGCCCGGTGCGCGCGGTCTCGACCTACGTCGACCCGGCGGACCCGGGCGCGGTGAAGGTGGTCGTCGCGCTCGATCAGGCGCAGAAGGGCGGCGAGCCGAAGGTTCAGAAGGACGGCGACAAGCTGGTCTGGGAGTTCCCGCGCGAGGTGCACGCCTCATCGATCGCGCCGGTGCGCGTCGGCGCCTACGGCGCGCCCGTCGGGCTGCAGATCTCCGCGAACGCGACGAACCTCACCTCGCCGATCCAGACGCGGCGGCGCCCCCTGTACAGCGGCCGCCGCATCGACCTCGACTTCAAGGACTTCGACATCCACAACATCCTGCGGCTGCTCGCCGACGTCGGCCAGGTGAACATCATCACGTCGGACAACGTGAAGGGCTCGATCACGATCCGCATGCGCGACGTGCCGTGGGATCAGGCGCTCGACGTGATCCTGCGCTCGAAGGGCCTCGGCATGCAGCGCGAGGGGAACCTCATCCGCGTCGACCTCCAGTCGACGCTCGAGAAGGAGATGGAGGCCGAGGTCGCGCGCGCCAAGGCGGCCATCGAGCTCAAGCCGCTCGACACGCGCCTCATCCCGCTCAGCTACGCGAACGGCGACAAGATGCTGCCGCGCGTGCAGGAGCTGCTCTCGTCGCGCGGCAAGGTCTCGGTCGACGAGCGCACGAACATGCTGATCGTCTCCGACGTGGCGTCGAACATCGCGCTCGCCGAGGACCTCGTCCGCAACCTCGACACCCAGACCCCGCAAGTCCTCATCGAGGCGCGCGTGGTCGAGGCGCGGCAGACGTTCACCCGCTCGATCGGCATCCAGTGGGGCGGCAACACGCTCAACGCGGGCGCCACCGGCAACCCGACCGGCCTCGTCTTCCCATCGACGGTCGGCGTCGCCGGCGCAGCCACCGACGGCAACTCGCCGGTCGCCGGCCTGCAGACCGGCGCCGCGAACCCGAACTACGTCGTCAACCTGCCCGCCGCGATCGGCACCGGGTCGGGCGGCGGTCTCGGCATCACGCTCGGGTCGCTGACCGGCGCCTACAACATCAACCTGCGCCTCTCCGCGCTCGAGACCACGGGCCAGGTGCGCATCGTCTCGGCGCCGAAGATCACGACGCTCGACAACGTCGAGGCGTCGATCGAGCAGGGCGTCGCCATCCCGATCTCGGTGGTGAGCGCGGCCGGCACGAACACGGTCTTCGTCGACGCCAAGCTCAACCTCACCGTGAAGCCGCACGTCACGAACGAAGGATCGATCGTGATGAACGTGAACATCATGCGCAACGAGCCCGACTTCGTGAACGTCGGCGCGCGCGGCGACCCGACGATCCTCAAGAAGCAGGCGAAGACCGAGATGCTCGTCCGCGACGGCGACACCGCGGTCATCGGCGGCATCTACACGCGCAACTCCGGCGTCTCGTACCAGAAGCTGCCGTGGGTGGCGGACATCCCGATCCTCGGCTGGCTCTTCAAGAACCGCCGCGAGAACGACGACCGTACGGAGCTGCTCATCTTCATCACGCCGCGCATCGTCAACCGCCAGGTGGTGGCGCGGTAGGGCGATGCCCGACGCCTCCCCCCCGGTGTTCCTGGTCGGCATGATGGGCGCCGGCAAGAGCACGATCGGCGCGCGGCTCGCCGCGCGGCTCGGGCGGCGATTCGTCGACCTCGACGCCGAGGTCGAGCGCGAGGTCGGGACCACGGTGCAGGCGGTCTTCACGGAGCGGGGCGAGCCCGCGTTCCGCGCCCTGGAGGGCAAGGTGCTGCGGACGGCGGAGCTGGACGGAGCGGTGGTGGCGACGGGAGGCGGGCTCCTCATCGATCCGATGAACGCGGCGTTCGTGCTCTCGCGCGGCGCGGTCGTCTACCTCCGCGCGCAGGCGGCCACGCTCGCGGCGCGCATCGTCGGCGACGCGCGGCCGCTCCTCGCCGGGACCCGCGCCGGCTCGAGCGATCGCACCGCCCGGCTCGAGGAGCTGCTGCGCGCGCGCGGCGCCTCCTACGAGCGCGCACACTTCACGATAGACACCGACTTCCTCGACGTGGAGCAGGTCGTGGACGAGATCGCGGTAAATCTTGCTGCCTCGAAAACGCGGGTGCTAACTTGAAGAACGCTGGAGGTTCGTCGATGAGCTTTGTCCGTCGCACCGCGCTGCTCCTCGGCCTCGCCTCGATCGCGGTGTCCGGCGGCTGCGTGACCAACGACATCTCGCTCGTCATCACCGAGTTCGTCCCGCTCATCGATGGTGCGTGCGGCGCCGATCCGGCGTCGATGACGCTGGTGTCGCGCGGCGTGTACGACGTCGGCGTGGGGAGCGGGCTCGGGCTGGGTTACACGGTGGGCTTCATCGTCAAGAACAACCTCGCGACGATGTCCGGCGTGGCGGTCGACACGCAGGTCTTCTTCGTCGAGAGCTACGACGTCGAGCTCGAGGTCCCGACCGCGCTCCAGCCGGCCATCCCCATCGATCAGCGCTCCTTCAACGTGCCCACCGCCACCGCGCGGATCGCTCCCGCCGGCGCGATCGGCACCCACCTGCCCGTGTTCACGCCGAAGCAGGTCCTCGCGATGGCCAGCATCCCCGACACGCTGGGCGGCTTCGGCGACCTCCTCGTGCACATCCGCCCGATCGCCACCCGGGCCGAGGAGCAGCACACCTTCGCCGCGGCCACGTTCCCGCTCGAGGTGTGCAACGGGTGCCTCTCCGGGGGGACGTTGGGCCGCTCGTGCGCCGCGTTGCCGGCCAAGGGGAGCCCCTACCACAAGGGCAACAGCTGCAACCTCGCCGCCGACGAAGCGGTCGACTGCTGCGTCAACGCCGGGCAGCTCTTCTGCGGCACCGACATCGAGCAGTTCATGAAGGCCCCGGCCTCGCCCTGAGCGGCGCTTGACCTCACGGCAGCGCCCGCATTAAAACGAAGCACCGATGTTCCAAGCTCACCTGAAGAAGCTGGTGGACAGCACGGACGGCGCGGCCGCGGGCCTGCTCATGGGCTTCGACGGCATCGCCGTCGACAGCTATGCGCCGGCGACGTCCGGGACTGCCCTCGACATCAACACGATCGGGATGGAGTACTCGTTCCTCCTGTCCCAGGTGAAGAAGGCCGCCGAGAGCCTGGAGATGGGCGGGGTGCACGAGGTGAGCATCCGCACCGAACGGCTCATCGTCGTCATGCGCATCATCAACCACGAGTACTTCGTGGCGCTCGCGATCGACCGCGACGGCAACTTCGGCAAGGGGCGCTACCTCCTGCGCCTCATCGCCCCGAAGCTCCACGCCGAGCTCTCTTAGGCGCCGCCGGCATGGCCAAGAAGAAGGGACGCGGCAGCGCCGGGGCGAAGCCGACCGCCGCCTCGCGATCGGTCCTCGTGAGCCCGACGCTGCTCGCGGAGCTCGACGAGCTCGGCGCGTTGTTCCAGCGGCACGGGCTGTCGGAGCTCGAGCTGGAGCTCGGCGGCGCGCGCGTGCGTCTCGCCGCCGGCGGCGCGGTCGCCGCGCCGGCGCCCCGCGCCGCGACGTCCGCCGCCCCGCCGCAGAAGCTCGACACCGCCACCGAGACCTCCGACGGCAACGTCTCTTACATCACCTCGCCGTTCGTCGGCACGTTCTACCGCGCGCCGAACCCCGAGGCGGCGCAGTTCGTCGACGAGGGCACCAAGTTCAAGAAGGGCCAGGTGCTCTGCATCGTCGAGGCGATGAAGCTCATGAACGAGATCGAGTCCGAGGTCGACGGCGTCATCGTCCAGATCCTCGTCGAGAACGGCCAGCCGGTGGAGTACGGCGAGCCGCTCTTCAAGATCCGTCAGACGTAGTGTTCAAGAAGATCCTCATCGCCAACCGTGGCGAGATCGCGCTGCGCGTGATCCGCGCGTGCCGCGAGCTCGGCATCCCGACGGTCGCGGTGCACTCCGTCTCCGACGGCAACGCGCTGCACGCCAAGTTCGCCGACGAGTCGATCTGCATCGGCCCGCCGCCGTCGCGCGAGAGCTACCTCGACATCCCGCGGATCATCTCGGCCGCCGAGATCGCCGACGTCGAGGCGATCCACCCGGGCTACGGCTTCCTCTCCGAGAACGCGCACTTCGCCGAGGTCTGCGAGCGCTGCAAGCTCAAGTTCATCGGCCCGACCGCCGCGATGATGCGGCTCATGGGCGGCAAGATCTCCGCGCGGAAGGCGATGGTCGAGGCGGGGATCCCGATCCTGCCGGGCACCGGGCTCCTCGAGACCGTCGAGCAGGCGGAGGAGGCCGCCGATCGGATCGGGCTGCCGATCATCATCAAGGCGTCCGCTGGCGGCGGCGGGCGCGGCATGAAGATCGTGAAGGACCGCGACAAGCTCGGCGCCCAGCTCGAGCTCGCGCGCGCCGAGGCGCTGGCCGGGTTCGGCTCGGGCGACGTCTACCTCGAGCGCTACGTCGAGGCGCCGCGGCACATCGAGGTCCAGATCGTCGCCGACCTCCACGGCAACGTCGTCGCGCTCGGCGAGCGCGAGTGCTCGATCCAGCGCCGTCACCAGAAGCTCGTCGAGGAGGCGCCGTCGGTGGCGATCTCCGATGCGCAGCGCGAGGAGCTGCTCGCGCTCTGCGAGGGGGCGTGCCGCGCGATCGGCTACTCGAACGTCGGCACGCTCGAGTTCCTGCTCGACGCCGACGATCCGAAGGGGCCGCGCTTCTACTTCATGGAGATGAACACGCGCATCCAGGTCGAGCACACGGTCACCGAGATGGTCACCGGCCTCGATCTGGTGCGCGAGCAGATCCGCCTGGCCTTCGGCGAGAAGCTGTCGGCCAGCTTCCGCGGCCGGCGCGCGCGGGGTCACTCGATCGAGGTCCGCGTGAACGCCGAGGACCCGGTGACGTTCGCGCCGTCGCCCGGCCGGATCACCGGCCTCAACCTGCCGGGCGGCCTGGGCGTCCGCGTCGACACCCACATCTACGAGAACTACGTCGTGCCGCCGCACTACGACTCCCTGCTCGCGAAGCTCATCGTCCATGCCGAGGACCGCGAGGCGGCGATCCGCCGCCTGCGCCGCGCGCTCGACGAGTTCGTGGTCGAGGGCATCAAGACCAACCTCCCGTTCCACCGGAAGCTGTGCGAGCACCCGGACTTCATCGCCGGGCGGCTCGACACGCACTTCCTCGAGCGATTCTTTTAGAGGGGGGGCAAGCGGGCTTTGAGGGGGCGCAAGCGCCCCTCGCGCGGCAGAGCCGCGCGAGCCTCCCCACGCTCGCTTCGCTCGCGACGGCGCCTTTGGCGCCTCGGCTACGGGTTGTAGGGCCGTGTACGCGCCTCCCGTCGACGGTGCGGCGTTCCTTGACCCCCCCTTGCGCGCCCCATAAGATGAACTGTTACACGTAGAAAGCACGGGAGAGCCCCCGACACCTCGTGGCGACCGCCAAAGACAAGCTGATCGCGAGCGCCCAGAAGCTGGTCGAGAAGGGTGCGTTCGAGAAAGCGATCAAAGAGTACCTGCGGGTCGTCCAGGAGGACGACTCGGACGTCCGGATCTGGCTGAAGATCGGCGACCTCTACGCGAAGATCGGCAAGAAGCAGGAGGCCACCGAGACGTACCAGCGGGTGGCGCAGTTCTACTCGGACCAGGGCTTTTACCTGAAGTCCGTCGCCGTCTACAAGCAGATCCTCAAGCTCGATCCGCGCCTCGTCGACGTGAACCAGCGGCTCGCCGAGCTCTACAAGCAGCTCGGCCTCATCTCCGACGCCATCAGCCAGTACGAGCAGGTCGCGGCCTTCTTCCACAAGGAGGGCCGGGTCAAGGACGCGCTCGCGGCGATGAAGCAGATCGTCGACCTCGATCCGGAGACGGTGGCCGCGCGCATCAAGCTCGCCGAGATGTACTCGCGGGAGAACCTGCCGCGCGAGGCGATCGACGAGTTCACGAAGGCGGCCGATCAGCTGAAGGAGCAGCAGCGCACCGACGAGTACATGAAGGTCGCGGAGCGGCTGCTCTTCCACGCGCCGGACAACCGGCCGGTGACGAAGGAGCTGGCGCGCCTCTACATCGAGAAGAACGATCCGCGGCGCGCGCTGCCGAAGCTGCAGGTGCTCTTCAAGGCCGACTCGCGCGACCTCGACGTGCTGCGCCTCCTCGCGCGCGCGTTCGAGGGCCTCGAGCAGCGGCCGAAGGCGGTCTCCGTCTACAAGGAGCTCGCGCGCATCCTCAACGAGACCGGTGACGCGCGCGGCGCGGCCGAGGTCTTCCAGCAGATCCTCGCCATCCAGCCCGACGACGCCGATGCGCAGGCGGCGCTGAAGGGCAAGAAGGGCGGCACGGTGCTGCAGCCGCCGCCGGGCGCGCGCAAGGCGCCGCCCGCGCCGCCGCTCGACTCGGGAGGGGGACGCGCGATCCAGTCGAGCGGGCCGATGCGCACGGCGGGCACCGGTGCCGAGCGCGCGCTCGACTCGGGGGGGCAGCGCTCGATCCAGCCGGTGCGCGACCAGCCGACCATGCGCCCCGGGCTGCCGTCGATGTCCGCGCCCGCGCTCGCCGAGGGCGACGTCCTCGACGAGGAGATCGCGAAGATCCTCAGCGAGACCGACGTCTACATCAAGTACAACCTCCACGCGAAGGCCATCGAGCACCTGCAGCGCGTCTTCGAGCGCGCGCCCAAGCACGTCGGCGCGCGCGAGAAGCTGAAGGCGCTGTACGTCACGATCGGCAAGAAGGACGAGGCCATCCTCGAGCTGTGGGCGCTGGCCGAGCAGGCCGAGCCCGGGCGAGCGCGCCGCTACGTGCGCGAGGTCTACGAGCTCGACCCGAGCAACGCGCGCGCGGCGGAGATCCTCGGCGAGCCCGTCGGGGGCAGCCGTCAGCCCGCCGAGGAAGAGGATCCGGCCGACGACTTCGGCGTCTCGCTCCCGACCGACTTCGGCCTGCCGTCGAGCACCGCGGTCGCACCGGTCACCCGCCGCGCGCCTTCGGTCGCGCCGCAGGTCGACGAGCTCGAGGCCGACGCCTCGGACCTGGTGGAGGAGGTGCTCGACGAGCCGAGCCTCGATCCGCTCGCCGACGCCGACGCGTTCTCCGCGGAGCACGCCCAGTCCGGCGAGCTGCCCGACGAGGATCTCATCCCGGTGGTGCTCGACACCGGCTCGCAACGCGTGGTCGCGCCGGTGGCCGACGAGGAGGACGCGGATCGGTTCTCGCTCGACGACGGCGCGGGCGAGATCGAAGAGCCGAGCATCCCCACGTACCAGGGCCCGCGCGGCGCGAAGCCGTACGAGACCGCCGAGCCGGACGCCGAGACGCGCTTCGGCGATCCGCTCGGCATCGCCGCGCCGCCGATGACGTTCGACTCGCCCGAGGAGGAGACCGGCACGGCGCAGATGAGCGACGACGAGTTCGGGGACTTCGCGGACACGGCGCAGCCACCCGCTCCGGTGCTGCCGCCGACGCGCGCGGCGCCGCGCCCCGCGCCCCGGCCGGTCGCCCAGATCGCGCCGCCGCCGGCCCAGGAGCCGACACGCCGCGCGATGCCGGCGCCGGCGCCGACGCCGGATCCGATCCGCGACTCGACCCTGGAGGACGACCTCGACGAGAGCGAGTTCTTCATGCAGCAGAGCCTCTTCGACGAGGCGCGCGCGATGCTGGGGTCGCTGCTCGAGCGCTACCCCGAGCACCCGCTCGTCACCGCGAAGATGCGCGAGCTCGACGCGCTCGAGCGCG
>FTFF01001343.1_pt1 | contig 12623 bp, 9 predicted proteins | sample 1640361 | NCBI WGS metagenome assembly FTFF01 (sample SAMEA3914816, study PRJEB12502) | metagenome | biome: forest; material: soil | place: USA | collected 2011-09-16 | depth 0.3 m | reverse complement strand
GCTTCGTGATCGGACGCTCGCCGATCACGAAGCCGGGGACCTGCACCTCGCGCAGCCCCTGCAGCGGCGAGACGCCGTCGCCGCCAGCGAGTAGTAGCCCGGCTCGACGCCGACGTCCGCGACCGGCGCGGCGCCGAGGTGCCGCTCGCCCGCGGGGAGCAGCCGCCGCTCGCTCTCCTCGAGGCGCGTGAGCACGAGCTCGACACCCTCGGGCACGCACGCGACGGCGAGGTGGCTGGTGCGCTCGGTGATCCGCGTGATGGTGCCGTCGTCGTACAGGCGGATGAGCTCCTCGAAGTAGTTCTGGTTGAACCGGTCGCGGCGCTGCTGCGCGCGCACGAGCTCGCTGTGGTAGAGGCGGGCCAGGCCTCGCCGCGCCGCCGCGTGGTCCGGGATCTGCGCGAGCGCCTGCTCGTACGCGGAGATCGCCGCCTGGAGGATCCGCAGGCCGAGGCTGTCGTCGACGGCGAGCCGATCCTCGGCGGCCCAGAGGTTCGTCTTCGCGGCCGGCGCCTGCCACGCCGGCACCGTCTCGCGCAGCGCCTCGATCTCGGCGACCTGGGCCGGTCGGGTCGCGACGTAGTCGTAGTGGCTCTTCGCGAGGTCGTCGCCCTCCGCGGCGAGCTCGTCGGCGCGCGCGCGACGGCGCTCCCGTTCCTTCGTGCCCTCGATCACCGCCTCGAGCGCCGACGCCATCGCGCGCGCGCTCGGCAGGCGGCGCGCGGGCTCGAGGGCGAGCGCCGCCATCGCGATCTCCTCGAGGTCGGGCGGCACGTTGCGGTGCGGCGTGCGGGCGCTCGGCGGCTGGAGCGGCGTCGGCGGGAACCCACCGTTCAGGATCGTCTGCAGCGTCGCGCTGAACGGCCGCTCGAGCGTGAGCACCTCGTAGAGGATGCAGCCGAGCGCGAAGACGTCGGTGCGCGCGTCGAACGCCTTCCGTGCGGCGTCGAGCTGCTCGGGGGCCATGTACCCGATCGTCCCGCCGCGGTAGACGACGCCCTCCTCGGCGCTGTAGGCGAGCCCCCAGTCGACCACGATCACCTCGCCGAACGCCCCGAGCAGGATGTTCGCCGGCTTGAGGTCGCAGTGGACGACGCCGCGGCTGTGCGCGTAGTCGACCGCCTCGCACACCTGCACGAGGTAGCGCAAGAGGCGGCCCAGGCGGTACTGCTCCTGCACCGAGGCCCTGCCCATCTTGAGGTCGTACAAGACCTCCTCCAGCGTCGGCTGGTCGACGAGGCGCATCACGTACTGCGGGCCGAGCTGCGGGTGCTCGCCCGCGTCGTAGACGGGGATGATGTTGGGGTGCTCGAGGCCGCCGGTGAGCCGCGCCTCGCGCTCGAGCATCAGCGCCGCGTCGCCCCGTCGACCGATGTAGTCCGGGCGCACCCTCTTCAGCGCGACGCGGCGGCCGAGGAGCGCGTCCTTGCACTCGATCACCTTCCCCATCCCGCCGACGCCCAGGACGTCGATCTCCTCGTAGCGGACGCCCTGGCCGAAGCTCGTCCCGGCGGGCGCCGGGGCGGCGTTCGCGAACCGCCTCGTCGTCGGAGCCCCGGCCAGGGGCGCCGGCCCGACGGTCCCCGCGGGCAGCACGCTCAGGAGCTCGGAGAGGAGCTCCGCGAGCTGCGCCGGCGTGAGCCCGCCGCGCCCGAGCCAAGCGGCGTCCACGTCGCGGTCGCTCCCGGCCCCGATCGCCGCGCTGACCGCGGCGAACCCGCCGAGGTCGACGAGCCCGTGCGCGAGCGCCGACCGGCCGATCGCGAGGTGCCGGGTCCAGCCGGCGCCGTTCTCGGCGCTCACGGGCGCATCAACCGAGGAAGAATTGACTCGACGAGGCAGATTCGGAGAAGATCGACCGTCGACGCATGTCCTCGGGGGAACAGCGGGCCGCACGGATCGTCGCGCTCGAGCCCGACTACTGCCTCGCCGTCTGGGAGCAGGTCTTCATCGTCATCTGGCGGCACGACACCACGATGGACGGCGTCCGCGCGCTCGAGCGGCAGCACACCGAGCACGGTCAGGCGCACCCGGGCGGCGGCGGGCTGCTCACGATCATCGAGCAGGGCGCGCCGATGCCGAGCTCGGAGGTGCGCACCGCGCTGGCGAAGTTCATGACCGCGGGCGCGCGCTTCATCCGGAGCTCGGCGGTCGCGTTCGAGGGCGCGGGCTTCCGGGCGGCTGCGGTTCGCGGAGTGGTCACGGGCCTCACCATGCTCGCGCGCCAACCGTACCCGCACAAGGTTTTCGCCACCATGCCCGAGGCGATCCAGTGGCTCGGCACCAGCCTCAAGCAGACCGCCCAGCTCGACCTCGACTCCTCCGCCCTGCTCGCCGCGCTGGCGACCCTGCGGGAGGGATGGGCGAGGCGTGATCGGTGACCGGCTTCCACCTGGCCAAGAAGGCGCTCGTGGTCCAGAGCTCGGAGGGCGAGCTCGAGCTCCTCCGCATCAGCCCGACGGAGTTGACCTTCCGCGCGCTCGGCGAGACCCGCCTCGCCGACGCGGCGCGGCTCCAGGTGTGGCTGCTCCCCGGCGCCGCCCCGCTCGTCGCCCAGGCCGGCCGCGTCGACGACGACGGCGCGGTCACCGCGACGTGGGAGGCCCTGCCGCTCGCGACCGGACGCGACGTGGCGCGCTTCATCGACCGGCTCCTCGAGCGACGCCTGGCGTTCCTGCCGAGCCTGGACCCGATCGAGCGCGAGCGCATCCGCGCGCCCGCCCGCATCCACGCGCTCCTGCACACGCTGTTCGCCAACCGCTGCGGCGGACGCCTGCAGGGCCTGGCCGGCCGGCCGGGGTGGATCCGCATCTCGGCGGGGCGCATCGAGCCCGAGTCGGCGACGCCTTTGCAATGGGAGTCCGAGGAGCTCTGGCCCAGCCCACCCTTCCGGATCACGATCGACGGCTACACGTCGCTGGTGCAGTTCGAGGTCGCGCGCGCGGCCGAGGTCGACGGCTTCCTCGCGGTGCCGGTGCCCGACGAGCTGCTGCGGGAGCGGAGCCGGGCCCAGCGACGCACGCGCGTCGAGGGCGACGTCGTCCTCTGCTTCTCGCACCCGAGCTGGCCGGAGCTGCGCGTGCGCCGACCGGTGCTCGACGTCTCGATCGACGGGCTGCGCATCGGCTGCAGCACGGTGAAGGACCTCATCTACCCGGGCATGGTCCTGCCGCAGGCGACCGTGATCTGGAACGATCGGATCGTGTGCGCGCTGGCGGCCGAGGTGCGGCACGTGGCCGACGACATCGACGGCGAGGCCCAGGTCGCCGGCCTCCGCCTGTCGTTCGCGGACGAGCACGACCGCCGGCACTACAGCGAGCAGGTCGAGGCGCTGCTCTACCCCAACACGCGCAGCGACGGGACCTGGTCCCAGCAGCTGTGGGACCTCTACCGGGCGTCGGGGTACCTCGAGCTGTCGCACAAGTCCGAGCCCGAGTTCGTCGCGCTCAAGGGATCGTTCACGGTGGCGAGCGAGCGGTTGGCGCGCAGTCGCCTGGGCAGTCAGGTGGTGTGGCCCTCGTCGCGCGGGCTCGAGGCGTCGCTGTCGATCCTGCAGTGCTACGAGCACGGCTCGTTCATCTACCAGCTCGCGCGGCGCCAGGGGCGCGTGCCCATGCGGTTCCCGGGGCGCGCGATCCTGCGCGACGTGTACCAGCACGCCGTCGAGGACATGCAGCGCGCGACCGACGTACGGTGGCTGATCGCCTGGGTGCAGAAGAGCGCGCGCTTCAGCCGGCTGGTGCACGTCGACATGCCGCAGCGCTACGCCGACAGCGGCCGCACGCTCCTGTGGCCGTTCCGCGCGCTCGAGGCCGACGCGGGCACCGCGCCCGCGCCGCTGCCCGCCGGCCTCACCGTGGGGCAGGCCACGCCCGCCGAGCGCGAGCGCTTCCTCGCGCACGTGCGCGCGACGCGCGCGCCCCACTACGTCGAGGCGCACGACCTGTCCGCCGAGACGTTCGAGCAGCCGCGCGTCGCCGCGCGCTGGGCGGAGGTCGGCTTCCGCCGCGGTCGGCAGCTCGTGGCCGCGCGCTTCGGCGCGCAGCCCGCGGCGTTCGCGCTCCTCGAGGCGGCCGACGACGGCCTGCACCTATTTAGGCTGCTCGACGTCATGCGGTTCTACCCCCTCGAGGAGGGCGCGGAGGTGACGTATCCGGCGCTGCTCGACGAGGCGCGGCGCTGGTACGCCGCGCGGGGCAAGCAGCGGTTCGTCTGCTTCGCCGAGGCGGCGGACACGGAGCCGCTGCGGGGCGCCGGCTTGCGCGATCTCGGCGAGGCCGACGCGGTGCTGATGCCGACGAGCCTGCTCCCCGAGCTCCTCGAGCACGTGTACGAGGTGACCGCGCCGCGCGACCTCCCGAAGCTGCGGGGCTCGTGACCGCGCTCGAGCGCGCGCTCGCCTCGATCGCGGCGCGCGACGGCGGCGCCTTCCGGCCGCGCCGCTTCGCCGCGGCCGACGCGGGCGAGCGCGACGCGCTGGCGCAGCTCATCGACTCGGGCGCGGTCCTGTTCCTGCACGACGAGCTCGAGGCGCAGCTCGCCGAGCTCGTCGAGATCCGCGCGCCCGACCGCAAGCTCGACCGCGACGAGTCGGCCCGCGCGATCGCCGAGCACCTCGGCGGCCGACCGCCCGCGTGGTACGGCGAGTGGGTCCATTACCCGTGGTCGGGTCGGCTGGTCCACGTGCTCCCGCGCGACGACTACGTCCGCGTGCGCACGAGCCGCAACCAGAACAAGATCACCGTCGCCGAGCAGCAGCGGCTCGGCGAGCTCACCGTCGGCGTCGCCGGGCTGTCGGTCGGCCAGGCCACCGCGGTGACGCTCGCGCTCGAGGGGGTCGGCGGGCGCTTCCGCCTCGCCGACTTCGACCCGATCAACCTCTCCAACCTCAACCGGCTGCGCGCGGGCGCGCACGCGATCGGCGTCAACAAGGCGGTCGTCACCGCGCGCGAGATCTTCGAGATCAACCCCTACGCCGAGATCGAGCTGTTCCCCACCGGCGTCCACGAGGCGAACCTCGACGAGTTCGTGGGCGGCCTCGACCTCCTCTTCGAGGAGTGCGACGACCTCAAGATGAAGGTCCGCCTCCGCGAGGCGGCGCGCCGCCACCGCGTCCCGGTGCTGATGGAGACGAGCGATCGCGGCCTCTTCGACCTCGAGCGCTTCGACCTCGAGCCGGAGCGCCCGATCTTCCACGGCCTGGCCGGCGAGCTGCGCGCGGCCGACCTCGACGGCCTCACCACCTTCGAGAAGGTGCCGGTGGTCCTCAAGATCATCGGGGAGACCACGATGTCGCGGCGCATGGCCGCCTCGCTCGTCGACATCGAGGCGACGATCAAGAGCTGGCCGCAGCTCGCCTCGGCGGTCGCGCTCGGCGGCGCGATCAACACCGACGCGGCGCGCCGGGTCGCGCTCGGCGAGCTGCGCGCGTCGGGTCGCTACTTCGTCGACCTCGCCGAGCTCATCGCCGACGGGGGCGCGGCGCCGCCGGCCGCGCCGTCCCTCGCGCCGACGCCGGCGGCAGCCCCGCCGTCGACGCGCCCGCGGCCCCTGCCGCTCGTCCGCTCGGCCGCGCTCGGCGAAGCGACGCTGCGCGCGATCGTCGAGCACGGCACGCTGGCCCCGTCGGGCGGGAACAGCCAGCCCTGGCGCTTCCGCGCCCGCGGCGAGGCGATCGACTGCCTCCTCGATCGCGAACGCGCGACGACATTCCTCGACTTCGCGGCCTCGGCCAGCCACCTCGCGATCGGCGCCGCCGTCGAGAACATGCGCCTCGCCGCCGGCGCGCTCGGCCTGCGCGCCGAGGTCGAGCCGTTCCCCGGCGGCGACGTCGTCTGCCGCCTGCACCTCGGCGCCGCGGGCGCGGGCGCCGATCCGCTGGTCGAGCAGATCGACGCCCGCGCGACCAACCGGCGCATCGCCGCGCGCGCGCGGCTGTCCGAGCGCGAGCGCACCGCGCTGCACGCGGCCGCCGCCCCGGCGCGCCTCCAGCTCCTCGAGGCCCCCGACGCGCTCGACGCGCTCGGCGCGGTGCTCGGCCGCGGCGATCGCGTGCGCTTCCTGTCGCGGCAGATGCACGGCGAGATGATGGCCGAGCTGCGCTGGTCGGCCGATGAGGCCGCGCGCACCGGCGACGGTCTCGACGTCGCGACGCTCGAGCTCACGCCGACCGATCTCGCCGGCCTGCGCCTCGTGTCGCGCTGGCCCATCATGGAGACCCTCGGCGAGATCGGCGGCGGCGCCGGCCTCACGAAGGCGACGCGCAAGGCGATCGACGGCGCTGCGGCGGTCGGGCTCCTCGTCGTCGACGGCACGGGCGCGGAGAGCTACCTGCGCGGCGGCGGGCTCCTGCAGCGGGTCTGGCTCACCGCCACCGCCCTTCACCTCGCGGTGCAGCCGATGACCGCGCTCCTCTACCTGTTCGCGCGGCTCGAGCGGGGCGCCGCCGCGGGCCTCTCGCCGCTCGAGCGCACCGAGCTCGCGGACCTGCGGGTGCGCTTCGCCCGGCTCTTCCAGGTCGGCGACGGTGCCGAGCTCATGTTGTTCCGCGTCGGAAGAGCGGCGCCGCCGACCACTCGTTCTTTGCGTCGTAAGCTGGATGACGTATTAGAATTTGGTTGATATGTCAGATACTTAGCACCTTGACAGCTTTGCGTAGCGGACTGATTGTAATGGGGACCGCGCATCTCGGTCCTCGACAACGGCAAACCTCGGGCGACCGGGGGACGCAAAGCCCGGAGGCTCACGCAGCCCGTCCGGCTACCGAAAGGGAGACGCTCATGAGAAGGCTGTTCGTCCGGGGTCTGTTCGTCACGCTCTTGGCCGGCGCCGCCAGCACGACGGCGGTCGCAGGCGATCGCGGGGAGCACGGCGGGGACCGTGACCATCGCCGCTGCCAGGCCATCGACGGTCCGTTCACGTCGACGCTGATCCCACCGCCCCAGTGCGCCTCGCCGGTCGGCCTGTGCACGCACGGCATCCTCCACGGCGACCTCGAGGCGACCTACGACTTCACCGCCGCGACGCTCATGCCCGTCGACGACCCCGAGCACCCCGGCCGCCTCGTCTACACCGGCACCAGCGTCATCACGCCGGCCAAGGGCTCGAAGCCGCACGGGCAGCTCTTCAGCGACGACACGGGGTACCTCGACCCGGATCCGGCGAGCCCCATGGCCTACTTCGCCACCACGGTGCACGTGGTGCGCGGCACCAAGGACGCCAAGCACACCACCGGCTCGCTGATCGCCGAGGGCGCGCTCAACTTCATCACCGGCGCGGCGGTCGGCAGCTACAGCGGCGAGCTCTGCGGGCACGACGACTGAGGTCCCCGAGGCTGCCGCGCCCGCCGGGCGCTCCGCCTATGCTATTTTCGGCAGCCGATGAGCGCGCCGCCGCCTCGCCCCGTCACCATCGCCGTCGACGCGATGGGGGGCGACCACGCCCCCGACGAGATCGTCCTCGGTGTCGCGCAGCTCTCGCTCGAGGCGGCGCACATCCAGACGATCCTCGTCGGTGACGAGGCCATCCTCACCGATCGGCTCGCGCAGGTCCGCCACGACCCCGAGCGCATCTCCATCCGCCACGCCGGCGCCGCCGTCGCCATGGAGGACAAGCCCGCCGCGGCGCTCGAGCGCGACCCCGACTGCTCGATCGCGGTCGCGGCGCAGCTCGTCGCCGAGGGCGGCGCCGAGGCGCTCGTCTCCGCCGGGAACACCGGCGCGAGCGTGCTCGCCGCCTCGCGCGCCTGGAAGCGCATCCCGGGCGTGCGCCGCGCCGCGCTCGCCGCCGTCTACCCGACGGAGATCCGCCGCGGCGAGAAGGACGATCCGTTCTCGCTCATCCTCGACGTCGGCGCCACGCTCGAGGTGACCGGCGAGGATCTGGTCGGCTTCGCGCTGATGGGCGCGGCCTACGCCGCCAAGATCTCGCGGAACGCGCGCCCGAAGGTGGCGCTCCTCTCGAATGGCGCCGAGGCCGGCAAGGGCCCGCCCGAGATCGTCCTCGCCCACGAGCTCCTCAGCGCGTCGCCCGAGCTCAACTTCGTCGGCAACATCGAGGGCATCGACATCCCGCGCGGCACCGCCGACGTCGTGGTGACGTCGGGCTTCGTCGGCAACGTCGTCCTGAAGATGCTCGAGGGCGTCTCCGAGACGATCGTCCGCCTCGCCGGCTACGCCTACAAGGAGAAGCTCATCTGGCGCGCGGGCCTCATGATGCTCTCGGGCGGGATCGCGCGCCTCAAGGAGGTCGCCGACTGGGAGCAGTACGGCGGCGCGCCGCTGCTCGGCCTCGACCACCTCTTCATCAAGGCGCATGGTCGCAGCAAGGCGCGCGCGATCACGAACGCCTGCAAGGTCGCCGCGAAGGCGGTCGGCGCCGATCTCCACGGCGAGATCGAGCGCGCGATGCGCGCGTTCGACGCCCGCCGCGCGGCCTGACGATGGCGACCGCGCGGCCCGAGGCACCGACGACGCACCCGAGCCCGACGCACGTCTACCGCTGGGACCTCGACAAGACGTACCTGCGCACCGAGTTCGACACCTTCCGCGATCTCATCCGCACCGCGTTCGAGAAGCCCGAGGACAAGCGCGCGGTCCCCGGCGCGTCCGCGCTCCTGCGCGAGCTGCGGCAGGGCGGGCTCGGCCGCATCTGCTTCATCTCCGGATCGCCGCGGCAGATGCGGCGCGTGCTCACCCGCAAGCTCCACCTCGACGGCGTCGAGTTCGACGAGTTCATCCTCAAGCCCAACCTCCGCAACATGCTGACCGGCCGCTTCCGCGCGATGCGCGAGCAGGTCGGGTACAAGCTGCCGGCGCTGCTCGCCGGGCGCGCCGGCTTGCCGGTCGAGACGCCGGAGAGCTGCTTCGGCGACGACGCCGAGGCCGACGGCTTCATCTACTCGCTCTACGCGGACGTGGTCGCGCGCCGCGTCGATCGCGCGGCCCTCGTCGACCTCCTCGCCCGCGCCGGCACCTACGAGGACGACGCCGCGCGCGCGGTGACGCTCGCCGAGGCGCTCCCCGTCGGCGACGCGGTGCGCCGCATCTTCATCCGCCTCGACCGCCACTCGCCGACCGCGCGCTTCGACCGCTACGGCGCGCGCCTCGTGCCCGTCTACAACTACCTCCAGGCGGCGACGCTGCTCTGGCAGGACGGCCAGCTCGCCGCGCCCGCCGTCGCGCGCGTCGCGCTCGAGATGATCGACCGCTTCGGCTACGCGATCGACGCCCTCAAGAACTCGGTCGAGGATCTGATCCGCCGCTCGCGCCTCCAGCCCGAGCGCGCCGCGGCGCTCGGGGGCGCGTTGCTCGCCGACGAGCGCCCGGCCACCGGCGAGCTGCCGGGCTCGCGCGCCGAGCTGCGCGTCTTCGCGCAGAAGATCGAATCGCTGCCGCCGATCCGTCGCTCCGGCGCGACGCCGCACGACGGGCCGATCGACTACCTCGCCGCCCTCGAGGCGGACCTCCCGCACCGCCGCCGGTAGCGGCGCGGCGCGCTAACGGCCGCGGCCGATGAAGAAGCCGATCGCCGAGGCCGCGACCATGAGGAGCAGCAGCCCGCCGACGAAGGCGAACGTGATCCAGCGTGGGCGCGGCACGGTCTCGAAGGCCTGGGTCTGCGACTCCCCGAACGCGGGCGTGGGCGCGATGATCGCCGCGGCACCGCGGCGCTCGGTGCGCTCGCCCTCGTCGTGGCGCTGCCGGTCCGTATCGCGACCCACCGGCTCTTCTTCCAGCGACGGGCTCGACGGGATCGACTGGATCCACACCGACGAGAGCCGGCCCGAGCGGCTCGAGGTCGCGGCGCTCGCGTTGGGGGCGGTGTCGTGCCGGCCGTTCAGCGTCGCCTCGGCGCGCGGCATCGCCCGGAACTCGATCGTCTTGTCGCCGACCGCCGCCGCCGAGGGGTTCACGTCGATCTGCGTCTCGTCCGCCCGCGGACGGACCGGCAGGCGCGTGTGGATCGCGGAGAGCTCCTCCGAGGCGTCCCGCGCCGACGGCACCACGAGCGCGCGGCGCTCGCCGTAGAGGGCCTCGGACAGCTCGCGGAAGAACGCCTGCGCGTCCGGCGGCCGCTCCTCCTTCTTCTTGGCGAGCGCGCGCTGCAGGAAACGGTTGATGGGATCGAGGCGCCGCGCGAGGCTGTGGTGGACGCTCGCGATGGGCTGGAGCGGCATCTTCACCACCGCGACCATCACGTCCTGCGGCGCGGGCCCGTCCCACGGGCGCTTGCCCGAGATCATCTCGTAGGTCATGACGCCGAGCGCGAACAGGTCGACCGAGCGGTCGACGGGCTTGCCGTAGATGAGCTCGGGCGACATGTACTGCGGCGTGCCGAAGCACATCCCGACGCGGGTGAGCGGCGCGAGCCCGAGGTTGCGCTCGAGCTCGGCGAGCTTGGCGAGGCCGAAGTCGAGCACCTTCACGAGGACCGTCTCGTTCGGACCCGAGACCAGCATGACGTTCTCGGGCTTGAGATCGCGGTGGACGATGTTCTGCTCGTGCGCGGCCTCGAGCGCCGCGCCGACCTGGCCGATGATCGTGTGGACCGAGTCGGCGCTCCAGTCGTGCTGCTCGATGACGTCGCGCAGCGTCGGACCCTCGACGAACTCCATCGCGATGAAGAACTCCTCGCCGGAGATCCCGAAGTCCTTCAGCCCCACCACGTGCGGGCTGTTGATCGAGGCCACCGCGAAGACCTCGCGGCGGAAGCGCTCGATCACCTCCTTGTCGTTCTGGAAGGCGTCCTTCAGGACCTTGAGCGCGACCTTTTGCCCGGTCGTGGTCTCGCGCGCGTGATAGACGCGCGCGAAGCCGCCCTCGCCGATCTCCTCGAGGACCTCGAAGCGCCCCCGGAGGAGCTTTTTTGCGCCGACTTCCATGCCCGGATCGTCATGATAGCCCGGGCCGGGGGGCCCGCAAAATCAGACCCGCTCGAAGAGGCCGCTCACGCCCTGACCGACGCCGATGCACAGCGACGCGAGCCCGCGCCGGACGCCGCGGCGTCGCATCTCGAACGCGAGGTGTCCGGCCATGCGCGCGCCCGAGGCGCCGAGCGGGTGGCCGAGCGAGATCGCGCCGCCGTTCACGTTCACCCGATCCTCGGGGATCGGCAGGTCGCGCAGCACCGCGAGCGCCTGCACCGCGAAGGCCTCGTTCAGCTCGGCGAGCTCGAGGTCGGACGTCTTCCAGCCGGCGCGGGCGAGCGCGCGCTCGGTCGCCGGCACCGGGCCGATGCCCATGTAGCGCGGATCGACGCCCGCGGCGGCGCCCGCCACGATGCGCACGATCGGCGTCCAGCCCATCTTCTTCGCCCGGGTCATCGAGCACACCAGCGTCACCGCGGCGCCATCGTTGAGCGTCGAGGCGTTGCCGGCGGTGACGGTGCCGCCGGCGCGGAACGCCGGCTCGAGGCGCGCGAGCTTCTCGAGCGAGGTGTCGCCGCGCGGGCCCTCGTCCTTGGCGAACTTCACCGTCGCGCCGCGCTTCTCGCCGGGGATCTCGATCGGGACCAGCTCCTCGTCGAAGCGGCCGGCCTCCTGCGCGGCCACGGCGCGTTGATGGCTGCGGAGCGCGAACCGGTCCTGGTCCTCGCGCGGGATCTGGTAGCGCGCCTGCACGTTCTCGGCGGTCTCGCCCATCTGCTCGAGCGGGAACAGCTTCTTCATCTTCTCGTTCGGGAAGCGCCAGCCGAGCGAGGTGTCCCACACCGTCATCGACCCGTTGGGCCAGGGCGTGCCGTGCTTGGGCATGACGAACGGCGAGCGCGTCATCTGCTCGACGCCGCCCGCCAGCATGAGATCGCCCTCGCCGGCGCGGATCGCGCGCGCAGCGGTGAGCACGGCCTCGAGGCCCGAGCCGCACAGCCGGTTCACCGTCACCGCGGACAGCGTGTTCGGCAGCCCGGCGAGGAGGAGGCCCATGCGCGCGACGTTGCGGTTGCACTCGCCGGCCTGGTTGGCGCAGCCGAAGATCACGTCGGAGATCTCGTCGGCCGGCACCTTGTTGCGCGCGACGATCGCGGACAGCACGTGCGCGGCGAGGTCGTCGGCGCGGACCTCCTTCAGGCCGCCGCGGAAGCGACCGATGGGGGTGCGGCACGCATCGACGAGGACCGGCTCGAGATCGGGGTTCGACATGCGCCGAAATCTAGCCGATCTCGGCCGGGAGCGGCGCTAGTCCTCGAGGCAGACCACGTGCATCTGGTTGGCGCCGGCCACGTTCGCGCAGCCGGCGAACTTGCCGCTCGACCAGCGCTTGTCGGCGAACGGCGCCTGCCCGCCGTAGGCCGCGCCGCTCGACGAGTCGGCCCAGTTCCCGCAGTTCTCGAACGCCGCGCCGCTGCCCGTGATCCCGCTGGCGCTGCCGATCGCGAGGCGCGGATCCGCGCTCGAGCTCGCGGCCGTGCCCACGTAGGACCCGTTCGCGCTCACGTTGATCGGCGCCATCAGCGAGTCCGCGAACAGCGCGGCGGCGGTGGTCGCGAGCTGCACGCCGTCGACCCGCACCCACGGCGCGCCCGCGGTGTTGAACCGCGAGGCGGCCAGCGCGCCCGTCGGCGCGAGCATCGCCTTGAAGCTGCCGCTCCCGCCCGGCCCGCCGGCGACCGCGTACGTCGTCTTC
>FTFF01000774.1_pt1 | contig 12662 bp, 15 predicted proteins | sample 1640361 | NCBI WGS metagenome assembly FTFF01 (sample SAMEA3914816, study PRJEB12502) | metagenome | biome: forest; material: soil | place: USA | collected 2011-09-16 | depth 0.3 m | reverse complement strand
GGAGGGGCGGCGCGTGCCCGACCGGATGCCGCAGCTCGTCGAGTGCTACCGCGCGGTCGTCGCCGCGGTGCGCGGCGCGCTGCTGCTCGGGGCGCTTGGCGGGGTGGAGCGGGTAGCCGAGGAAGACGAGCGCGTCGGCGAACCCGGGGTCGTCGGCCGCGATCATCGAGGCCGCGCGGCCGCCCATCGACTTCCCGCCGGCGACGAGCCGGCGGTGCGACGGCGCGCGCACCGCGGCGACGACCGCGCGGTAGCACTCGACGAGCTGCGGCATCCGGTCGGGCACGCGCCGCCCCTCCGCCACGTAGCAGAAGTCGAAGGTGGCGACCGCGAGCCCGCGCGCGGCCAGCCCCTCGGCGTAGCGCACGAGGAACGGGTGGTCCTGGCCCGCGCCGGCGCCGTGCGCGAGCACGAGCAGCGCCGACCCCGCGCCGTAGATGCGCGCGGTGGTCTCCCGCGCGCCGACCGCGACCGAGACCGGCGTCACGCGGCGCCGGTGGGCAGCTCGAGCGCGAGCTCGGGAGGCGGGTCGCGGCGCATCCGGTCGGCGGGTCGCGCTACCGGCCGTAGCTCGTGACGCCGCCGCCGCAGTTGAAGGTGAGCGTCTTCGCGGAGGCGCTGTAGACGCAGACGTAGTCGCCCGCGGGGAGGCACAGCCCGCCCGTCGACGAGCCGATGGAGACCTTCACGCTGCCCTGGTTGCCGATGGGCGCGGCGTACTCGCCGAGGCTCTCGCAGCCGCCCGAGCCGGTGTAGCGGAACGAGCAGTCGTCGCCGAGGTCGACCGAGTCGGCGAGCGTGGTGCCGACCCAGTGGCCGGTGAAATCGCTCATGCACCGGCCGCCGCCACAGCCCGCGGCGAGGAGGAAGGTCACGACGATCGAGGCGCGCATGACCGGCTTTTCGCCCGTGCGCACCCGCTCGTCAAGCGCGCGGCTACGGCGCGGACGCCTGGCGCGGCAGCGCCGACCCCTTCGGCTCGAGCGTGGCCTGCTCGATGGCCAGCTCGTCGCGGATGTGGGTGTACCGCTGCTCGGCGAGCTCCCCCCCGACCTTGTTCGAGCGCACCGCGCACCCGAGCTGCCGCAGGCGCACCGCGAGCTCGAACGTGCCCGACGAGATGAACGCCGTCGTCGCGGGCTCGCGGGAGATGGCGGTCAGCTGGTCACCGACCTCGCCGCGGCGCCCCTGGCGCAGCGCCGCCAGATCGGCGTCCACCGCCCGGCGCAGGCTGTTCAGCACCTCGAGGGTGAGCCGGCGGTCGAAGGCGCTCGCGGCCGACGGCCAGGGCGCCTCGCCGATCGCACAGAAGCTGGGGCCTCGATTGGAGCCGGTGAGCGCGCCGCCGCACGCACCGAGCAAGGACAACGCCGCAATACCGATCAGTCGCCGCATGACACGCCTCCGGCACGGGATCCGATGGAAACTCCTCCCGACAGTAAGCCACCTATTCTGACACTGTCAAGATTGGCGCCGCGCGCGGCTTGCCTTGGCCGGAGGCTCCCCGTAAAGGTGGAGCCGGCATGCGCCGCCGCACCTACCACCACGGCGATCTGCGCGGCGCGCTCCTCGCCGCGCTCGCCGAGCTCCTCCGCCAGCGCGGCGTCGCGCACGTCTCGTTGCGCGACGTCGCGCGCCGCGCGAAGGTCTCGCACTCGGCGCCGGCGCACCACTTCGGGGGCAAGTCCGGGCTCCTCACCGCGTTCGCGGCCGAGGGCTACGAGCGGCTCGCCGGCTCGGCGCTCGCCGAGGCGGTGCGCGGGGTCCGCGACGGCGCCGACCGGCTCGAGGCGGTCGGGCGCGGCTACCTGCGCTTCGCCGTCGAGAACCGCGAGCAGTTCGACCTGATGTTCCGCGTCGATCAGCTGGACGAGGACGAGCCGCGCTTCCTGCAGGCGCGCGCGGCCGCGTTCGGCGTCCTCGCCGACACGATCGCGCAGTGCGCACGCGACGGCTACCTGCGCGGGCAGGACCCGCAGCTGGTGGCGATCGCCGCGTGGGCGCTCGTGCACGGCGCCGCCGCCCTCTTCCTCTCGGGCCGCCTCACGGAGCGCATCGGGATCGACGACCCCGAGCGCCTCGCCAGCGACCTCTGCCGGCTCTTCGTCGACGCGGTGCTGCGCCGCGCGCCGGCCCGGCGCGCGCGACGCCGCCGGCGCGCTAGCCCTTCGCGTACCAGGACTTGACGCGCGCGTGATCGCCGACCGCGTCGTGCACGCGGTTGAGCTTCGGCAGGTCGGCGAAGATCGTCGCCGGCAGGTGATCGAGGACGCCGCTGCGGATCCAGCGCACGACCATGTGGAGCTTGAGATCGACGACGTGCGGCGACGCGCCCGCGAAGAACGGACCGGCCGCGGCGATCTGCTTCTCCGCGAACGCGCCCCACGCCGGCAGGTACGTCTTGGCCAGCCCCTCGCGCACGCGCTGCTTCTCGGCCACGTCGGCGATCCGCGTCGTCGGCCCGAGCTGCGCCCGGAGATCCTCGACGTGCTGCATCACCGCCTCGTGCCGCGCCGCCTCGAAGTCGTCCTTGGGGTGCAGGCCGTGGCGGCGGCCGATGAGCGTGAGGATCGCGTTCGACTGGCCGAGCGGTGGGTGGCCCTCCTCCTCGTAGAACGGCAGCCCGCCGAACGGGCTCTGCGGCTTGAGCGCGAGCCAGTCGGGACCGCCGATGCGGACGTCGGTGAAGTCGACGCCGGCGAGGTGGAGCGCGAGGCGGCACTCCTCGCCGCGGCTCACGGGGCCATCGAAGTAGGTCAGCTTGGGCTTCGTCATGGCCGCGAACGTAAGTCGAAGGCGGCCCATCGTCCATGGGCCATCGGTCGGGCGTCCGCGGACTAGAACACGACGTGCGCGTAGATCGAGGCGCCGTGCAGGCTCAGATCGAAGAGCGGCATGATGCGCGACCGGCCGGCGACCGCGGCGACCTCCTCACGGTGACCGTGCGTGCAGCGCTGCAGGCTGATCTTCCCGGAGGTCACGCCGAGCCCGGCCGCGCCGATCACCCGATCGAAGACCGCGTCGAGATCGAGCGCGCGCCCGGACGTGCGCACCGGCGCGACGAGCGAGAGCCGGCCGCGGACGATCTCGGCCCGCGCCGCGCCGGCGAAGAGGAGCATCGAGACCGCCAGGCGCCGCACCATCACCTCCCAGCATACGCCCCTCGCGCGCGACGCTTCCGTCGCTGCGGTGGTGTAGGCGCGGGTGAGACGACATCCGACAGAACGAAAGCCCGACGTCGCGCGTACCTATGAGGCATGAGCTACCGCGACGACGTGGACGCCCTCGCCGCCCGCTGCGACGCCCTCGAGGCGGACGCGACCTCGACGCAGCGGAGCCTGGCGGAGGCGCGACAGCTGCTCGCCGAGGCCCGCGCGCGACGCCGCCTGCCGGTGCTCGACGACCTCCGCATCGCGGCGCCCTGCGACGCGGCCTGGGCGGAGATGCGCGGCGACGACCGCAGCCGCCTCTGCGAGAAGTGCGAGAAGCACGTCTTCGATCTGTCCTCGATGACGCGCGCGGAGGCCGAGGCGCTCGTCCACGCGAAGGAGGGCAAGCTGTGCGTGCGCTACTACCAGCGCGCGGACGGCACCATCCTCACCGCCGACTGCCCCGACGGGCTCGCGCGCCGCCGCCGCCGCCGCCGCGTCGTGGCGATCGCCTTCGGCGCGGCGAGCGCGGTGATCGCCGGCGGGGGCGTGCTGGCCGGCGGCGCGATGAGGATGGGCGCCCCGGCGCGGACGCCGATCGCCAACTCGCCGCCGCCGCACGCGTGGATGGGCCAGGCGGTCGTGGCGTCGCCGACGCCGGTCAGCGTCATCGACGACGCGGCGCCGCCGCTGATGGGCGAGCTCGACGCCTCGGCCTTCACCGCGCGCCCGAAGCCCGCCGTGCGCAAGGCGAAGACGGCGAAGTAGCCGCGGCGCTATCATCGGCCCTCAGCCCGAGGGAAGCGTGATGGCCGGCCACCCCAGCTACGATCAGCTCACCGCCGCGTTCCTGCGCATGCACCGGCTCGATCACCTGCAGCAGATCGTCAGCTGGGACCAGGCGACCTTCATGCCGCCCGGCGGCGCCGAGGCGCGCGGCGCCGCGCTCGGCGAGATGGCGGCGCTCCTCCACCGCCTGCGCACCGAGCCGCAGCTGGCCGCGCTGCTCGAGTCAGCGGAAGCGGAGCCGCTCGACGACGTCGGCCGCGCGAACGTGCGCGAGATGCGCCGCGCGTGGCGCCGCGCGAACGCGCTGCCGGAGGAGCTCGTGCGCGAGGCGTCGGTGGCGGCCTCGCGCTGCGAGCACGCCTGGCGCACGCAGCGCCCCGCGAACGACTGGCGCAGCTTCGTCCCGAACCTCCGCGAGGTGGTGCGGCTCGCCCGCCGCGAGGCGACGCTCCTCGCCGAGCGCGCCGGGACCGGGCGCTACGACGCGCTCATGGAGCGCTTCGAGCCCGGGATCACGAGCCGCGAGGTCGAGCGGCTCTTCGGCGCGATGAAGACCTGGCTCCCCGGGCTCGTCGCGCGCGCGCGCGCCCGCCAGGCCCAGGCCGCGCCGATCGAGCCGGTCGGCCCGTTCCCGATCGCGGCGCAGCGGGCGCTGTGCGAGCGGGTCATGCGCCTCCTCGACTTCGACTTCGCGTCGGGCCGCCTCGACGTCAGCGCGCACCCGTTCTCGGGCGGCGTCCCCGAGGACGTGCGGCTCACGACGCGCTACGGCGAGGACGAGTTCGAGCGCAGCCTCATGGGCACGATCCACGAGACGGGCCACGGCCGCTACGAGCAGAACCGCCCGCGACCGTGGCTGGGGCAGCCGATCTCGGAGGCGCGCTCGATGGCGATCCACGAGAGCCAGAGCCTCTCGTTCGAGATGCAGCTCGGGCGCGGCCGCGCCTTCGTCGGGCTCCTCGCGCCGCTCGTCGTCGAGCACCTCGGCGAACAGGCGGCCTTCGCGCCCGACAACCTGGCGCGGCTGTTCACCCGCGTCCGGCCCGGCCTCATCCGCGTCGACGCCGACGAGGTGACGTACCCCGCGCACGTGATCCTCCGCTTCGAGATCGAGCGCGCGCTCATCGAGGGCGAGGTCGAGGTCGACGACATCCCCGCGCTGTGGGACGAGAAGATGGCGCAGCTGCTCGACCTCGACACGCGCGGCGACTACCGGAACGGGCCGATGCAGGACATCCACTGGCCGTCGGGCGCCTTCGGCTACTTCCCGTGCTACACGCTCGGCGCGATGTACGCGGCGCAGTGGTTCGCGGCGATCCGCCGCGGCGCGCCCGACCTCGACGCGCAGATCGCGCGCGGCGATCTCTCGACGGTCTTCGGCTGGCTCCGCGAGCACGTGTGGCTCGCCGCCAGTCGCTACGAGACCGACGAGCTCACGCGTCGCGCCACCGGCACCTCCCTCGACGCCGCGCACCTGCGCGCGCACCTCGAGGCGCGGTACCTCGCGTGAGCGCGCGGTCGCACCGCTGGCCGCTCGGCGTCGTGCTCTGCGCGAGCGCCGCCCACGCCGGGCCGCTGCCCCCGCCGGGCTGGCGCCGTCCGCCGGACTGGCAGGCGCGCTGCGCCGAGCGCCTCGAGCTCGCGCGCGCGGCGCTCGGTCGGCGCGAGGCCGCGTTCGACGCCGCCCCGAACGTGGCGCTCGTGTCCGTCGACGAGGCGACCCGTCGCGCGGAGCTCAAGGTCGCCGGGTTCACGGTCCGCGCGACCTTCGTCGTCGGCGAGACGCCGGCGCCGGCGCCGGCGGAGGCGCGCTGGAGCGATCGCCTGCTCGACACGAAGAACGCGCAGCGCCTCCTCATGCGCACGGTGCGGCACGGCGATCGATCGCTCGCGGTCGAGCTCGCGACAGACCCGGCGGCGCCGCTGGCCGCGCTCTTCGTGCGGACGTTCAAGCGCGCCGCCGACGGCTGCGCGACCGATCTGAAGACGCTGCGCGACCCCGCGGGGCCACGATGACGCGGCGGTTCCTCGTCCTCGGCCTCGCCCTCGCCCTCGGGGGCTGCACCGCGCCGATGCCCGGCGAGCGCGCGCAGGCGATCTTGCAGGGGACGCCCGATCCGGACGGCGATCCGTCGGTGGTCTTCCTCGCGATGCGGACGAAGACCGGCGGCGGCGGCTTCTGCACGGGCACCGTGGTGTCGCCGCACGTCGTGCTCACCGCCGCGCACTGCGTCGATCCGAGCGAGCTCGGCGGCGCGATCGCCGACGTCCGGATCTACCTGGGCGCCGTGCAGGGTCCGACCGCGGTCCAGGACACACGCAACTGGGTCGTGGCGGCGGAGACGCACTTCGACCCCGACTTCAACCTCGACGGTACGCTCACGCACGACAACGGCCTCGTGATCACGAGCGAGCCCTTGCCGCGCACGCCGGTGCCGCTCCTGCTCCAGCCGCTCGCCGACGCCGACCGAGGCCGGACGATGCGGCTCGTCGGCTTCGGGCTGCACCGCTACAACGACGACCTCAGCTACGGCTCGCGCTACGAGACCACCGCCGTCATCCGCGACTTCAACGACCAGCTCATCAACTACCAGGGCAACGCGCAGAGCATCTGCAACGGCGACTCGGGCGGGCCGTCCCTCCTCGCCGTCGACGGCGTCGAGCACGTCGCGGGCGTGCACTCCTACGGCCTCGCCGGCTGCATCGGGCTCGCCCACGACTCGCGCGTCGACGCCAACCTGTACTGGTCGGCTCCCTACATCGACGGCGCCGATCCGGGCTTCCTGCCGCCGGGGACCGGCACCGCCGTCGACCTCGGCGTCGCGGCCCCGCCGCCGCCCACCGACGGCGGCTGCGCCGCGGCGGGCGGCGATCCGTCGCTCGCCGGCGCGGCGCTCGTCCTCGTGCTCCTCCTGCGCGGGCGCCGCCGCGCCCTCGTCACGGCTGCTCGACGGTGACGCGGTCCCGGTAGACGCCGGGGGCGTGCCCGACGCTGCGCGTGCCGCGTCCGATGCTGGTGGTCGCCAGGCTGAAGGAGACGAGGGCGGGCGCGTTCTCCGCCTCGCCGCCGCGCACGAGCTCGATCATGTTCTCCGGCACGCCCCACCCCGCGGCCGGCGACAGCCGCGTCGAGGCCTGCGGCGCGAAATCGGGGACGGTGACGCGGAAGACGGCGCGATCGCCGTCGTAGAGCGTCAGCGACAGCGGCCGATCGCGGACCAGCGGACCGGACGCGAGCTCGGTGAACGGGCCGTGCCGCGCCTGCGCGGCGTCGACGACGTGGAGCGTCCCTCCCGCGTCGACGTAGGCGAAGCGCGCGGGCGCGCCCGGCGCGGGCACCTCGACGCGCCTCCCCGGCATCGGCGAGAAGGCGACCGAGAGCTTGCGGTGTCCGCGGATCGTGAGGTCGAGGAAGCTGTCGAGGTGCGCGAAGACGGCGCGCGCGAGCCGCGAGCGCGCGTCGATCTCGAGCGTCCCCTCGCGCAGCTCGACGTCGATCTGGCTGCGGTCCTCGTCGCCGTAGGCGAGGGCCCAGCGCGCGCCGTCGCGCCGCATCGAGGCGAACCGCCGGCGCGTGGGCGTGTTGTCCTCGGGCGCCGCGGACGAGGTGAAGAAGCGGTCGGGCGAGCGATCGGCGAACGTGAGCAGCGGCTGCACGGTGAGGAGCACCTGATCGCGCTTCATCACGATGCGGCCCTCGCCGGGGTGCACCTGGGCCTCCTTGCCGAGCTTGATGAGCTTCGGCGTGGTCGATGCGCCGGCCGCCGGCTCCGCGAGCGTCGTCTCCACCGGTCGGGTCATCGGCTCGTCCGCACGCATCGTCGAAGGCGCCGCCCACCCGGCGATGAGCGCGAGCGCCGCGACGAGCACGAGGAGGAGCGGGCGCGGCACCCGGAAGCCGTACTGGCGGACCCAGATCACGAGCAGCGCGAAGCCGCCGAAGAACGGCAGGTACCAGATGCCGCCCGTGTCCGCGGGGAACGTGAGGCGCAGCGAGATCGCGAACGTCATCCAGAAGAGCGGGATCGCGGCGAGCACCACCGGCAGGACGGCCGCGGCGAGCCGCCCGCGCGTGAAGAGCGCGGCGCCGACGAGCACGATCGGAACGACCGGCGCGACGGCGTTCACCCAGTGCTCGCTCGACGACGTCGGGAAGCCGCCCGGCGCCGTCCACCAGAAGACCGCGGCGCCGACGGCGTGGAGCGCGAGCACGGTCGACCAGACGAGCTGGATCATCGCAGCCTCGAAGCTACAACCCTCGCCGGGCGCCACCAAGAAACGGCGCTGTCGCAAATTGCCGCACGCGCGGGGGCTGGCCCGCCGCGTCGGCGTGACTACCTTCCTAGCATGCGCATCTGGCTCCTCGTCCTCGCCGCGGGCTGCGCGGCGCCCCTGCCGACGAGGCCGGTCGGGCTCGACCATCGGCCGTACACCGGAAAGCCGGCGTACCTCATGGCGCACGCGAAGCCGAGCGCCGCGCCGTCGTTCGAGATCCCGCACGGCATCCCCATCGGCGATCTCCGGCTCCCGGGGGACGCGGCCGACGTCGGGACCGGGGGCGGGGAGCTCACGGTCGCGGCGCCCGCACCGACGGCCGCGGCGGCGCCGTCGGGCGCGACGCCGCCGACGCCGGCGAGCCCCACGCCGACGCCGACGTTCCTGCCGAGCGCGGTGCAGCCGCCGGTCACCTCGGTCACGAGCCCGGCGCCCGGGACCGCGAACGTGCCGGGCACCGGGATCGGCACCTCGACGAGCAGCGACGCGATCGGCACCTCGACGAGCAGCGATGCGATCGGCACCACCACGAGCCCGCCGCCCGCCGCGGGAGGAACGCCAGCCACGTCCGCGAGCCCCGCGCCGCCGGCGACGGTGCCTCCGCCCCCGCCGGCGCGCTGAGGGCGGCACCATCGTTGCACGTTCGCACCGACGGAGGAACCGCGGATGCGCCAGGCCTGCGTCGTCGCCGTGTGCGTGCTCGCCGCCGGGTGCGCGCGATCGGGCGCTTCGGCGGGCGGCGCGCGGGGCGACGGCGGCGATCTCGCGGGCGCCGCGAACGGTGCGGCCGCGGACCGGGACGGCGCGACGAGCGACGGCGCGAGCCCCGCCGATCTCTCGTCGCTGGCGAGCTTCTTCGTCACCAGCCGCGGCCTCGGGAGCGGCGGCGACTTGCGCGCCAGCCCGAGCGACGCGGATGGCCTGGCGGGAGGCGACGCTCTGTGCGCGACGCTCGCGGCCAGCTCACCGGTGCTCGCCGGGAGGAGCTGGCGCGCCTACCTCAGCACGAGCGGTACGGACGCGCGCGACCGCATCGGCGCCGGCCCCTGGCACAACGTACGCGGGGTCCTCATCGCGCACACTGTGGCCGAATTGCACGAGGAGGGCGGCGCCCGCAACGCGATCGAGCAGGCGACCGCGCTCGACGAGCAAGGGCACGAGCTCGTCGGCTTCGACCATCCCGCCGGCACCGAGAACGTCCACGACATCCTCACCGGCGCGACCCCCGACGGCCGGACCGCCGCGAGCTGCGCCGACTGGACCAGCGCCGACCCCGACACGCGCGGCCGCGTCGGCCACTCGGATCGGATGGGCGGCACCACCAACAGCTGGAACTCGGTCCACGACACCGACGGCTGCGCCGAGAGCGGCGACCGGAGCGTCCGTTCCGCCGGCGGCCGCGGCTCGCTCTATTGCTTCGCGCTCTGAGGCCTAGCGCAGGTCGATGACGACCGGGCAGTGATCGCTGCCGACGACGTCGCGGAGGATCGCGGCGCGGCGCAGGCGCGGACGCAGCGCGGCGCTCACGAGGAAGTAGTCGATGCGCCAGCCGATGTTGCGCTCGCGCGCGCCGCCGAAGGGGCGCCACCACGTGTAGTGGCCGCCGCCCTTCTCGAACTCGCGGAACGTGTCGACGAAGCCGGCGGCGATGAAGGCGTCCATGCCCGCGCGCTCCTCGGGCGTGAAGCCATGGTTGCGGACGTTCGCCTTCGGGTGCGTGAGGTCGAGCGCCTGGTGCGCGACGTTGAGGTCGCCGCAGAACACGACCGGCTTGTGCGCCTCGAGCTTCTTCAGGTACCGGAGGAAGTCGCGGTCCCACTTCTGCCGGTACTCGAGCCGCGAGAGGTCGCGCTTCGAGTTGGGGACGTAGACGTTCACCAGGTGGAAGTCGGCGAACTCGGCGGTGAGGACTCGGCCCTCGGCGTCGTGCGCGCGCACGCCCATGTGCGGCCGCACCTCGACGGGCGCGCGGCGCGTGAGGATCGCCGTCCCCGAGTAGCCCTTCTTGCGCGCGGAGTTGAAGTGCGCGCGGTAGCCGCGCGGCCAGGTCACCTCCGCGAGGTCCTCCGCCATGCACTTCGTCTCCTGCAGGCAGATCACGTCCGGTCGTTCCTCGTCGAGGAACTCGAGGAAGCGCTTGCGCAGGACCGCGCGCAGGCCGTTCACGTTCCAGGAGACGATCTTCACGCGGCCGCCTAGGGCGTCGTGGCGGCGAGCTTGGCCTGGCAGCTCGGCGCGATGCGGCCCTGGTCCTTCAGCGCCTCGCACGAGAGGCCCCGCACGACGCGCACGCACGCGCGCAGCTCGTCGCCGCTGCGGCCCGCCGAGGCGCCGCGGTCGCGGCCCGCGAGGCACGACTCGCGCGCGCTCTCCTGGCACCTCGCCTCGGCGTCCGGCGCGGCGCCCTTGCAGCGCGTCGCGGACGAGTGGCAGATCGTCGCGATCACCTCCTCGCACCACATGCCGAGCGTGACCGGCGTCGTGTCGGCGTGCGGCGACGACGCGCAGCTCGCGAGGGCCGCCACGAGGAGGGACGTGCAGAGGGTGCGCATCCGGATCTCGTACGACGATCGCGGCGCGCGCACAAGCGCGCTTCACGCGGCGCACCAGGTTCGCCAGGCGACGAGGAGGTCGTCGAGGCGCGCGCGGTAGAAGCGCGCGGCGGGGACCTCGAAGGACATCGCGGGCCGTTCCCAGCGCTCGATCCGCGCCGTCGTCCAGGCGACGACCGCCTCGGCGACGCCGCGCCAGGCTGCGGCGTGCGCGCGCGGCCGCGCCGGATCTTCGTCGAGGCGGGTCGCGAGCGCCCGCAGCGCCGAGACGAAGGGGAGATCGCCGGGCGGCCGCGCGGCGCCGAGCGCCGCCACCAGCGCGGCGACGTGGGCCTGCGGCCGATCGGGCGCGAGGAGGAGGGCGGCGAGGCGCGCGCGCTGCTCGAGCGGGCCGTCCGCGTCGGCGAGCGGACCGGCGAGCGCGTCGACGTCGCGGCCCTCGCCGACGCGGCCGAGCGCGAGGGCCGCGCTGCGCCGCGTGTACACGTCGCCCCGGGCGAGCGCGTCGAGGACGAGCCGGCGCGCCGCGCGATCGCCGAGCACCCCGAGCGCGTCGATCGCGACGCGGCGATCGAGCTCCTCCTCGTTCACGCCCTTGCGGCCGACGACCTCGGGATCCCGCCAGCCGTGCGTCGCGATCGACTCCTCGACGAAGCCGCGCAGCGCGTCGGCGCCACGCGGATCGCCGAGCATCGCGAGCGCCTCGAAGGCGCCGAAGTTGCCGACGCGCCGTGGACCGCGCGCGAAGAACGCCAACAGCTCGTCGGTGGCCTCGCGCGCGCCGAGGCCGCCGAGGGTGAGCGCGGCCATGAGCGCCGCCGGCTCGGGCCTGGCGAGCACGCCGCGCAGGACCGGCACGACGCTGGCGTCGGCCACCCCGGCGAGCGCGAACGCCCCGGTGAGGCGGTGGCGGGCATCGGGGGCGTCGCGAAGCCAGGCGGCGAGCGCGGGCCTCGCCGCGGGATCGCCCTGCTCCCCGACGAGGCGCATCGCGTGCTCGCCGAGCCCGGGCGCTCGATCGGCGATGCGCTCGATGAGCCGAGGTGTCGCGGCCGCGGTCGGCCAGCGCTCGAGGTAGAAGAGCGCGGCGCCGCGGACCTCGACGCTCTCGTCGTCGAGACGGGCGATCGCCGCCTCGGTGGCGACCGCGCCGCCGATCGCGCGGAGCGTGTAGATCGCGGCCGCGCGCGCGCCCGGCGAGGGATCGCGCGCGGCGGCGACGATCGCGGCGAGGGTCGCGGCGTCGGCGTGCGCCGCGAGGCCGAAGCGGAGCGCGGTCAACGCGCGGGCGCGCACCGCGTCGTCGGGATCGCGGACGAGCGCGACCAGGCGCGGCCACGCCCGGGACCGCACCGCGTCCTCGTCGACGAAGCGCTCGATCGCCCGGCCGTCCCCCGGCAGCGGCACGTCCTCGTCGGTGTCGATGCCGTGGGCGAAGCAGCTCGCCGCCGCCGCGCGCGTCGCGGGCGCCTCGGCGTCGAGCAGCGCGACGAGCCGCGCCCACGCCGCGCCGCCGATCTCGTGGAGGAGCGACCGCGCCCACGCGACGGTCGCGTGATCGCCGTACATGTCGTCCTCGGCATCGCGGCGCTGGAGGACGCCGCAGAACCCGGCGACGCCCCGCTCGCGGCGATCGACGTCGTCGTCGGCGAGCGCCGCGAGGATCGCCGCGCCCACCGTCGCGGGCGACACGTCCCACAGGCTCACCCCGGCGTCGACCGCCGTGGCGAACCGCTCGAGCAGCGCGTCTTCTTCGGCGCGGCGCATGCGGAGCTCAGGGACAGCCGATCGGCGCGCCGTCGATGACGACGTCGTCGATCCAGGCCTCGGCCCCCGCGACCTGCCCGCAGCACCGGTTCAGCCCGAGCTCGATCTCGTCGGGGACCGCGACGTCGGT
>FTFF01001015.1_pt1 | contig 12672 bp, 13 predicted proteins | sample 1640361 | NCBI WGS metagenome assembly FTFF01 (sample SAMEA3914816, study PRJEB12502) | metagenome | biome: forest; material: soil | place: USA | collected 2011-09-16 | depth 0.3 m | reverse complement strand
GAGAGGGAGAGGGAGAGGGAGAGGGAGACGGAGAGGGAGTCGGAGTCGGAGTCGGAGTCGGAGTCGGAGACGCGGAGGGTATCGCCACCTGCGCCGTGGTCCCCGCGCGGATCATCGTCGCGAGACCGATCCCGACGCCGATGAGGGCGAGCGCGCCGCCGATCAGGAGCACCGGCGAGCGACGCCGCGCCGGCGGGGTCGGTGCGGGCAGCGCGGCGACCGAATCGGTGGTGGTGGCCTTCGGCGGCGCGGGCTCCGCGCCCGCTCGGGTGAACTCGAGCGAGAAGGGCGGCGTGACCGGGATGTCGGGCCCGGGGAGCGGCGCGTCGGCGGCGATGGCCGGCTGCGCGCGCGGCGTGTCGGCGAGGCCGCCCTCGATGTGGAGGGAGAGCTCCTCCTCGTCCACGGCATCACGGGTGGCGAGGTAATCGTTGAGCGAGCGGCCCTCCGCGGCGGCGCTCTTCCACGCCTCGACCTTGGTCTGGAAGAGCGTGCCGACGAAGTCGCCCAGCGCCATCGGCGTCGTGTGGAGGCGCTCGGACCGCGAGAAGGTCTCGAGATCGACGAGCAGCTCACGCGCGCTCTGGTAGCGGTCCTCGCGGGGCTTGCGCAGCGCGCGCAGCACGATCGACTCGAGCTCGGGCGGGTACGCCGGATCGAGCTCCGTCGGCCGCGCGACCTCCCCCTCGACGATCTGCTTGAGGATCTGGAAGTCGCTCACGCCGCGGAACAGGCGGCGCCCGAGCGTGAGCTCGTACAGCATGATGCCGAGGGAGAAGACGTCGGAGCGCCGGTCGAGCTCCTCGCCGCGGCACTGCTCCGGGCTCATGTACGGCAGCTTCCCCTTGAGCGTGCCCGCGCGCGTCTCGCCGAAGCGGTTCTGCGCCTTGGCGATGCCGAAGTCGAGCAGCTTCACCACGCCGTCGAACGTCACCATGACGTTCTGCGGCGTCACGTCGCGGTGCACGATGCCGAGCGACTCGCCGCCCTCGCCGCGCTCGTGCGCGTAATGCAGCGCGTTCGCGGTCGAGCTCACGATATGCACCGCGTGCTCGATCGGCAGCCGCTCGTTGCGGTTGCCGAGCTCGACCATGATGGAGCGCGCGGTCTCGCCATGCAGGTACTCCATCGCGATGAAGTAGTTCCGGTTGGCGACACCGACGTCGTACGTCTGCACGATGTTCGGGTGCTGCAGCTGCATCGCGATGCGCGCCTCGTCGAGGAACATCCCGATGAAGTCCTGGCGCCCCGCGAGGTGCGGCAGGATCCGCTTGATGACGACGGGCTTGTCGAACCCGAGGAGGCCGGTCACGCGCGCGAGGAAGACCTCCGCCATGCCGCCGGAGGCGAGATACTTCACGACCTCGTACTTGCCGAGCTGGAACCGCTCGCGCTGCGGCTGCGGCGCGATCAGTTCCACGTCGGATCACCCGCGACGAGGGTGGGACACACGCAGGCGTTGCCGGCGAGGTTCTGGTGGGCGCGGCCGGCGCCGGTGCCGCTCGCGCCTCCGTCGTAGCCCCAGCACGCGCAGGTGGTCAGGTTCTGGCGGCAGACGGCCAGCGTTCCGTCGGGGCAGGTGTTGCCGTAGTCGCCGAAGCTCGTCGTGCCGTTGTTCACGGCGACGAGCGTCGACGCCGTGCGGGCGGCCTGCGCCTGCGGCTGCGTGTGCGTGCCGAGCGCGACGCAGTCGTAGAACGTCTGGCCGAGCGCGTTCGAGTGCGGGCTCTGGCAGGCGTTGCCGGCGCAGCAGGCGTTGCCCGCGCACTCGCAGCCGTCGTCGGCCGCGGGCGCGGCGGGCTTGCCGCAGTTGACGTGCCCCGGCTGGCAGGTCGAGGTGCACACCGAGCCGGCGCACGCCGCAGCGAGCACGTTCGCGCTCGCGCACGCGCGGCCGCACGCACCACAGCTCGCGACCGTCGACGACAGATCGGTCTCGCAGCCGTCGTCGGCCGCGGGCGCCGCCGGCTGCGCGCAGTTGGCGAAGCCGGCCTGACACGTCGACGTGCACACGCCGCCCCCGCACGCCACCGTGCTCGCGTGCGTCCCCGCGCAGACGCGGCCGCAGGCGCCGCAGCTCGCGACCGTCGAGGAGAGATCGGTCTCGCAGCCGTCGTCGGTCGCCGGCGCGGCGGGTTGCGCGCAGTTGGCGAAGCCGCCCGCGCAGCTCGACGTGCACAGCCCCGCCTCGCAGCTCGGGGTGGCGACGTTCTGCGCGCCGCATGCGCGGCAGCCGCCGCAGTGCTGCACGTCGGAGGTCGTGTCGCGGCACGCGCCGTCGCAGCAGGTGCCGTCGCCGCAGATCCCGGGCGACGCCGGATCGCAGGTCAGCGGCTCCGCCATGTCGGGCAGCGCCTCGAGGACGAGGTCGAGGCAGATCTGCCGCCCCGAGCCGAGGTCCGCCTCCGAGCAGGCGCGTCCGAGGAGCTGCGTGGCCGCCTCGTCGGCCCACGCGGCGAGCACGACCGGGCGCTTCCCGGGCGCGACGTCGAACTTGAGCGGCTCCGTCGCCGCGAAGGTGCGCGAGAACACCGGCTGTGCGCTCGGCCCGCCCGCCTCGTCGCAGCGCGAGCTCGTCGGGTACACGTCGACGCGAAACACGACCGCGCGCTGCACGAGCTCGCTCGGCGGCGACATGTTCACGCACGGCACCGGCGCGCCACCGCCACGACATGCAGCGGCGCAACTCAACGCCGCGGCGGCGAAGCCGGTCACGAACATGGCCAGACGAGAGCGCATCGCGCTGGCAGATTGTATCTCCGACGGAAGGGCCCTACAATGCCGCGGTGCCGGTCCATCCGCCCGTCGCCGCCGACCGAGGTCCCGTCGCCCGCGCACGCCAGGTGGCGCGCTCGCGCACCGCTTCGACCGCGCTGCTTCTCGTATGCTGCCATGCGATCTGTTTGGGGCCTATCTTCCTACCGCGGATCGCGCACGCGGCCGACGTCGATCGAGTGCGCGCCGGCATCGAGGCGTTCGAGGGCCTGGAGTACGAGCGCGCGATCGCGCTCCTCGAGGGGGCGCTGGCGGAGAGCGTGACCCGCGAGGAGCGCATCACCGCGCTGCGCACGATCGCGTTCGCGTGCTTCGCGCTCGGCCACGAGGCCGACGCGCGCACCGCGTTCGAGCGGCTCCTGCGGATCGATCCCTCGCACCAGCTCGACCGCCGCCACGCGCCGCGGCTGCGGGTGCTGCTCGAGGAGACGCGGAAGAAGCTCGCGACGCAGCCCGTGCCCGCGCAGCCGCCCGAGGCGCCGACGCACAACTTGCCGACGATCAAGCTCGGGATCGCGCCGGGCGCGCTCCATGAAGGCGCGCCGGCGACGCTCACGTTCGCCGACGCGAACCGCGACGCGCCGACGCTCGCGGTCTACTACCGGACCGGCGTCGATCGCCGCACGTTCGCGCTCCTCGAGGGCCACCGCACGCCCGACGGCACCTACCAGGTCGAGATCCCCGGCGCCGAGGTGCGTCCGCCGCGCCTCGAATACTACGCGCTGCTGCTGGACGGAGGCGGCACGCCGCTCGCGCGCGCCGGTGCGCTCGGCGAGCCGTTGCACGAAGCGGTGCTGGCGAAGCGGCGACCGATCTACAAGCGCGCCTGGTTCTGGGGCACGCTCGGCGGCGTCGCGGCCGCCGGCGTGCTGGCGGCGGTGCTGGCGGTGACGCTGACGCCGACGCCTTCGGCCAGTGTCACGCTTTCGCCTCACTGATCGGAACGGAAACAGGGGACCGGGGACGGGCAACCGGCAACGGGCAATGTCGGACGCAGCCGGACCGACCGATCTGTCTCCGGGTCCGCTCCGACACTGGCCGTTGCCAGTTGCCGGCTCCCTGTTCCCGGTTTCTGTTCTGCTCCGTTCTGGTCGTCCGCCGGACCACAGCCCCCAGCTACCCCACACGCCGGCCACCCCACTGGGCCGCTTGTCTCCGGAAACCGGAGACCCCCTCCGATATATGGGGGCCTGTAATACCAAAAGCGAGCCACGAAATTTGTAACCTGGCATAACCTCGTGGGTGCCGACGTGGGTTCATACCGGCGCATTCCTTGCCTATTGGAATCCCCAAGGAGTGCCACCCCACATGTTTCAGCCCAAACGATCGTCGTTTCTCGCCATGCTCGGCTTCGCGCTCATCGCGTCGATGGTCGGCTTTGCGCTGATCGCATCGGCGGTGGGTTGCAGCTCGCTCGCGCCCACCGCGATCGAGCTCAGCCTCGTGGCGGCGCCCTCCCAGCAGAGCGGCAGCGACGCGCTCGTCATCCGCTCGGTGGACGCCAAGATCGAGGGCATCTGGCACCCGCTCGCGCGCGCGGAGGTCGCGGTCGACCTGCCGCGCGGCATCGCGCCCGCCTCGCGCCGTCTCATGGCGATCCAGCCGCCGGGCGGCCGGCTCCGCGCGATGCGGCTCGAGATCGCCGAGCCCGGCGAGGGCCACAAGAGTCACTTCATCGAGGCGCTCTGCGACGAGCCGCTCCCGGCCTGCGGCGCCGGCGTCCTCGTGCTCCAGCTCGATCGCGCGCAGGCGCTTTTGCACGGGACCGGCGGCGCGGTGCTTCGCCTCGTCTCCATGGGCGCGATGGCCGGCGTCTGCGGCGAGCTCCCGTCGGAGAACGGCGACACCCCCCTGGCCCCGACGACCCCGGATCTCGGCGGCACCGCGCCGCTCGATCTATCGATGGACCCCGCGTGCGCGAACGTCGTCTGCCCGCCCGGCAACCAGTGCCGCGCCGGCCTCTGCGTGCCGATTGATCCCTGCATGAACGTCGTCTGCCCGCCGGGCCTGCAGTGCGTCGCCGGCCAGTGCGAGATCCCGGTCGACATGGCGACCCCGCCGGACATGAGCCACGCGCCGGCGCCGGACATGAGCCATGCACCCGACATGAGCGAGCACGACTGCGGCGGCGAGGGACACGATCATCGAACCTGCGGTCATGATCACGGCTGCAACCTCGGCCACCACTGCGGTCACGATCATCACTGCGCTCACAGCTGCGGCAGCGGGCAGAGCTGCCCCCGCTAGCGCTCGGTTTGCCTTGACGATTCGCTGACTTCGACTATAGTGCGACCTCTTTCGTCGGCCGCATTGATGCAATTGTCGTTCAAAATCAAGGAGATCCCGAGCGTCGGGGCTCCTCTGTCGGTGCGCCGGAAGGTGCCCGCCGAGCTGCTCGAAGAGGTCCTCTCCGGCACGGGCGGCGATCCGGCGCGCGCCGCGTGCGAGCTCGAGCTCGAGCTCAACCGCGATCACGACGATGTCTTCGGGCGCGGACGCCTGCGCGGTCGCCTCGAGGTGCCTTGCGCGCGCTGCCTCGAGCCGGCCCGCGTCGACGTCGACACGCGCCTCGACGTCGTCTTCTCCCGCGACCCCGCCGACGAGGACGCGCCGCTCGACGCGCCCGACTCGTTCGCGCACGACGGCACGAGCTTCGCGCTCGACGAGCCGGTGCGCGAGCTGCTCATCGCCGAGCTGCCGATCTCGGCGCTCTGCAAGACCGCCTGCCGCGGCCTGTGCGCGACGTGCGGCGCCAACCGCAACACCACCGCGTGCGGCCACGAGGAGGCGGAGCCGAGCCTCGCCGGCGGCCTCGGCGCGCTCGGCGAGCTCAAGCTGTCCTGACGATCACGATCTGACAAAAGAAGGTGTGAGATGGCCGTACCGAAGCGAAAGAAGTCGAAGGCGATGCGCGATCACCGTCGGGCGCAGTGGATGCGCTCGGTGCCGGTGCCCGCGGTCACCCACTGCCCGCGCTGCCAGGAGCCGAAGCAGCCCCACCGCGTCTGCGGCGCCTGCGGCTACTACAAGGACCGTACGGTCCTCGAGAAGGCGGCGGAGTCCGAGGGCTAGCCTGGGCGCGGCGGACGCTCAGACCGTCGCGCTCGACGTCATGGGCGGCGACGACGCGCCCGGCCCCGAGCTCGCCGGCGCCCTGCAGGCGGTGAAGGAGGGGCTGGCGAGGGTCATCCTCGTCGGCGACGAGCCGCGCGTGCGGAGCGGGCTATCCTCGCTCGGCGCGGACCCGGCCGCGTTCGGCGATCGCCTGCAGCTGCGTCATGCCCCCGACGTCATCACCATGCACGACGAGCCCGCCAAGGCCGCGCGCGCGAAGAAGGACTCGTCGATGCGCGTCGCGTTCGAGCTGGTGAAGCGCGGCGAGGCCGGCGCGGTCGTCTCCGCCGGCAACTCCGGCGCGATGATGGCGTGCGGGCTGTTCGTGCTGCACCGCGTGGGCGGGCTCGATCGCCCCGGCGTCTGCACCACGTTCCCGAGCCGCGCCGGCGTCTGCGCGCTCATCGACATGGGCGCCAACACCGAGGTGCGTCCGGCGACGCTCGCGCAGTTCGCGGTCCTCGGCGCGACGTACGTGCGCCTCCTCCACGGCGTCGCGCGCCCGCGCGTCGGCCTGCTCTCGAACGGGACCGAGGACGGCAAGGGCACCGAGCTCACCCGCGAGGCCCTCGCGATGCTGCGCCGCGCGCCCGCCGACGCGGGCTTCGCGTTCCGCGGCTACGTCGAGGGCCGCGACGTCTTCGGCGGCGAGCTCGACGTCGTCGTGACCGACGGCTTCACCGGCAACGTCGTCTTGAAGACCGCCGAGGGCGCCGCGTCGCTCATCATGAAGCTCGTGAAGGAGGAGGTGCTCGCCTCGCCGTGGCGCAAGCTCGGCGCGCTCATCCTCAGAGGGGCGTTCCGCTCGCTCGGGCGGCGGCTCGACTACGCCGAGCACGGCGGCGCGCCGCTCCTCGGCGTCGAGGGCAACGTGGTGCTCTGCCACGGCGGCTCGAACGACAAGGCGATCAAGAACGGCATCCGCACGGCGGCGCGCCTCTGCTCGGCGGGCCTCGTCGACGCCGTCAAGGGCGCGCTCGATACCCACTCGGCGCTGTGGGCCGCGCACGCGGCGAGCGCGTAGGAGCGAACATGACCCGTCGCGCTCGCATCCTCGGCACCGGCAAGGCCATCCCCGGCCGCGTCGTCACCAACGACGATCTCTCGCGCCTCGTCGACACCTCCGACGCCTGGATCACCGCGCGCACGGGGATCCGCGAGCGGCGGTTCCTCGAGGACGGCCGCACGACGAGCGACCTGTGCGCGGAGGCGGCGCTCGCGGCCTGCCAGGCCGCCGACGTCCCGCCCGCCTCGCTCGACTGCATCATCGTCTGCACCGTGACGCCCGACATGCCGCTCCCGGCGTGCGCCGTCGCGGTGCAGCAGAAGATCGGCGCCAGCTGCGCGGCGTTCGATCTCGCCGCGGCGTGCGCGGGGTTCATCTACGGCCTCGGGGTGGCCGAGGGCCTGCTGCGCGGCTCGATGAAGCGCGTGCTCGTGATCGGCGCGGAGGTGCTCTCGCGCACCGTCGACATGAGCGATCGCAACACCTGCATCCTGTTCGGCGACGGTGCGGGCGCGGTGGTGCTCGGCGCCATCGATGGGCCGGACGACGTGCGCGATCCGGCGGCGCGCGGCGTCTTGTCGACGCACCTCTACGCCGACGGCGCGCAGGAAGGGCTCCTCAAGATCCCGTGCGGCGGCACCGCGATGCCATCGACGGCGGAGACGCTCGCGCGCGGCGACCAGTACATCAAGATGATGGGCAAGGCGGTCTTCACGCACGCGGTGAAGAACATCAGCCGCGCGTCGCAGGTCGCGCTCGAGCACAACGGTTTTTCCGCCGCCGAGGTCGACGTCGTCGTCGCGCACCAGGCCAACCTGCGCATCCTCGAGGCGGTGGCCGAGCGGGTCGCCATCCCGCTCGACAAGTTCTTCCTCAACATCCACAAGTACGGCAACACGTCGTCGGCGTCGATCCCCATCGCGCTCGACGAGGCCGTGCGCGCGGGCCGCATCCACCAGGGTCAGCTCGTGCTCATGTCCGCGCTCGGCGCCGGCCTCTCCTGGGGCTCCGCGCTCGTGCGGATCTAGAAGGATCGGGCGATGAGAGCGTTCCTGTTCCCCGGTCAAGGTTCGCAGAAGGTCGGGATGGACGCGGGGCTGCCGCGCCGCCGCTTCGACGAGGCCGACGCCGCCCTCGGCTTCCGGCTGTCGAAGATCGTCGCCGACGGGCCGGAGGACGAGCTCACCCGCACCGCGAACACGCAGCCCGCGATCCTCACCGTGTCGATCGCCTGGCTCGACGAGCTGGCCGCGCGCGGTGTCACCGCCGACGTCGTCGCCGGACACTCTCTCGGTGAGTTCTCGGCGCTCGTGTGGTCGGGCGCGCTCGCCTTCGTCGACGCCGTGCGGCTCGTCCACCTGCGCGGCCGCTTCATGCAGGAGGCGGTGCCCGAGGGGAAGGGCGCGATGGCGGCGATCATCGGGCTCGAAGGCCGCACCGTCGCCGACACCTGCCGCGAGGTCTCGATGAGCGACGACGACGCCTGCCAGCCGGCGAACTTCAACGGCGCGGGCCAGGTCGTGATCGCCGGGCACAAGGGCGCGGTCGAGCGCGCGATGAAGCTGTGCAAGGACAAGGGCGCGAAGCTGGTCAAGGCGCTGCCGGTGTCCGCGCCGTTCCACTCGGCGCTGATGGCGCCGGCGGCCGAACGGCTGCGCGCCGAGCTCGAGCGCGTCGTCGTCGGGCCGATGCGCGGGCCGGTCGTCGCCAACGTCAGCGCCGAGCCGAACGCGGACGCGGGGAAGGTGAAGGAGCTGCTCTACCGGCAGGTCACGGGCAGCGTCCGCTGGGAGGAGTCGGTGCACGCGCTCGTGAAGCGGGGCGTCACGGAGGCGTACGAGGTCGGTCCGGGCAACGTGCTCCGCGGCCTGGTGCGGCGGATCGCGCCGTCGATCGCGCTCGCCGATCTGCCCGCGCTGGGAGGTGCCGCGTGAGCCAGCGGGTCGCGATCGTCACCGGGGCCTCGCGTGGGATCGGCCGCGCGATCGCCGAGGCGCTGGGCAAGGACGGCCTCTTCGTCGCGATCAACTACACCGCCAACGAGGGCGCCGCGAAGGACGCGCTCGCCGCCGTCGAGCAGGCCGGCGGGCGTGGGTGCCTCACGCGCTTCGACGTCGCCGACGCGGCGGCGGTCGAGGCGGCCGTGAAGGCGCTCGCGACCGAGCACGGTCGCCTCGACGTGGTGGTCTCGAACGCCGGCGTCGCGATCGACGGGCTGCTCCTCCGCGCCAAGAAGGAGGACTGGGCGCGCACGCTCGAGGTCAACCTCTCGGGCGCGTTCCACCTGTGCAAGGCGGCGTCGCGCTACCTCCTCAAGAGCGACAGCGGCCGCATCGTGACGATCTCGTCGGTGATCGGCGAGATGGGGAACCCCGGCCAGGTCGCGTACGCCGCGGCGAAGGCGGGCCTCATCGGCATGACCAAGTCGCTCGCCCGCGAGCTCGCGTCGCGCGCGATCACGGTGAACTGCGTGGCGCCGGGCTTCATCGAGACCGACATGACCGCGCAGCACGTGAAGGGCGAGGCACGCGACGCGCTCCTCAAGCAGATCCCGCTCGGGCGCATCGGCGCCGCGGCGGACGTGGCGGAGGCGGTCCGCTTCCTCGTGTCGCCGCAGGCGAGCTACGTGACCGGGCAAGTGATCCGCGTCAACGGCGGACTTTTGATGTAAAAGGGCAACGCGGTAGGCGAAGCGCACAACCTAAGGAGAGGCGATGTCGGTCGAGGCCAAGGTCAAAGAGATCATCGTGAAGCAGCTCGAGGTCTCCCCCGAGCAGGTGCGTCCCGAGGCGTCGTTCACCGACGATCTCAAGGCCGACTCCCTCGCCGTGGTCGAGCTGGTGCTCGCGCTCGAGGAGGCGTTCTCGATCGAGATCCCCGACGAGGACACCGAGCAGATCCGCACGGTGAAGGACGCGATCGAGTACATCAAGGCCCACGCGGCGGCGTAGGGCCATGGGCGGTCGCAGGGTCGTCGTCACCGGCATCGGCCTCGTCACGCCGCTCGGCATCGGCCGGGAGGAGAGCTGGGGCGCGCTCGTCCAGGGCAAGAGCGGGATCGGGCCGATCACGCTCTTCGACTGCAAGGACTTCGCGACCAAGTTCGCCGGGGAGGTGAAGGGCTTCGACCCGACCGCCTTCATCGACAAGCGCGAGGCGAAGTGGATGGACCGGTTCCTCCACTTCGGGGTCGCCGCGAGCAACATGGCGATGGAGGACTCCGGCCTCCAGATCACCGAGGCGAACGCGACCCGCGTCGGCGCCTACATCGGCTCGGGGCTCTCGGGCGTCGCCACCATCGAGCGCACGCACGCCGCGCTCATGGCGAAGGGGCCGCGGCGCGGCATCTCGCCGTACTTCGTCCCGGCGATCATCGTGAACATGACGCCGGGGCTGGTCTCGATCCGCTGGGGCCTGAAGGGCCCGAACATGTCGCACGTCTCCGCGTGCTCGACGGGTGCGCACTCGATCGGCGAGGCCATGCGGCTCATCCAGCGCGGCGACGCCGACGCGATGGTCGCGGGCGGCACCGAGGCGACGGTGACGCCGCTCGGCGTCGGCGGCTTCAACGCGATGCGCGCGATGTCGACGCGCAACGAGGAGCCGCAGAAGGCGAGCCGGCCGTGGGACGTCGACCGCGACGGCTTCGTGATGGGCGAGGGCGCGGGCGTGCTGGTGCTCGAGGAGCTCGAGCACGCGAAGCAGCGCGGCGCGAAGATCTACGCCGAGGCGATCGGCTACGGCGCCTCGTCGGACGCGCACCACATGGTGCAGCCGCCCGACTCCGGCGAGGGCGCGCAGCGCTGCATGCGCGTGGCCCTCGCCGACGCGAAGATCGACGCCAGCGCGATCGGCTACATCAACGCGCACGGCACCTCGACGCCGCAGGGCGACATCGCCGAGACCCAGGCGGTGAAGGCGGTCTTCGGGGCGCACGCGCAGAAGGTGATGGTCTCGTCGACGAAGTCGATGACCGGGCACATGCTCGGCGCGGCGGGCGGCGTCGAGGCGGCGTTCTCGATCCTGGCGCTGCACCGCGGCGTCGTCCCGCCGACGATCAACCTCGACCAGCAGGACCCGGCGTGCGACCTCGACTTCGTGCCGCACACGGCGCGCGAGGTGCGCTGCGACGTCGCCCTCTCCAACAGCTTCGGCTTCGGCGGCACCAACGCGTCGTTGATCTTCAGGCGGGTGTGACGTGCGGATCGCTCTCGGCGCGGACCACGCGGGCTTCAAGCTGAAGGAGCACCTGCGCGAGCGGCTCGGCGAGTGGGGCCACGAGGTGCTCGACCTCGGCACCCACAGCACCGACTCCGTCGACTACCCGCAGTTCGGCGCCGCCGTCGGACGCGCGGTCGTGCAGGGCCACGCGGAGCTCGGCGTGGCGCTCTGCGGGAGCGGCATCGGCATCTGCATCGCCGCCAACAAGGTCGTCGGCGTGCGCGCGGCGCAGGCGTGGGACTCCTTGTCGGCCAAGCTCGCGCGCGAGCACAACGACGCCAACGTGCTCTGCTTCGGCGAGCGCCTCATCGGCTTCGACACCGCCACCGCCGCGCTCGAGGCGTTCCTCGCGGCGTCGTTCCTCGGCGGGCGCCACGAGCGTCGCGTCGATCAGCTGCTCGCGCTCGAGAAGCCGTAGCGCGCCGCGTGGCGGACACGCGCGACCAGCGGATGATGCGCCGCGCGCTCGCGCTGGCGGCGCGCGGGCGGGGCACGACGCGGCCGAACCCGATGGTCGGCTGCGTGATCGCGCGCGGCGGGCGGATCCTCGCCGAGGGGTGGCACCGGCGCGCGGGCGGCGATCACGCGGAGGTCGCCGCGCTGCGCCAGCTGGGCCGGCGCGCCGCAGGGGCGACCGCCTACGTGAGCCTCGAGCCGTGCTGCCACACGGGGCGCACCGGACCGTGCACCGCGGCGCTCGTGGCGGCGGGCGTGCGGCGCGTGGTGTACGCGCTGCGCGATCCGAACCCACGCGTGAACGGCCGGGGCGCCCGCGCCCTGCGCCAGGCGGGCGTGGCGGTCGAGGGCGACGTCCTCGCCGCCGAGGCGGCCGAGCTCAACCGCGGGTACCTCGCGTGGGTGACGACGGGGCGCCCGTGGGTGACGCTGAAGGCCGCGGTGAGCCTCGACGGGCGCATCGCGGCGCGGGGCGGGGACAGCAAGTGGATCACCGGCCCCGCGGCGCGGCGCGAGGCGCACCGCCTGCGGGCCGCGCACGACGCGATCCTCGTCGGCGCGGGGACCGTGCACGCGGACGACCCGGCGCTCACGGTGCGGGAGGTCCGCGGCCGCGATCCGCAGCGGGTGATCCTCGACGGCCGGCTGCGCACGCGGCCCGGCGCGGCGGCGGTGCCGGGGAGCTGGATCGCGACGCGGGCGAAGGGAGGCGGCGCGCTCGAACGGCGCGGCGCGACGATCCTGCGCGTGACCGGCCGCGGCCCGCGCGTGGATCTGGGGGCGCTGCTCGACGAGCTGGGCCGCCGCGAGGTGACGTCGCTGCTCGTCGAGGGCGGCGGCGAGGTCCACGGCCAGTTCCTCCGCGCGGGGCTGGTGGACGAGGTGGCGATCTTCGTCGCGCCCGTCCTGATCGGCGGGGACGGCATCCCGGTCCTGCGAGGGGAAGGCGCGGCGACGATGGCGCAGGCGCTTCGACTTGTCGACGTCCGCGTGAAGCGGCTCGGGAACGACGTGCTGGTCACGGGACGGATCGGAAACAGGGAACAGGGGACGGGCAACGGGCAACGGGCAATGACGGAGCGGTCTCGGTCTCGGTAACG
>FTFF01000821.1_pt1 | contig 12692 bp, 11 predicted proteins | sample 1640361 | NCBI WGS metagenome assembly FTFF01 (sample SAMEA3914816, study PRJEB12502) | metagenome | biome: forest; material: soil | place: USA | collected 2011-09-16 | depth 0.3 m | reverse complement strand
TTCACCGCGCGGAACGTGTTCTCGAGGAGCTTCACCATCTCGGCCACGTCCGTCGACGAGACGGGCACCAGGCGCTCGAGGACCTCGCCGTACAGCGCCTGGATCATCTCGAGGCAGTTCGGCGTCACGCCGCCGACCACCTTCGGCGTGTTCTTCGTGTGCCACTTCGCGTTGCCCGGATCGACGCGCTCGGGCGAGAAGCAGAGGAAGTAGTCGCGGCCGACCTGCAACCCCGACTCGGCGAGCTTGGGCAGGAGGAGCTCGCGCGTGAAGCCCGGGAACGTCGTCGACTCGAGGATGACGAGCATGTCCTTGTGCATCGCCGCCTTCACGTCCTCGGCGGCGAGCATGATGAAGCTGTTGTCGGGCTCCTTCGTCTTGTTGAGCGGCGTCGGGACGCAGATGACGACGACGTCGGCGTCGCGCAGCACCGACGGATCGGTGGAGGCCTTCAGCTTGCCGCTGGCGACGAGCGGAGCGAGCGTGTCGTCGGCGACGTCCTTCACGTACGACTTGCTGGCGTTGACGCGCTCCACCTTGCCGGCGTCGCGGTCGTACCCCGTCGTATGAAAGCCCGCGCCGGCCATCTCCACGCAGAGCGGGAGACCGACGTAGCCGATTCCGATCACGACCACCTTCGCTTCGTGCTTCTTGATCTTCTGCGGCAGGGTCTCCATGGGGCGTGCTCCTCGGCGGTTTCGCGTGGACCCTGCGAAAGCCGCGCCAGCGAGATCCCGGGCCCCGGGGGGCTTGGTCGAGCACGTACGTCGCACTCGGGCACTTTGCCACGCTCCAAACCGCGACCTGCCCTACAAAGGCTAGCGACCTTACGCTTGGCGTACGCCGTGCACAGCGGCCTGCCGTGCGTTCGATCAGCTCCGAGTTACGAGTGCCTCCGGTGCTGGTGGATGGCGTCATCGCGGGTGAGGAGGCCGCCAGCCCGCGCGCCGATGAGACGGCGCGCGTGCCCCGGTTGGTCGAGCCACCGCGCCGCCGCTACGCCACCATGCAGGGCCTCATCGTCTCGGCGTACCGGGTCGCCGGGTTCTCGATCCTCACCGCGATCCTGATCGGGCTCGCCTCTTACGTGACGAGCCAGCTCTTCTTCCTGGTGAACCGCACGTGGATCGCGCCGACGGTGGTCTCGCCCACCGACGAGCGCGTGATGCAGCTGTCCGCGGCGTACGCCGAGCGGGCGTCGCAGCTCGACAAGCTGGTCGCCGACCGCGCGACGATGGTGGCGCAGCTCAACGACGCGCGCCGCACCATGAACGTGAACGCCGAGTTCCAGGCCGCGTTCCAGCACGCGCTGCGCGCCGACCTCGATGGGCGGCGCCAGGAGCTGACGTCCGTGCAGTCGCTGATGAACCGCTACCGCCAGGCGCGTCGCGAGATCGAGCGGTCGAACGACGCCTACGCCGGCATGTCGCGCGAGCGCCTCTCGCAGGAGCGCAAGGCGGGCCTCATCGAGCACGATCAGTTCCTCAACGGCAACTTCCAGATCGCGCAGATCGCGAACACGAACCTCTCTCTCGCCGAGCGCGAGTCGCAGCTCTCGCAGCACGCGGTCCAGCTCGAGCGCGAGACCAGCGCGCTGGCCGCGGCGCTGCCCCGCGACGCCTCGGGCGGGCTCAGCTACGAGGTGCTCAAGATCAAGCAGGAGCTCAGCCGCTCCATCCTCGAGGAGCAGCGCGCCCGCGAGAACGTGAAGGCCTTCGAGCAGTCCGTCTCCGCGCTCGACTCGGTGATCGGCCGCTACGATCGGCTCGTGAAGGGGATCGGCAACTCGCCGCTCTTGCTCGCGACCGAGCAGAAGATGACCGTCGCCTTCGTGCCCTACGACAACCTGCCGAGCGTCGGCAAGGACGTCCCGATCTACGCCTGCAGCCTCGGCATGTTCTGGTGCCACAAGGTCGGCGCCATCGTCTCGGTGCTGGCCGCGGAGGTCACGAACAAGCACCCGCTGCGCAACGACATGCTGCGCGGCCAGATGGTGCAGCTCGATCTCAAGGAAGGGGAGGCGGCGACGCGCAAGGTGCTCTTCGCGCGGCGTGCCCCCCTGATCTTCTAGCCGCGATGCGCACCACGCTCCTCGCCATGCTCCTCTTCTCCTTCGCCGCGCCGGCACGCGCGGAGACGGACGCCGACGCCTACTGCACGTACATCGGCCGCGGCGCCGCCTCGCAGAGCGCGCTCCTCTACTCGCCGCAGCTCTACCTGACCTACGGCTACATCAACGGCGACGACAACGTCACCGGCGCGGTGACCGCGGCCGCGGCGCGCTCGCGCCTCACCGCGGGCGTGCGCTACAGCATCTCCGAGCTGTACCAGGGGGTGATGACGCGCGCGCGCGGCCGCGCCGACTGCGAGCGGTACCGCACGGTGAGCCAGCTCAACGCCTTCCTCGAGTCGAGCCGCGAGCTCGAGTCGCGCGCGGCCCTGGCGGCGAAGGTGGCGGTGCTCGAGGCCGCGCTGCCCCGCGCCGCCGAGATCCTCGCCGCCGAGCGCAGCTACGCGCGCGACGGCCGCGTCACGGTCGATCAGCTCAACGCGACCGAGCTGCGGGTCGACTCGCTCAGGGCCTCGCTCGCCGAGGCGCGGCAGGCGCTCGCGATCGCGTCCGAGCGCCCGGCGCCGCCGAGCAAGTCGATCGCGGCCTTGCAGCGCTCCGCCGACGGCGCCGAGCAGGACCTCGAGCGCGCCGAGGGGCGCCTCCGCCGCGCGCAGGGCTGGGACCTCGTCTTCCGCGGCGGCTACGACCGGCTCTTCGGCGTCCGCGACAACGTGCCCCTCTTCGGGATCGTGAGCGTGTCGTTCAACCCGGGCTGGTTCGCGCAGCACGGCTTCGACCGCCAGGCCACCGAGGCGCGCGGCGCATGGGCGCGGCTCGATCCGGCGGGGGCGCACCAGCGCGTCGAGGCCGTCCTGCGCCAGTACGGCGTGATCGAGCGCGGCGAGCGCGGGCGGCTGCAGGAGACGACCACGCTCATCACCGATCTCGAGGCGCGGTGGCACGCCGTCGAGGGGATGGAGGGCCAGCGCGTGCAGGCGTTCCGCGACTACCTCTGGTTCGACCTCGTGCGCCTGCGCGCCGAGGCGGCGTACCTGCGCGCGCACCTCGGCGAGCTGGCCACCTACCGCGGCGGCGCGTCATGAGCCGCGCGCTCGTGATCGCGGCCGCGGTGGCGGGCACCGCCGCGCCCACGCCGTCGCTGCGGCCGGTCACGCTCGGCGCGCTGCGCGTGACCGAGGGCGCCGTCCTGCCGCTCGGCGACGCGCTCGGGATCGAGGCGCCGAAGGTGCGCGCCGTGCTCCAGGCGGGCGGCGCGCCGTCGGCCGAGCTGCGCTTCACGTTCCTCGGGCCCACCGCGGAGATCGCCCGGCTCGACGACGGCGAGGCGCGGCAGCAGCTGGGCCTCAAGCTCCGCGCGCGCGACGCCTGCAACGTGCTCTACGTGATGTGGCGCGTCGAGCCGCAGAGCGTCCTCGCGGTGCAGGTGAAGCGGAACCTCGGGCAGTCGCGATCCGCCGAGTGCGGCGCGCGCGGCTACCGCAAGCTGCCGGTCGCGGTGCCGCTGCCGCACCTCGTGCCCGGCGAGTCGCACGCGCTGCGCGCCGATCTCGACGGCGATCGCCTGCGCGTGCGCGTCGATGGCGCCGTCGTGTGGGAGGGCGCCGTCGGCGGCGAGCTCGCGGACGGCCCGGTCGGCCTGCGCACCGACAACGTGCGCCTTCGGTTCCAGCTGGCGGCGGTGAGCCCATGAGCCACTTCCCGGTCTATCTCTTCATCCTCGTCATCTTCGTGAACCGGTACCTGCTCGGGCTGTACCTCAGGTACGCCAAGGGCAAGCGCTTCGACCGCACGGCCGCCGGCTTCGAGCCGACGGTGACGATCGTGGTCCCGCTCTTCAACGAGGGGCGATCGATCTACGACACGATCGTCAGCTTCGATCGGCTCGACTACCCGAAGGACAAGCTGGCCGTCATCATCGTCGACGACTGCTCGACCGACGACAGCTACGAGTGGGCCTGCCGCGGTGCCGCCCAGTACCCGTTCGTCACGGTCATGCGCAACCCGCACAACATGGGCAAGCGCAAGGGCATCAACGCCGCGGTGCGCCGCGCCACGTCGGAGATGATCGTCTCGGTCGACTCGGACGTGCTGGTCGACTCGCGCGCGCTGCGGGCGCTCATGGCGCGCTTCACCGCCCCGGACATCGCGGCGGTGGGCGGCCGCATCCACGTCTCGAACGCCAACGAGAACTGGCTGAGCCGGATGCAGACCATCAAGTACTACTTCGGGCAGGAGCACCTCAAGAACCTCGAGCGCTCGCTCGAGTCGGTGATGTGCCTGTCGGGCTGCCTCACCGCGTACCGCCGCCACGTGCTCATCGAGCTCGAGCCGATCCTCGAGGATCGCAACATCCTCGGCATCCCCATCAAGTACGGCGAGGACCGCTTCCTCACCCGGCAGATCGTCAAGGCCGGCTACCGCACGCTCATGACGATGGACGCCATGTGCTTCACGAAGGCGCCGACGAAGCTGCGCCCGTACTTCAACCAGCAGCTGCGGTGGAAGCGGTCGAACATCGTCGACTTCATGGGCGGCCTCACCCACGCCTGGCGGCTGCACCCGCTGCTCGGCGTGCACTACGTCTCGATGTTCGTCCTCCTCATCGTCTATCCGTTCGTGATCTTCATCCACCTCGAGCGCGGCGACTTCTGGTCGCTCGTCATGATCCACCTCGTCATCGCCGCGGCGTTCGGCATGATCTACCACTTCAGCGACTCGACGCGCTCGCTGCCGCCGGAGAACCGCGTGCACCCGCTGTGGTTCCTGCCGATGGCGGTGATGATGCCGACCGCGTACCTCACCCTGACCGCGCTCGGCCTGTTCACCCTCGACAGCGGCAGCTGGGAGACGCGCGGCGCGCCCGCGCCGGTGCCGGCGTGCCCGCCCTCCCCGGCGCGGACCGGAGGTGCCAGGTGATCGTCGCGGCACACCAGCCGGCGTACCTGCCGTGGCTCGGCTACCTGCACAAGGTCGCGCGCGCGGACCTGTTCGTGGTGATGGACGACCTGCAGTACGAGGCGCAGAACTTCCAGAACCGCAACCGCATCAAGGTCAACAACGGCGCGCTGTGGCTGACGGTGCCGCTCGTGCGCGGATCGCAGCACGACCGGATCTGCGACAAGCAGATCAACAACGCCGGCTCGGCGAAGGAGCACTGGCAGCGGCGGACGTGGATGACGCTGCTCACGCACTACCGCCGCACGCCCTACTTCGCGCTCTACGCCGACGAGCTCGAGTCGGTGTACCTGCGGCCGTGGAGCCGGCTCGTCGAGCTCGACCTGCACGTCACCCAGCTGATGCTCGGCTGGCTCGGCATCGCGCGGCCGATCGTGCTCGCCTCGTCGCTCGATCTCTCGGGCGAGAAGACCGCGCGCATCCTCGCCATGTGCAAGCGAGTCGGCGCGCGCGCGTACCTGTCGGGCGCGGGCGGCTCCACCGGCTACCTCGACGTGCCGATGCTCGAGCGCGCCGGGATCGGCGTCGCCTGGCAACGCTTCACCCATCCCACGTACGAGCAGCGCTATCCCCAGCTCGGCTTCATCGCCCGGCTGAGCGCGCTCGACGTCCTCATGAACTGTGGTCCGGCGAAGAGCCGCGCTCTCCTCGAGGAGGCCGACGGACCACGACAGCTCGGCGCGGCACCCGTGCTCGAAGGAGGTGTGGCATGAACCGGTTCTTCGCGGCGGAAGCGTCGCGCGCCCTCGCGATCGGCGCGCACCCTGACGACATCGAGGTCGGCGCCGGCGGGCTCATCGCTCGCCTCGCGGAGGAGGGCACCGAGGTCACGATGGTGGTGGCCTCCCTGCCCACCCACCGGAGCCAGCGGCTGGTCGAGGCGGCGGAGGGCGCGCGGCGGCTCGGCGCCAAGCTCGTCGTCCTCTACGAGAACCGCGAGTGTCGCGTGGAGGACATCCCGATGCACGAGCTCGTCGGCCGGCTCGACGGCATCGTCGCCGACTTCCGGCCCGACCTCGTCATCACCCACGCCGAGCGCGACCTGCACTGGGACCACGGCCTCGTGCACCGCGCGGTGGTATCGGCCATGCGCCGCACCCCGTGCGACGTGCTGGCCTACGTCTCGAGCTTCGAGATGAACGCGCAGACCCGCTGCATCGGCCAGTGCTTCGTGGACGTCAGCACCACCATCGATGCCAAGATCTCGGCGATCGCCGCCCACAAGTCGCAGCTGGCGAAGATCGACATCGAGTCGACCCGCGATCTGGCCCGCGCCATCGGTCGCCTCGCCGGCGTCCAGTACGCGGAGGCACTGGAAGTTTTGCGCATGAAGATCTGAAGCCGTCGCGATTCCCGCCACTTGTAAAAAAGTTCAAAACGCACAGTTGCGCGTGTTGATTCTTCTGCTTGCTTCCTTCGCCGGAGGCAAGAATGAAGCAATCAATCGGGTACGTCCGTGTAAGTCCCTGTGCGGCAAGCTTGATCTGTCTGCTCCTCTCGGCCGGCTGCGCCCCGCCGGAAGACCCAGCCACCCCGGCGGTCGATGAGCTGAGCACGAGCGGGATCATCAAGATCACGAGAGCCTCCGCCTCGACCAACGACGGGAACGTCGCCGGTAACGCGGTGGATGGGAACATGGGCACCCGGTGGTCCGGCCTCGGCATGGGGGCGTCCCTGACCGCCGACTTCGGCGGGATGATGTCGGTCCGCAGCCTCGACCTCGCCTGGTACCGCGGCGATCAGCGGCGCACCACGTTCGACGTCGCGGTCTCGAGCGACGGCAGCTCGTTCCGCACCGTCTACAGCGGGTCGTCGAGCGGGACGACGGCGTCCTTCGAGAGCTACGACCTGCCCGACACGACCGCGCGCTACCTCAAGGTCGTGTCGAAGGGCAACACGGACAACCTGTGGGCCAGCCTCTCCGAGCTCCAGGTCTACGGCACGCCGGCGGTGACCCACCTGTTCAGCGACTCGTTCACCGGGACCGACCGGCTCCTCGCCAACGAGTACGCCTACTGGCACCCGACCGCGAGCGGCATCGTGACGTCGTCCAACTGGGAGATGAACTCGGGCTCGCTCTTCAGCCTGCAGAACACGGCGTGGAGCGGCGTCCCCGACGGCGCCGGCCCGAACATCGGCTCGACGAATGGCACCGACTCGTCGGTGTTCCGCATGATGTCGAAGCGCGCCGACTTCGGCGACGTCGCCGTGTCGTTCTCGCTCAAGAACGATCAGCTCGTGACGACCTCGCGCACGCCGCAGCAGGACTGGGACGGCATCCACTTCTGGATGCGCTACCAGGCGGAGAACTCGATGTACTACGCGAGCATCAACCGCCGCGACAACACCGTCATCCTCAAGAAGAAGGTCCCCGGCGGGCCGACCAACGGCGGCACCTACTACAACATGACGAGCTCGATCGCGCACACGGTGCCCTACGGCGCGTGGCAGAAGGTGAAGACCACGGCGAAGAACAACGCCGACGGCTCGGTCACGATCTCGCTCTACGCCGAGGGCGTGCTCGTCGCCAGCGCGACGGACACCGGCCTCGGGGGGCCGCCGATCCGCGCGCCGGGCAAGGTCGGCATCCGCGGCGACAACTGCAACTTCCGCTTCGACGACTTCACCGTGGACGCGCTGTAGCGCGCCTAGCAGGGGCAGTCGTGGTACGCGGTGCGGAGCTCCTGCCTGCGCTGGAGGAGCCCGCGCTCGCGGAAGAGGATCCCGCGCTGGAGACCGAAGTCGCCATTCCCGCCACGTGACCAGACGAGCTCGGGATCGCCGTCGCCGTCGAGGTCGACCGCGAACGCCGGGTGGAGCGCGGACTCCCCCGGCTTCGTCATGAGGACCAGCCGCTCGCCGTCGACGCGGTACACCGCCCACAGCTCGCCGGACCAGTCCGCGCACCGCTCTCCGTAGCGGCCGAGGTACGCCGACAGCCAGCGCTCGGGCTTGCCGCCGACGGTGACGTCGAACGCGAGGACCGCGCTCGTCTCGTCGACGTCCCAGCGGCCCTTGCCCACCTCGCTCCACTCCTTCTGCAGCGTCGCGTACTCGGGCTGCCGGCGCAGCGCGGCCAGCGCGCGCGCTCGCTCGGCGCCCTGGCGGAGCGGGGTCGGCGCGACGATCGCCGCGGGCGAATGCGGGCGCCGCGCCACGAGCCCGCGGTCGCACGCGGGCTCGAGCTCGCCGACGAGCGCCGCGGTCGGGCCCGCCTGGGCCTCCACGTCGCGCGCGATCGCGCCGTCCGCGGTGCGCTCGGCGCGCCACGCCTGGACCGTCCCGAAGTGCGGCGTGACGCCGCGGCGGACGGCGAACCGCTTCACCTTCGCGCTGCAGACCGCGCCGTCCTCGCCGATCACGTCGACGGTCTCGCCGAGCAGGTCGCGCGTCGCCTTCGGCAGGGCCGAGGCGAGGACGCCGTGGACGGCGAAGTAGCGGTCGTCGTGGGTCTGCAGCCGCGGCTTGCCGGGCGCGATCCAGCCGTCCTCGACCGGGTCGTCGAGCACGACCGCGCCGGCGTCGACGAAGCCGACCAGGTCGGCCGCGGCGGGGCGCGCGGGGGCGCCGGCGCCGGCGAGCGTCGAGTCGTGCATCTCCTCGCGCGCGATGAGCAGCTGCGCCCCGCTGCGCACGAGGACGAGCGACTTGCGGCCCGCGTCGCGGTAGTTGCCCTGCGCGAACCGCTGCACGAAGAGGAGCTCGCCCTCGCGCTTCGTACCGAAGACGAGCAGCGACTCGACCTCGACCTTCATGGGCTTTCCGAACATGCGCGCGCGGTCCTTCATCCACCCGGCGCGATCGAGCCGGACCTCGCGCGGCCCGGAGCGGCGCACGCCGGTGAAGCGGGGCGCGTACAGCGCCTGGTACGCCGCGAAGTCGCCGCGGTTCTGCGCGTCGCGCCAGCGATCGACGAGGGCGCGGGCCTCGTCGTCGAGCTCGTCCGCGCGCGCGGCGGGAGCGAGGAGGGCGGCGAGCACCACGAGGGCGGCGAGGCGCGTGCGCATCGGGACGAGCGTATCCCAAGACGCCACCGAGACGACGGCGAGCCGAAACGGTGGTACCACTGGCGCGTGGACGGCGCCCTGGCATCCGACCCGGCACCGCGCACGTCGGCGGTGCGCTACGCCTCGACCGCGCTCTACGTCGCGCTCGCGACCGCGGCGGCCTGGTCGGCGCGCGGGCTCCTGGCGCTGCCGGATCTGGTGGCGCTCTACCTGCTCGTCATCATGCTCGTCGCCGTCCGGCAGGGGCGCGGCCCGTCGGTCTTCGCGGCGGGCCTCTCGGTGGTGGCGTACGACGTCTTCTTCATCGACCCGCTGTACACCTTCGCGGTGCGGGACGCGCGGCACCTCCTCACCTTCGCGATCATGTTCGCGGTCGGGTACGTCATCAGCCACCTCGTGCAGCGGGTGCGGCGCGAGGAGGCGGCGGCGCGCGCCGCGTCGCTGAAGGCCCGCACCGAGGAGATGCGCAGCTCGCTCCTCAGCGCGGTCTCGCACGACCTGCGCACGCCGCTCGCCGCGATCGCCGGAGCCGGCAGCGCGCTGCGCGAGCAGGGCGCCGCGCTCGACGCGCCGGCGCGGCGCGAGCTCCTCGACACGATCTGCGAGGAGTCGGATCGGCTCGAGCGCCTCCTCGTGAACCTGCTGGACATGACGCGGCTCCAGGCCGGCGCGCTGACGGTGAGGCGATCCTGGGTGCCGGTCGAGGAGATCGTCGGCTCGGCGCTCGGGCGGATCGAGGCGCGGCTCGGCGGCCGGCCGCTCACGACCGAGGTGCCGGCTGATCTCCCGCTCGCGTCGGTGGACCCGGTGCTCATCGAGCACGCGCTCGTGACCCTCCTCGAGAACTCGCTCAAGCACACGCCCGCCGGCACGGCGATCGCGGTGGCCGCGCGCCGCGTCGAGGGAGCGCCCGAGGGCGCGATCGAGCTCGAGATCGCCGACCGCGGCCCCGGGCTGCCCGGGCCCGCCGAGCCGCTCTTCGAGAAGTTCGCGCGCGGTCGCGAGGTCGGCGCGCGCGTCGACGGCGCCGGGCTGGGCCTCGCGATCGCGCGCGGGATCGCGCGCGCGCACGGCGGGGAGGTGACCGCCGCGAACCGGGCCGGCGGCGGGGCCCGCTTCACGCTGTCGCTGCCGTCGGGCGCCGAGGTCGCGCGGCCGTGAGCGCGGCGGCGCCGCTCGTGCTCCTCGTCGAGGATGACGCCTCGATGCGCCGCTTCCTGCGCGCGTCGCTCGGCCCGCTGCCGGTGCGGCTCGTCGAGGCGGCCTCCGCGCAGGAGGCGCTGTCCCTGGCCACGAGCCAGAACCCCGAGCTCGTGCTGCTCGACCTCGGGCTCCCCGACGGCGACGGCATCGAGCTCACGCGTCGCGTCCGCGGGTGGAGCGCCGTGCCGATCATCGTGTTGTCGGCACGCAGCGACGAGGCGGACAAGGTCGCGGCGCTCGACGCCGGGGCCGACGACTACCTCACGAAGCCGTTCTCGACGAACGAGCTCCACGCGCGGATGCGGGTGGCGCTCCGGCGCGCGGCCGGGCGCGGCGCCCCCGCGCCGACGGTGGAGATCGGCGCGCTGCGCATCGACCTCGCGCGCCGGGAGGTGAGCCGCGACGGCCGCGAGGTGCACCTCACGCCGATCGAGTTCCGCATGCTCGCGTTCCTCGCGCGCAACGTCGGCCGGCTCCTCACCCACGGGCAGATCCTCGCCGAGGTCTGGGGCCCGGGTCGCGAGCGCGACGCCCACTACGTTCGCGTCCACATGGCGAGCCTGCGTCGCAAGATCGAGCGGGAGCCCGCCCGCCCGCGGCTGCTCGTGACCGAGCCGGGCGTGGGGTACCGGCTGCGCGACCACGAGGCGGCCTGATGCGGGCGACCGCGCGGCTCTCCGCCCTCGTCGCCCTCGTCGCGGCCGCGGCGTGCGGGTCCGGCGGCTCGGACGGGCCGGCCGACGCAGTTGCAGCCACGGGCGGCCCGTCGCCCGTCGAGCTCGGCGCGCCGACCGACGGCGGCCTCGTCGACGCCGGCGCGCCGGTGATCGCGGAGGACGGCGGCGCGGTCGGCGACGATCTCGGCGCGCCCGCGCCGACGACCGGGACGATCTGCGTCGCGAGCAACCACCCGTGGGGCGCGTTCGCCGTGAGCGGCGCCGAGGCCTTCGCGGGCGCGGGCTCGGCGTGCTCGGGCGGCCACGCGCCGGGGGGCTACGCGCTCTCGGCCGGCGCCGCGACGGTGACGCCGCCGAGCGGCACCCTCGTCGCCGGCGCGACGCTCACCTTCGACGTCGCGTACCCGCCGCTGCGCTTCTTCGGCTACTGGCGCGACAACGATCTGCAGAGCCTGGTCTGCCAGATCCAGGACCACGTGAACTTCTCGATGACCGACGACTCGCAGGGCGCCGTCGACCGCGCCGCGTCGTATGGCGTCGCGAACTTCGGCCTGACCGCGCCGTCGACGGGCGGGCCCGCGCCGCTCGGCGCGTCGGTCGTCCGCGACGACGCCGACGCGGCCGCGTGGGGCTGGTGCTCGCAGCACCCGTGCCCGAACGGCATCTCCGACGGATGGACCGCGGTGCGCGGCGAGATCGAGGCGACCGCGGCGCAGATCCACGCGCAGCACCCGAACGCCCACCTCCTCATCAACCTCGCCGACGGGAACGGCGACCACGTGCTCGACTTCCAGGGCATCCCGAACTTCGCCATCCCGAACGGGATCGACTGGATCGGCCTCGAGTGCTACTTCAGCGCCGCCGCGTGCAAGGCGAACCTCGAGGTGCTCCGGCCGAAGCTGCCCGCCGGCGCGCGCGTCTTCGTGCTGACGCCCGGCGAGACCGACTACGGCACCGAGGCGTCGCTCGTCACGATCGCGCAGGACGTGTACGAGTGGACGAAGCAGGAGCCGCTCATCCTCGGCGTCATCGGCTTCGTCTGGACGAAGACCCAGCTGTGCTCCGGCTGCGCGACGCTCGGCGTGAAGGAGATGCCCACGCTCCTCGCCAAGTACCGCGCGCTCGGGGACCTCGTGAGCGGCCGCGCCTCGGTCGCGCCGAGGCCGGACGCGCAGTGCCCGCCGCCGTAGCGGTCTCGTCCCCGACGGGCTACTTCCCGATCCACGCCTCGAGCCGGCCGTCCTCGAGCGCCGGCGCGACGAGCTTCACCGGCTTCACCTTCGCGCGGCCCTGCGTGCCGTCGTGGTACTCGGGGTAGTAGACCTCGTAGCGGCCGCCCTCGGCGGAGAGGATGCCGCCGTTGGTGGTGATGAGGCCCTGGCTCTTCACCTTGCTGCCGTCGGGGCGGCGGAGCGTGAACACCACGCGGTCGCCGCGGCGCCAGGGGCTCTGCGCCTCGCGCGCCTCGACGTGGAGCTGCCCGCCGTGGCCGAGGCCGACGGCGAGGCGCGTCATCTCGTACGGCGTCAGGCTGTCGCTGCCGAAGTTGATGAAGTCGCGCAGGTGCGGCGAGAGGGTCGCGAACGCGTGGTTGAAGTCCCCGGGCGGCCGGCCCGGCGTCGGCGAGTCCTTGAGGATCCCGTTGCCGTTGCGGCCGGTGCCGTCGCGCTCGACCATCTCGACCGCGCGCCACGGGGCCCACAGCTGGCCGCCGTCCCGCTTCGGCGCGAGCGCCTTGCGCTGCTTCGCGACGATCTGGGCGACTCGATCCGCCCG
>FTFF01000522.1_pt1 | contig 12694 bp, 7 predicted proteins | sample 1640361 | NCBI WGS metagenome assembly FTFF01 (sample SAMEA3914816, study PRJEB12502) | metagenome | biome: forest; material: soil | place: USA | collected 2011-09-16 | depth 0.3 m | reverse complement strand
GGTCCTCGGCGACGGGCGGCTTGCGCACCGACGCCGAGGACCTGCGCGCGCTCGCGCTCGACCTCGCGATCGTCGTCGCGTACGGCAAGATCCTACCGCCCGACGTCCTCTCCGCGCCGCGGCTCGGCTGCGTGAACGTCCACGCCTCGCTCTTGCCGAGGTACCGCGGCGCCGCCCCGATCCAGCGGGCGATCCTCGGCGGCGAGGCGGTCACCGGCGTCACGCTCATGCAGCTCGACGCCGGCATGGACACCGGGCCCACGCTCGCCCGGCGCGAGCTCCCGATTCCGGAGAGCGCGACGGCGGGCGAGCTGCACGAGCGGCTCGCGGCGGTCGGCGCGGCGCTGCTCGACGAGCGCTGGGACGACCTCGTCGCCGGCCGCCTCGCGCCGACGCCGCAGGACGACGCGCTGGCGACGCTCGCGCCGATGCTCGACAAGGAGACGGGCCGCCTCGACTTCGCCGCGGGCGCGCGCGCGGTGTGCGATCGCGTCCGCGGCTGCGATCCGTGGCCGGGGGCGTTCACCACGCTCGATGGCGAGGTGGTGAAGGTGTTCGCGGCGCGGCGCGTGTCGGGCAGCGGGGCGGCGGGCATCGTGCTCGACGTCGATCGCGACGGCCTCCTCGTCGGGTGCGGCGACGGCGCGGTCGCCCTCGGCGAGCTGCAGCTCGCGGGCCGGAAGCGCATGGCGGCGCGCGCCCTCGTGCAGGGGCGTCCGATCCCGCGCGGCACGCGCCTCGGGGCCTGACGTGGGGGCCGGGCCGCGGGAGATCGCGCTTCGCGTGCTCCGGCGCGTCGAGGAGGGCGCGTACGTCAACCTCGCGCTCGATGGGGAGTGCACGCGCGCCCGCCTCACGCCGCCGGACCGCCGCCTGGCGACGGCGCTCGTCTACGGCGTCCTCAAGGGCCGCGCCCGGCTCGATCACGCGCTCGCCGCGCTGGCGCCGCGCGGCCTCGGCGGGATCGACGCGACCACGCTCGACCTCCTGCGCCTGGGTGCGCTGCAGGTGCTCGACCTGCGCGTCCCCGCCCACGCCGCCGTCGGCGAGACCGTCGGCCTCCTGCGCGCGCGCCGCGGCGCGGGGCTCGCCGGGTTCGCCAACGCGCTCCTGCGCCGGTTGGCCCGCGAGGGCGCGCCGCCCCCGCCGGCCGCCCCGGCGAGCGCGCGCATCTCGGTGCGCACCGGTGCGCCCGAGGTCGTGGTCGAGACCGCGATCGCGCGCCTCGGGGAGGTGGAGGCCGAGGCGTTGCTCCTCGCCGAGGCCGCGCCGGCGCCGATGTGGCTGCGCGCGAGCCCGCGCCGCGCGCCGGACCTCGCGGCCCTCGCGAGCGAGCTCGGTGCGACGCCGTCGCCGCTCCTCGTCGGCGCGCTGCGCATGCGCGCCGGCGATGGGCTCTTCGATCAGGCGGCGTACCTCGAGGGCCGCGTGACGGTGCAGGACCTGGGTGCGCAGCTCGTGGGCGCGCTCGTCGGGGCGCGGCCGGGTGAGCGCGTCCTCGACGCGTGCGCCGGCGTCGGCGGCAAGTCCACCCAGCTGGCCGAGGCGATGGACGATCGCGGCGCCCTCGACGCGGTCGATCGCTCCGCGCGCAAGCTGGAGCTCGGCCAGGAGCACGCGCGCCGCCTCGGACTCACGGTCGTACGGCCGCGGCAGGCGGATCTCCTCGAGGCGCCGCTCGAGGGCGGCTACGACCGCGCGCTCCTCGACGCGCCGTGCACCGGGCTCGGCGTCGCGCGACGCCACCCCGAGGTGAGGCTGCGCCGCGGGGACGCCAGCGTGGCCGAGCTCGCGTCGCTGCAGGCGCGGCTCCTCGATCGCGTGGCGGACCAGGTCCGCGCGGGCGGGCGGCTCGTCTACGCCGTGTGCACCTACACCGACGAGGAGGGCGCCGCGCAGATCGCCCGCTTCCTCGAGCGCCGCCCCGACTACGCGCGCGACGACGACGCGCCGATCCCCGAGGCGCTGCGCGGCCGCGGCGCGCCCGGCGAGCTGCGCACGTGGCCGCACCGCGACGACGCCGACGCCTTCTTCGCGGCGTCGCTGCGCCGTCGGTCGTAGGCGTACCCGCCGCCGTTGCGGTACTCTGCCGGTCGATGCCCCGCCCGGTCCGGATCGCGCCGTCGGTGCTCTCGGCGGACTTCGGTCGCCTCGCCGAGGAGGTGCGCGCCATCGAGGCCGCGGGCGCCGACTACGTCCACGTCGACGTCATGGACGGTCGCTTCGTGCCGAACCTGACGATCGGCCCGCTGGTGGTCGCCGCGATCCGCCGCGCCACCAAGCTGCCGCTCGACGTCCACCTCATGATCGTCGAGCCGGAGCGCTACGTCGACGACTTCGCGCGCGCGGGCGCCGACCTCATCGGGGTGCACGCCGAGGCCTGCCCGCACCTCCACCGCGTCCTCCAGCAGATCCGCCACGCCGGCAAGCGCCCATCGGTGACGCTCAACCCGGCCACGCCGATCGACCACGTGCGGCACGTGCTGCCCGACGTGGCCCAGGTCCTGCTGATGTCGGTGAACCCGGGGTTCGGCGGCCAGGCGTTCATCCCGTCGGTCCTCGACAAGGTCGAGGAGCTCCGCGCCGAGATCGACCGCCGCGGCCTCGACGTCGACATCGAGATCGACGGCGGCATCAAGGTGGACAACATCGCCGAGGCGGCGCGGCGCGGCGTCGACGTCTTCGTCGCGGGCTCGGCGATCTTCGAGGCGGACGACTACGCCGCGGCGATCCGCGCCTTGCGCGACCATGCCACCGCCGCCCGGTAGCGGCGCGCGCGTCGTCGCGCTCGCCGAGCGCGCGCTCGTCGCCGCGGTCGCCGTCTGGCTCGCGATCTTCACCTGGCTCAAGCTCGCGCACGTCCTCTCGCCGACGTGGATCGAGTGGGACGCACGCGCGATGGCGCTGGCGGCGTTCCGCTTCCACGGGAGCGGGCTCTTCCCCCGCGACCTCGGCGTCGACCTGTCGGCGGCGATGTGCCCGCCCGGCTGGAAGCTCCTCTACTGGCTCGGTTCCCTCGCCGTCGATCCGTACCAGGTGTCGCGCCTCTTGCCGCTCGGCCTGCTCGCCTTCCTCGCGTGGCAGGCGTTCGCGTTCGCGCGCCCGCGCGGCGGCGTCGTCATCGCCGCGGCGACCGTCTTCCTCGTCGTGCGCTGCCCGTTCTTCTGGGACCGCATGGTCGGCGCCAACCCGCGCGGCTTCGGGCTGCCGCTCGTGGTCGCGTTCGTCCGCTACGCCTGCGATCGTCGGCCGCGCGCGGCGGCGCTCGTCCTCGTCGCGCAGGCCGCCTTCTACCCGTCGGTGATGCTCTTCTGCGCGCCGGCCTTCGCGATCCTCCAGCTCGTCGAGGCCTGGCGCCGGCGCGACCGCGGCCCCATCCTCCTCACCGCGCTCTGCGGCGCCGCGTGCTTCGTGCTGATCCTGCCGACGGTGTTCTTCATCGATCCGCGGCTCGGCTCACCGATCACGCTCGCGGAGCTCGCCACGCTCAAGCAGCGCTCGATCTGGGCGCTGTACCCGCTGCTCCCGCACGGCTGGGTCTTCTGGCGCGCGGTCCACCTCGCGCTCGAGGACGCCGTCGAGGCGCCGCCCGCGCTCGGCGCCCTGGTCCCGATCGCGAGCGCCGTCCTTTGGGGGATCGCGGCCGGCGCGTTCGTGGTGGCGCTCGTCCGCCGCCGCCTGCCGCTGCCGCTGCCGATCGCGGCCGGCGCCGCCGTCGCGATGTACGCCGTCGCGTACGCGGTCGCCTACCGGCTCTACGTGCCCGACCGGATGGTCCACTACTCGCTCGTCCCGCTCATCCTCGTGCCGCTCCTGCCGCTCGTCCACGACGCGCTGACGCTCGTCCCTGCGCGCCTCCTCGCGCGCGGGCGCGCGCTCGTCGCCACGGTGCCGATCCTCGCGCTCACGCTCGCGGCCGGCGGGTGGGGGCTCGCGCGCCACAACGGCCTGCGCGACTGGGGCGGGCAGCGCAGCCCGGCGATCGACTTCCTCGCGACGCGGCCGACCGACGCGCTCGTCGCCGCGCACCCGGTCGGGTCGTCGTTCGTCGAGGTGTTCGCGCACCGCTCGACGCTCTTCTCGGGGATCACGAACGCGCCGAACTTCGCCCGCTACGGGCGCACGATCGAGCAGCGGATCGAGGCGTTCTACGAGGCCTACTACGCGCGCAGCCTGGACGCCGTGCGCGCCTTCGCGCGGCGCGAGGGCGTCGACTACCTCGTCGTCGACGAGCGCGACTTCGGGAAGGACGCCTTCACGCGGGCGCGCTACGTCTCGCCGTGGACCGAGGTGGCGATGCGGCGCATCGCGGCGGCGCAGGGCGCCTTCGCCCTCGCGCAGGCGCCGCCCGACGCGATCGCGTTCCGCGCCGGCCCGCTCGTCGTGCTGGACGCGAAGAAGCTCTAGAAGTCGCCGAAGAGCTGCGTGATCGGGACGTCGAGCGCGCTCGACACCTTGAACAGCGACGACACCGACGCCGACGACTCCGCGCGCTCGATCTGCGACAAGAGCGACACCGACAGCTTGGTGCGACGCGACATCTGCTTGAGGGTGAGCCCGCGCTCCTTGCGCAGCTCGCGGATGATGCGACCGATGGTCTGGTGGAGCTCGTCCTCCCGGCGCAGGACGAGGCCCTTCTTCTTCGCGATGCGGTTGACCACCGCGCGGAACTCGTCGACGTCGAAGGGCTTGCGGATGTACGCCGACACGTCGTGCTGGATCGATGCCGTGGCGGTGTCGAGCGAGGGATGGCCGGTGAGGATGATGATCGCGATGTCGTCGTCGAGGCGCCGGATCTGCCCGAGGAGATCGATGCCGGAGATGCGCGGCATCATGAGGTCCACGATGCAGATGTGGAAGTCGCCCTGCCGCACGACCTCGACCGCCTCCGCCGGGTCGTGCACGGCGCGGACCGCAAACCCGTCCCGCGACAGGAACTCCTCGAGGTAGGTGCAGACGTCGACATCGTCGTCGACGACCAGCAGGCTCAGCTGATGCACCGTCTCCCCATGGGCACGAGGCCCCCCAACACCTGTTCGCGAATCTGCTAATCCTGGTCGGGGCGAGAGGATTTGAACCTCCGACTTTTCGGTCCCGAACCGAACGCGCTACCAGGCTGCGCTACGCCCCGAGTGAACGGGGGTAAGTACACGCATTTTCCGGTGACTGTCAACCTCGATCGCCGCCCCGCGGATGGGGCCCGGTTGGCACCCCGTCCGCGCCGCCCGTATACTTCCACCTACGATGGAGCCTCCTCGGCGGCCGCGTGGCGGAGGCCGCGCAGCGCCGGACGATCCGACTCGCGTCCGGTCGTTCGATGACCTCGAGGGGGACCTCGGGCAGCCCGGCCCCGCGCGCGAAGTGGGCGAGGACCGAGGGGACGGGTGGCCTCTCGACGAAGGGGGCGTCTTCGCGCGCGAGGGCTCGCGCGCCGGGCGCAGCCGCTACGACCGGAGCGACGGCGAGCCCCTCTTCGCCGACGACGATCCCGCCGCCACCGAGGACCCGGTCCCCGACGATCTGCGGCCGTTCTCCGCGGATCCGCGGCGCTCGGCCTACGCGCCCGATCCCGAGGTCCTCGACCTCCTGTCGTCGGACATCGACCTCGGCGACCTGACCGGTGAGCACCGCGCGTCCGCGCCGCGCGGGCTGCGCGCGATCGAGGACTCGATCGAGGAGATGCCGAGCGATGCTTACGAGGTCGTGAGCTCGGCGCCCGGCCTCGCGGCCCCCGAGGATCCGACCACCTACCGCTCGACCTCGCCGAGCGGCGCGCCGGCCTTCGGGAGCGCGCCCGAGCTCGGCGCCTTCGTCGATGAGCCCCGCCCGCGACGGGACGATCCGCGCTCGAGCGGGCAGCGCGTCCACGTCGCCGCCGACGCGTTCGGCGATCTCGACTCGGCGGTGCCGGCGCTCCAGCTCAGCCGCCACCCGGTGGCGCGCGACTTCGACGTCGACCTGGCGACGCGCGTCCGGGCGGCCACCGCGCTCGATCCGTCGCTCGAGCTCTCGCTCTCCGACTCCAACGTGGACTTCGTCGGCCTCGAGGGGCCGGGTGGCCAGGCGTTCGATCCGGACAAGTCGGTGGTCCGCCGCATCGTGAACTCGGTGGTCGCGCACCTGCCGAAGGCGTTCCAGGTCGCCGCGCAGAAGAGCGGCATCTTCCGCGTCCCCGACGAGTCCTTCCCCGCCCTCCGCTCGGCGGGCATGTCGACGATGACGCGCGACGCGCGCGCGCTCGGCGTCGACCCACGCGCCTGGCGCGAGGCCCGCACCGCGCCGATCTTCGACGGGCTGCCCAACGAGGCGCTGCGCGAGGCGATGCTCGAGCGGAAGCTGCAGATCTACCGCGTCGACCGCGACACGATCATCCCGGCCGGCGGCGGGTTGGTGCTCGTGCGCACCGGCCAGGTGGCGCTCGCGCAGTTCCCCGCCGACAAGCTCGAGGTGGAGCGCGAGGCGGCGGAGAAGCTCATCGCGCAGAACCCGCTCTTCGGCAAGAAGCTCGACAAGAAGGAGCGCCGCCGCCGCAGCAAGGCCGGCGCGCTCATCCGCCAGGCGGAGAAGAACCTCGCCACCTTCGAGGAGGGCGACGTCGTCGAGGTCTCCGTCGCGGCGCGGCGGCACGACACGATCGGCATCTTCGCGGTGACGCCGGTGACCGTGCTCACGATCGATCGCGACGTCGCCGAGCGCTGGCGCCACAGCTTCCCGTTCATGGCCGATCGGCTCCGCCGCGCCGGCTCCTCCGCGCGCGCCCGCGTCGAGGCCACCGGCGGCGCGAAGGCCATCGTCGCCGACTTCTTCATCCGCCACGGCCTCTCGGTGTCGATGACGCTGCGCGTGCGCAAGCTCGACACCTGCATCGAGTGCGGCGCCTGCGAGAAGGCCTGCGAGGAGCGCTACGGGGCCAAGCGGCTGTCGCTGAACGGCCGCATTCTCGGCAACCTCGACTTCGTCGACGCCTGCCACACCTGCACCGACCAGCGCTGCATCGATCCCTGCAACTTCGACGCGATCTCCTTCGACGCCCAGCGCAAGGAGGTCCTCATCAACGAGGCCAACTGCACCGGCTGCACGCTGTGCGCGGTGAGCTGCCCGTACGACGCGATCGAGATGTACGACCTCGACGAGAAGCCGAAGCTCAGGCTCCGCCTCGAGAAGGCGAACGCGCTCGGCTTCGGCGACGGCGCCGGCCGCAAGGCGAAGCTGCGGCGCATCGCCAGCAAGTGCGACCACTGCGCCTTCTACGAGGACCAGGCCTGCATCTCCGCCTGCCCGACGGGCGCGCTCATCGAGATCCTCCCGTCGGACGTCGTCTCGCAGATGCCCGATCAGGCCAAGGCCACCGCGCGCGCCGGCTTCGACCGCACCATCCGCGTCGACGTGAACGCGCTCAACCAGGTCGACAGCTTCGCCCGGAAGGGCCTGGCGCAGCTGCCTGAGCTCGGCCGCGCGCGCGCGCGTCGCGGGCGCATGTCGATCAACTTCTGGTGGTTCTTCGGCGTCGTCGCGTTCCTCGCGTCGTGCGCCGAGATCGCGCTCCGCAAGCTCCGGCCCGGGTGGTCGGTCGCGTACATGATCCTGACCAAGGCGGAGGGCTTCGACACCGAGCTCGCGCTGTCGAAGGTCGACTACCGCCCCGGCTCCGAGCTCGCGGTGAACCTCGGCTACGTCGGCACCGGCCTCATGATCACCGGGCTCGCCTACGTCTGGCGCCGGCGAATGCCCTTCATGCGCAACGTCGGCTCGCTCCGCGCCTGGTTCGACTGGCACGTGCTCTCCGGCGTCATCGGGCCGCTCTTCATCGTGCTGCACTCGGCGGCCAAGCTCGACAACTGGGTGTCCCTCGCCTTCTGGTCGATGATGGCGACGGTCTGTTCGGGCCTCCTCGGCCGCTACCTCACGACCCAGCTCCCGCAGGCGGCCAACGTCGCCACCGTCGAGACGCTCGAGGTGGACCGCCAGCTCGGCAAGCTGCGCATCGAGCACCCGGGCGTCCGTGTCGCCGACGGCTGGTTCGAGGACTACCGCCGACGCCTCGCCGCGTTCGAGCTGCGCCTCGACGGCCCGCAGCGCAAGACCGCCTCGCCGCGCCGCACCGGTTCGGTGGCGAAGCCGCCGAGCATCGGCGGCGGCGTGCTCGCCGTCTTCTGGATGGTGCGCGACGATCTCGCGCGCGGTGCCCGAGCGCGGCGGCTGTGGCGGTCCCTCAAGGCGTCGGTGCGCGGCCCCAACGCGCGCCGCATCCGCAAGCGCGCCCACAAGCTCGCGCTGCGCCTCGAGCGCCTCGAGCGCCGTCGCGTGCTCCTGCCGCGCCTCGAGCCGCTGTTCCTGCAGTGGAAGGCGATCCACGTCCCGATGGCGATCTCGCTCACCATCATCGCGACGATCCACATCTTCCTGTCGCTGAAGTCGGGCTGAGGCGATATAGTCCGGGGCGGATGCCCCGTCCGTCGGCCTCGCTGCGGCTCGCCCTCGGGTGCGCCGTGCTGTGCCTGGCGTCCGCGGCGCGCGCCGACTTCTTCTCCACGAGCCCGGGCCCGCTGACGCAGGCCCACGCGAGCCTCGACAACAAGGACAAGTGCACCGAGTGCCACGTCGACGGGCGCAAGGTGTCGCGCGACAAGTGCGTCGCGTGCCACGCGCCGATCGCCGAGCGGCAGCGCGAGGGCAAGGGGCTGCACGCCAGCCAGAAGGCGCTCGGCAAGCCCTGCGAGCTCTGCCACGTCGAGCACAAGGGCCGCGGCAAGGACGTGATGGGCTGGGGCGGGTTCGGCGGCCCGAAGGAGCGCTTCGAGCACAACGCCTACACGAGCTACCCGCTCGAGGGGAAGCACCGCGACGTCGCGTGCACCAAGTGCCACAACCAGAAGACCTCGTCGGGCACGGTGAGCTACTTGAAGGCGCCGACGCAGTGCACGTCGTGCCACCAGAACCCGCACGGCGATCTGCGCGAGCCGCTCCGCCACTGCGAGCGCTGCCACGACACGCGCTCCTGGAAGATGGTCGAGCGCGCGCAGTTCGAGCACGACCGCGACACGCGGTACCCGATCGAGAAGAAGCACGAGGGCATCTCGTGCATCCGCTGCCACGCGCGCGGCGGCGCCCGGCCGCCGTCGTCGAGAGCGCCGGCACCGTCGCCGAGCGCCGACGGCCTCCCGAAGCTCACGTTCCGCTACGCGAGCTGGTCGTTCGACTGCATGCCCTGCCACGACAACGTGCACGGCGACGCGCTCTTCGGGCAGAAGGCGTGCCGGCTGTGCCACTCCGCGAAGGTGGACTGGGCGCGCGTCGGGTTCGACCACGCCAAGCGCACGCGCTTCCCGCTCGAGGGGGCGCACGAGAAGAAGGCCACCTGCGAGTCATGCCACAAGAAGGACGAGCGGCGCCCGCCCGAGCGCGCCTGCATCGCCTGCCACATCGACGCGCACAAGGGGCGCTTCGGCAAGTTCGGGTCCGGCGGCGCCGCCGACTGCGGCACCTGCCACGGCGCGAGCGTGTGGAAGCCGGAGAACCGCTTCGATCACACCCGCATGACCCGCTTCGCGCTCACCGGCCGCCATGCCGGCGCCGACTGCCGCGCGTGCCACCGCGGCAAGGGGCCCACGGAGTGGGAGCACCTCGAGCCGCTCATCCAGAAGATCCCCGGGCAGCGCACGGTCACCGTGGACTGCATGGGGTGCCACCGCCACGAGAACGCGCACCAGAAGCAGTACACGAACGATCGCTGCCTCGAGTGCCACAAGATGGCCGGGGACATCCGCACGACGAGCGCGGCGAAGAACGAGTTCCACGGGCCGAGCTCGACGTTCCCGCTGACGGAGGGGCACAAGGGCGTCGCCTGCGGCAAGTGCCACCCCGGCGGCGTGTTCACCGAAGCGCCCAAGCAGTGCGGCCCGAAGTGTCACCCCGATGAGCTGCACAAGGGCTCGCTCGGCGACAACTGCAAGCAGTGCCACACCGGCGGGCGGTGGGAGGCCCGGCTCTTCGATCACGACAAGCAGACGAACTGGCCGCTCGTCGGCAACCACAGGGACGTCCTGTGCGACTCGTGCCACCCGCGCCGCGACTTCGCGGGCAACCGGGGCAAGTCGCGCACCTGCTACAACTGCCACAAGAAGGACGACGCCCACGACGGAGAGCTCGGCACGCGTTGCGAGAAGTGCCACGTCCCCGACGGGTCGATCATCTTCGATCACAACGAGCCGAAGGTCTCGGACTGGCCGCTCGCCGGCAAGCACGACGGCGTGCCGTGCAACGACTGCCACAAGTCGATCCACTTCCGCCCGACGCCGCGCGACTGCGGCGGCTGCCATGGCGAGCCGGCGGTGCACCGCGGCCAGCTCGGGACGCTGTGCGGCCGCTGCCACGACGAGAAGTCATGGAAGAACATCCACACGCAGCACGACGTGCCCGCGATCCGCTTCGCGGGCGCGCACGATCGCGTGACCTGCTACAAGTGCCACACGCAGGGCCGCCTGCTCGAGGGCACCGGGCCGCTCTGCATCACCTGCCACCGCAACGACGACGTCCACAACAACGGGCTCGGGCCGCGCTGCGGCGAGTGCCACAGCCAGAACACCTGGGCGGGCGCGCGCTTCGACCACAACACCGTCGGCTGCAACCTGACCGGCGTGCACCGCATGGTCCCGTGCGCGCAGTGCCACGTCGGCGGCAACTTCGCGGGCCTCTCGCCGACCTGCGTCGCCTGCCACCGCAAGGACTCGCTCCGCGCCGCGCGCGACAACAAGACCGCGGGCCCGGGCCACGCCTCGTACATGCAGTGCGCGACCTGCCACAACGTGAACTACTTCAGGCCCGGCGGTCCGACCAACAACACCGGCGGGCGCCGCGACTCGGTGTGTCAGTGAGGGGCCGCCTCGTGATCGGCGGGCTGCTCGCGCTGATCGTGGGGCGCACCGCCGCGGCGCAGGACCTGAAGGACCGGGTCAACTTCCGCATCTCGCTCTCGAGCCTCTACCTGCGCGAGGACCAGCCCGGGGAGACGGACCCGGCGGCGCCGCCGCCGATCCTCTCGGACCCGCCCGCGTACCGGCGGCTGAACGGACCGACGTCGATCGCGTGGGGCGATCTGCGCACGGTCCTCGACGCGCGCCGCCTGCCCGGAAACTTCGAGCTGCACCTCGACGGCCGGGTCCGCCTCACCGGCGGTGTCATCTCCCAGGGCGGCACCGACTTCAACGGCAACGGCCCGAGCTTCGATCCGGCCACCGGGACGATGCCGGCGCAGCTCACGGCGAGCTCGAAGGTCGTCTCGCGGGGCTACCTCGGCGGGCGCGAGTACCAGATCAGCGAGCTGTACGCGCGGGGCCGCTGGTCGAAGATCGATCTAGGCCTCGGCCGGCTCGTCATCGGCGAGGCCGACGCGCTGCGCCTCGACGGGGCGCGCCTGTGGATCCACGCGCACAAGCACTGGGACGTCAGCCTCTACGGGGGCACGTACCCCGATCCGTACTCGCGGTCGATCGACACCGACTACGTCGCGGGCAGCACGCCGGGCAGCGGCATCGCGATCGTCGGCGGCGCGAACGCGCGCTACGGCTACGATCGCATCTACGGGTCGTTCTCGATCAACGCCGCCTACCTCGGCGGCAACGACGACGGCGGCGCGCTCGATCCGACGCCCGACCCCGCGACCAGCATGCCCGGCGATCCGCGGCCGCGGCCGGCGAGCTACTCGACCGAGAAGATCCGATCGTGGCTCACGTGGTCGAACTTCTGGCGCCCGATCAAGTACATCGACGTCTATCACGACCTCGTCGTCGACCTGGCCAGCGCCGCGGGCTTCCAGCTCACGCGCCTCGACCTCCTCGTCTCCGCCCACCTCAACAAGTACGTCACCCTGCGCGCCGGCTACGATCACATGTCGTCGGTCGCGATCGAGATGTACCTGTCCCGGCTCCTCGCCAACCGCACCGAGTTCCTCCCGGGCGTCATCGACAACAACCTCACCGTGTCGCGCATCGCGCGCGACGAGGCGCGGCTCGCGATCGAGGGTCAGTTCGGCCTCACGATGGTCACGCTCGAGGGGCGCTACCGCCACCGCGTGCTCGCGACGCCGTCGAACGATCCGCAGTTCCTCACCACCGCCGCGACCGGCACCGGCGGCCAGGTCGCGCCCAGCGCCGGCTACGACGCGACGCTCTCGGTGCGCAACCGCGGCTCGCTCTGGGGGCTCCGGCCGAGCGTGTGGCTCACCTACCTCCGGGACTACCGCGCGCGGAACGTCTACGTCGGCCTCGGGATCGGCCGCGACTTCTGGCACGAGCGCGTCACCTTCGACTTCGGCCTCACCTACGCGAACACCCGCGACGAGCAGGCGGACAACGCGTTCGCCTGCCAGCCGGGTCCGCTGCTCCAGCCCACGCCCGCCGATGTCGCGCTCGGCGGCTGCTTCGGCACGCGCAAGGGGCACAACGTGCAACCGGGCCTCACGCTCTCGTTGATCCCGGCGCGGCACTGGTTCCTGTTCGTCGACTACCGCGCCGGCATCGCGATCAGCGAGGGGCTCAACTACATCCTGACCAACGTGCTCCTCGCCCGCGTCGAGGCCCGCTTCTAGCTCACGGCGCTCACGATCCTACACATCTGCCGAGCCCGAGCCCGCGTGCGAGCCCGAGCCCGAAACCGTGAAAGAGCACAACCTTCGAGAGGAGCTCTCCGATATGGG
>FTFF01000707.1_pt1 | contig 12748 bp, 12 predicted proteins | sample 1640361 | NCBI WGS metagenome assembly FTFF01 (sample SAMEA3914816, study PRJEB12502) | metagenome | biome: forest; material: soil | place: USA | collected 2011-09-16 | depth 0.3 m | reverse complement strand
GCCCCAGTCGGCATCGTCGAAGCGCCAGACGTCGTCGAGCTCCGCGATCGCGCCCGCGCCCCCGAAGAGCACGAGCCGCGACGTCGCCGCATCGCCGTCGGGGCCCGGGTCGGCCACCAGCGCCCCGCCCGCGCGCGGGGGTGGCCGGTGCGCGGGCAGGAGCTCGGTGAACGCCGGGCCCGCCGGATCGAGGCTCCAGGTCTCGTCGGTGGGGCCGGGCCCGAACCCGCCGCCGAACACGAGCGCGTGGCTCGATCGCGGGAAGAACGCGGCGGCGCAGCCGGAGAGCGGCGTCGGCGCGCCGCCGAGGACATCGACGAAGCCCGGCGTCCCGACCGCGAGGAGCATCGGCGTCGTGCGCGGCGTGCCGTCGTCGTCGTGGCCGCCCACGTAGAGCACCTGGTTCTGCGCGGGCAGGTACGCGGCGCAGTGGCCGGTGCGCCCGGGCGGCGGGGCCGTCCCGAGCTGCAGCGTCGACCAGGCGTCGTCGCGCAAGGAGAAGCTCCACACCGCGTCCGTGCTCGCGGTGGGGCTCCCCCCGAAGGCGATGAGGCGCCGCTCCGTCGGCGCGAGCGCCAGCGGCACCCCGGCGCGGCCCTGGTCGAGCGGCATCCCGGTGTTGCGGGACCACGCGACGGCCGGGTGCGCGAGCGACAGGTCCGACGGCGGCGGCTGGCCCTCGTCGCGGCAGGCGGCGAGCGCGAGGAGCAGCGCGAGGTGAAGGCGCGCGGGCATCGTCCCCCCGTTTGCAGGACGAGCGCAGCGTACCAGATAAAAACGGCGACCCCGTGAGGAGTCGCCGTCTCGAGCGTGCGGTGCCCCAGCTCCTAGCGCTTCGAGAACTGGAAGCGGGCGCGAGCGCCGCGCTGGCCGTACTTCTTGCGCTCCTTCTGCCGCGAGTCGCGCGTGACGTAGCCGCTCTTCTTGAGGTTCGGGCGGAACGACGCGTTGATCTTCATGAGCGAGCGCGTGACGCCGTGGCGGATGGCCTCGGCCTGGCCCGACAGCCCGCCGCCGTGGACGTTCACGAAGATGTCGTAACGACCGATGGTCTCGGTGAGCTCGAGCGGCTGCCGCACCACCATCTTCGACGTGGCGCGCCCGAAGTAGTGATCGAGCTCGCGGCGGTTGATGAGGATCTTGCCGCTGCCCGGCATCATCCACACGCGCGCGATGGCGGTCTTGCGACGACCGGTGGAGTAGAAGGCGTTCTTCTTGTCGACCTTGAGCTGCGTCTCAGCCATGGTTCTCGTTTCCTTCTTACGCGACGGCGAGCTTGCGCTCGCTCGGCTTCTGCGCGACGTGCGGGTGCTTGTCGCCCGCATAGACCTTGAGCTTCTTGTACATGCGGCGACCGAGCGGACCCTTCGGCAGCATGCCCCACACCGCGCGCGTGACGAGCTCGGTGGGGTTGCGCTTGAGGAGCTGCTCGGCGGTGAAGGTGGTGATGCCGCCCGGGAAGAGGGAGTGGCGATAGTAGAGCTTGCCCTCCATCTTCTTGCCGGTGAGGGCGATGAGGCTCGCGTTGACGACGACGACGAAGTCGCCGCTGTCGACGTGGGCGGTGTACGTCGGCTTGTGCTTGCCGCGCAGGACGTGCGCGATCTGCGTGCAAGCGCGACCGAGGGTCAGCCCGGCGACGTCGACGACGTGCCACTTGCGGTCGGCCTGTGCCGCGCGGGTGGTGAGAAGCTGAGTCTTTGCCATGGTTTTTCCTGAAGGGGCAGACTTATAAACAGGCGTTTACGGGGTGTCAAGCAGATTAGGCCCAAGCGGCAGGCTAAGCTAGGACGAAGTGGCGACCGTCGTCCTCTGTGACGCGCAGTCCCCGTTCCGGGACGCCATCGAGCGCGCGCTCGAGGCGGCCGGGCATCGCGTGCGCACCGTCACCGATGCCGCCGCGCTGTTCGATGGGGTCCGGGGCGCCGGGCGCAGCGCGGACTGTGTGCTGGTGGACGAGACCGCGGCCGGCGGCACCGCCGGCCTCTTCTCCACCGCCGTCCGCCTCCGCGGCGCGGGCGAGCGGACCGGCGGCGCCGCCTCCGCCCCCCCGCCGCCGATCCTCGCGGTCATCTCGCGCACCGAGCCCGAGGCGCGCGCCGCGGCCTTGCAGGTGGTGGACGACGTCCTGTCGCGGCCGGCGCACCTCGTCGAGGTGGTCGCCCGCCTCGAGGCGCTGCTGCGCGGCCGGGCCGGCGCCGCCGCGGCGGCGGGCGATCGCGGGATCGAGGACTCCGCCACCGGCCTGCGCAGCCGCGCCTTCTTCGACGAGCGCATCATCGAGGAGTGGCGGCGCGCGACCCGCTTCTCCGAGCCGCTCGCGCTGCTCGTCGTCAGCCTCGAGAGCGGCTCGCGCAAGGCGCCGGCCGCCGACCGCGCGCTGCGCGACGTCGGAGCGGCGCTCCGTCGCGCGCTGCGCCAGATCGACGTCCTCGGCCGCTTCGGCACGCACGAGGTCGCGGCGCTGCTCGTGAACACGCATCTCGCCGGCGCGCTCACCTGCGCGGAGCGCCTGCGCAAGGAGCTGGCCGCGCCGCTCGAGGTCGCCATGGGCCTGAGCTTCTTCCCGGGCAAGGACGTGAGCTCGTCGGTGGACCTGGTGCGGACGGCGGAGCGTGCGCTCGAGCGGGCGCGCAACGAGGGCGCGGGGAGCATCTGTCTCATCCAGCACCAGGGATACCTGTTCCAGGGGACCTGAGAAACCGGGAACAGGGGACGGGCAACCGGCAACGGGCAATGATTCGGATCTGACATTTCGCATTGCCGGTTGCCCGTCCCCGGTCCCCTGTTTCCGAATCCGCGCCGCGCGTCTATGCTGCCGGTCTTGCGCCGCCGCGTCGCGATGTTGCTCAGGAGGGGAAAGCCCGAGGCCGTCGACCTCGCCGCCGAGCTCGTGCCCTTCCTCCGCGAGAAGGGGCACGAGGCGCTCGTCGTCGACGACGCGGCCGAGGGCGCGCCCGCGCCGGTGGTCAAGGGGGCGCGGCTCGTCGCCCCGGGCGCGCTCGGCGGCGCCGTCGATCTGCTGGTCGTGCTCGGCGGCGACGGGACCATCCTGCGCGGCGCGGCGCTCGTCGCCGACGACGGCGTCCCGATCCTCGGCCTCAACCTCGGCACGCTCGGCTTCCTGTCGTCGGCGCCGCCCACGGAGGGGCGCGCGGTCCTCGCCGCCGCGCTCGCCGGCAAGCTGCACCTCGAAGAGCGGCTGCGGCTGCGCTGCGAGCTCACCCTCGCCACCGGCGAGGTCATCGTCCGCCACGCCGCCAACGACGCGGTGGTGAGCCAGGGCGCGCTCGCGCGGCTCATCGAGCTCGACGTCCACGTCGACGACGTCCACCTCACGCGCTACCGCGCCGATGGGCTCATCGTCGCGACGCCCACCGGGTCGACGGCGTACAGCCTCTCCGCCGGGGGGCCGATCGTCGCGCCCGACGTGCGCGCCGTCGTCGTGACGCCGATCTGCCCGCACACGCTCACCCTGCGGCCGATCGTGCTCCCGTCATCGGGTCGCGTGCGCGTCACGCTCGCCCCGCCCGCCGAGCACGTGATCCTCACGCTCGATGGTCAGTGGGGCCAGCGCTTCGGCCCCGGCGACCGGGTGGAGATCAGCCAGGCCTCGCCGCCGCTCTACCTGTTCCGCCCGGCGCAGGGACACTTCGGCGTGCTGCGCGAGAAGCTGAGCTGGGGCGAGTGAACCGGGCGTGGCACGTCCTCCTCGGAGGGCTGGCCGCGCTCGCCGCGTGCGACGGCCCTTCGCCGGGGGACAAGCTCGATCCGCTCGCGCGCGGCGTCGCCGATCCGGGGCACCTCGAGGTCGGGCGCCTCGACACCGCCACGGGCCTCTGCACCGCGACGCTGATCGGGCGTCAGACGCTGCTCACCGCCGCGCATTGCGCGCCGGGCAAGGGTTCGACCTGGAAGACGAGCACGGGGTTCTTCATCGAGAGCGCGGTGCTCCACCCGGGCTACACGGGCGTCGCGATCAACGATCCCGACCTCGCGGTGGCGCGGCTCACGAAGCGCGCGTACGGCCTCCATCCGGCCTGGATCGCGACGGAGCCGCCGACGGTCGGCGAGCCGATCCTCCTCGTCGGGTTCGGCGGTGACGAGACGGGTGCCTACACCAACTCGCGACGCAGCGGACCGAGCACGATCGCCTCGGTCGCGGGGCCGATCTTCGAGTTCGACGATCCGTCGCCCGCCGCGGCGATCTGTCGGGGCGACTCCGGGGGGCCCTCCTACGCCACCCCCACGGGCGCCGAGCGGCTCGCGGGCGTGCACGCGCGCGCGCTTCCCTGCAGCAGCGGCCTCTCGCAAGGGATCGACGTCCGCGCCGATCTCTATCGCGACTGGATCGTCTCGTCGGCGATGGGCGATGTCTACGACGGCGGCGCGATCGACGTCGATCCGCCGAGCGTGGCGATCGCCGATCCTGCCGACGGCGCGACGGTCCCGCCGTCGTTCGCCGTCGAGGTCGCGGTCGCGGACGCCGCGCTCGCCCAGATCGAGCTCTTCCTCGACGGGACGAAGGTCGCCGACGCGACCGCGACGCCGCTCGCGTACCTGGTCGTCGATGCCGCGCTCGGCGCGCACGGGCTGCGCGCCGTCGCCCGCGACGCCGAGGGAAACGAGGCGGAGGCCTCGATCGAGGTCACGGTCGCGGCGTCGTCGCGGGCGGCGGCGTGCGTCGCCGAGACGTGCCGTCCGGCGCAGGGCGGCTGCGTGCAGGCGGGCCCCGGCGCGCCCGGCTGCTCGCTCCTGCTCGCGCTCGCGGCGCTCGCCTGGGTGACCCGGCGCGCAACTCGCGGCGCGCCGCTGCGATAAGCTGCCGTCGGTCGCCGGCGCGGCTTCGCGGCGCGGGCCGCGTGCGCTAGCATCGGTCGGCCGCCGACCCCCATGCTCACGCACCTCCGCATCACCAACTACGCGCTCCTCGACGACGTCGAGATCTCCTTCGGCCCGGGCTTCAACGTCCTGTCGGGCGAGACCGGCGCGGGGAAGTCGCTCCTCGTCGACGCCGTGGCGCTGCTGCGCGGCGGCCGCGTCTCGGCCGACATCGTCCGCGCCGGCGCCGACGAGGCGCGCATCGAGGCGGTCTTCGAGCCGCCGCACGGTCCGGCCGCCGACGCCCTGAAGGAGCGCCTCGCGCACGCGGGCATCGGCGCGGCGGAGGAGGGGCTCGTGGTGCGGCGCGTGATCTCGCGCTCCGGCCGCGGCCGCGTCTACGTGAACGACACGCTCAGCACCGTCGCCGCGCTCGCCAGCGTCGCCGGCGTGCTCATCGAGCTCGCCGGGCAGCACGAGCACCAGACGCTCGGCGATCCCGCGCACCACCTGTCGATCCTCGACGCCTTCGCCGAGGCGCAGGGCCTCGTCGTCGCGATGCGCGCGGCCTGGGAACGGCTCGAGGTGGCGCGCGCCGCGCTCGACGGCGCGACGCTCGACGAGCGGGCCCGCGCCGAGCGCGAGGACTTCCTGCGCTTCCAGTTGCGCGAGCTGACCGACGCCGATCTCACCCTCGGGGAGGAGGCGCGCCTCACGGCCGAGCGCGACCGGCTGCGCGCCGCCGGTCGCATCGAGACGGCGGTGCGCCGCGGCGAGGAGGCGCTGTACGCGCGCGAGGGCGCGATCGCCGACGAGCTGGGCCAGCTCGGGCGGGAGCTCGGGGACCTCGGCCGCCTCGACCCCGCGCTCGCGGTGCTGGCGCGGCAGCTCGACGAGGCGCGGCTCCTCGTCGACGACGTCGCGGGCGAGCTGCGCCGGTACGGCCAGGCGCTCGATGCCTCGCCCGAGCGCCTCGCCGAGGTGGAGGATCGCCTCGACAAGCTCGGCCGCCTCGCGCGCAAGCACCGCGTCGCCGCGGACGGCCTCCTCGCCGAGCGCGACCGCATCGCCGAGGAGCTCGAGCGCCTCGGCTCGCACGAGCGACACCGCGCCGATCTCTCGACGGAGCTCGCGGCCGCGCAGCAGGCGGCGAGCGCGGCGGCGAGCGCGCTCTCGCACGCGCGGCAGAAGGCGGCGCGTACGCTCGCCGAGCGCGCGCAGGCGGCGCTCGGTGAGCTCGGCATGGCGGGCGCGCGCCTCACCGCGCAGCTCTCGATCGTCGCGCCGCGCGAGGGCGATCCGGCCGCCATCGTCGCCGACGCGCGCCGCCTCGGGCCGGCCGGCTGGGATCGCTGCGAGTTCCTGCTCTCGGCGAACAAAGGGGAGGAGCCGCGCCCGCTCCACAAGATCGCCTCCGGCGGCGAGCTCTCCCGCATCCTGCTCGCCTTCAAGAAGGTGCTCTCCCGCGCCGATCAGGTGGCGACGTACGTCTTCGACGAGGTCGACGCCGGCATCGGCGGCGCCGTCGCCGACGTGGTCGGTCGGCAGATCCGCAGCGTCGCCGCCGACAAGCAGGTGATCTGCATCACGCACCTGCCGCAGATCGCGGCCTATGCGGACGCCCAGTTCCGCGTGGTGAAGAGCGAGCGGGGGGACCGGGTGCGCACCGAGGTGCGCCGCCTCGACGCCACCGGTCGCCGCGATGAGATCGCCCGGATGCTGTCCGGCAAGCTCACCGACAAGGCGCGGGCCCACGCGGACGAGATGCTCCGCTCGGCGCATCGGTAGGCGCGTCCGATCCGGTCTCGAACGCACCCGAGATCTCTTTTTCGCGTCTCTTCGATGCAAAAATTGGCGCGCGATGATCCGTGGTGATAACCGATAGATAGTCACGATGGCACGATCTTCTCGTCGCCCTGCCCGGTCTTCCCGGGGGGGCAGCCTTCGTCTCCTCCTGGTGCTCGCGGCCTTGATCGGCGTGAACGTCTATTTCCTCGGGTATCGGGGGGGGACCTCGATCGGCGCGCTCATGCGCACGAGCCGGGTCCGCGCCCCGGCCGCGCTCGCCGGCAAGCCAGCACCTGCCGTCGCCGCGGCGCAGCCCCTCCCCGAGGACCCGCCGGGCGCGCGCCTGCGCGAAGGCGTGATCGCCGACGGGCAGACGGTCGCGCAGGCGCTCGCGCCGCAGGTCGGCCGCCGCCTCGCCGGACAGATCGAGGAGGTGCTCGGCGAGCGCTTCGACCTCGCCGCGGTCCATGCCGGCCTCGCCTACGCCCTCGTCCTCGACGGTGAAGACCGACTCGTCACCGTCGAGCTGCGCGCCAGCCGCGACCTCCTTTACCGCGTCGATCTCTCCAGCCATGGCCCGCGCTTGACCGAGCTCGCCGGTCGCGCCGAGACGCGCGTCGTCGAGCTCGTGCTCCCGGTCGGGCCGTCGCTGTGGGAGGCGCTCCGCCGCGCCGGCGAAGGGCCGGCGCTCGGCGAGCGGCTGGTCGAGCTCTTCTCCGGCGAGGGCGAGCTCGCCGGTGCGGGCGCGCCGCCGGGGGAGCGCGTCCGGCTGGTCGCCGAGAAGCGCACGATCGGCGGACGCTTCTTCCGCTACGGCGGCGTCCTCGCCGCGGAGTGGTGGGGGCGGGCAGGCGCCCGTCGCGCCTTCTCCTTCGCCGGCAGCGAGCCCGGCTTCTACACCGAGCGCGGCGAGGCGGTGGAGCGCGCCTACCGCGCCTCCCCCTTCCGCGGCCTGCGCGGCGCGGCGCCGGCCCGGCGCATCATCCACCTCGGTGACGACGGTCGGGTCACGATCGATGCGCCCGCCCCGGGCGGGAGCGGCGCGCCGATCGCGTGCGCGGTGACCGACGGAGCGGTGACCTCGCTCCAGCGCACGCCCACGGGCGGCGTGGTCGCGATCCAGACGGACGATGGTGGGCACGTCACCTACGCGCACCTCGGGCGGCTCGCCCCCGCGGTGCGGATCGGCCAGAAGGTGGTGCGCGGGCAGGCGCTCGGCCGCGTGGACGGCGTGCTCGCGATCACCTTCGACGGCCCGGCCGCGGCGATCGCCGCGCACCTTCCGGCGCCCCGTCTCCCGTCGCTGCCGACCGGAGAGCGGCCGCGTTTCGGCGAGGCGATCGCGCCCCTCATGGAGCGGCTGCGCGGCCTCGCGGTAAGGCCCACGGATCCCCTGGCGTCGCGGGCGCTGTCTGCTATCCCCTAGGGGAGGAGCACGGTTGCCTCCCCGTATCCATGGAGGCGTCCTTTTCCGGTTATCCTAAGGGTAGAAGTCGCGGGTGCTCCACGCGGCGGGAGGCCATCTCATCATGGTTCGCGTCATCGTCGGCCTGATCAAGGGTGCGATCGTCGGTGGGGGGATCGCGTTCGGCTTGTTGAAGCTCGGGCTGGGCGCGCCGATCTTCGCCTACCTCGCGTGTGCGCTCGTCGGTGCGCTCGTGGGCGTGGTCGCAGGCCGCCCGCCGTGGAAGGCGGAGACGATCTGGACCCCGGTCCTCAAGATGGTCGTCGGCGCGGGCATCGGCGCCGGCCTGTGCGCGCTCGGCCTCCGGGTCCTGCCGGCGCACACGTTCAACGTGAGCGGTCTCGGCGAGGTCGCGCTCGCGTCGGCCCCGGTCCTCTCCGTGGCGGTGGGCCTCATCTACGGGCTCTTCGTCGAGCTCGACGACGGCGGCGACAAGGGCGAGCCGGCGAAGCCCAAGCCCGCGCGTTGATCGGGCGCGCGATCGCGCTCGGGCTCGCGATCGCCGCGCTCGTTCGATCGTCGGCCGCGGCGCCGCGGTGTGGCGCCGCGCCGCCCGCGGACGCGCGCTGGTTCTACCTCGGCGTGCCGGGCGAGGGGCGGTCCGCCGTCGCCGCGCAACGCGCATTGCGCGCCGTCCTCGCCGCCTTCGACGACGTCCTTCCGCGCGAGCCCGCCTGCCTGAAGGTCGAGATCCTCGACGACGGCGGCCTGACCGATCGCTACCGGCGGCTCGGCCGCCGCCGCCCCGACGCGGCGATCGTCGGCTTCCACAACCCGAAGCTCGGCGCCGACGGCACCGTCTTCGTCGTGCCGCAGCCGGGCCAGGGACTCGACGTGGTCATCGTCCATGAGGTGCTGCACGCGCTCTCGCACCGCTTCTCGCAGGAGGCGGGGCGACGTCGCCTCTCGCACCTCGTCGAGGGAGCGACCGAGCTCCTCACGCGGTCGCTCGCCGCCGCCTCGCTCGGCGTCGCGAAGGACGCCTTCAAGACCGGGTACGGCCCGTACGTCCGCTTCTACGACGCGCTCCTTTCGCGCCTCGGCGACGGCGGGCTGGCGCTCCTCGGCGCGTGCTACCTCACGCGCGGCTACGACGCCTTCGAGCGCGAGGTCGACGAGCGGCTCGGCGTCAGCCTCCGCGACGCCGGGCGCGCCCTCGAGGCCGACGACCTACCGCGTGCGCTTCAGCGCATCTCGGTGCGCGCGGAGCCGGCGGGCGCGTCGGCGGCGACGCCCGGCGCCGGCGGCGAATAGATCGTCCCGCGCAGCCAGTCCCAGAGCGGGAGAGTCACGTTCATGTTCCAGCGTTGCATGAGGCGCGGGTTGTGGTGGCGCGCGTGGTGCCGCCGGAGCCGGCGGACGAGCCGGTTGCGGCCGACGACGCTGTCGACGGGCAGGTGGTAGGTGAGGTGCAGCCACTCGTAGAGGAGGACGTAGCCCGTCGAGGTGGCGGTGAAGAGGAGCGCGACGTTGCGCAGCCCGAAGAGGATCGCGACGCCGAGGAGCGGGAGCGTGACGGACAGGATCGCGACGATGCCGAACGAGGGCAGGAGGACCATGCTGAGCTCGCGCCAGTCGGTGATGGCGAGCGAGTCTTCCTGATACAGGCGGTGGTGGAGCGGCGTGTGCCGGTCGTAGAGGATGGGCATGAGCCGGCTGCGCTGGTGCAAGGTGTGCTTGTGCGCGCGCCACTCGACGGCATTCGACAGGATGAAGGTCAAAGGGATCGTGAGGAGCTCGACCGCCCGCAGGCCGCGTACCGCCAGGCAACAGCCGACGATCACGCCGAGGCCGACGACCGCCGGGAAGAGGAAGTGGGCGAGCGGGCTGTACCAGCGCGGCAGCTCGCGGAGGATCTTCTCCTTCAGCGCCGCGCGACCCTGTGGCGACCAGCTCTTCGCGAGCCCATCGGGCTCGGCCGGGTCGAAAATTGGGTCAGAATTTTCATGGGTTGGCTTGACTGGTTCGACCACCATACCAATAATTTGCCGGGTTTTCCCGCGTCGCGCAACCTATTTCGAAGGGGCGCTCGCCTCGTCCTCACCGTCGAAGGCCCCGAGCGCGGCCAGCACCTCATCGTCCGACTGCGCGCCGCCTTCGGCCGGGGGGATCTCGCGCCGTTCCTCGGCGCGGCGGCGGCGGAAGAAGATGACCTCTTCGCCGAGCCCGAGCGCCAGGTAGAGGCTGAGGAGCGCGACGAAGAGGAACGCCGACGGCATCTTGGCGGCGAGCGCGGCGGCGGTGAAGACGGCGAGCGCCGCGAAGCCGAGGAACGCCCGTCGCGAGATGATCTTGAGGTCCTTGAACGAGCGGAAGCGGATGCGGCTCACCATGAGGTAGGAGAGCACCACGACGAGGAGGGCGAGCGAGGCCGAGCCCACGTCGACGAACGAGCCCGCGAGCTGGTGGTTGAGGATCACGATCGAGATCAGCACCGACGCGGCGACCGGCACCGGCAGCCCGAGGATGAACTTGCCCGGCTTCTCGTCCTGGCTCTCCGCGCGCAGCGCGAGCACGTTGAAGCGCGCGAGGCGGAGCGCGGCGGCCGCGCAGTAGAGGAACGAGACGAAGAGCCCGGCGCGGCCGAAGCGACCGAGCCCCCACCGGTAGACGAGGAGCGCGGGCGCGAGGCCGAAGCTGATCACGTCGGCGAGCGAGTCGAGCTGCAGCCCGAGGCTCGACTGTGTCTTGGTGAGGCGGGCGACCCGCCCGTCGGTGAGATCGAAGAAGAGCGCGAAGCAGATCGCGATCGCGGCCTGGTAGAGGCCGTCGATCGTGGGGTGATCGCAGACGACGGTGACCGCGAAGAGCCCGCAGAAGACGCTGCCGAGCGTGAACAGGTTCGGCAGGATGAAGAACGTCTTGCGCAGATCCATGGCCGGCGGAGTCTAGCGCAATCGCAATCGCAATCGCGCTCGGACTCGGTCGCGGACGGGGCTCCTGAACGGCTGTTTTTTCCCGAGCGGCACCGAGAAGCGCGAAGCCAGCGTTCTGTACAATCCTTCGGGTTTGGTTACGTTGTTCTTCGGCTTCCCATGCGCACCTTGATCGCGTGCCTCGCGCTGAGCACGGTGGGGTGTCGTAAGCCCGAGCCAGTTGCGTCCCCTGCCTCACCGCTCCTCGACGTCGTGGTCGCTCGCGCGCTGCCCGCCGTCGTCCTGCTCGTCCGGCACCAGCGCGACGGGACGGTCGGCTATGGCGCCGGCGTGCTCCTCGACGAGAGCGGCCGGGTGCTCACGAATCTCCACGTGGTCGATGGCGGGGCGGCGCTGGGCGGCTTGCTCTACGATCCCGAGCGCACGACCTACACCGTGCTCGAAGGCGGTCTGCAGCGCTTCCTGTACGAGCAGCAGGATCAACTCATCGCCGCGACCGAGGTTCGTCGAGATCCCGTTCTGGACCTCGCGCTCTTGCACCTGCCCATCCACACGAAGGGACAAGCGAGCCTCGCGCTCTCCGATCGTCCGGTGAAGCTGGGGGACCAGGTCCTGTCGATCGGTCACCCTGGCGAAGCCCTGTGGTCGTTCACGAGTGGCATCGTGAGCGCGCTCCCTGACGGGATGATCCAGCACGACTCGTCGGTGAGCCCAGGCAGCTCGGGCGGCCCGCTGCTCGATCGCGAAGGCAAGCTCATCGGCATCAACACGGCGATGGTGAAGACGACGCGCGGCGCGGCGTTCGCGCGACCGGCGGCGATGATCCAGAAGTTCCTCGATGAGGAAGGCGTCGCTCCGGCGACAGATCGGAGGACGCCGGAGAGCTTGGTCCGAACGTGCCTGCGCGGGGTGGAGTGGGGCGGCGACGCGGATTGCCTCGACCCCAGCATCGCGACGCCAACGCGCACCACGCTCATGTTTCTGAGCCCCGAAGAAGATGCGCTCCACCTCGACCTGCTCGGGAGCTGGAACAACGTCCCGTGGGGCACGCTCGTCTACGCGTCGGCAAAGCGACAGCTGGCGAGCAACACCGGGTCGCTGCCGAGCCTGGTGCGCTGCGAGCAGGATCACGCCGCCCTCTGCAGCGGTCCGCCCGGCACCCTCACCTCGGCGGCGCGCGCGACTCTCCGTACGGCGATCGCCGGCCTCGCGCCGGCCTCGCGCGCGAAGCTGCTGACGGCGGCGCGCGAGGTCCTCGAGCGTGAGACTCGGCGCCTCGCCAAGCGCGGCGCGGGGCTCACGACGAGCACCGGGTTTGCCACCTGGTCGTCGGCCGAGCTGCGCGAGCGCCTGCGCGGAGGATGGCGAATCGCAGAGGTGAAAGAGGACGACCACGAGGGCAAGGAGCTCGCTTGGGCTCGCGTCGAGGGGCGCGATCGCAGCGATCGTCGGTTCCAGTTCTCCGTACATTTGCGGCGCTCGCGGCACGCCTTGGCCGTGAGCGAGCACGCCATCTGGATCGATGACTCCGCCGACCCTGAGGGTTGGTATCCCGATACGCCCCACGACGCCGCGGTGCGCCCTGCAGGATGGCCGTTGCCGCTCAGCGACGAGGCGTCGGCACGGGCCGACCTGGATCGGGTCGCTGCCCAGCTCGTGCTCGAGACCGCCGGACCCCTCGCTCGCTAGCAGTCGCGCCCGCGCCGCCCAGGGCTGATCACTTCGCGCCCGGGCCACCGCCGCTCGTCGGTTTCCGGTCTCCGGCGCGGCGCGCCTTCTCTGCCGCCAGGTCCGAGTC
>FTFF01001356.1_pt1 | contig 13038 bp, 10 predicted proteins | sample 1640361 | NCBI WGS metagenome assembly FTFF01 (sample SAMEA3914816, study PRJEB12502) | metagenome | biome: forest; material: soil | place: USA | collected 2011-09-16 | depth 0.3 m | reverse complement strand
TCGACGCCGAGCGCCACGCACGCGACGCCGACACCGCGGCCGCGATCGCCGAGGACACGGCGCGGCAGGCGAGGCTTGATCTGCTCGCGGCGGCGGGGCAGTTCCCTTGAGAAACGGGCAACAGGCAACAGGCAACGGGCAACGGGCAATTTTTCGGAGCGCTCGACGCATGGGATAGTGGGTCCATGCTCCGCCATTGCCCGTTGCCGGTTGCCCGTCCCCTGTTCCCTGTTTCCCTCCTCTGTCTCGCGGCGCTGCTAGCCGGCACGAGCCCCGCACAAGCCATGTCCATCCGCACCCGCCTCTTCCCCGTCGCCTTCAGCGAGGACGGGGCGAGCGTGCTCGTGCGCAGCGCGCTGAGCGGGCCGGAGGGCGGCGGCGAGCTCACCTACGAGGTCTGGGGCACGACCGCGCCGCACCGCCTCAAGGTGACGCTGTCGTCGACGATGAGCCCGGGCGACGGCTCGACGCCCGAGCACGTGGACGGCAAGAGCTGCGCGGCGGCGGCGCGCACGCTCGACGCGGCGCTCAAGGCGCGCGGGTTCCGGGGCGTGAAGGTGCGGGCCGAGCGTTGCGGCGCGCACGTGGACGACGTCGTCGTCGTCGAGCCACGCCACGGCAAAGCGATCGCCGAGGCGCAGTTCCGCGCGCGCGGCGGCAAGCTCGCGCAGGGCGGCGTCGAGGTGCGCTTCCGCAGCGGCGAGGTCGGCATCTACCGCGACGAGGCGAAGGTCTGCGCGTTCGCGCAGCCGAAGCGCGACACGCCCGCCGAGCTCTTCGTGAGCGGCACCGCGACGGGGCGCCTCATCTTCGCCATCGAGCGCACCTCGTCCGGCGACGAGGGCCTCCTCGGGCTCTGCGGCGGCGTCGATCACAAGCTCGCGACGCTGCCCACCGACGCTCGCTGAGCCCTGCGCGATCCGCGCAAGGGCTGCGCGATGTGCGCACCCACCGCCGATGTCGATCCGGGTGGGTGCGGCGTGACGGCGCGGCATCCCGCACACTTCGGCCGGGACGCGGGGTGGTTCGCGCGTTGCACTTGGACAGGGACGGGGGGCCTGACTTGGAGGGGCCATGTCGTCCGCGTTCGGCAAGTACCTCCTGCTCGATCGGATCTCCAGCGGAGGGATGGCGGAGGTGTTCCGGGCGAAGCCCTTCGGGCCCGCGGGGCTCGATCGCGTCGTCGCGCTGAAGCGCATCCTGCCGCACATGGCCGAGAACGCCGAGTTCATCGACATGTTCGTCGATGAGGCGAAGATCTGCGGCCGGCTGAAGCACGAGAACATCTGCGAGCTCTACGCCGTCGGGCGCGTCGGCGAGGAGCACTTCCTCGCGATGGAGTACGTCTGGGGCAAGGACGTGCGGCAGATCCAGCGCCGACTCGAGCAGCGCCAGCGGCCCGCGCCGCCCGCGATCGCGGCGTACCTCGCGAGCAAGATGTGCGACGGCCTCGATCACGCGCACCGCGCCGTCGATGCCGCCGGGCAGCCGCTCCACATCATCCACCGCGACGTCTCGCCCCAGAACATCGTCGTGAGCTACGAGGGCGACGTGAAGGTCGTCGACTTCGGCATCGCGCGCGCGGAGAGCCGCGTGTCGCAGACGCGGGCCGGCGTCATCAAGGGCAAGCTCGGCTACATGTCGCCGGAGCAGGCGTGGGCCCGGCCCCTCGATCGGCGCAGCGATCTCTTCTCCGTCGCCACGATCTTGTACGAGCTCGTGACCGGCGCGCGGCTGTTCGCCGGCTCGGACCTGCAGGTGCTGGAGGCGATCCGCGAGACGAAGATCGTCGCCCCGTCGCTGCTGAACCGCGACGTGCCCCCGGCGCTCGAGGCGATCATCCTGCGGGGGCTGCGACCCGACCCCGACGCACGCTACCCCTGGGCCTCGGAGATGGCCGAGGCGCTGCGCGTCTTCCTCGGCGGCGAGGCGGGGCCGCCGACGCGCCACGCCGTCGCCCTGTGGATGCACGAGCTCTTCACCGAGGAGGTCCTGCGCGAGCGACCGGTCCTCGAGGCGCAGCGGCGCCTGGTCGCGGCCGCGACCGCCTACGCCGCGCCGCCCGCCCGTGGGATGGTCGCGCTCGCGCCCCCGATCTGGCCGCCGCGGCGCTCGCGCCGGCCGGACGCCGAGCCCCGCGACCAGGAGACCTGCGTCTTCGGCACCTCGATCGACCTCGTCCCCGACGACGACGCGTCGGACGAGCAGCCGTCGATGCTGCTGTCGATCGCCGATCTCGAGGCCGCCGAGCGGCCCGCGCCGCCGCCCCCGCCGCGCGCCGCGCCGCCGGCGTTCGATCCGTCGGCGACCCCGCACCGCGGCGAGCTCGTGGTGGTGCGCCCGCCGCGGCGCCGATCCCGCGCGCTCGACGTCACCGCGGTCGCCGCGATCGCGGGCGCCGTCCTCGCGATGACGTGGCGGCCGGCGGACGCGCCGCGCGAGCGGCACGGCGCCGCGCTCGTCGTGATCAGCGCCGGCGCCGCCGGCGAGCTGCTCGTCGACGGGGAGGCGCGCGGCCCGATCGCCGCGCAGGCCTCGGTGACGCTGCGCGACGTGCCGCTCGGCGAGCACCGCGTCGTCGTCCGCGCCGGTGGGCACGAGCTCGAGCGGCGCGTCGTCGTGCTGCCCGGCGAGATCAACGTCGCGACGATCGCCGCCCCACCGCCCCCGCACGACGCGGGCCGCATCCGCCTCGACGTGCGCACGCCCGCCGCCGACGGCGCGGTTGCGCGCGCGGTCGCCGACGTGTTCGTCGACGACGAACCGTCGCCGCGCGACGCGACCGCGCCCATCGAGCTCGCGGTCGGTGCGCACCAGGTGCGCGTGGAGAAGCACGGCATGGCGACCGAGCGCTTCACCCTCGAGGTCCGCGCCGACGAGACGCTGGTGCGCGAGGTGGTCCTCCAGCCGGCGCGGACGCTGGCCCGCGCCCGCACGCGCGCGGTCGACGCGCCGGAGCCGGCGCCGGCCCCGCCGCCGGAGCCCACGCAAGAGGCGCTCGCGCTCGAGCTCGGCGGCGCGGACTCGCTGCCGATCGCGCCGCCCGAGGAGGCGCGCGCCGAGCCCGCCGAGGACGAGCCGGCGGCGGCGCCGTAGCTACAGCTTCAGCAGCCGGACGATGTTCGAGTACTCGTCGGTGAACGGCGGGACGATCGGCACGTCGGCCGGCGCGTCCGACTTGCCGAAGGGCGCGAGGGCGGCGGCATCGCGGCCGACGAGGACCCAGCTCGAGTCCCAGGCCAGGAACTCCTCGTCGGGGTAGCTGGTGTCGACGAGGAGCCAGCGCAGGTGCAAGACGTCGCAGATCGCCTTTACGACGGGCAGGAGCTTGATGTGGCGGTTCGAGATGTGGAGCGCGAGGATCCCGTCGGGCTTCATGTGCTTCATGTAGAGCGCCACCGCCTCCTGGGTGAGCAGGTGCACCGGGATGGCGTCGCCGGAGAAGGCGTCGACGGCGAGCACGTCGAAGCCGTGCGGCCCGTGCTCCTCGAGCTCGCGCTGCAGGGAGATCCGCGCGTCCCCGAGCGCGATGTCGACCTGGCCGCGCGCGGCGGCGAGGTAGGTGAACAGCGGCCGCGGGCCGCGCGACAGCGCGATCACGTGCGGATCGATCTCGTAGAAGCGCAAGGTGTCGTGCGCCTCCGTGTACGCCGCGACGGTGCCGGTGCCGAGGCCGCACATCCCGAGCGACAGCCCCGCCGCGCGTCGCGGGTGGCGCCGGATCGCGCGGCCGATGCCGCTCTCCGGCTCGTAGTAGGTGCACGGCGTGTGCGCCCCGTCGGGGCGGAGCAGCTCGAAGCCGTGGACGATGCGCCCATGCGTCAGCATGCGGCGGTGGCGCGCCGGATCGTCGGCGTCGTCCTCGGTGACGCGCAGGACGCCGAAGAAGCTGCGCGTCACCGCCACGGCGCCGCGGTTCGCGTGGCGGACGTGGCCCCCCAGGCCGACGAGCAGCGCGCACAGCGCGACGGGGAGGCCGAGCCGCAGCCAGAAGGCGTCGTCGCCGCCGAGCGCCGCGCCGCGCGGGCGCAGCCCGAGCAGGAGGCCGACGACGATCGTCGCGGCGCCCGCCACCGCGTAGACGGCGGTCGCGTGCGCGGCGAGCGGCCGCCGGGCCAGGAGCCAGCCCACATCGAAGAAGATCGCGCCGAGGCCGAACGCGGTGAGGATCCGCGACCCGCGGTGGAGCGGGCTCGTCCGATCGAACCAGAGCGCGAGGCACAGCGCGATCGCGCACGCGGCGATGGAGGCGTGCACCTCGAAGTAGCCGGTCATCACCTTCGGGGCGATGACGCTCACGAACAGCCCGCCGAGCGCGCCACCGACGGAGACCGCGAACCAGAAGCCGGTGAGGTAGCGCGGCTGCGGGCGCGAGCGCTGGAGCTCGCCGTGGCACACCATGCAGCCCGACAGCAACAGCGCCGACCACGCGGGGATCTGCAGGCCCACGCGCATCGTCGTGCGCGGGATGAGGTACACCGCGAGCGCCGTCGCCGCGGCGAAGACCGGCATCCAGAACCAGCGCGCGTACCAGCGGGCGCGGCCGCCGCGCTCGTCGAACGCGAGGATGAACGAGAGCAGGTACAGCGACAGCGGCACGACCCACAGGAGCGGGATCGCGGCGACGTCCTGGCAGAGCTGGTTCGTCACGCTGAGCAGCAGCGCCGACGCCGCCGCGGCGAGGCCGGCCCACGCGGCGTACGCCCACGGGCGCGGCGCCGGGCCGTCGATGGGCGCGACCCGCGGGCGCTCCGCCGCCGCCGGCCCGCGCGCCGCGGCGCGGCCGCAGCCGAGGACGAGCACGGCGAACGCGGCGAAGAGCGTGAAGAAGAGCCAGGCCTGGCGGTGCAGGCCGAAGAGCGGCTCGACCACCACCGGGTAGAGGAGCAGCCCCGCGAGCGAGCCGACGTTCGAGAGCGCGTAGAGGCGGTACGGCGAGCGCGTCGGATCGGCGAGCCGGCTCCAGCTCTGCACGAGCGGCCCGGTCGTCGAGAGCACGAGGTACGGGATCCCCGCCGTCAAGAAGAGGAGGCGCAGCATCTCGGCGATCGGCGCGTTCGAGGCGTCGGGGCGGTAGCCCGGCGGCGGGACGAGCGGGCTGCCCCAGCGCAGGCAGGCCGCGGCCAGCGCGACGAGCGAGAGCGAGACGAGGACCGTGTGCACGGTCGCCTGCCGGCGCGGCGGCAGGCGCGTCGCGAGGACGTGCCCATAGCCGTAGCCGCCGACGAGCAGGGCCTGGAAGAAGAGCATGCAGGTGGTCCACACCGCCGGGGTCCCGCCGAAGCTCGGGAGGATGATGCGCGCGATGAGCGGCTGGATCTGGAAGAGCAGGAACGCCGAGAGGAGCGTCGTCGCGGCGAACAGGCCCATCATCCGCCTCGGGCGCGGCGGTGCTCCACCATCAGGCAGCGGTCCTGCACCACGTCGATGCCGGCGGCGACGAGCCGCGCGGCGACGGCGTCGTTGCGGATGCCGAGCTGCAGCCAGACCGCGCCGGGATGGAGCGCGAGGAGGTCGTCGGCGTGCACGGCGACGTCGCCGCCGCGCCTGAACACGACCACCGCGTCGACGGGGCCCGCGAGCTTGAGGTCGCGCACCACCGGGCGCCCGAGGATCTCGGTGGCCTCGGGGTAGTAGACCGGCACCGGCACGACCTCGACGCCCTCGGCGACGAGGTACGCGGGCACGTAGTACGCGGGCTGATCGATCTGGGCCGCGGTCTTGATCCCGAGCACGGCGACGCGCCGGAGGCGACCGGCGAGCGCGCGGACGTCGGTGTCGTCGGTGAAGAGGTGGGCGGTCGGCACGGCCCGGGACGTTAGGGGATCGGCGGGGCGATTGCCAGCGTCGGACACAGGGGTGCTAGCCTCTGGCCGGATGCGCTTTCGCTTCGGCGGCCGTGGGGTGTTCCAGCCGGACGAGGCGGACGACAACGGCCTCGTCGCCGTCGGCGGCTCGCTCACGACCGAGCTGATCCTCGAGGCGTACTCGTCGGGCGTCTTCCCCTGGTCGTCCGATCCGGTGGTGAGCTGGTGGTCGCCCGATCCGCGCGCCGTGTTCGATCTCGAGACCTTCCGCGCGCACCGCAGCGTGGCCAAGACCGCGCGGCGGCACGGGTGGACGTTCTCGGTGGATCGCGCGTTCCGCGACGTCATGGCGGCCTGCGCCGCGCCCACCGACGAGCGGCCGGAGACGTGGATCTCCTCGGCGTTCGTCGCGGCCTACGCCCGGCTGCACGAGCTCGGCCTCGCGCGCTCGATCGAGGTGTGGGAGCCGGGCCCCGCCGGGGACGAGCTCGTGGGCGGCCTGTACGGCGTCCTCCTCGGCGGCTTTTTCGGCGGCGAGTCGATGTTCCACCGCCGCACCGACGCCTCGAAGGCCGCGCTCGACCACCTCATCGATCGTTGCCGCGCGGGCGGCGTGCGGCTCGTCGACGCGCAGGTGCCGACGCCCCACCTCCGGTCCATCGGCGCCGTCGAGATCCCGCGGGAGGAATACCTACAGCGCTTGAAAGCTGCGCTCGGGTGCGAGGCGGAGCTGAAAGGAACGTCATCGTCCCCGCGTCCCGAACAGTGATAGGCTGACGGCATGCAGAGCTACCGCCTCGCCTTCGCCTTCATCGGCTGCGCGGCGCTCCTCGGCTGCGGCCCCCACGAGGATCCCGGCCATGGCTGCGACCAGGCCGGCGCGCCCGCCGCCTGCGGCATGAGCTGCGTCGGCGACGGGAGCTGCGGCGACGGCACCTACTGCGGCACGGACAAGACCTGCACCGCGGACTGCACCGCCTCGGGCGGCTGCAGCGGCGGCAAGGTCTGCTCGTCGCGCGGCCGCTGCCTCGACGGGCCCGCGCCCACCGACGGCGGCACGCCCTTCGACCGCGACGGCGCGTGCGCGGTCCTGAGCTCGCAGGCGACGCTCGCAAAGAGCCCGGTCGACGTCATCCTCGTCATCGACAACTCGGGCTCGATGACCGCGGAGATCGGCGCGGTGCAGACCAACATCAACACCAACTTCGCGCAGATCATCGGCGCGAGCGGCCTCGACTACCGCGTGATCCTCGTCTCGCACCACGGCAAGGCCAGCCAGGACCAGTCGATCTGCATCGACATGCCGCTCTCCGGCAACGCCACCTGCAACCCGCCACCAGCGAAGCCCGTCAACACCACCAAGTTCTTCCAGTACTCGACGGAGATCGGCAGCAACAACTCGTTCACCAAGATCCTCTCCACGTACAACGCCGCCGATCCGAGCGGCGCCGCGGCCGGCGGCTGGTCCGACTGGCTGCGCCCGGGCGCCTTCAAGACCTTCATCGAGATCACCGACGACAAGCCGACCGACATGACCGCGGCGCAGTTCGAGCCCGCGCTGTTCGCGCTCACGCCGAAGAACTTCGGCGACGCCACCAAGCGCAACTACGTCTGGCACAGCATCATCGGCCTCGCCGAGAACAACCCGGTGACCACGCCGTGGCAGCCGGCGGATCCGATCCAGACGGTCAAGTGCACCGGCAACGGCGGCGACGCCGTCGACGTCGCGCAGGAGTACCAGAAGCTCAGCCAGACCACCGGCGGGCTGCGCTACCCGATCTGCCAGTACACGAACTTCGACGCGGTCTTCAAGGCGGTGGCCGCCGGCGTCGTCGCCTCGGGGCAGGTGGCCTGCGACTTCGACATCCCGATGCCGCCGAACGGCGACACGATCTCGCTCGACAACATCGCGATCGCCTACACGCCGGGTACGGCGGGCGGCGCGGTGCAGTACTTCAAGCAGTTCACCAGCCAGGCGGCCTGCATGGGCGACGCCTTCTACGTCCAGGCCGGCCGCATCCACCTGTGCCCGGACACCTGCACCAAGCTCAAGGCCGACGCCGGCGCCAAGGTCGACGTGCTCTTCACCTGCGACTCGACGATCCTTTAAGCTCCACCGGGTGAGCGCGGACCTCGTCTACCAGCCCGGCTTCGGCAACGAGCTCTCGACCGAGGCGTTGCCCGGCGCGCTCCCGATCGGGCGCAACTCGCCGCAGCGCCCGCCGCGCGGGCTGTACGCCGAGCAGCTCTCGGGGACCGCGTTCACCGCGCCGCGCGCGAGCGCCCGCCGTTCGTGGCTGTACCGGCTGCGCCCGAGCGCGGAGCACCCGCCGTACCGCGCGATCGACGCCGGGCTCCTCCGCAGCGCGCCGTTCGCCGAGGCGCCGATCACGCCGAACCGGCTGCGCTGGGATCCGCCGCCGCCGCCGCCGCGCTCGACCGACTTCGTGGACGGCCTCGTCACCGTCGCGGGCAACGGCGACGTCGCGACGATGACCGGGATGGCCGCGCACCTGTACTTTGCGGATCGCTCGATGAAGGGGCGCGTCTTCTTCGACGCCGACGGTGAGCTGCTGCTCGTGCCCGCCGTCGGCGCGCTCCGCCTCGTGACCGAGCTCGGGATCCTCGACGTCGCGCCCGGCGAGATCGCGGTCGTGCCGCGCGGCGTGCGCTTCCGCGTCGAGCTCGCGGGCGGCCCCGTGCGCGGCTACGTCTGCGAGAGCTACGGCGCGCCGTTCCGCCTCCCCGAGCTCGGCGCGATCGGGGCGAACGGGCTCGCCAGCCCGCGCGACTTCCTCGCGCCGGTGGCCGCGTTCGAGGACGTGGCCGAGCCGACCGAGCTCGTGCAGAAGTTCCAGGGCGGGCTCTTCGCCACCACGCTCGATCGCTCGCCGCTCGACGTGGTGGCGTGGCACGGGAGCTACGCGCCGTACAAGTACGACCTCGCGCGCTTCAACACGATCGGGACGGTCAGCTTCGACCACCCCGATCCGTCGATCTTCACCGTGCTGACCGCGCCGTCGGAGCTCCCCGGCACCGCCAGCGTCGACTTCGTGATCTTCCCGCCGCGGTGGCTGGTCGCCGAGGACACGTTCCGGCCGCCCTGGTTCCACCGCAACGTGATGAGCGAGCTCATGGGCCTCGTGCGCGGCGGCTACGACGCCAAGGCCGAGGGCTTCTCGCCGGGCGGCATGAGCCTGCACAACTGCATGTCGGCGCATGGCCCGGACGTGGCCACCGCCGCGCGCGCATCGTCGGCGGCGCTCGCGCCGCACAAGCTCGACGACACGCTCGCGTTCATGTTCGAGTCGCGCTGGCCGCTGCGGCCGACCCGCTGGGCCCTCGAGACGCCGGCGCTGCAGCGCGACTACGACGCCTGCTGGCGCGGCTTCCCGGTCGGCTGAAGCGGGCGCGCGCGGCCTAGGAGATCCGGCGCTCCATCCGCTGCTGGCGCTCGATCGACTCGAACAGCGCGCGGAAGTTCCCCGCGCCGAAGCCCTCCGAGCCCTTGCGCTGGATGATCTCGAAGAAGAAGGGGCCGGCGCCCGGATCGTTGAACAGGCCCGCCGACTCCTTGAGGAAGATCTGCAGGAGGTAGCGCGCGCGCGCTTCGCCGTCGACGAGGATCTCGAGCTCGCGCAGCACGCCCACGTCCTCGTCGATCGCGCCGACGCCGATGCGGTCGAGGCGCGCGGGGAGCATGTCGTAGTAGGCGGGGGCGGTGCTCATGAACTCGACGCCCTGCGCGCGCAGGCCACGCACCGCGCCGATGATGTCCGGCACCGAGAGCGCCGCGTGCTGCACGCCGTCGCCGCGGTGGTCCTCCGAGAAGAGGTTGATCTGCGAGTCCTTGAAGAACGGCCGCATCGGCTCGTTGTTGGCGAACTTGATCCCGGAGTGCGGCTCCCGCATGACGACCGATCGCAGCCCCGAGCCGTGCGTCTGGTCCTGGGCCACGTCGTTGGTGTGGAACTGCACCGTCCAGAACCGCTCCATGCCGAGCACGTGCTCCATCCACAGGAGCGCGGGCGCCATCGTCTGGAAGTTCGACGTCAGATGATCGATGCGCTGGAAGCCGAAGCGGTTGGTGCCGCCGCTCGGCCGCTCGTGGAGCCGGAAGCCGGGGAAGAGGTTGCGGTAGCCGCTGCGCTCGACGAAGCGGAAGGTCGTGTCGCCGAACGGCGTCGTGATCGAGAACTGCTTCAGCGCGCCGCCGTCGTCGGTGAACGTCTGCACGTCCGAGATCATCGTGCCGCCGCGCGCGTCGAGCAGCGCGAAGGTGCGGGCGATGTCGTCCACCTCGTAGACCACGGTGCCGACGCCCTCGGGGTGCTTCTTCAGCCAGCGCCACGCCCGGCCGCCCTCGCCCACGGGCTCGCAGCAGATGATGAGGACCTCGCCCGCCTGGAACGCGGCGGAGCGCTGGCGCCCCTCGACGTCGAGCTCGGGGGTCGAGCAGCCGACCTCGGCGAAGTCGAGCCGCTCGGTGAAGAACCGGCGCACGCGCGGCAGATCGCGGACGTAGTAGAGCAGCGACTCGATGCGGCGGATGCCGAGGGGCTCGAGGGTCGTCACGGGCGGCTCCTTCCTACTTGCGCGGGGCGTCGGGCTGGCGGTCCGGGTGGGCCGCGGCGAAGGCGGGCAGCTCGGCGCACGCGGCGTCGACGCGCACGAGCGTCGGCATCGCCGCGAGGTCGACGCCGAAGCGACGCGCCGAGTAGAGCTGCGGCACGAGGCAGACGTCGGCGATCGTCGGTGCGTCGCCGTGCAGGAAGCGGCCGGCGGTGCGCGCGGCCAGCTCCTCGAGCGCGGTGAGCCCGCGGAGGTTGAAGCGCGCGGCGAACGCGGGGCCGTCGCCGCCGAGCTCGTCCTTCACGAGCGCGAGCAGCGGCAGGTTCTGGAAGGGCTGGATCCCCGAGTTCACGCACTCCGCGAGCTGGCGGACCTGGGCGCGCGCCACGCGCCCCGCCGGCAGGAGCGGCGGCGCCGGGTGCCGCTCCTCGAGGTACTCGAGGATCGCGAGCGACTGGCCGAGCACGACCGTGGCGCCGTCGTCGTCGACCTCGAGCGCGGGCACCTGCTGCATCGGGTTGCGCGTGCGGTGCGGCGCCCCGGTCTGCTCGCGGTCGACGATGTTCACCGGCACGTACTCGAACGGCAGGCCCTTCCAGTGGAGCGCGACGCGGACCCGCCAGCTCGCCGACGATCGCCAGTAGTTGTAGAGCCTCACGCCGCGCCTCCGCCCGGCGGGGCGACGACCCGCTGGCTGATCCGACCGAAGAGGCTCGTGCCGTCGGGGCCGAGCATCTCGATCTCGATGCGATCGCCCACCTTCATGAACGGCGTCTGGGGCGCGCCACGCTCGATCGTCTCGATCATGCGCCGCTCCGCCAGGCACGAGATGCCGCGGGCGCGGTCCTCGTTCGAGACGGTCCCCGAGCCGAGCACGGCGCCGGCGCCGAACGCGCGCGTCCTCGCGATGTGCTGGATGAGGTCGAAGAAGGAGAAGTGCATCTCGGGCCCGGCCTCGGGATCGCCCGCCAGCGTCCCGTTGTAGACGCTGCGCAGCCGCAGGTGCACGCGACCGTCCCGCCACGCGCCGCCGAGCTCGTCGGGCGTCACCGCGACGGGCGAGAACGCCGTCGACGGCTTCGACTGGAAGAAGCCGAAGCCCTTGCCCAGCTCGGCCGGGACGAGCCCGCGCAGCGTCACGTCGTTGGCGAGGCAGAGGAGGCGCACGCCAAGGTGCGCGTCTCCGGCGCGGGTGCCGAGCGGCACGTCGCCGAGGATCGCGCAGACCTCGCTCTCGAAGTCGAGGCCCCACGCCGCGTCGTGGAGGACGAGGTCCTCGGTCGGGCGGAGGAACGTGCTCGAGCCGCCCTGGTACACGAGCGGATCGGTGCGCAGCGTCTCGGGCGGCTCGGCGCCGCGGGCCTTGCGGACGAGGATGACGTGGTTGAGGAAGGCCGAGCCGTCGACCCACTCGTAGGCGCGGGGCAGCGGGCTCGCCATCGCGCCGCCGTCGAACGGCTCGCTCGCGGCGGCCCCGCGCTCGAGGTCGGCGGCGAGGGCGCGCAGCCGCGGCTCGGTCTCGGGCCACCGATCGAGCGCGGCCTGGAGCGTCGGCGCGATCGCGTGCGCGCGCGCGATCGCCGTAAGGTCGCGTCGCACGACCACGAGCGCACCGTCGCGGCTCCCGTCGGCGAGGCTGCCGAGCTTCATGGGAGCTTCGTAGCAGAGTCCCCTCGGACGCGGAAGCAGGGTGTGCGCGTGTGCTCAGGTCTGTCGACCCGATCGACGGGGAGACGCGGCGTCCTCGGCCCCGGAGCCGGCCCGCTTCGGACGAGGTAACCGATGGACATCGCGCGGTTTTATATTCGTCGTCGGGTGGCAGACGCCTTGCACTTTCGAGGCGCATGTACACCCGCTCGTCCTGGTCGCTGTCCGCGTGTCTGTTCTTCGCCACGTCGCTCATCGGCGGCTGCGGTGGGCCGCCGGCCGGCGGCTCGAGCGTCTGTGAGGAGGCCGCCGCGCACCTCGCCGACTGCACCGGCGGCAGCGCCGCCCCGGTCACGAGTTGCGGCGGCGAGGCCGCGTCGGCCGCCGAGGGCCTCCTGGCGCAGAGCTGCGAGGAGGTCCTCACGCCCGGCGGCAAGGCCGACAACTCGGTCGGGTGCGCGCTGGCCATCCTGCCCTGGCTCGTCGGGGGCTGCTGCCTCGACCGGCAGTGCAGCGACGGCAAGGTCTGCTCCAACTTCCTCTGCCGGACCCCGATCGGCGCGGGCGCGGTGTGCAACGGCAACAACTCGATCTGCGGCACCGGCCTCACCTGCCTGCCGTCGAAGCGCTGCGGCGCGCCGCTCGCGGCCGGCGCGACCTGCGAGGAGGCACCGGACTGCCAGACGGGGCTCGTCTGCGACCTGAGCTCCCGCTGCGCGCCGCCCGCCGCCGATCTCGCGAGCTGCCGCGTGAACGAGCAGTGCCAGCACACCTGCATCGCGTCGTCGTGCGCGCCGCGCTCGGGCGAGAACGGTCCCTGCGACGACGGCGGCGACTGCGACGGGCCGTCGCTCTCCTGCATCGGCAACGTCTGCCGGGCGGCGGCGCTCGGCTCGGACTGCACGACGCCCAGCGACTGCACCGGCACCGGGCTCGCGCTCACCTGTCAGTTCGGGAAGTGCGGCCCGTCCGCCGCGCACGGCGCCGCCTGCGACCGCACCGCGGGCTTCGG
>FTFF01000847.1_pt1 | contig 13203 bp, 11 predicted proteins | sample 1640361 | NCBI WGS metagenome assembly FTFF01 (sample SAMEA3914816, study PRJEB12502) | metagenome | biome: forest; material: soil | place: USA | collected 2011-09-16 | depth 0.3 m | reverse complement strand
GTCGCGCGCTCGTCGAGCCCGCGGTAGACGGTGCGGTGCTCGGTGGTCTCGCCGCGATCGTTCGTCTCGTGACGCTCGACGACGTGGAGCTCGAGCTCGGTGGCACCGGGGCGGTAGGTGAGGAGGCCATCCTTCACCTTCACCCGCGCGCCCTGCCAGCGCTGGCGGACCCCGGCCAGGCCCTTCGCGTAGGGCACCTTGGCGGGCGGATCTGCCAGCGCGGGCGCGGCGAACGCAAGAAAGAGGAGAGCGTGGGTACGCACGACGCGGTCTCGTGCACGCTCGATGCCGTGCCCGGCGCGTGCAACCTCGCGGCTTGTCTCCCGTGCTGGGGTCTGCCGACCCGGTCCAGGTCGACGCGGGCGGCGGCTACGGGAACGTCGCCGGGCAGCGCAGCTCAGCAGCAGGCGCCGGGCGTCGCGACCACGGCGCCGGACGCCGGCGTGGGGCCGCACGGGAACAGCCCGAAGTGGCGCGCGCGATCGCCGCGCACCTCGAAGTGCGCGCCATAGCGCGTCTCGCCGACCATCGCGGCGGTGTTGCCGCAGACGAGCATGGGGCGACCGGTCTCGAACGTGTGGTGGTCATCGAGGACGAAGCGGTGCGGCGCGCCGGGGATGGTGCCCCGATAGGTCGCGACCTGGCCATAGTCCTCGCAGCGATCCTCGACGGAGGCGCCGAGCTTGAACGCGCGGATCGTCATCGAGGAGAAGGTGGCGAAGCCGATCTTGGCGGCGATCGACGCGTCGTCGATCGCGATCGTGCGGCGCGTGACCACGCGGTGATCCGGCACGCCGACGTCGAGCATCATGCGGCGGAAGTCCTCGACGTAGAGCGCGCCGGCCAGGCACTCGCCGAGGAGCACCGGATCCTCGCGCAGCGCGGGCGGGATGCGCCGGTCGGCGAGGATGTCGGAGAAGTAGAGCTCGCCGCCGGGCTTCAGCACCCGGAAGATCTCGCGGAGCACGCGCGGCTTGTCGGGCGAGAGGTTGACGACGCAGTTCGAGATCACGACGTCGACCGAGGCGTCGGCGAGGTCGGCGCCGCGGAGGTCCTCGATGTAGGCCTTGCGGAACGAGGTCGTCGGACGCGGGTGGCCGAATGCCTTGGCCTGCGCGGCCTCATGGCGGCGCGCCACGTCGAGCTGCTCGTCGGTCATGTCGACGCCGATGACGTGCCCGCCCGGGCCGGCCAGCGCGGCGCACAGGTAGCTGTCGCGGCCGGTGCCGCAGCCGAGGTCGAGGATCGTGCGCCCCTCGATCGCCTCGGGGATCGGCGATCCGCAGCCGTAGAAGCGCTCCACGATCTCGGGCGCGAGCTTCTCCGCCGCTGGCGCGCGCCGCGGCGGGAGCGCGTCGGTGGTGCAGCAGGCGCTGGTCTTGAGGTCGGCGCTCCTCGAAAGGACGCGGCCGTAGTAGCGCTTCACCTGATCGAGCGAGTCCATGGCGCCATCCTCCATCAGCCTGCGCGGACCGCGAACTCGCGCGCGGCGAGGAGCGGATCCTCGTCGACCGCGCCGAGGTCGACCAGGAACGACCACCCGCGCCCGAGCCGCCCGTCGAACGAGGTCAGCCACCACACGTCGAGCGTCCACGCGGCGAGCCCCGACTCGCACGGCGGCGTCCAGGCGACCGCCTCGAGCTCGACGAGGCCGGGGGTCTCGACGACGGGCTCGCGCGCCTTCACCTCGGCGAACTTGGGGGAGGCGCGCACCAGCTGGACGGCGCGCGCGGCGTCCTCCTCCGCGATCTCGCGCCGCCACGGCGATACCAGGCGGATCGTATCGAGCTTGAAGTCGGCCGTCACCTCGACGTCGTAGCTCTCGTCGGCGGGGAGGCCGGCGTAGTCGGGCACGTCGAACTCGGGGAAGAGGTCGCGCACCGCGATCTCCTCACGGCGGCGGTCGAACGCCTGCGCCAGGCGCCCGCGCGCCTCTGGCGAGTAGCAGACGTGGATGCGGAGCGTGAAGATCTTCGACGGCAGCCGGTGGTCCCAGTCGAGCAGCGCCACCGACGAGTGGGCCGTCTGGCCGCGGAACGGGACGAGCCGCGCGCGCGCCGCGTCGTAGAGCTCACGCGCACGCGCCTCCGTGAGCCCCTGCTGGACCACGCGGGGGTGAAGGAAGAGATCGTCCATCCTTGAGGGCCGTCAGCTTCCCATGAGCCCGCCCGTCGAGCAAGCGCGCGCCGCGAGGGCGCGGAGCTACGCGTCGAGGCGGCGGGCCTTGGCACCGAGGCGCGCGAGCTTGCGCTCGAGGCGCTCGTAGCCGCGATCGAGGTGGTAGACGCGGTGCACCTCCGTCTCCCCCGTCGCCACGAGGCCGGCGAGCACGAGCGACGCCGACGCGCGCAGGTCCGTGGCCATGACCTTGGCGCCGTGGAGCTTCTTCACGCCGCGGATGATCGCGGTGCGGCCGTCGACGTGGATGTCGGCGCCCATGCGCGCCAGCTCCTGCACGTGCATGTAGCGGTTCTCGAAGATCGTCTCGGTGATGACGCTCTGGCCGCGGGCGCGCGCCGCGAGCACCATGAACTGCGCCTGCATGTCGGTGGGGAAGCCCGGGTGCGGCTGGGTGGTGATGTCGACGGGCTCGATCTCGGCGTGGCCACGCACGCGCAGCCCGTCGCCCTCGGCGGTGACGTCGGCGCCCGCGGAGCGCAGCTTCTGCACCACCGCGTCGAGATGCTCCGGCACGCAGCCGCGCACCAGCACGTCGCCGCGCGTGATGGCGGCCGCGACCATGAAGGTCCCGGCCTCGATCCGGTCGGGCAGGATCGCGTGGTCGATCGCGTGCAGCTCGTCGACGCCCTCGACCACGATCGTCGGCGTGCCCGCGCCCTGGATGCGCGCCCCCATCTTGTTGAGGACGATCGCGAGCTCCTCCACCTCGGGCTCGCGCGCCGCGTTCTCGATGATCGAGCGGCCCTTGGCGAGCGTCGCCGCCATAAGGATGTTCTCGGTGCCGGTCACCGTCGGGACGTCGCAGACGATCGTCGCGCCGACGAGCCGCTTCGCGCGCGCGACCACGTCGCCGTGCTCGAGCGTGATCTTGGCGCCGAGCGCCTCGAGGCCCTTCAGGTGCTGATCGATCGGGCGCGCGCCGATCGCGCAGCCGCCGGGGAGGGAGACGCGCGCCTGGCCGTGCCGCGCGACGAGCGGGCCGAGCACCAGCACCGAGGCGCGCATCGTCTTCACGAGCTCGTAGGGCGCGTGGTGCGTGGTGAGCGCGCCGGCGCCGACGCGCAGGACGTGCCCGTCCTTGTCGACCGGCTCGACCTTCGCGCCGAGCAGCGCGAGGAGCTTGGCCATCGTGCGCAGGTCGGCCAGCGCCGGGACGTTGCGGTACGTCGAGGTGCCGGCGGTGAGGATCGAGCTCGCGAGGATCGGCAGCGCCGCGTTCTTGGCGCCCGAGACGCGCACCTCGCCCCGCAGCCGGGCGCCGCCCTCGACGACGATCTTCTGCATGGGACGCCCCTTCACCGCCTACGCGCGGCGGGGGGCGGTTCTCCCTAGGCCGCGGGCGGAGCGGCCTCGCCGGCGGCGCCCTTGCCGGCGTGCTCGGCGCACAGCCCGCCGAGCGCGCGCTTCTTGCGGCAGCCTTCCTTCGAGCACGTCTTGTAGCGGGTGCCCCAGCCCGGGAGCTCGCCGTGGCGCCAGAGCTTGTAGTGGGTGACGCACAGGCCTTTGGCGCGGTACGGGCGCTTGCACTTCTCCACGCCGCAGGCCTGCGCCGGGGCGGTTTCCTTCTCCTTCGTCATCACGTTCTCCTTGGCGGCCGCCACTATTGCGACGGCGGCGGCGAGCTGTCAATCGCCGGCCACCGTGCTAGGGACGGGGGGCGTGGCCGACGAGCTGCCGTTCCCGGAGAGCCTGTGCCACCGCTGCGCGGCGCCGCCGAGGTACGTCCGCACGGGCGCGAGCACGTTCATCCGCTGCCCGCTCCTGCCGAACAAGTATCCGCCGCAGCCGGTGCTGAGCTGTCCGCTCTTCCGGCCTCGCCCGGCATCCAAGGCCCCGTGATAGATTGCGCGCCGTTCGCGGCCAGGTCCGCGTCCAAGTGGAGAGACACCATGAAGAGAGCGCTCGTAGTCGCCCTGATCGTCGGCTCGTTCTCGTCGGCGCAGGCCGACGACAAGAAGGGGGGCGGCAAGTCCGCGCCCGCCGACAAGGCCGCGATGGGCCCGCCGAAGGCCGCGCCGGAGTTCGTCGCCGCGACGAAGTACTTCATCGGCAGCTGGAAGTGCGACGGCAAGATGGCGGCCGGCCCCTGGGGCCCCGAGGCGCCGGCCACCACCAAGCTCGGCTTCAAGATGGAGATGAACGACTTCTTCATGGCCATCGACGGCGATCAGAAGACGATGGGCGCCCAGCCGATGACGATGACGTTCCGCGGCATGAACGGCTACGACCCGATGACCAAGAAGTTCATGCGCAACGACTACGACAGCATGGGCGGCTACGTCGCGTTCTCGTCGCCCGGCTGGGAGGGCGACAAGATGGTGTTCAACGGCGACGGCATGATGATGGGGCAGAAGATGAAGCTCCGGCACACCATGACGAAGCGCGGCGACACCGAGTTCACGAGCACGTTCGAGGTCATCGGTCCCGACGGCAAGGTCATGCCGATGGGCGAGGACGTCTGCAAGCGCGCCGCCAAGAGGTAACGTCCCACGACGCGCGCGCGTTGGCTGGTGCCGGCGCGCGCGCGGGCGCACGCAACCCATGACGACGTCCGCCTCCGACACGCTGCCCGCCGCGGCCGCGCGCGACCGCAACATCCTCTGGGTCGGCGCGGTCGTGTACCTCGCGTGGTGGGCGCTCGTCGAGGCGATGCTGCCCGGCGCGTACAACCCGCTCGGCAGCCGCCTCGCCGTCGTCGGCCTCCTCGGCGGCGTCGCGCTCGCCAGCTTCGGCGTCCGCGCGGTCGCGCGGCACATGACGGCGTGGTCCTGCGCCTGCGTGGTCGTCCTCACGCTCCACTACCACTGGCTGTTCCTCCACAACCGCGATCTGGTGAATTGGATCGTCGGCGAGTACATCACGGTGCTCGCGGTCGGCGCGACCTTCGCGTCGATCGTCGCGCTGCGCGTCTACCTCCTGGCCGTGATGACGATGGCGCTCGTGCTGTGCGCGCTCCGCCCCGACCTGCGGGCCACGGTCTTCTTGCCCGGGCTCGTCACCATAATCGTGGTGCAGGAGATCGCGCACCGCGCGCGCACGCGGCTCGTCGAGCGGCTCACGACGACGCGCCTGCAGCGCGAGCACGCCGAGCGCCTCGCCGCCGACAAGACGCGCTTCCTCAACCTCGTCAGCCACGAGCTCATCACCCCGCTCCAGGCGGTGGAGCTCACGGTGGAGCACCTGCGCCGGCGGAGCGCCGATCCCGCCGCCGCGGGCGGTCTCGAGCGCATCGCGCGCGCCACGAAGCGGCTCACCGGGCTCATCGAGTCGCTGCTCGAGTACGCCCGCCTCGGGCGGGACCGCGTGACGCCCACCGCGACCGAGTTCAGCCTCGCGGAGATCGCGCTCGCCGCGACCTCGGACCTGCGCCCCGACGCCGAGGCGAAGCAGCTCGAGCTGCGCTGCGACTGGGACGCCTCGTTGCCGCCGATCCGCAGCGATCCGCGCTTCGTGCGGATCATCCTCGTCAACCTCATCGGCAACGCGATCAAGTACACCCCGCACGGCTCGGTGGTGATCCGCGTCGCGCGCGCGGACGACGCCGGCCAGAAGGTGCAGATCACCGACACCGGGCCGGGGATCCCCGCGGAGGCGGCAGAGCGCATCTTCGAGTCGTTCGTGCAGCTCGAGCCGTTCCAGCACAAGCACCTGCCGGGCACCGGGCTCGGCCTGGCGATCGTGCGCGACCTCGCCGATCGGCTCGACGCGCACCTCGAGCTGAGCTCGGTGATCGACCGCGGGAGCACGTTCTCGCTCCGCCTCGGCGGCGCCCCGCGCGACGCGTGATCGGGCCTAGCCGACCTTGACGGAGATCTCGCCGCCGACGAGCTCGAGGCAGATGTCGCCGCCGGCCGTCTCGGCGAACGCCTCGAATGCGGCGTCCTCGAGGTAGCGCGTGAGCAGCGACGAGAGACCGCGCGCGCCGGTCTCGCGGCGCATGCTCTCGCCGATCACGAACTCGAGCACCGGCTCGGTCACGGTCAGGCGGAACCCCTCGTCCTCGAACTCGCGCTGGAGGCGCTCGATGACGTTCGCGCGGAGGATCTCCTTCAGCGTGTCGTGGTCGAGCGCACGGAACGGCACCATCCGGGTGAAGCGCGCCATGAGCTCGGGCAAGAAGCCGTACGCCTGGAAGTTGGCGATGTTCTCCACCTCCTCGGTCGTGAGCGTCACCGCGATCGCGTCGGAGGCGCCGCTGCCCGGCGGCTTCTTGCGACCGAAGCCGATGCGATCGATGGCGCCGCGGCGCCGCGCGACCTGCTGGAAGCCGGAGAACGCCCCGGCGGCGATGAAGGCGATGTCCGCCGTCGACATGACGATGTGATCGCCATACGTCGAGTGCGTGAGCTCGAGCGGGACCACCACCTCGCCGGCCTCGAGCATCTTCAGGAGCTCGCGCTGGACGCCCATGCCGGTCACGTCCTTGGTGGTGCCCGCGCCGGCGAAGATGGCGTTGTTCTGCCCGCTCGCGATCTTGTCGAACTCGTCGAGGCAGATGATGCCGATCGACGCCAGGAGCGGGTTGTCGTCGGCGGCGTGGAGCAGCCGCGTGACGATCGTGTTCGGGTCCTGGCCGACGTAGCCGGTCTCCGAGTAGGTCGTGATGTCGACGATCACCGTCGGCAGCCGCAGGATCGTCTGGAAGAGCAGCTCGACGAGGTGCGTCTTGCCGCAGCCGGTCGGGCCGATGAGGAGGAAGTTCGACTTCGGCAGGAGCTGCTCGCGCTTGTGCCCGTCGAGGTAGATGCGGCGGATGCGCCGGATGTGCCGGTACGCCATGAGCGAGACCGCGCGGCGCGCCTCCTCCTGGCCCTTGTACCCGGCCTCCTCGAGCTTCTCGTAGATGCGGCGCGGGGCGATGACCGGGAGCTCGCGGACGTACTTGATGAACTGCTCGAGCCCGGACTTCCGGTACTTCTTCAGGTTCTCCATCGGCTCTGTCTCACGCGCCATGACGGATCCCGACCGCCCGCCATCCTAGCACGCGCCACCGGCCCTCCCGTCGCTTTGTTGACAGCACCCGGGCGCGAGCGAAATCATGTGGTTTGAGAGAGATGCAGCCGACGCAGTCGATGGCTCCAGGGGCTGCTCCGGCGCGTGCTCCGCGCAGCGCGACGATCGTGGCCGCGACCCTCCTCGCGACCACGGTCGCGATGCTGGTCCTGCCGCTGCCGACGTGGCTGCTGGACGGGCTCATCGGGCTCAACCTCGGCCTGTCGATCGCGCTCATCGCCGCCGCGCTCCTGCAGTCGAGCGCGCTCGAGCTCTCCGCGCTGCCGACGGCGCTCGTGGTGCTCACCGTCTTCCGGCTCGCGCTCAACGTGTCGTCGGTGCGGCTCATCCTGCTGCAGGCCGACGCCGGGCGGATCATCCGCGCGTTCGGCGGCTTCGTCGTCCGCGGCGACGCGCTGGCCGGCCTCGCGCTCTTCGGCCTGCTCGCGCTCGTGCAGCTGCTCGTCATCGCCCGTGGCGGAGAGCGCGTCGCGGAGGTCGCCGCGCGCTTCGCGCTCGACGCGCTGCCGGGGCGCCAGGCCGCGATCGACGCCGAGCTGCGCCTCGGCGCGATCGACGTGAAGGACGCCCAGCGGCGCCGCGCCGCGCTCATGCAGGAGGCGCAGCTCTACGGCTCGCTCGACGGCGCGATGCGCTTCGTGCGCGGCGACGCGGTCGCGAGCATCGCGGTCCTAGCGGTCTCGCTCGTCGGCGGGCTCGCCGTCGGCGTGCTCCGCCGGGGCCTGCCGATCGGCGCCGCCGCGCGCGTCTACACGCTGCTCACCGTCGGCGACGGCCTCGTCACGCAGGTGCCGTCGCTCATCGTCGCGACCGCGGCGAGCCTGGTGGTCACCCGCGCCGGCGGTGCCCCGGGCACCTCGGTGGGCGGCGCGCTGCTCACCCAGCTCGGCCGGCCCGCCGCGCTCGGCGTCGCGGCGGCGCTGCTCGCGCTGCTCGCGGTCGCGCCGGGGCTGCCGCTCGTGCCGTTCGCGCTCACCGCCGCCGTCTTCGCGGGCGCGGCCTGGGCGACGCGGCGCCCGCCGGCGGCGCGCGAGGCCGTGCGCTTCCCCGAGCGTCCGCCGGAGATCGAGATCGCCGTCGACGCCATGCTCGCCGTAGAGCTCGATCGCCTGACCGCGGACGCCGACCGCGCGACCGCGCGCGTGGCCGACGATCTGGGCCTCCCCCTCGCCGCGCCTACGGTGCGCCTCGACGCGCGGCTGCCGAACCGCGGCTACGAGATCCGCGTGCGCTCGGTGGTGATGGCGCACGGCACGGTGCCGCCCGCGCGCCTCTTCGTGGACTGCCCGCCCGCGCGCCTCCCGCAGGGCGTCGAAGGCGAGGCCACCGACGAGCCGCTCACCGGATCGCTGGCGTCCTTCGTGCCCCTCGAGGCGGCGCCGATCGTGCAGCGCGCGGGCCTGGCGGTGCGCGACGCGGAGGAGATCGTCGCGCTGCGGCTCGAGGCGGTGCTGCGTGGCGCCGCGCCCGAGCTGATCGGCCTCGAGGAGACGCAACGGCTGCTCGATCGCCTGCGCGAGACGGATGCGGCGCTGGTGCGCGAGGTCGTGCCCCCGCGGATCTCCCTGGCGGCGCTGACGCAGGTGCTGCGGCGCCTCGTCGGCGAGGCGGTGTCGATCGGCGACCTGCGCGCGATCCTCGAGCAGCTCGCCCAGCAAGGCGGCGGGCGGCTGGACGATGACGACCCGCTCGTCCTCGAACGCGTGCGCCTCGGCCTGCGACGGCAGCTCACCGCGCGCTACGCGCGAGACCGCCGCGTCGAGGCGCTGATCCTCGACGGCGACGCCGAGGAGGCCGTGCGCGGCGCGGTGCGCCCCACCGCCGGCGGCAGCCTCCTCCAGCTCGAGCCCGATCTCGCCGACGCGCTCCTCGACTCGGTGCGCAGCGAGCTCATCAGCCAGCCGCGCGCCGTGCTGCTCGCGCCGCGCGAGCTACGCCGCCACGTCCGGCGGCTCATCGAGGGCGAGTTCCCGCGCCTGCCGGTCCTGGCGTTCGACGAGCTCGGCGCCGACGTCCTCATCGAACGCGTCGGGACGCTGCGGGTCGGATGACGCGCGGGTCGACAGCGAGGCTCGCGCTCCTCGCGGGCCTCCTCGGGGTCGTCGCGACCGCGCAGGCCGAGGGCCCCGCCGAGCTGCCGGCCGAGGTCGAGGCGCGCACGCTCAAGGTCGCCGAGGCCGAGCTCGGCCGCATCGAGCGGGTGCTGAAGGCGCAGCCCGGCGTCGCGGCGGCATCGATCGCGAACGTGACGCTGCCGCTGCAGGCCGCGCTCGAGGAGGACCTCGGCAAGGGCCCGGTGAAGCTCTACCCGCGCGCGACGCTCGAGGCGTGCCTCGCGGCGCTGAAGAAGGGCCAGGACCGCGACAAGATCGGGCTCGAGCTCGTCGAGCTCCACCGCCGCGGCGAGCTCGCGAAGGCCGCGCCGGCCGCGCCCGCCCCAGCGGCCGACGCGAGCGTGAAGCGCGTCGCCAGCTTCGTCTTCGACAAGGAGCGCGTCCGCTCGCCCGATCCGCACCTGCCGCCGACCGTGAAGGCGGCACCCGGCGAGAAGCTGAAGGGCCTGTACCAGATCTGCGTCGGCACCGACGGCAAGGTGACCAAGGTGACGACGGTGCAGAGCATCCCCGGCGCGGACCAGGCCGTGATCGAGCAGCTGCAAGGCACCTGGCAGTACAAGCCGCAGCCGGTGCCGGTCTGCACGACGCGCGCCTTCGTGTTCCAGTTTAATTAGCGACCCACGGCTCTGGTGTAAGCTCCCGGGCGATGCTGCCCGTCGGATCCACCTCGCAGAGCCACCCCGTCTGGCCCGGTCGGAAGGGGCGTGCGCACCTGACGCTGCGGGTGACCGGCGCGATCATCGTCGCGATCGGTGGCGTCGCCCTGGCGTCCGCGCTCACGATGCGCTGGCGGACGCGCGAGACGGTAAGCCGCGCGGCGATCCACGAGACGCGCTCCTTCGCGAGCATCCTCGCGTACGAGATCACGCGCAACTACGAGCTCAGCGACGAGCGCGGGCTCGCCGGCTTCGTGCAGGGCGTCGCAACGCGCCGGCAGGAGATCCTGAGCATGCGCATCGTCGACCCGCGCGGCCTCGTCATCGCGTCGCTCACGCCGTCGGAGGTGGGCACGAGCCGGCGCGACGATCAGCTCTGGCGCGCGCTCGAGGGGCGGCCCGCCGATCCGCAGCTCACCGGCGAGCACCTCGATCAGGTGGCGGTGTGGGTCCCGCTCGTCGTCGGCGCGGCCGGGGCGGCACCCAAGGGCGCGCTCTTCCTGCAGCAGTCGCAGGCGGAGCTGACGTCCTTCTTCCTCAGCAGCCTCACCTGGAACAGCGCGCTCCAGGGGCTGGCGGCGGTGCTCACCGCGCTCGGGCTGGGCTTCTACCTCGATCGGCGCGTCGTGCGCCGCGTCCGCGACCTCGCCAAGATCGCGCGCCGCGTCGCGAACCGAGACCTCGGCGCGCTCGACGAGCGCATCGCCGACGAAGGCGCCGACGAGATCGGCGAGCTGGCCGGCGCGTTCGTCTCGCTCGGCAAGACGATCGTCGGGCTCGTCGAGCGGCTGCGCGCGATCGCGTCGGCGATCGAGACGGCCACGCGTACGATCGGTGAGACGTCGCGCGAGCTGCACCAGGGCGCGTCGAGCCAGCGCGCGCTGGCGGAGTCGGCGGCGCAGCGCCTCGAGCAGCACCTCCACACGCTCGCCGAGCTCGGGCAGACGGCGCGCGAGTCGGTCGACCGGGCCGATCAGTCCGGCCGCGACGCGCAGGCGATCTCGACGTCGGCGAACGAGCTCGTCGACGTCGCCGCGCGCGCGGGCGAGTCGATCGAGGTGAGCGTGCGGGGCATCGCGGAGGTGGCGGGCGCGCTGCGCCGCATCCTCGTCGAGGCGGAGCACGTCGAGAAGGCGACCGTGACGGCGCGCTCGCAGGCGGAGCTCGTCTTCCAGACCAGCGACCTGTTGCGCCACGAGGCGCGCGAGTCGGTGCGCGTCGCGGCCACGCTGGTGAGCGCCGCCGAGGGCAGCGCGGGCGCCGTGTCGCTGGTGCGCAGCCACGCCAAGGAGATCAACGCGCAGATCGCCGCCGTCGACGCGCACATCCAGATCCTCAACCCGGCGCTGGAGGCGATCGTCCGCACCGCCAACGACGTCGGCGAGATCGCGGACCAGACGCGCGTGCTCGCGCTCAACGCCAGCATCCTGGCCGCGCGGGCGGGGGAGGCCGGCGCGGGCTTCCGCGTCGTGGCGTCGCGCGTGCGCGACCTCGCCACCTCCACGCGCGACTCGGCGCGCTCGATCGCCGACCTGGCGGCCAGCGTCGAGAAGACGGCGCCCGCGGTGCTCTCGAGCGTCGGCACCACGCGGGGTCGCGTGAGCGAGATGGTGCAAGAGAGCGATCGGGCGACGCGTGCGCTCGAGGCGATCCTGGCCGAGGCGGGCGTGCTGCGCGGCGCGACCGGCCGCATGGACGGCGCGGCGACCGAGCAGACCGAGGCGGCCAAGCAGCTGCTCGGGACGGCCACCGACACCGCGCTGCGCGTCGAGCGCCTCGCCCACGCGGCGCGGCTCCAGCGCGAGGCGACGGAGCGCCTCGAGCGCGCGGGGAACGCGCTCCGCGAGGCCGCGACCGCGGTCGACACCCGCGCCCACCAGCAGGAAGATCTCGCGACGGGGATCGCGGAGGCCGCGCGCAGCGATGCCTCGCGCCTGCGCTCCCTCGGTGAGAGCGCGCTCTCGGGTGTCGCCTCGAGCCAGGCCGCGAAACACGCGACCGCGCAGATCGTCGCGGCGTCGGGCCGCCACGCGAAGGACGTGGCCGGCTTCGAGGCCGTCGTCGGCACCATCGCGACCGAGGCGAGCCAGCTCGGGGAAGAGATCGCCCGCTTCCGGCTGCCAAGCTAGGCGGGACCGAGCTGCGGCAGCGCCTGCCGGAGCGTGTCCAGCTCCGCCCAGGGATCGCGCCGCCGCCGCGCGAGGTGGCGCAGCGCGCTCCGCAGATCGAACGCCCGCGGACCGCTCACCCGGCCGAGCTCGTTCCAGCCGATCGGCATCGCCACCGTCGCCGCCGGCTGGCGCCGCAACGAGTAGCTCGCCGCGCACGTCGCGCCGCGCACGTTGCGCAGGTAGTCGACGAAGATCTTCCCGGGCCGCTCGCGCTTCGTCATCACGTCGACGATCTCGCCGGGCCGCGCGGCCGCGTACGCCGACGCGAGCCGCGCCGCGAACTCTCGCACGCGCTCGAACGGCGCCGCCGGCGCGAGGGGCGCCACCACGTGGACGCCTTTGCCGCCCGACAGGCGGGGGAACGTCACCAGGCCCGCGCCGTCGAGCACGCGGCGCAGCACGCGCGCCACCTCGACGACGCGACTCCACGGCACGTCGTCCGCGGGGTCGAGGTCGAAGATCATCCGGTCGCACACGTCGGGGTCCGCGACGTGCGTGGCCCAGGGGTGCAGCTCGATCGCGTTCATCTGCACGAGCTCGAGCAGGCCCGCCTCGTCTTCGACGTAGAGGTATCGCTCGAGCTTCTCGCCGCCGCGGATGAGGGCGTCGTGGACGTGCGACCCCAGCGCGGGCCGGTTGTGCTTCTGGAAGAAGCAGGTGCCCGCCGCGCCGTCGGGGCAACGCAGCAGCGCCAGCGGTCGCCGCGCGATCCCGGGCAAGAGGTGCGGCGCGACCGCGCGGTAGTAGTCGAAGACCTCGCCCTTCGTGACGCCGAGCTCCGGGTACACCACCCGCTCGCCGTGCGTGAGCTTCACCTCGGCGCCGTCGCCGCGCGCGGCCGATCGGGCCGGCCGGCTGGAGCGCCACACCGCGGTGGGCGGCTTGCGGCGCTCGGGATCGCCGATGAGGTCGTCGGCCTCGAACGGCCCCGCCTCGCCGTCGTCGACCTTGCGCAGCAGCCACTGCGCCCGACCGCGATCGCGCGCGGTGCGGATGAGGTCCCACCGGCCGCGCAGCTTCTCGCCGAGCAGCTCGAAGCGCAGGTGCCCCTTGTCGAGCTGCGCG
>FTFF01000564.1_pt1 | contig 13222 bp, 12 predicted proteins | sample 1640361 | NCBI WGS metagenome assembly FTFF01 (sample SAMEA3914816, study PRJEB12502) | metagenome | biome: forest; material: soil | place: USA | collected 2011-09-16 | depth 0.3 m | reverse complement strand
GACGCGGCGCGCACCCAGCCGCCCGTCTCGGCGCGCCAGACGGCGATCACCACCCCGTCGCAGGATGCGCCGTACGTGGCGCCGGCGCGCGGCGCGTTCGGCGCGCTGAGCCGCGCGCTCGGCTTCCTCTCCGAGCTGCGGCAGCTCGCGCGGCGCGAGCGGGCGCTGGTCCGCCCGATCGCGATCAACCTCGCCATCGCGTTGCCGGTGTCGCTCGCGCTGTCGGCGCTGCTGCTCGTCGTGCGCTCGCCGGGCGGGGTCTACGGCGTGCTCGCGCTCGGCGTGACGCTGCTCTACTTCATCGACTACGCCTGCAACGCCATGACCGCGTCGCTCGTGCACGACTACGTGACGACCGGCCGCGCCGACGTCGCGGCGGCGCGCGGCCGCGTCGCCGCCAGCCTCCAGGGGATCCTCGTCTTCGCGGCGGTGTCCGCGCTCCTCGACGTGGCCAGCACCTACGCGCGCGAGCGGCACGACGTGCTGAGCCGCCTGCTCCTGCGCGTGCTGCGCGCGATCTGGACCACCGCGACGTACGTCATCATGCCCGCGATGGTGATCGAGCGCGCGTCGTTCAAGGACGCGTTCGCGCGCTCGCGGCGGCTCATGGATCACGACCCCACCGGCGTCGGCGCGGGCGTCGCGGCCGTCTCGCTCTTGTCGTACCTCTGCGCGGCGGTCGTCTTCCCCGTCGCGTACCTCGCGATGCGCCTCGGCGCGCACGTCCACCCGGCGCTCGGCGCGCTCCTCTTCTTCACGCTGGTGAACGTGTACTGGGCGGCGTCGGGCTGGCTGAAGATCGCGTACGCGACGTGCTTCTACCTGTGGGCCGCGCGCTGCGAGCGCGAGGGGCGCGCGGAACCGTCGCTGGCGCCGCTCCCGCTGCGCCACGCGCTCGACGCCGGCTGATCGCGCGGCACGCCCGATGCACTCGCGGTCTCGTCTTTGGGGGCCGCCATGAAGGATCCGCTCGTGTGTGTCGAGCAGTTGATGTCGAAGGATGTCCGATCGTGTCGCGCGGAGGACTCGCTCGCGGTCGCGGCGCGGCTCATGTGGGAGCACGACTGCGGCTGTGCGCCGATCGTCGATCAGGACGGCGCGCTCGTCGGGATGGTGACCGACCGCGACATCTGCATGGCGGCCTACACGCAGAGCCGCGCGATCTCCGAGATCCCGATCTCGGCCGTGATGGCGCGCGCGCTCTACACCGTGAGCCGCCTCGACACGCTGCCCACCGCGGAGGCGATCATGCAGGAGCGGCAGATCCGCCGGCTGCCGGTGGTCGATGCGCGCGGGCGCCTCGTCGGGATCCTGTCGCTCAACGATCTCGCGCGCGCGGTCGATCCGCTCCATGCGCGACCGCGCAGCGGGCTCAGCGCCGATGCCGTCGAGCTCACGCTGGCCGCGATCGGCCGGCCGCGCAGCTCGCCGGCGCCGCTCAGCGCCGCTTGAGGAGGCAATTTGCCGCGCTGAGGCGTCGTGGCGACCGCGCCCGGCGCGACGCTCGCGTCGATGCGCGCGCGTGCGCGGCGCTCCGGGTGGAACGCGCCGTGCTTCGGCGACCGCGCTCACCACTCCTTCTGGAGGGAGCACATGGCCAACATCACGGTTCGCGAGAACGGCAACAAGTCCATGCAGCAGCCCCGCAGCGAATGGGATCCGATCCGCCGTCTCGGCGATCTCCTCCGCTGGGATCCCTTCGGCGAGATGACGCCCTTCGTCGGTGGCGGCGGATCGCTGGCGTTCAACCCGGCCTTCGAGGTCGCGGAGAACAAGGACGCCTACGTGTTCAAGGCCGACCTCCCCGGCGTGAAGGAGGAGGACATCGAGATCACGCACACCGGCAACCGCCTCACGATCGTCGGCAAGCGCGACGCCGAGAAGGAGGACAAGGCGGAGACGTTCTACGCGTACGAGCGCAGCTACGGGACGTTCACGCGCCTGTTCACGCTGCCCGAGGGGATCGACGTCGAGCACATCCACGCCGATCTGAAGGACGGCGTGCTCACGCTGGTGGTGCCGAAGCGGCCGGAGTCGAAGCCGCGCAAGATCGGCCTCTCGCCCTTTCCCGCCAAGCGATCCTGATCCGGTGGAGGCGCTCGCGGCGCTGGCGGAGGTCTCGCCGGCGCCGTGGGCGCGTCGCCTCGGGGAACGGCTGAGCCCGGCCGCGTCCGGCGACGCGCACGCGGTCCACGCGTTGCGCACCGCCGCGGCGCGGCTGCGGGCGTGGCTCGCGCTCGCCCGCCGGCCGGCGCTCGACGACGATCTGCGCGCGCTGCGCCGGCACACCGCCGGGCTGCGCGATCTGCAGGTGCACCTCGCGCGGCGACCGCCGCGGATCGTCGCCGAGCGGCTGCGGTTGCGCGCGGCGACCGCCCGCGCGCGGCTGCCGGGCGTGCTGCTCGACGCCCGCGCCGATGCGCTCGCCGATGCGCTCGCGCGCGCGGCGCCGATCTCGCGCATCGACGCGGCGCGGGCCCTGCCGGCGCTCCTCCAGCGGGCGACGGCGCGGGCACAGCGGGTGGCCCGACATCCCGGCTCGGAGTCGGCGCAGCACGCGCTCCGACGTGCGTTGCGCGCGGCCCGCTACGCGGTGGAGTGGACCGCGCCGTGGCCGAAGCCCCTCCTGGCGCTGCAGCACGCGCTCGGAGAGGTGCAAGATCGAAGGGTTGCGCTCGAGCATCTGGGCGGGCTCCCCCTCTCGGGGGCGGTCGGCCGCTACCGCCGCCGGCTGCAGCGCGAGCTGCGCGAAAGGCTGGGCGACGCGGCCCGCTCGACGCTCGAGCGCCTCCCCGACCTGAACCGCCTGCAAGCGGCCGCGCGGCGCGCTGCTCAGACGACGAATCTGCTTCTCTTGTCGCCCCGGATCGGCTAGCGGTTCGTCCCGAAACGAGGACTCGTGACGAACCGTTCTGTTCTCTTCCTCCTCGCGACGGCGATGGGCTGCGGCGGCGGCGCCGCGCACCCCCCGGGCGGCCCGGCCGACCTCGGCAGCTTCGTCGGACCCGCCGAGGGGCCGCACCCGACGGGCGACGCGGCCGCGCCGGCCGACCTCGCGATGGCCGTGGCCGCGAACGCGAGCTGCGCGTCGGCCACGCCCGTCGCCGACGGGACCGTGGTGAGCGGTGAGGACACGACCACCGCCGTCGATCTGCTCAACACCGCCTGCAGCTTCAGCGCCCAGGGCGCGGTGCTGTACTACGCGGCGACGATCCCGGCGGGTAGCCGCATGACCGCGCACGTCATCGTCACCGACGGCGCGTTCGATCCGGTGGTCCGTCTCCTCGACGGCTGCGCCACCGCGACGTGCGCCGCCGTGGCCGACTCGGGCGTCGGCGGCGACGACGAGACGCTGACCTTCTCGAACTCGGCGGCCACGCCGCGCGCCGTCATCCTCGCCGTCGGCAACTACGATCCGTCGGGCGGCACCTTCGACCTCGAGGTGCACTTCGCCGCGCTCGCGCCGAACGCGCTGTGCACCGCCGGCAAGCCCGTCGTCGCCGGCACGCCGCTCGTGGGCGAGGACACCACCTCGGGCGGCGGCCCGGAGAACACTTGCCTCTCCTACGTGAGCGGCGGGGTCCTCTACTACACGACGACCATCCCCGCGCGCACGCAGATCGCCGCCACCGTCACGCCGAACGGGACCCGCAGCTGGGACCCCAGCATCCAGCTGCTCTCCGCCTGCGGCGCGGCCGATGCCTGCCTCGGCTCGGCCGACGTCGGCTACAACGACGACCCGGAGACGCTCACCTACCGCAACAAGTCGACCAGCCCCGTGCCGGTGGTGCTCTCGGTCGGGTCCTACACCCCCGGCGAGAGCGGCACCTTCGACCTGTCGCTCACCTCGACCGCGCTCGGCCCGCCGCCGACCAACGTCACCTGCGCGATGGCGAAGACGATGACGAGCGGCATCTCGTACGCGCTGCAGGACGCCTCCGAGGGCTCGGACACGCTCGATGGCGCGTGCCTCCCGTCGGGCCTGGGCACCGTCCTTTACTACAAGGTGTCGATCCCGGCGAACAGCAAGCTCGCCGTCACCGCGACGCCCGAGGACACCTGGGACGCGGTCGTCCGCGTCCTGTCCGCGTGCGCCGCGACGACCTGCCTCGCCTCCGCCGACGACGGCGCGAGCGGCACCGCCGAGACCGCGACGTACAAGAACACCAGCTCGGCGGCGGTCACCGTCTACGTGGCGGTCGGCAGCTACGACGCCGGCACGACCGGCGCGTTCACGGTCCAGGCGCAGATCACCGCGCTCCCGCCGCCGCCCGCCAACGTCACGTGCTCGGCGGCGACGGCGATGACGAGCGGGCAGACGCTCGCGAGCCAGGACCTCTCGTACGGCTCGGCGACGATCACCGCGTGCCTGCCGAACGCGACCGGCCCGACGCTCTTCTACAAGACGAGCATCCCGGCGGGGCAGCGCCTCATCGCGCGCGCCACGCCGACCGGCGCGGTGTGGGACCCGGCCCTGCGCGTGCTCTCGAGCTGCGGCGCGACGAGCTGCCTGTCGAGCAGCGACGCCGGCACCGGCGGCGCCGCCGAGGTCGTCTCCTACAAGAACTCCGGCGCGAGCGCCGCCGCCGTCACGCTGGGCGTGAGCAGCACCTCGTCGACGACCGGCACCTTCGACGTCTCGACCTGGCTCAAGACCGCCGCCACCAACACGTCCTGCGCGGGCGCCAAGGCGGTCGTGAACGGCACCGCGCTGACCGTCGAGGACGGCGAGTCGGCGAGCGGCGCGTCGACGCAGTGCCCGGCGAGCGGCACCGGCAAGGTGCTCTACTACAGCGCGTCGATCCCGGCCGGGAAGAAGCTCTCCGCGAAGGTCACGCCGCTCGGCTACTGGGATCCGGTCGTCCGCCTCGTGAGCGGCTGCTCGGCGACGACGTGCCTCGCGAGCCAGGACACCGGCGTCTCGGGCGCGGCGGAGACGCTCAACTACACCAACAGCGGCACGACCACGCAGGCGGTCATCTTCACCGTCGGCGCGGTGAGCGCGACCACCCTCGCCTACGATCTCAAGATCACGATTTTGTAGCTTCCGGGCGCGCCTACTCGGGCAGGCGGGCGAGGACCGCGTCGAACAGGACGTTCTCGAGGCGCTCCTTCCCGCGCTCGGGGAGGCCCTCGAACGCGAAGGAGACGCGCGCGTTCGCGACGAGGTTGCGCGCGCCCACCGCCTTCGCCTTGCCGACGATGGGATCCTGATCGCCCGGGACGAAGAGCGAGAACTCGACCAGCTGGTTGAGGTCGGGGGCCTGATCGAGCCGCGCCGAGAAGCCGCCGACGGAGACGTCGAGGGTCGCCGCCTTCACGCGCCGCCCGCCGACGCTGAGCTCGATCCGGAACACGAGCGCGACGCGGAACGAGCGGCGGGCGGACTCGCCGGGCGCGACGGTGAGGCCCTGCGCGGCGACGAGCGAGCGGGCGAACTGCTCCTTCGACGCGTCGTAGAGCCGGCGCTCGTCGTCGGGGACGTTGCCTTGCCGCACGCGCTGGTGCAGCGCGCGGAACGATCGGATCCAGCTGGACGCGTCCATCTTCGCCTACGGAGAGCAGCGACGCGCGGAGCGCTCGCCGGCTCAGTATACCGCGGGCCGACTAGCTCAGGTAGACGAGCATCGCGAGACCGTTGTTGGCGGCGCGGCGGACGTCGCCGCGCAGCGTCTCGTAGTGGCGGAGGAGAGAGCCGAGCGCGCTGTCCTTGCCCTCGCGCAGCCAGATCGACGGGTAGACCTCGAGCTCGGTCATCTTCTGCGCGTCGAAGCGACCGCGCAGGAAGTCCGGCTCGAGCACCGCGAGCGCGTCCGCGATCGCCTTGGTCTCGACCGAGGAGAAGGCGCGCGCCGGGCCGTAGCCCACGTCGACGTCGCCGATGTCGCGTCCGCCGGTCACGAGGAACGCGGTCGGGCCGCTCCCCTCGAGCGCGGTCCCGGTGAGGAGGTAGTGGATCCCGCCCCAGGCCTTGTCGATCTCGATCGCCCAGCCCGGCGCCGCCTGCGTCCCTTCCTCGTCGAGCAGGTCGAGGATCGTCTGCGGATCGCGGAGCATGCGGTCGATGTCTTCGTCGCGTACGAACCTGAGGTGACCCACCATGCTCATCCCATACCCTCCTTCCGACTCTATCACCGGCCGCGGCGCCTCGCCTGCTATCGGCACCGCTCGGTCACTGCGCCTCGGCGGCGCCGATGTCCCACTTGGCGCCGGTGGGGCGATGGTAGCCGTCGACGTCGTGGTCGGTGGCGCCGGCGGCGATCTGATCGACGCAGCACGCCTGGTTCGCGGTCCGCGGCGCGCCGAGGGTCATGTCGAGGCGAAAGTTCGAGGTGCCGACGAAGGCCGGATCGAGCTTCGTGGCCGCCGCGGCGGTCTCGCTCGCGCCGGCGACCACGTTCGTGAGCGTGCAGGCGCCGTTGAACTGCGTGCCGCCGGCGGCAGTGTTCTGCGCGACGATCGAGGCCGAGATCGCGTGCGCGGCCGCGCTGCAGTCGATGCCGGCGACGCCGGCGGAGACGAGATTTTTCACGATTGTGTTGTATGCAAAGGTCCCTGACGACGCCGCGTTGATACTGACGCCGGGGATGGTTGCGGTACCCATATTGCCGTTGAGCGCGATGATGTTGTTCGTCAGCGTGAACGCACTATCGATGAGCCGCACGCCGCCTCCTTGATTGAGCGTGATCTCGTTCGCGTCGAGCTTGATCGTGCAACCCACGACGTCGACGCCATGCGCGCCGCTGTTCATGATCGCCGAACGGGTGATGATCAGCGTGGCGCTCGTGCCCGCGCCTTGGAAGCAGAGCGCTCCGGGCGCGTTCGTGCCGCCGGCCGAGCCCACCAGCACGACGCCGGTGATCGATAGCTTCGCCGTGCCGCCGGCGGGGTTCACCGCCACGCCGTTCTTCGTCGATTGCGCGAAGCGGGCGACGTTCGCTCCGGATCGCCCCGGCCCCACGATCGCCTTGTCGACCGCGGCCGTCACCGAGATCGCGTCGTAGTCGACGCTGCTCGCCGCCACCAGGATCGTCGACCCGCTCGCCAGGAGCGCCGGCGCCACCTGGCAGTACGGATCCGCCGCCGTGCCGGCGTGGACCGCGCCCGTGCACAGCCCGTTCTTGTTGTCGACGTGGACGAGGTCGGCCGCCGCGGCGCAGGCGTGGTCCGCGCGGCAGGCGCCGCTCGTGCAGTCGGCGTTCGCGGTGCAGCCGACGCAGGTGAGCGTGCCCGTGTCGCAGGTCTTCCCGGCCGCGGCGCAGTCGTCGCGGCTGACGCACTCGACGCACGCGCCCGACGGCGCGCACACCGGATGTCCCGCGAACCCCGCGCAGTCGGCCGCCGCGCAGGCGCGGCAGGCGTGCGTGGCGTCGTCGCAGATCGGGCTCCCCGCCGCGGTGCAGCCCGCGTTCGCGGTGCACATCGGCCGGAGGTCGGGCCCACCCGTCAGGTCCGGCGCGGCCAGGTCGACGTCGGCCGCGACGCACTCGTGCGTGGTGAGATCGCACTGCTCGCCGGCGCCCGCGCACGGCCGCCCCGCGTCGCAGTAGCGCGGGTTCGGCCGCGTGCTCCAGCACGCCGCGAGGATCGCGGCGAGGCCGGTGAGCGCAAGGCCGCTCCGCCCGATCGATCGCATGGCCCACAAGGCTACGTCGGCCACGCCGCTCGTCGCAAATCCTCGACCGGCGCGGCGCTCGGGCCTCAGCGCGCGGCCTCGCCGAACTTCTCCTCCATCCAGTCGAAGAAGTCCGCCTGCCACAGCGTCGGCGCGCCGAGCTGCGAGTGCTCGGCGCCGCCGGACGCCCGGTCGTAGACCTTGGTGGTGACGCTGCGCGCGTTCACGAGCGCGCGCCGGTACTGTTCCACCTGCTCGAGCGGCACGAACTGATCCTCCTCGCCCGCGAGGATGAGCACGTCCTGGCGGATGCGGCCGGCGACGCCCTCGAGGGTGAAGGCCGACAGCGCGTCGACGACGTCGAGCGTCCGCGCCTTGCCGAGGGTCCAGCGCCCGTTCGCCAGGCCCCAGCCCACCGCCGGATCCAGCCGCCCGCGGATCGCCGCGGCCGCGTCGACGACGCGCTCGAGCCCGAGCCGCCGGAGCGTGTACGCGATCGCCGGCACCGCGCGGCGCGCCGCCGCGCCGACGTCGAAGAAGACGTCGTAGGAGACGACGCCGTCGATCCGCGCGTCGAAGGCGGCGGCGCGGGGCGCGAGGTACCCGCCGAGGCTCAGGCCGACGAGGACGATCTTGTCGGGCCGCGGATGCGACGCGAGGTAACCGTCGAGCACGGCCGACGTCGGGCGCTCCCACTCCGGCAGGAGGCGCAGCCCCTGGTCGCGGAGCGCGCTGCCCTGCCCCGGGCCCTCGTAGGCCAGGACGCCGTAGCCGCGGGCGCGCGCCGCGGCGACGAGGAAGAAGTACAGCTCCTCGAGCGTCGAGTCGTACCCGCCGCAGAACACGATGAGCGGCGCGCGCGCCGGCGGCGGCGGCGGGTAGTAGAGCGCGTTCAGGTGGTCGCGGCCGTAGGGGACGGTGAGCTTCTCGTAGGCGACGCCGAGCGTGTCGAGCCCCTCGTAGAAGACGCGCGTGCCGCGGGCGAACGAGGGCGGCCGCCGCGGATCCTCGGGCGCCAGGAAGAACTCGGCCCGCGCGTAGTAGCCGTGCGCGCGCAGGAGCGCGTGCCCGGCGCTGAGCCGATCCCGCGTCGCGCGCGCGCGGGCCAGGTTGCGGTCGCCGAGCGCGGTCCAGGCGGCGTACCAGCCCTCCGCGTCGCCGGCGCGGACATCCGCGGTCGCCGCGAGGACCTCCGCGACGTCGGCGCCGTCGGTCGCGACGTCGTTGAGCGCGCGGAGCACCTGGTGGTGGTAGGTCTGATCGCGGTAGATCCGGCCGGCGCCGAGATCGTCGCGGTGCGGCCGCGCCATCGCGAGGACGGCGAGCGCCGCGACGACGACGCGCGGCGCGGTGCGCCCGCGCGAGGCGCGCCACAGCGCCGCGCCGACGAGGACGAGCGCGAGCACCACCACCGGCACCGGCGGCCGCGCGATCGCGGCGAACGCGCCCCACGCGGCGGCGAGCGCCCACGCGAGCACCACCGTCCACCGCACGTCAGCTCGCCTCGAGCTTGCGGACGAGCAGCGCGACCTTGTTGCGCACCGACTGCAGCTGCTGGCGCAGCGAGTCCGCCTCGTCGGCGACGTCGCCGAACGCCGCCTCGCGGGCGTCGGCGACGAGCCCGGCGGCGCGCGCGATGAGCGCGGCGAGGCCCGCCCCGATCCCCGAGAGCCGCTCGACCTTCTCGGCGCTCGACAGCCGGGCGGCCTCGGCGTCGCCGAGCGGCTGCACCGAGGCGGTCGTCCGGCGGGCCTCGTCGCCGATCTCGGTGAAGCGCGCGAGGAGCGCGCCGCACGCCTCGCTCTTTTCGCGGACGCGATCGCCGAGCGCCTGCAGGTCGACGGCGGCGCGCTCGTTGCGCTCGCGCGCCGCGTTGAGCGCCCCGAGCAACCGCTGCACGCCGGCGTCGATGCGCGGCTGGAACGCCGCCGCCTCGCCGATCGCCTGCGCCGCCTTCTCGAGGTTGCGCCGCGAGCCGAGCCCGATCCGAGCCGCGGCCTCCGTCGCGCGCTCGAAGCCCTGCAGCACCGCCTCGAGCTCGCTCGCCGCGGCGCCGACCTCGCCGGCCGCCGTCTTCGTCCGTGCCATCGGTCCTTCTTGCCACGACCCGGCCCCGCTTGGCGAGCCGTCACAGCCAGGGCAAGGCGTAGTAGCCCTGGTGCACGAAGCGCCAGTCGACCCAGTCGTTGTCGGGCAGGCCGAGCGCGGCGAAGACCGCGTCGGAGAGGTCGATCCCCGCCGGGTTCGCGGGCGCGCGGTACCGGCCGACGCCGCGCTCGGCCGCCGGCCGCGCGCCGGCGCGCCAGTAGGCGTCGTCGGTGTTCCACGGCCCGACGTCGAGGACCGGCACCACGAGGACGCGCGTGCCGTGGCGGACCTCCACCTGCTTGTACAGCGCGAGCCGGTGCGGCAGCGCGACGAACCTCGACTCCGCCGCGATCACGAGGCCGGTCGCGGTGCGCTTGCCGAGCTCGCCCTCGCGCGTCGCGAAGACGTGCTGCCAGGGCCCGGGCTCGATCGCGTCGCGCACCACCCGCGCGCCGAGGAGCGCGGCGACGACGCCGACGACGATCGGCGCGAGGCGGGTGCGACGACGACGCCGGCGCCGCGCCATCGTGGGCATGGCGCCATCCTACTCGGGCTCGCGGCGGGTCGACGAGTTGACGCGATCGTGCGGCGGACGCACGCTCTACCGGTGCGCGAGCTCGTGAGGTGCGGCTGGCTCGCGCTCATCCTCCTCGCGGCCTGTGGTCCGCCGACCGCGGTCGTGGTCCACATCGACAACACCGATCTGGTGGTGCCGACCGAGGTGCAGCGGCTGCTCCTCACCGTCACGAACCCGGAGGTGGGCGGCGCGCCCGCGTACCAGAGCCAGGACCTCGTCCCCTGCACACCGGGACAGACGCAGGGGTGCTTCGCGTTCCCGATCACGGTCACGCTCGCGCCGGGGCCGGGCAAGCCCGACGCGGCGGTGCGCGTCGAGGTCGACGCGTTCGACGCGCAGGGGACGCAGGTGATCGCCGACGCGTCGGTCTTCACGTTCACGCCGAACGCGCAGCAGCGCCTCGACTTCTACCTCCAGCGCGCGTGCCTGCACTCGGTCTGCGGCGCGCGCGACGAGGCGTGCGGCCCGCTCGGCGGGTGCGTGCGTCGCGCGCCGACGTCAGCGACGGTCGATCTCGCGTCGCCGGCGCCCGCGGGCGAGATCACGAACCGCGGCTTCCAGTTCGAGTACTACGGCTTCAACCCGGGCCCGGTGGTGGTGCCGCCGCCGTTCCAGGCGGAGGCAGGCGATCTGGTGCTGATGTGCACCTCCGCGATGTGGGCGCCGGCGGGCTGGATCCCGCTCGGCGGCATCGGCTTCGAGAGCTGTCTCTACCGGCGCGCCGCCGCCGACGAGGCGACGCGCAGCGACGTCTACACGTTCGGTGTGCTCGGCGGCGGGTTCGCCGCCCTGTGGACGCGCTTCGTCTATCGCGGCGTGGGGACGATCGTGCCGACCTTCGCGTCGGCCCCGTCCAGCACCCAGCCGTACGTGTTCCCCTCGAGCGTCATCGAGCGCCCCGGGAGCCACCTCGTCGAGGTGCTGTTCGCCGCCCCGCCCTGCTCCTTGGGCGCCAACCTGAGCACCTGGAACAACGCCATCGGCGCGGCGCAAGACAGCGTCTTTCTGGCCGCCGGGGACTCCGGCGACCGATCGTTCACCTGCGCCGGGGCCTCGGCCGCGAACTTCCAGTTCTTGCTCGTGCCCCGCTAGGCCACGCCGGTCGCCGATGGACCGATGGGTTTTGCGCTCGCCCGCCGTCTAGATCCCCGAGACGTTCAGACGACGGGCGATGCCGCCCCCCAACCCCGAAGACCCATGGAGGCGCACATGAAGTGGATCCTGTGGCTCAACTCTGCGGCGGAGACCGCCATCGCGATCGGCATGTTCCTCGCACCGGCATCGTTCTTTCCCGGTGCGGAGGGCCTCTCGGTCGCGATCGCGCGGGCGTTCTCGTTCGCGATCCTGACGGTCGCGTTCATCAGCCTCTCGGTGACGCGGAAGGACACGTCCCCCGAGGCGCTGAAGAACGTCGTGCTGATCTTGACCGTCTATCACCTGCTCCAGCTGATCGCGCAGTTCGTGAACGCCGCGTGGCGTCCGCCGCTGCTCGTCCCGCCGGTGGTCATCCACACCGTCTTCTCGACGCTGTTCGTGGCGTACCTCGTGAAGCTGACGCGGCCCGCACGGGCCTGACCCCCCGCCCACGACGGGGGATCCTCGCGGCGCCGGACGACCCGTTATAATCGAGCAGGATGGGATCGACCCGACCGCGGCGGCGCGAGGTCCGCGCCGGCCTCGCGCGCGCGTGCCTCTTCGGCGCGGTGCTCGCGGGGTGCGCCGATCCGACGACCTCGCTGGCCGTCGACCTGAGCGGTCCGGCGGGGGTGCAGCCGACGTCGCTCACGCTGCTCGTCACGATCGCGGGCGGCGCGACGCGCACGTTCGCGCTGCCGCTCGGGGGCGGGCTCCCCACGCTGCCCGGCTCCTTCGTCCTGCGCCTCCCCGACGCGGAGCAGGAGATCGACGTGGTCGCGGAGGCGGACCTCGAGGACGATCGGCGCGTCTCGGGCCACGTCACCGCGACCTGCTCCGCGTTCCGCCAGACGCGGGTCGCGCTCACGCTCGGCGGCAGCGGCGACGGCGGTGCCGGCGACGGCGGCGGCGGCGGGCACCTCGTCGGCGAGGCCTGCGGCGCGCCCGCGGACTGCACCTCCGGCGCGTGCGTCGACGGCGTCTGTTGCGCGGGCGCGTGCGCCGGTGGGTGCGCGGCGTGCAGCGCGGCGCGCGGCGCCACCGCCAACGGCAGCTGCACGGTGCTCCCGGCCGCGTCGACCTGTCGAGCAGCGCAAGGCGCGTGCGACGTCGCCGAGCTCTGCGACGGCACGAGCGCCGCGTGCCCGGCCGACGCGGTCCAGCCGGGCGGCGTCGCCTGCCGCGCGTCGACGGGCGCCTGCGATCCGGCCGAGGCCTGCGACGGCGCGAGCGCGACCTGCCCCGCCGACGTCGGTGGCCCGTGCCCGATCCTCACCTACGCCGGACCCACCCTGGGGACGCAGAACATGATCACCACCCCGACCCTCGCGTTCACCACCCCGGGCACGTACTCGGTGAGCGCGAACGTCGCGATGACCGTGAAGGTGAAGGGCGTGGCCGGCGGCGGCTCCGGCGGCGGCGGCGGCACCAACGGCTACGGGCCCGGCTCGGGCGGCGGCGGCGGCGCGGCCCACGTCGCCGGCGTGGACGTCGCGCTGCAGCCCGGGATCGCCTACACGCTCGTGGTGGGCGCGCCGGGCGCCTCGTCGGTCGCGTCGACGATGAGCGGGGGCGCCACCAGCTTCGGGAAGCCCGGCACGGCCTATCTCGCGCTCGGCGGCGGGGCCGGCGGTGCGATCGCCGCCGCCGGCGGTGGCGCGGGCGGCGTCGCCTCGGTGGGCGCGGGCGGCGTGAACGGCACCGCGGGCGCGGCCGCCGCCGGCGCGAGCGCGGCCAACAACGTCGCGAACGGCGCCTGCGGCGGCGGCTCCGGCGGCATGGGCGACGGCGTGGCCCCGGGCCCGGGG
>FTFF01000526.1_pt1 | contig 13243 bp, 7 predicted proteins | sample 1640361 | NCBI WGS metagenome assembly FTFF01 (sample SAMEA3914816, study PRJEB12502) | metagenome | biome: forest; material: soil | place: USA | collected 2011-09-16 | depth 0.3 m | reverse complement strand
GTGGGGGTGGCGCGGTGGCGACGCCACTCGTGCCGCGGTGGCCGCCGCCGTCGGTCGTGCCGCCGGCCGGCGAGCCGGTGCCGCCGCCCGAGGGCGGACATCGCGGCGCGGCCGGCGCAGAGAAGGGTGCGCCTCCGCCCCCTCCGCCCTCGTCGGGCGGCACGTCCGGGACGACCGCTACGGCCGACGCGGCCGGCGGCGGCAGCGGAAGCGGCTTCAGCGTGCCGACGATCTCCGGAGGAGGAGGCGGCGGCAGCAGCAATCAGGACGACGAAGACGGCGGCGGCAAACGTGGAAGTCGCGGCAGCACGCAGGCGACCGCGGCGCCGCCGCCCGCCGCCACGCCACCGGAAACCACCACGCCCGAGTCGCCGAAGGCACCAGGCGCCGGCGGCGGTCCGGCGGGTCCCTCGAAGCGCAAGGGCTGAGCCCCGACTCATGTCGACACGACCCGGTAGAGCGAAGCGATGCGAGCGGAGGCCCGGCTTTTCCGGGCCGGGAGCGGATCAACCCAACGTGAGGTCGGTGTAGTCGATGGCATCGAGCGACGACAAGGGGGGCGGCACGACGAAGTTCGTCGGCACGATCAAGATCGCCGGCAAGCCGGTGCGCGACTACGACGTCATCGAGGTCACGATCACCTCCGAGCTCGACCGCCCCGACAGCTTCGCGGTCACGCTCGGCCTGTCGACCGAGGTCACCGAGCTCCTGAAGGACCTCAAGCTCACCGCCCCCATCGAGGTGCGCACCGGCTACCACGGCGACGATGGCGACGACGCGGCGTTCATCGGCGAGGTGACCGGCGTCGAGCCGATCCATGCCCCGACGGGGAGCGACGGCGGCTACACCGTCGTCCGCGGCCTCAACGGCCTCCACGCGCTGAGCCGCGGCAAGCGCTCGTGCGCGTACTCGCAGCTGCCCGGCAAGCAGATCACCGACCAGGACATCTTGTTGGAGGTCCTCAAGCGCTACAAGAGCAGCTTCAATCCGACGCCCGACTACGGCGAGGCCGACCACAAGAAGCCGCCCGAGATCAAGTACTCGCACGTCTACCAGCACAACCAGAGCGACCTCGAGTTCGTGCGGCACCGCGCCGCGCGCATCGGCTACTACGTGCTCGTCCGCCGCGACAAGGACACGAAGAAGGACAAGCTCCTCTTCCAGAAGCGCACCGCGACGCCGAGCTCGGTGCGGCTCGTGCTCAACGCGCCGCGCGTGGGCAAGGGGAGCGACGGCGAACAGACCGTCGCGATGACGCGCTTCGTCCCGAGCCTCTCGACCGCGAACCAGGTCACGAAGGTGCGCGTGCGCTGCTTCAACCCGAAGACCCGCATGGAGCTCATCTGCGAGGCGCCGGAGAGCGGCTCGGGCGCCCTGCTCGGCGGGAAGGCCGGCAAGGCGGCGATCGAGGAGAAGCACCCGGAGTCGGCGCTCGTCCGCAGCGACATCCCGTTCGAGAGCGTCGACGAAGGCAAGGCGATCGCGGCCTCGATCCTCGACGAGCGGCTCCTCTCGTACGTCACCGCCGAGGGCACGACGCCCGGCGACCCGCGCCTCAAGCCGGGATTGGTCGTGAAGGTCTCCACCAACCTCAACCCGAACGACAAGGGCAAGGACGAGCCCTACCTCATCACGTACGTGCGGCACTGGTACCGGTCGAAGGGCCAGGAGGCCTACACGACCGACTTCCGCTGCAAGCGCGACGCGACCGGCAAGTCGAGCGGCTGAGCGCCGGCCAGCGCCCGTCGCTGTCGCTGTCGCGCTGAGCGACCGAGACCGCCGGCGGAACCTTGACGAAAGTAAGGCGCTTCTCGTAACTTATGCCCGTCTCGGGTGTCTCGCGCGCGCGCACGAGGGACCCGCGCGGCAGATGGGCGAAGACGACTTCATCTACTGGCAGGACGTGCTCGACGACATCGCCGCTGGCCGGCGCGACGCGCTCCGCTGTCCGTTCTGTCAGGCGACCGGGCTGCGCATCGACCAGCAGGCCGCGAAGACGCGCATCGAGTGCCCGGCGTGCCGTCACTTCATCGAGGGCCGTTTCCCGTCGGCGACCGGCGACGACCCGGGCGGAGGCGCCTAAGTGAAGTTCCTCGGCAAGGGCTGGAAGTACCCCGTCGAGATCGACCGCACCGGCGGCGTCGGGGTGAGCGAGCTCGACGAGTCGATCCGTCAGTCGGTCTTCATCATCCTCGGCACCGCGCCCGGCGAGCGCGTGATGCGGCCCGGCTTCGGCTGCGAGATCCACGAGCTCCTGTACGCGCCGAACAACCGCGCCACCGCGAGCATCGCCGCGCACCACTGCGAGGTCGCGCTCACGAAGTGGGAGCCGCGCATCCGGGACCTCGAGGTCGAGGCGGCGCCGTCGCGTGACGAGCAGAACCGGCTCGACATCGCGATCCGCTACCGCGTCCGCGCGACGAACGTCTCGCGCAACCTGGTCTATCCCTTCTATCTGAAGAAGAGCGACGAGTCATGATCCCCGTCCCGAAGCTCGACGATCGTACGTACGCCGACATCATGGCGGAGGCGCTGCGTCTCATCCCGCGCTACTGCCCCGAGTGGACGAACCACAACCCGTCGGATCCGGGCATCACGATCCTCGAGCTCACGGCGTGGATGACCGAGCTCCTCCTCTACCGCGTCAACCGGATCCCCGAGAAGAACTACGTCGCGTTCCTCAACATGCTCGGCATCCGCCTGCGCATGCCGCAGCCGGCGCGCGCGCTCGTGACGTTCGAGCTGGTCGAGGGCGCGCACCGTCAGGTGATCCCGGAGGGGATGCAGGTCGCGACCGCGCAGGCGGCGGAGGACGACGGCGTCGTCTTCGAGACGCAGCGCGAGCTGGTGCTCGTGGGCGCACGGCTCGATCGCGCCTTCTCGTACTACCAGGACACGTTCTCCGACAACTCGCCGTTCCTCGTCGGGGGACGCGAGGGCGGCTTCGCAGCGTTCGGCGGCGCCGATCGGATCGATCGCTACCTGTACATCGCCGACCCGCGCTTCGAGTCGCTCGCGCCGGGATCGATCCTGCACCTGCACGTCGCCACGCCCGACCACGGCGGCCGCGATCTCGCGCGCCTCCTCGAGTGGGAGTACTGGAACGGCCGTCGCTGGCGCGAGCTGCGCCAGATGCCGACGGAGGTCGAGCGCGGCGAGGTCGTCTTCTACACGCCGAACGACGTCTCCGCCGCCGAGGTGAACGGCATCGTCGACTTCTGGATCCGCGGCCGGCTCGCCGAGGTCCCCGAGAACCCGTGGGAGACCGAGGTCGACACCGTGCGTGTCGTCGTCGAGGTGGCGGGCGAGGGCGTGCAGCCCGACACCGCGCTCGCGAACCTCGAGGGGGGGCTGTACCGCGGGCTCGACCTCACCAAGAACTTCCAGCCGCTCGGCGCCGAGCCGAAGGTCGACGACTGCCTCTACCTCGCGTCGCGCGAGCTCTTCGCGCAGGGCGGCTCCGAGGTGCGCGTCGAGGTCCAGCTCTCCGATCCGAGCGTCCACCCCGCGCCCGGGCCGAGCCCGAACCTCCAGCTCGTGTGGGAGTACTTCGACGGCAAGAAGTGGCGCAGCATCGGCAAGTCGACGCCGAAGGGCGCGGTCAACACCGGCGACAACCCCTGGACGTTCGTCGATACGACCCACGCCTTCGGAAAGAGCGGCGCGGTGACGTTCCGCGTGCCGACGGACATCGCGCCCGGGCAGATCAACGGCGAGGACAGCTACTGGGTGCGCGTGCGCCTCGACGCCGGCGACTTCGGCCAGAACGGCAGCTACATGCTCGACGGCGATCGGTGGGTGTGGCGCGACGAGCGTCCGCTGCGTCCGCCGGGCCTGAAGTCGATGTCCATCCTGTACCGCGCCGACCTGTCGCACCCGCGCCGCGTCGTCAGCTACAACGACTTCCGCTACCGCGATCACTCGGAGGAGGCGAAGGTCGACTACCGCCCCTTCCAGCCGTTCGCGGCGGTGCACGACGAGGGGCCCGCCCTCTACCTCGGCTGGGACCGCAAGATCCCGAACGATCCGCTCTCGATCTACGTCCAGCTCGCCGACGTCGGTCCCGAGCTGGCGACCGACTCGGTCCGCGGCTCGATCGGCGGCGGCGAGCGCCCCGACGAGGAGTGGCTGCGCAGCTGGTACGCCGAGCGCGACGCGACCTGGGAGGCGGAGCAGCGCATCGTCTGGGAGTACTTCGACGGCAAGGACTGGGTGCCGCTGGTCGTCGTCGACGGGACCAAGAACCTCACGCAGAGCGGCTTCCTCGACTTCGTCGGCCCCGACGACCTGGCGCCGACGACGAAGTTCACCGAGGAGCGGCACTGGATCCGCGCGCGGCTCGAGATGGGCGGCTACGTGCGCGTGCCGCGCATCGCGCGGATCCTCGCGAACACCATCGAGGCGGCCAACGTCACGACGATGCGCGACGAGGTGATCGGCTCCTCCGACGGGCTCCCGGCGCAGACGTTCCAGTTCGCGCACGGACCGATGCTGGGCGGCGAGGTCATCGAGGTGCTCGAGAAGGAGGCGCCGCCGCCCGAGGAGCTGGCCGAGCTGGGGGACGGCGCGTGCCGGGCGAACCCGTACGGGGACGGCTTCTGGGTGCGCTGGCGCGCGGTCGACAGCTTCTTCGACTCGGGGTCGCGCGCGCGGCACTACACGCGCGACGGCGTGACCCGCAAGATCAACTTCGGCGACGGGACGCGCGGGATGGTGCCGCCGCAGGCCCTCAACAACATCGTCGCGCGCCGCTACCAGATCGGCGGCGGCGTGCGCGGCAACGTGAACGCCTACACGCTCACGCAGCTGACGCGGGCGATCGCCTACGTCGAGCGCTGCTACAACGTCTCGCCCGCCGCGGGCGGCTCCGACGCGGAGAGCGTCGACGAGGCGAAGGCGCGCGCGCCGATGGTCCTGAAGAGCCGCGACCGCGCGGTGACCGCGGAGGACTTCGAGTCGCTCGCGCTCCGCGCGTCGACGGCGGTGGCGCGGGCCAAGTGCCTCCCCTCGCGCGAGCGCGACGGCGAGGTGCGCGTCGTGATCCTGCCGCGCGGCGACGAGCGCGACGCCGATCTCTCGCGGCGCCTCGTGCCGGCGCCCGAGCTGCTCCGCTACGTGAAGAACTACCTCGACGAGCGCCGCCTCGTCGGTACCGTCGTCCACGTCGAGCGCCCGGTGTTCGCGGAGATCTCGCTGCGCGTCGCGATCGTGCGCCGCACCATCGGCCAGTCCGACCGGGTGAAGCGCGAGATCGAGGAGCGCGTCCGCCGCTTCCTGCACCCGCTCGTCGGCGGCAAGGACGGCGCGGGCTGGCCGTTCGGCCGCTCGGTCTACCAGTCCGACCTGGCGCACCTGGTCGAGGACATCCCCGGCCTCGAGGCCGTCGACGAGATCACGATCTACGATGAGGACCGCCGCGTCGCCGTCGAGTCGCTGCGGCTCGACGCCGGCGACCTCGTGCAGCTCGTGAACGTCGTGGTGGTCGAGCGCGTCCGGGAGGAGATCGTCTAGTGTTGCTGACGACAAGGCGCCGAAGGCGCCGTCGCGAGCGTAGCGAGCGTGGGGAGGCTCACGCGGCTCTGCCGCGTGAGGGGCGCTTGCGCCCCCTGATGACGGAGATCGTCTGACCTTGCTGTCGCCGGCCCGCGCGCTCGTCCGCATGCCCGACCTCGTCGGCATGCCGTACCGGAAGGCCCGCCTCCTCGCCGAGAACGCCGGGCTGCACATGACCGAGGTCATGTACGCGGAGAGCTACGAGGCCGGCAACACGGTGCTCGCGCAGGCGCCGCAGCGCGGACAGATGGTCTACGTCGGCGATCGCGTCGCGGTCGCGGTGTCGCGCGACAGCTACGTCAGGTGGCTCCCGGCGATCTACCAGCGCTCGGACATCTCCGGGCGCAACGTCGTGAAGGAGCTGCTGTGGGTCACGCAGCACCTCTTCGGGTCGATCGAGGAGCAGCTCAACGTCGGCTTCACGTTCTACGATCCGTACGAGACGCCCGAGCACTTCCTGCCCTGGCTCGCCTCCTGGACCGCCATGGTGCTCGAGGAGGACTGGCCGATCGCGAAGAAGCGACGGCTCATCAAGCGCGCGGTCGAGCTCTACCGGATCCGCGGCACGCTGCGCGGGCTCAAGCTCTTCATCTCGCTCTTCACCGGGCACGAGCCCGACGTGCGCGAGAACGAGTGGCCCTTCCGCGGCTGGCGCATCGGCGTCAGCTCCGCCGTCGGTGTGGACACGATCGTGCTGCCGCCGCTCAACCTCGCGCACACGTTCATCGTCGAGATGCCGACGGCGTACCGCGACCTGTCGCCCGAGAGCGTGATCCGCATCCACGAGATCGTGCGCATGGAGAAGCCGGCGCACACCCAGTACTGGCTGCGGTTCGCCGCCGAGTCGGCCGAGTCGGAGCTGCGCGAGTTCTTCGCGATCGGCACGCGCTCGGGCATCGGCATCGGCCAGGAGATCCTGCGGCCCGGCCTCACGGCCGAGCGCGTGCTCACGCCGGCCGCGCGCTCCGCGGAGTCGCGCGAGGGGACCGGCGCGACGAAGCTGCCCGCCACCGACGACTTCCCGATGGCGGGCCGGTCGCGCCGTCCGTTCCCCACGGCGCCGCGCGCCGACCTCGCCCCCGTCGAGGGCCGCGAGGTCCGGTCGTCGGAGGAGGGCTTCGGCGCGAGCGCGCGGCAGATGCAGGCCGTCACCGATACGCGGAGCGGCAAGGTGGTCGTCGAGCCGCCCGCGGAGCCCGCGCCGGAGCCGATGCGCGAGATCGAGGGCCCGAGCGACACGATCGAGATGGTCGTGAAGGAGTCGGCGGCCGCCACGATGATCTCGTCGGCGTCGAAGCGCATCGCCGAGGAGCTCCGGCGCGCCAAGGACGAGCCCAAGGACGACGGACCGGAATCCCCGGGGACCGAGCCCACGCGCGGACGCAAGAAGCCCGATCCCAAGAAGACGAAGTAGCACGAGCGCACAAAGGACCCGAGATGGCGAACCAGAGCGACGGCAAGGTGCAGGGGTACAAGCGGATCAACTTCTTCCGCGGGTTCCTGACGACCGAGCAGGACTGGAACGAGGCGGAGCGATACCACCTCGAGAAGCGCCGGCTCCACAACCGGCACCTGCACGCGCCCGGCGTGGTCGCCGGCCACGCGGGTGAGCTGCGCGTGCAGGCGCGCGCGCGCGGCGACTTCTCGATGGAGATCCAGCCCGGCTACGCGATCGACGGCCAGGGCAACGACCTCATGCTCTGGGAGGCGCAGCTCAAGACGATCGCGCCCGAGGAGTACAAGCTCCCGCAGACGCTCTACGTCGTCCTCCGCTACACGGAGGAGCTGACCGACTTCATCGCGTACAAGGAGAACATCGAGTACAAGGGCCACCGCCGCGTGCTCGAGGGATGCAAGGTCGAGCTCTCGCAGACGCCGCCCGACATCAAGCAGGAGGTGGAGCTGGCGCGCATCCTCCTCGAGAAGAACGCGACCCGCATCCGCGACGCGCGCGATCCGGTCAACCCGCAGGCGAACGAGATCGACCTGCGGTTCGTGCCGCGCGCCGGCGTCACCGGATCGTTCCTCGATCCGGGCACCCGGCTGCGGGTCGGGCAGGTGTTCCAGTCGGCGCGCCGCGCGTTTCTCCACATGGCGCGCGACGGCAAGGTGCAGACCGCGCACGACGCGCTCTCCGCGGTGCTCACCGCCTCCGCGCTGCACGCCGCCGATCAGCTGGATCTGCGCAACGTGTTCGAGGTGCTGCAGCTCTTCATCGAGATGCAGAGCGAGGTCGCGACCGACGTCGAGGTCAACCACCCGTCGCTGGCGCAGCGGAAGGAGTTCGCCGACTTCCGCAAGCACCTCGAGATCCTGAAGGGGCTCATCGGCGAGCGCCGCATCACCGCCGACGCGCTCGCGAACCTGTGCGGCTACGAGCAGAAGGCCGCCGAGATCGTGAGCTCGATCTTCGCCGGCATCTCGCCGACCCCCATGGACGGGGGAGGGCCGCGCGCGACCGCGCCCGCGAGCTCGCCGTCCGACTGGGAGGCGGTGAAGACGATGGGCGTCGCCGAGCTCCCGGCGGAGCTGCAGATCGCCGGGCGCGCCTGGACCCTCGTCGACTCGATCGACGTCATGGACAAGGCGTCCGAGGAGGCGCACGGCCTCGCCATCCACGACGCCAAGGACGCCTACCGGTCGCGGCAGAAGCTCAAGTACCCCGACGGCACGGTGGTCGAGGACGTGGGCCGCGCGCACGTCGGCGGCTACTCCACCTACAACGTGAAGAACCTCACGGCAGGCCGCGAGCTCGCGATCATCCGCCGCGTGGACTACGTCTACGGCGACTACGAGCTCGAGTTCTTCGTCGACGGCAAGTCGGCCGGCGTCTGCTCGTGCGCCGGCACCGACCGCGTGCACCGCTGGCGCAACTGGCCGTACGTGATCCCCGGCGAGCTCATCGGCAAGGCCACTGTGCAGGTCAAGCAGGTGGCGACGACCGCCGAGCGCGACATCAACATGTTCCGGTACTGGTTCTACCAGCCGAAGTGATCGGCTGGGCGGCGCGATCGGCGGTCGGCGAGGGGCGGTTCGAGGTCGTCCGCACCCTCGGCAGCGGCACGATGGGCGTCGTCTACGAGGCGATCGACCGTCGCAGCGGCGCGGCGGTCGCGCTCAAGCGCCTGACCGCGTGGTCGCCCGAGCGGCTGCGCCTCTTCAAGAACGAGTTCCGCGCGCTCGCCGACATCACGCACCCGAACCTCGTCGGGCTCGGCGAGCTCTTCGAGGACCACGGCAGCTGGTTCTTCTCGATGGAGCTCCTGCACGGGCGCGATCTCGCGTCGTGGGCGGGCGGCGAGGGCGACGCGCGCCTCACAGCGCCGCTCGCGGTTCCCGGCGCGCCGAGCGCAGCGGCGACGCCGCCGACGACGCCGGCGCTCGACCCGCGGTTCCTCCGCGGCGTCCTCGCGCAGATCGCGCGCGGGCTCAACGCGCTCCACCGGGCCGGCCGCGTGCACCGCGACGTGAAGCCCGCCAACGTGATGGTCACCGACCAGGCGCGGGTCGTGCTCGTCGACTTCGGGCTGGTCCGCGGCTGGGCCGGCGATGCCGACGGCGCGGGCACGCCCGCGTACATGGCGCCGGAGCAAGCGGCGGGCGGCGCGGTCGGCCCCGCGGCAGACTGGTACGCGGTCGGTGCGCTGCTGTTCGAGCTCCTGACCGGCCGCCTGCCCTTCGAGGGCACGAGCGAGCAGATCCGGGCGGACAAGCGCGCGCGCGACGCGCCGGCGGCGCGCGCCCTCCGCGCCGAGGCGCCCGCCGATCTCGACGAGCTGTGCCGCGAGCTCCTGCGGCGCGATCCCGCCGAACGCCCGACCGGGCTCGCCGTCCTCGAGCGCGTCTCGCAGCGCACACGGCCGCGCACCGCGACCGCGGGCGCCGTCGCGCCCGCTGCGCTCGTCGGGCGACGGCAGGAGCTGTCGAGGCTGCGCGCCGCGCTCGACGAGGCACAGGCGGGCCACGCGGTGACGGTGCTGCTCCACGGCGACGCGGGCATCGGCAAGAGCGCGCTCCTCGATCACTTCGTCGCGGGGCTCGAGACCGCCGCGCCGCGGCCGCTCGTGCTGCGCGGGCGTTGCTTCGAGCGCGAGGCGGTCCCCTACAAGGCGCTCGACGAGGTCGTCGACGCCGCGCAGCAGCACCTCGCCGACCTCCCCGCCGTCGAGCGGGAGGCGCTCCTGCCGGCCGACCTCGCGCTGCTCGCCGGCTTCTTCCCGACACTGAGCGCGCTGCGCGTCCCGGCGTCCGCCGGCGACGTCGCCGCCACCCGCGCCCGCGCGGTCGGCGCGCTGCGCGAGCTCTTCGCGCGCATCGGCCGCGCGAGCACCGTGGTCGTCGCGATCGAGGATCTGCAGTGGATCGACGCCGACGGGCTGCACCTCCTCCGTGAGCTCGTGCGGCCGCCCGACGCGCCGCCGATCCTCGTCCTCCTCACCGCGCGCAGCGACGAGCACACCGCGCCCCCCGCCTCGCTGCGCTTCGACCTCGGCGGCGATCTGCGGCGTGTCGAGCTCGGCCCGCTCCCCGCGGAGGAGCGCGCCGCGGTGCCTGCCGGCGCGGCGATCGCGGAGGTCGATCCCGCGGCGCTCGCCGCGCGCGTGGCGGCCCTCGATGACGCGACCCGCGAGCTGCTCGCGTACGTCGCTATCGTGGAGGGGCCGGTCCGCCTGGACGTGCTCGCGCTCGCGACCGGTCGCACCGCCGGCGAGGTGCGCGTGGCCCACGACGCCCTGCGCGCGGCGGACCTCGTCCGGCCTGCCCGCCGCGCCGGCGAGGAGGCGGTGCAGCTCACCCACCCTCCGGTGGGCCGTGCGCTCCTCGAGGCGCTCGACGCCGACCGCCGGCGTGCCCTCCACCGCGCGCTCGCCGCCGCGTTCGAGGTCGCGCCCGCGGTCGAGGCGCGCGACGCGCGCCTGGCCGTGCACCGCCTCGCCGCGGGCGAGCCCGCCGCCGCCGTCGAGCACGCCACGCGCGCGGCGATCCAGGCCGAGGCCGCGCTCGCGTTCGGCGGCGCGGCCGAGCTGTGGGCGCTGGCCGTCTCGGCCGCGCGCGCACCGCCGGAGCGGGCGGTCCTCCTGCGACGGCTCGCCGCGGCCCGCGCGTCGGCGGGGCAGGGCGCCGAGGCGGGGCGCGCGTTCCTCGAGGTGGCGGATGGCGCGCCGCCGGGCGAGGCGCTCGAGCTGCGCCGCCGCGCCGCGCAGGCGTTCCTGCAGGCCGGCCGCGTCGACGAAGCGGCGCCGCTCCTGCGCGAGCTCCTGGCGGCGTTCGGCGCCCGGCTCGCGAAGACGCCGCTCCGCGCGCTGCTCTCGCTCGTGCTCCGTCGTGCGCTGCTCCGCCTCCGCGGCCTCCGCTTCCGCGCGCGTCCCGAGGCCGAGGTCCCGCCCGAGACGCTCGCGCGCGTCGACACGAGCTGGGTGGTGGCCCGCGGGCTCGGCGTGTTCGACAACATCCGTGGCGCGCAGGAACAGGCGCGCCACCTCCTCTACGCGCTGCGCGCGGGCGAGCCCGTCCGCGTCGCGCGGGCCCTCGCGGTCGAGGCGGTCTTCATCGCCGCCACCGGCGACGGGGCGCGCGCCGCGCACGTCTCGCACGACGCGGTCGCCCTGGCCGAGTCGACGGGGGACCGCTACGCGCGCGGCGTGGCGGTCAGCTCGTCGGGGTTCGCCGCGCTGCAGAGCGGGCGCTTCCGCGCCGGCGCGGTGCTCTTCGATCGCGGCCTCGAGCTTTTGCGCGCCGAGCCGGTGAGCCGCGCCGAGCAGGTCGTCGCGCAGGTCGGTGGCTGCTGGTGCCTGGCGTACCTCGGCGAGCTGGCGGAGCTGGCGCGACGCGTGCCGCTGCACCTGCGCGAGGCTCGCGAGCGCGGCGACACGACCGCGCTCTCGAACCTGCGGCTCGGGCCGACGAGCTGGCCGTGGCTGATGGCCGATCGGCCCGCGGACGCGGTGCGCGAGGCCGACGACGCGGTCGCCGCCTGGGGTGGCGGGTACGGCTACCAATCGGTGCACTGCTTCCACCTCCTGTCGACCGTGCAGGCCAGCCTCTACCGCGCCGAGGGCGCGCTCGCGGCGCAGCAGATCGAGGACGGCTGGCCGTCGCTCGCGCGGTCGCTCTTCCTGCGCAACCAGCTGATCCGGGTCGTCATGAGCCACCTCCGCGGCGTCGCGTCGCTGGCGGCGGCGCCGGCCTTGCCGCCGTCGGGCCGCGCCGAGGCGTGCGCGCGCGTGCAGCGGATCGGCGCCCGCCTCGAGCGCGAGGGCGCGCCGTGGGCGGTGCCGCTCGGCACGTCGCTGCGCGCCGGCGCCGCCTCGCTCGAGGGCCGGCGCGAGGACGCCGGTGCCCTCTTCACCCTCGCGGCGCTCGGCTTCGACGAGGCCGACATGGCGATCCACGCGGCGCTGGCGTGGCGGAAGGTCCGCGCGCTCGGCGACGACGGCGCGCGCGCGCGCTTCGGCGCGCAGGCGGACGCGTTCCTCGCGGCGCAGCGGATCGCGCGGCCCGGCGCGTTCGCGCGGCTGTTCGGGCTCGACCACGAGCCACCTTGACAGCGCGCCCCGCCGCCGGAGAGCTTTAGGGGACGATGGCGCCGGAGCGCGGACGCAACACGATCGATCCGACGGTGACGCCCGCGCCGAAGGCGCCGCAGCGGCTCGCGGCCAAGGTCGTCGTGGTGGCCGGCCCGGAGGAGGGACGCGAGGTCGCGGTCGACGACCTCCTCGACATCGGCAGCGACGGCGCGTGCGCGCTCGTCCTCACCGATCCGGCCGTGTCGCGCCGCCACGTGAGCGTGAGCGCGCGCGACGGGCGCCTCGTCGTGCGCGACCTCGGCAGCCGGAACGGCACGTTCCTCGGCGGCGCGCGAATCGTCGAGGCCGAGGTCCCCTACGGCGCCGTGCTGTCGATCGGCAACTCGGCGATCGCGCTCCACCCGCGCTGGTACGTCCGCGAGGTGCCGCCGTCGGCCGCGACGCGCTTCGGGGAGCTCGTCGGCGGCTCGCTCGTGATGCGCGAGCTGTACGCGATCCTGGAGCGCGTCGCGCCCACCGACGTGACCGTGCTCGTCGAGGGCGAGAGCGGCACCGGCAAGGAGCTGACCGCGCGCTCGATCCACCAGCACTCGAGCCGCGCGCGGCAGCCGTACGTGGTCTTCGACTGCGGCGCGGTCCCCGGCGACCTCGCCGAGAGCGAGCTCTTCGGCCACAAGCGCGGCGCGTTCTCCGGCGCGGTGGCCGATCGCGCGGGCGCGTTCACCAAGGCCGACGGCGGCACGATCTGCCTCGACGAGATCGGCGAGCTGCCGCTCGAGCTGCAGCCGAAGCTCCTCCGCGTGCTCGAGTCGGGCGAGGTGCGCGCCGTCGGCGACGACGTCGTGCGCAAGGTCGACGTCCGCGTCCTCGCGGCCACGAACCGCGATCTCACCGCCGAGGCGCGGCGCGGCCGGTTCCGCAGCGACCTCCTCTATCGCCTCGAGGTGGTGCGGGTGCGCATCCCGCCGCTCCGCCAGCGCCCCGACGATCTCGCGCAGCTGATCGCGCACCTCCTCGAGGGCAAGCTGCGCCCCGAGGAACAGATCACCGGGCCGAACCTGGCCCGGCTGCTCGGCTACAGCTGGCCCGGCAACGTGCGCGAGCTCCGCAACGTGCTCGCCCGCGCGGTGGCGCTCGCCGGTCACCCCGGCAGCGCGCTGCCG
>FTFF01000731.1_pt1 | contig 13283 bp, 12 predicted proteins | sample 1640361 | NCBI WGS metagenome assembly FTFF01 (sample SAMEA3914816, study PRJEB12502) | metagenome | biome: forest; material: soil | place: USA | collected 2011-09-16 | depth 0.3 m | reverse complement strand
CGTGCCGCCGGGCGCCGAGGAGGCGGGCGGCATGGAGTACCCGACGATCTTCTTCACCGAGGACTCGGCCGTACCGGTCGCCGTCCTCGGCCCCGAGCTCGTCACCGCGCACGAGCTCGCGCACCAGTGGTTCCAGGGCATGCTCGCCTCCGACGAGGCGGACGAGCCGTGGCTCGACGAGGGCCTCGCCGAGCTGGCGACCGGCTGGGTCGCGGAGCGCCTCGGCGGCCGGCCGGCCGCGGTGTACCGCGCCGCTGGCCACGAGCTCACCTACGTCGGCATGGAGCAGATCGAGCTCGGTGGCGAGCGCGCGGATCCGATCGCGACCGCGTCCGACGCCTTCCGCGATCGACGCTCCTACGCCGAGCTGAGCTACCGCAAGCCGGCGCTGCTCCTCGCCACGATCGAGGCGCGCGTCGGCGCGCGCCCGTTCGCCGCGATGCTGCGCGCGTACGCCGACGCGTTCCGCTTCAAGCACCCGCGCGGCGCGGATCTGGTGGCGGCGCTGGCCGGCGCGCCGGCCGAGCTCCGCGCGCTCCTCGACGACGCCCTCCACCGCGCGGGCGAGCTCGACTACGCGGTGACCGAGGCGCGCACCGCCCGCGTACGGCCGCCCGCCGGGCTCTTCGACGCCGACGGCGGCGCGCCGGAGGAGCGGACGCCGAGCGCGGGCGCGCGCTGGCGGAGCGAGATCGTCGTCGAGCGGCTCGGCGAGCAGCGGCTGCCGGTGACGGTCCGCGCGCGCTTCGCCGACGGCACGTTCCTCGATCGGGCGCTGGGCCCCGACCCCGCCGACGGCCCGCGCTGGCGGCGGATCGCGCTCGACGGCGACCACCCGCTGATCGCGGCCGAGCTCCACCCGCTGCGCGACACGCCGCTCGACACGCACCGCTGGAACGACGGCCGGCGCGTCGAGGCGGACCCGCGCCCGCGCCGCCGCCTCGTCGACAGCGCGCGCCTCCTCGCCGCGCTGCTCCTCTCGTGGGTGGCGCGGTGATCGCGCTCCGCCTCGCGGTCGCGCTGCTCTGGAAGCGCCCACAGCTCGCGCTCGCGTGGCTCTGCGTGCTCGCGCTCCCCACCCTGCTCGGCCTCTGGCCCGTCGACGTGGCGCTCGCGCCCCACCTCGACCTGCGCCCCGCCGCCGACGCGCTCGTGGCGGTCCCCGCCGACGATGCGCTCTGGGGCGAGCTCCGCCGCGACGCGCCGGCGCTCGGCGGCCTCGCCGCGGGCGGCCTGCTGGTCGCCCTGCTCGTCGGCACGCCGCTCCTCTGGCTCCTGGCCGGCGTCGTCGCAGCCGAGGCGATCGGCCCCGCCGCGCCGCGCGCGAGCCCGATCGCGCGCCGCGCGCTCGGCATCGCGTTCGTCGCGCTGCCCGTGCGCGCGCTCGCATGGGCGCTCGCCGCCGGGATCGCGCTCTTCGCCGCGCGCGCCGCGACGTTCGCGGCCCTGCGAGTCCGCGCCGGCGTCGGGATCGTCCTGTACGCCCTCGTGGCGGCGACGATCACCGTAGTGGTCGACTTCGCGCGCGGGCACGCGATCGTCCGCACCGAGGACGGCCTCGCCCGCGCGCTCCGCCGCGGCGCGGCGCTCGCGTGGCGACAGCGCGACCTGGCCTTCGTGCTCGTGCTCCTCGACCTCACGTCGGCGGCGGCGGCGATGGTGCCCGCCGCGGCGTCGCGGCCGCTCGGGGTCTACGGCGCCGGCGGCGCGCTCGCGGCGTTCGTGGCGCTCGCGCTGCGGGCGTCGGCGGGCGTCGTCGGCGTCGCGGCCGCGGCTACAGGCGCAGCGTCTCGAAGTGCGTGAGGTCGCAGAACGCGGCGTAGCGCGCCTCGATCTCCGTCATCGTGACCGTGCGCAGCCGATCGTGCGCGATGCCCTCGACGCAGAACGACGCGAGCACCGAGCCGTGGAACATGGCGCGGCGGATCGCGCCGGCGTCGAACGCGGCGCTGCGCGCCAAAGAGCCGATGAAGCCGCCGGCGAAGGTGTCGCCCGCGCCCGTCGGATCGACGACCTCCTCGAGCGGGTAGGCCGGCGCCGCGAAGACGCCCTGCTTGCCGTCGTGCCAGTAGAAGAGGAGCGCGCCGGCGTCGCCGCGCTTGACGATGATCGTCCGCGGTCCCAAGGCGTGGATCGCCCGCGCCGCGCGCGGGAGGTTGTGCTCGCCCGAGAGCTGTCGCGCCTCCTCGTCGTTGAGGATCACGGTGTCGACCCGGCGCAGCACCTTCTTGAGCGCGGCGAGCTCGCCGCCGATCCAGAAGTTCATCGTGTCGAGCGCGACGAGCCGCGCGCTCCTCACCTGATCGAGGACCTCGAGCTGGAGCGCGGGGTGGATGTTGCCGAGGAAGAGCAGCTCCGCGTCGCGGTAGGCGGCGGGCAGCTGCGGCCGGAAGTCGGCGAAGACGTTGAGCTGCGTGTCGAGCGACGTGCGGCTCTGCAGGTCGTCGGAGTAGCGGCCCCGCCAGCGGAAGGTGCGGCCGGGGGCGCGCTCGAGGCCGGCGAGATCGACGCCGCGCTCCGCGAGGTAGGCTCGGTGGGGCTCGGGGAAGTCCTCGCCGACGACCGCGACGAGGCGCACCGGCGCGAAGAGCGAGGCCGCGACCGAGAAGAACGACGCGGATCCGCCGAGCACGTCCGGGTGGACGTGCCCGCGCAGCTCCAGCGTGTCGAGCGCGACGGAACCGACGACGACGACCCCGAGTGCCATGACCGATCTCCCTAGCTCGCCCGCGACGAGCCGTCCTATGCGTTGCCGAAGTACTTGCCGTAGAGGGGACCGAGGCGCCGCTTCACGTCCGCGGAGATCGCCTCCGGCGCCGTCATGATGGCGAACTTCGCCGCGTCGTGGAAGCGGCTCCGTGCGCCCGGCGGCACGAGCCTAACGGTCTCCGCCACGATCGCCTTGGCCAGCGCGACGTTCTGCTTGAGGAGCGCGACGACGGCCTCGACCGAGACGTCCTCCTCGCTCTCGTGCCAGCAGTCGTAGTCGGTCGCGAGCGCGATCGTCGCGTAGCTCATCTCGGCCTCGCGCGCGAGCTTCGCCTCCGGCAGGTTCGTCATGCCGATCACGTCGACGCCCCAGGAGCGGTAGAGCCGCGACTCGGCGCGGGTGGAGAACATCGGGCCGTCGATGACGACGTAGGTGCCGGCGCGGTGCACGCGCGCGCCCACGGCCTCGGCGGCGGCCGCCGTCCACGCCGCGAGGTCGGGACAGATCGGATCCGCGAAGCCCACGTGCCCCGCGATCCCGTCGCCGAAGAAGCTCGACGGGCGGTGCTTGGTGCGGTCGATGAACTGATCGACGACGACGATATCGCCCGGGCGGATCGCCTCCTTCATGGAGCCCACCGCCGAGACGGAGAGGAGCCACTCGACGCCGAGCACCTTCATGCCGAACACGTTCGCGCGGAAGTTGATCTCGTGCGGCAGGACGCGGTGGCCGCGACCGTGGCGCGGGAGGAAGACCATCTTCACGTCACCGAGGCGGCCCACCACGTATTCGTCCGAGGGCGCGCCGAAGGGCGTCGGCACCGCGACGCGCGCCACGTCGTCGAGCCCGTCGAGCTCGTAGAGGCCGCTGCCGCCGATCACGCCGACGGTGGTGCGCGTTGGGGTCGCGTTCGCCATGGGGCACGGGTAGCACGCACAGCGACGGTGGGTCAATCGTGCGGCGTGCTACCCTCGTCGAGTAATGGACGAAGTTGTCGACGAGGCGAGCCCCGAGGCGCTGCGCGAGGCTGGCCGGCTGGCCGAGGCCGCGGCGGCGTTCCGGCAGCGCGGCGACCTCGCGCGCGCGGAGGCGATCTACGCCGAGCTGTGGGACTTCCGCGCCGCGGCCGACGTGGCGCGCGAACGAGGCGATCGCCCCGCCGAGCTGGGGCACCTCCTCGCCGCCGGCGACGCCGACGCGGCGAGCGCCGTCGGCCAGGCGCTCGAGCGCGGCGCCGAGGCGGAGCTCCGCCGCGCGGCCGAGGTGTACGAGCGCCACCGCCGCTGGTCGGAGGCGGCGGCGATCCGCGAGCGGCTCGGGCAGCTGCCCGAGGCCCGCGAGCTCTACCGGCGCGGACAGGTGCTGCTCGAGGTCGCCCGCCTCGAGCGCACGCTCGGGCGGCTGCGCGAGGCGGGCGTGGCCTACGAGCAGCTGCTCGCGCGCGAGCCCGACGGCCCCGAGGCGCCGCGCGCGCACCTCGAGCTCGGCAGGCTCTTGTCGGTGCTCGACCGCGCCGACGATGCCGCCCGTCACCTCCAGCGAGCGACGCGCGCGACCGACGACGCGCTGCGCGCCGCGGCGCTCGGCGAGCTCGCGGTCGCGCTCGATCGGCTCGGCTACGAGCTCGCCGCCGACGCCGCGCTCGAGGCGCGCCGCGCGCTCGTGCCGGACACCCCGTCGCGCCGCGCCTTCCTCGAGGGGCACCGCGACGACGCGGCCGGCGCGCGCCCCCGGCTCGGCGGACGCTACGAGGTCGAGCGCGCGATCGGCGCCGGCGCATCGGGCACGGTCTTCCTGGCGCGCGACGCGATGAGCGGCCGCGCGGTCGCGGTGAAGGTGCTCGCGCCGCGCGGCGACGAGCGAGGGCCGGCGCGCCGCCGCTTCTTCGCCGAGACCCGCCTCGTCGCCACGATCCGCCACCCGCACGTGATCGAGATCGTCGAGGTCGACGAGGAGCAGGGCCTCGTCGTGACCGAGCACCTGCCCGGCGGCACGCTGCTCGATCGGCTGCCCGGCCCCGGCGATCACACGCCGCCGCCGCCGGTCGCCCTCGTGCGCCGGGTGGCGCTCGACCTCCTCGACGGGCTGACCGCGGTGCACGCGCGCGGCGTCGTCCACCGCGATCTCAAGCCGAGCCGGCTCTTCTTCACCGCCACCGGGCAGCTCCGCATCGCCGGCTTCGGCGCCGCGCACCTCCAGGCCGAGGACGCGACGCAGACGGCCGGGCTCGCCGGCACGCTCGCGTACCTCGCGCCCGAGCAGGTGGGCGGCGGCGAGGTGGGCGCCGCGGCCGACCTCTACTCCGTCGGGGTCGTGCTCTTCCAGGCGCTCACCAGCCGGCTGCCCTTCCCCGGCCCCGACTTCGTCGCGCAGCACCTCGCGGATCCCGCGCCGGCGCCGAGCGCGTGCGTGCCGGGGCTCGATCCCGCCTGGGACAGGATCGTCGCCGCGCTCCTGCAGAAGGCGCCGCGCGCGCGCCCGGGCTCGATCGACGCGCTCCGCCGTGACGTCGAGCGCATCGTCGCGCCCGACGAGCGGCGCCGCACGCACGACGGCCGCGCCGTCGAGGAGGTGGCAGCGCCACGCCCGCGCTTCGTGCGCACCAGCGCGCTCCCCGACGGCGCGGGCGGACCGATCGCGCTCGGCGTCGACACGCGGCTCGGCCGCACGGTGGCGATCGAGACGCTCTCCGGCGCGTGGCTCGCGGCCGAGGCCGGGCGCGCGCACCTCGAATGGGTCCGCGCGCTCGTCCGGCTCGGCGGCCCGCGGCTCCAACGCCTCTACGCGCTGCACCCGCGCGACGACGGCGGCGTCGATCTCGTCTGGGAGGCGCTGCCCCAGCTGGCCGCGCCGCCCTCACCGGACGCGCGCGTCGTGCTCGCGGCGACGCTGGCGGCGGCGCACGCCGCGGGCGTCGCGCACGGATCGCTGCCGGCCGCGATCGTCCACGAGGCCCACGGCCCGACGGTGCGCCTGGCCGGCTGCGCGCCGCGCGCGGGCGCCGGCGTCGACGACGATCGGGCGGCGCTCGCCGCGCTCGGCTAGTCCAGGACGCCGGCGAGCACGATCGCCGCGCACGCCGTCGCCGGCACGAGGAACACCAGCGACAGCACCATGCCGGCGACCGCGAGGCCGTGCCCGCTGTTCTCGCTCGCGACCGCGCGGCGGATCCCGCGGCCGGAGAAGTAGATCCCGAGGAGGCAGCTCGGCAAGCCGAGGAGCGGGAGGTGGCCGAGGACGCCGAGGATGAACCCGGCGACGGCCTCGGGGTTCGGCGGCGGCGCGAGCGCCTGCGGCGTCGCCCGGCCGAGGGTGAGCGCCTCGGTCATCGGATCGCGGATCTCTTCGACCTCGCGCGCGTACAGCCACCGCCCCAGCATCGGGTGGTAGACGAGATCGCCCGCCCCGACCTGCCCGCGTCCGGCCAGGCCGATGAGCTCCGTCTCGGAGCAAAAGGTCTCGCGGCCGCCGCGCGTGACGATGAACTGCCCCGCCATGAAGCACCTCCGGCGCACGCCTCTCCGTCCGACGACGTCCCGACGTACGACTCCCACGTTACGAGGCGCCTCCGACGGCGTCAATCCGGTAGGACGAGGTGGGGCGACGTGGGATGCGGGGTGCCGCGGGGCGTCAGCGGGGCTGCGCGACGATGACGACCGCGTGGTGCGCGGTGCGCCCCGGCTGCCCCGCGCCGTCGGTGGTGGGGCCGCCATGCAGGCCGATCCCGAGCGCCTGGGGGCCCGCCGCACCGGCGAGCGAGGCCTTCATCGAGTCGGCGATCTGTGTGATCTGCGCCGCGATCGCGAACAGGCTGCGCACCGAGCGGTAGCGCGCGCCGAGCGGCTGGAACGCGCGATCGAGGCCGCCGCGCGCGCCCTGCGGCGTGGTGCGGCCGCTGGCCAGATCGCGCGCCACACCGTCCGCGATCCGATCGAGCGCCGGGTCGCGCAGGAACGGGGGCAGGCCGTGCGATCTCCGATCGGCGTCGAGGCGGACGCGCAGCTCGTCGGGCGAGGCGGGCTGGAACGCCGCCTCGTCGGCGATGAACAGCTGGGTCACGAGCAGCTCGCGCGCACCGGCCACCCCGTCGGAGAGGACCGCGCCGATACCGACCTTCGTCGCCTCCGCGCTGAGGATGTTGCGGCGGTGGCCGGGGCTGGCCATGAGGCCGCGCTCGACCTCGCCGGGCGTGGACGCACGCGCGACGTTCTCGAGCACGAGCGCGGCGGCGATCTTCGCGCGCTCGGTGCGCGCGGCGGCGTCGCCGGTCGTCGGCGAGACGTGGCCCACGAACCCGTGAGCGAGCATGTCGCGGCAATGCCCGCGCGCCACGTCGGCGAGCCGGCGATCGAGCGCGAGCGGGCGCAGGCCGGCCCGCGCGCGGTCCTCGTTGAGGAGGTGCAGCAGCGCCGCCTCGGCCGCGCGTGCGTCGGTGGGCGCGGCCTCGTGCGCGAGCTTCGCGGGCTCGAGCACACTCGGCGCCGGCGTGCCGCAGTAGACGGGGAAGTTGGCGAGCACCGTCGATCCGAAGCGGTCTTCGCCGACGATCTCGATCTGGTAGCGCCCCCGCGCGGGGCCGCAGTGGAAGGTGCCGTCGAAGTGCGCCGCGTCGCCGGCGAGCGCGAGCGGCTCGGTGCGCCCGTCGGGTGTCGAGACGAACGCGCTCGGCCGCTGGAAGCCCGACCGGAGGCGACCGCGCAGCGGCGCGGGCCCCCCCGAGGGCAGCGCGCGCGGCACCGGCTGCAGCTCGAGGAAGGACTCCTGCAGCGCGACGACCACGCGCACCGCGTCGCCGCGACGACTCACCGCGGCGGCGCAGCGCTCGTAGCGGCCCGAGCCGAGGCCGCGCTGCAGCTGCACCTTCAGCTCGTCGACGAGCGCGTCGTCCGCGCCGGTCGCGCCGCCGGCGACGATGAGGAGCGGCGGGGGCTCGACGATGCCGTAGAGGCGCAGCGCGGCCTCGACGGTGTCGTTGTCGGGGCCGCGCGGCTCGTCGAGGGCGACCAGCGCCGCGACCGCCCGCTGCAGCCGCGGCTCCGGGCGCGGTGCGGTCCGGCGATCCGCGGCCGCCACCTGGGCGGCGAGCGCCTCGATGCGCCGCTCGAGCTCGTCGCGCGGGAGCGCCGAGGCCGGCTCGTTGTACCGCGCCGCCGCGGGCGGATCGGCCCGCCCGGGGCGAGCGAGCGCGGCGCCGAGGCCGAGCGCGACGAGGATCCGCCCCGCGCCGCTCAGTCGAGATCGATGTCGTGTTGCTGGCACTCTTTGCGGACGCGCGGGCGATCGCCGGCGGCGATGTGCTGGTAGGTCGCCTTTGCGTTGCCGAGATCGCCGGCGCGGCAATGCGAGCGGGTGAGGATGGAGTACGCACGGGAGGTCTTCTGCACGCGGAGGCTGCGGTCGGCGAGGAGCCGCGCTTGCTGGAAGTCCCCGCCGCGCAAGGCACCCTCGGCCTCGTCGAGGAGGGCCCTGGCCTCGGGTGGCTCGGACGTGCTCGACGACGGGGACGGCGTCGCGGGAGGGTGCTTGACCGCGACCTTCCGGTCGGCCGCGGGAGTGGGAGACGGAGAGGGAGGCGGAGTGGGAGACGGCGTGGGAGACGGCGTGGGAGACGGCGTGGGAGACGGCGCCGCGATCGGCGGCGGGGTCTCCGCGCGCGGCGCGAGCCACCGCACCGCACCGAACGTCCCACCGGCGCCGATGGCGATCGCCGCGGTGAGGATCACCAGCCGACGCGGGGCGGCCTCGGGCGGGCGCGCCTGCATCTCGCCGCGCAGGTGCGAGGCCGGCTCGCTCGCCGGCGTCGTCGACGGTTCGCGGTGCGTGCCGGCGTGCGTCGGCGGCACCGCCACGGCGCCGGCGCTCGGGCCGCGTCGCTCCGTCAGCGCGCGGCCGGTCAACGCGAGGACGAACGAGTCGACGTCGGGGAACCGGTGCGCGGGGTCCTTCGCCATCGCGCGCTCCACCGCGGCGACCACCGACGCCGGCGCCGACGGGGCGGCCGCCTGCAGCGGCGGGGCCTGCTCGTACACCACCTGGAACACGACCTGCGCGAGCGTGCTCGCCTGGAAGGGCGGGCGGCCGGAGAGCATCTCGTAGCAGATGCCGCCGAGCGCGAAGACGTCGGTGCGGCCGTCGATCTCGTGGTTCTTGCCGAGCGCCTGTTCGGGCGCCATGTACTGCGGCGTGCCGAGGAGGATCGAGTCCTGCGTCTGCACGGTCTGCGAGTCGCGGATCTTCGAGATGCCGAAGTCGAGCACCTTCACGTGGTCGACGAGCTCGCCGCCCACCTCGCGCGCGACGAGGAAGATGTTCCCGGGCTTCAGGTCGCGGTGGACCACGTTGATCGCGTGCGCGGCCTTCAGCGCGGCGCCGACCTGCCGCGCGATCGCGAGGACCTGATCGACCGGCAGGGGTCCGCGTGCGAGCCGGGCGGCCAGGTCCTCTCCGTCGAGGAACTCGAGCACGAGGTAGGGCGCGCCGCCGGGCAGCTCGTTCCAGTCGAGGACGTCGACGATGTTCGGGTGGCCGATGCGGCCCGCGATCTCGGCCTCGCGCTTGAAGCGCGCGTAGGCCTCGCGATCGCCGCTCACCTGCGCGTGCAGCACCTTCACCGCACAGCGCTTGCCCGGGAGGCGGAGGTGGCTCGCCTCCCAGACCGTCCCCATGCCGCCCTCGCCGAGCAGCCGCACGATCTTGTAGGTCTCGCCGAGCTCTGCGCCGATGGCGATTGCGATGTCGGGCGGGGTCCCCACTGCGGCTGGTATTATACTCCGCTCATGCCCACGCGCTTCGTCCGTCGCACCCTCCTCGCCGCAGCGGCGGCGTTCACGACCACGCTCTCCGCTCCCGCCTCGCTGCGCGCCGCCCCCCCGGACGACGTCGACATCTCGGGGGTGAAGGACAAGCTGCGCGTGTTCACCGACGGCAAGAAGCACTACGTCGCGCTCGTCCCGTTCGACTATTCGAGCCCGAACTTCTTCTACGGCGACGGCACCACGTTCTACGCGCAGCGCGCCTTCGGGGGCGGCCGCAACGGCGAGGAGGCGTTCAACCGCTCGTTCTGGGAGCCGCGCGTGCGCTCGAGCGGGCAGTCGATGTTCTCGTACCACGACAAGAAGTACACGCTCGACTGCAGCGACCGCTCGACGACCTTCCAGCCGCTCCCCGACGCCGAGAGCGCGGCGATGATCGGCTCGGCGAAGTTCCTCCGCCCGCGCTGGAAGCGCCAGAGCTACTGGCTCGCCCGCGACGACAAGGCCAACTACTACTTCGTCGATCGGATGCGCGAGCCGGAGGGGAACAACAACTTCCGGCTCTTCGTCGGCCCGAAGGGCAACCTCAAGCTACAGAAGATGACGAACGCGGTCTCCGACTCGAAGGGCGACATCTTCTCGACGAGGACCGGGGAGCTCCGCCTCATCATGAGCGGCGGCGACGGCACCTGGATCCACGGCAAGGCGAAGACCGTGCTCACGATCGTGCCGATCGAGGACAACCACGTCCTCGTCTACACCGACCTGGGAGTCTACTCGGGAGAGAAGCTCGGCACGCCTTGCGACGATCTCTGAGAGAAACCTCTAGAGAAACAGGCAACAGGCAACGTCTGATCGGATCCGTTCTTCCATTGCCCGTTGCCGGTTGCCCGTCCCCTGTTCCCTGTTTCCGATCCGATCTGACGCCTACTCGGTCTTGAGCACCGCCGCCCGCGACTTCTGCTTCGCGTCGACCTTCTCCTCGGGCTTCGCCGCGGGCGCGGCCTTCTTCTCGGCCTTCTCGGCCTTGTCGTCCTTCTTCGGCGCCTCGGCCTTCTCGGTCTTCGACTCGGGGGCGTGACCCTTCTCGTCGCCGAAGACGATCGTCCCGAAGCGGTTGAGCGCGTGGAAGTCGCCCACCATCGGCGCGGACCACGCCGAGCCCACCTGCGAGCGACCCTGCGGCAGGTCCATGCGGAAGAAGTTCACCTTCCACTCGGTGCCGACGGTCGGCGGCACGCCCTTCATCTCCTTCAGCTTGCCGCGCGCGGCCTCGAGCGGGATCGCGAGCTCGACCACCCAGCCCTTGTCGGTGTCGCTGCGGTTGTCGAGCGTGCCGTCGACGGTCACGCCCGCCTTCATGTTCGAGTCCCAGTCGTTCTCGTTCTTGCGGTAAGCGGGGAGCCACGAATCGAAGGTCACGCCCTTCGGGTTGGCCTGCAGCTCGACGTACGTCTTCCCGTCGCCGTCGGCGTCGATGAACATCTCGACCGCCTCTTGCGTCCAGAGCTTGTCGTCGTGCTTATCGAGCGTCGTCCAGACGTCCTTGTCCTCGAGCTCGAACGCGACGTAGAGGTTCTTGTCGTCCCACAGGAGCTTCGCCGTGGTCGCCTGCTCGGGCTTGCCCGCGTCCATCGTGCGGACGAACGCGCCCGTCGACGGCGCGTCCTTCCACGCCGCCTCGTCGAGCTTGCCGTCGGGCTTGATCGTGCCGGCCTTCACCTTGCGGACGACCAGCGACTTCTTCACCTCTTCCTTCTGCGCGCCGACCACGGGGAGCTTCGCGACGACGACGCGGTTCTCGGCGTCGTGCGGCCCGTCGGTGATCTTGAGGCGCAGCGGCCCCTTCCAGAGGCCGACGTAGAGCTCGAGCGTCTCCGCCGGCCAGGTCGGCGGCACCGACACCCGGTGGATGTCGCGGATGATCTCGCCCTTCTTCCACAGCGACACGGGGTACTTCCCCGCGATCGGCACGTGGTCCGCGTTGAGGTGGCTCTTCTTGCCCCCCGGGCTCTCGAGGTGGACGAAGAGCTTCCAGTCGTCGCCGACCGGCTTCAGCACTTTCCAGTAGTGCGTGAGCGTGAAGGCCTTGCCCGGCGTCACCGTGTCGACGTCGACGTCGAGGCCGAGGTAGACGAGCTTGTCCTCGAGCGTCGCGTTGACGGGGTACTTCGGCGTCGGCGCGGTGGTGAGGATGTGCTCACGCGCCGACTTGACCTCCTCCTCGCTCGGCATGTCCGAGCTCTGCTCGACACAGGCGGGGAGCGCGAGCGCGGCGGCAACGACCACGACGGCGCGGGCGCGCCGGGAGCGAGAGAGCGACGAGAAGCAGGACATGTGTTCCTCCGCAGATGAGCGGAGGCGTCTTTAGCCGGGAACGGCAGCGAGCGCAAGCACGGCCCCCCGCCACCGCCTAGAAGCGGACGTGGAGGAGCGGCGCGATCTCGACGGGTCTGTTGCCCGGCGGCGCCGCGAGCTCGAAGCGCGCGCCCGGGCCCGAGCCCGGCAGCCGCGCGCCGTCGATGCGACCGACGTAGTACTGGTCGCTCTTCCGGGTGAGCACCACGGCGAGGACGATGCCGGTGAGGAGCGCCGCGCCGCCGACGCCGACGATCACCCAGACCCACCACAAGCTCCGCTTCTTCGCCATGGGAGCGGGCGGCGGCGTCGTCGTCGCCGTGCCGCCCGCGTACGGGTCCTGTCCCTGCTGCACCCCGGGCGGCGGGGGCTCACCCGGCGCCGGCGGCGCGATCACCGGCGGCGGCGGGTTGTCCTCCGGCTGCTCGACGGGCTGCGCCTGCGGCTGCGCGGCGATCTCCTTCTCGAGCCGCGCGATGCGCTGCTCGACGTCGGGGCGATTGGACGCGGTCGGCGCGCTCTCGAGGAAGCGCCGGTAGTAGCGGACCGCGACGCGGCGGCGGTTCAGCTTCTCGTTCGCGAGGCCGATGTTGTACGCGAGGATCGCGGAGGCGCGCAGCGCTTCGGCCATCTTGAACTCGCGGATCGCCGTCGGGTAGTCGGCCGCGTTGAAGGCGACCCGGCCGGCCTCGAAGTGCTGCTTGGCGGCGACGAGCTGCGCATCCTCGTGCGGCGCGGTCTCCGTCGTCGCGGCGGGCGTCGCGGCCGCGGGCGTCGGGTCGGCGCGGCTGACGTCGGGCCAGAGGACCGCCCAGGCGAACGCCAGGCAGGTGACCACCGCGATCGAAGCCGAGCGCCGCATCCGTCCTCCGAAGCTAGTAGGGATTCATCACGTCGCTCTTCTTGGAGTCGTCGACGCGTTCGTAGGGATCGTGGGCACGCTTGCCCGGAGGACGCGGCACCGGGCGCGCGCCCGGCGGTGGGGGGACCATCGGCGGCGACGCGACGAGCGGCGGCGGCGCCAGCCTGCTCGGCGCGGGCGCGACGGTGCGCGGGTTCGGCGGCGCGGGCGGCGGCGCCGGCCTCGCGGGCTCGACCGCGGGCGGCGGCTTCGGCAGCTCCTTGGCACCGGCGTGCGGGTCCTTCGTCGCGACGCGCACCAGCCGGACGATGCGGCGCGCGTCGCTCTTGCCGTCGAGGACGACCGACTGCTCGGCGTAGCCGTGCTTGCGGATCGTGATCGTGCCGGGCTTCCCGCCCGCGAGCGTGACGTTGCGCGGCGTGTCACCGATCGGCGCACCGTCGAGGAGGAGCTGCGCGCCGACCGGCTCGCTGTCGACCAGCACGACCACGTCCTTCGCCGACGCGGGCGGCATCCCCTCGGCCGGCTTCGCCGACGCGGGCGGGAAGCCCGGCACGATCACGATCCGCAAGCACGGCTACGCCGAGCAGTCGGTCGTCCT
>FTFF01000687.1_pt1 | contig 13355 bp, 12 predicted proteins | sample 1640361 | NCBI WGS metagenome assembly FTFF01 (sample SAMEA3914816, study PRJEB12502) | metagenome | biome: forest; material: soil | place: USA | collected 2011-09-16 | depth 0.3 m | reverse complement strand
GAGCTCTACCTGCGCGATCTCCGCCACGAGATCGTCGCCGTCGCGGCGCTGCCCGCCGACGCCGCCGAGGCGCGGACGCTCCTCGGCCTGACGGCGATCGGGCTAGGCCTGTGCGCGGCCCCGCCGGCCGCCGCCCAGCCCGACGGCGCGCCGCGGGTGCTCGTGGTCACCGACCGGACCGATCCGCAGCACGTCGACGTCCAGCTGCTGCGCGCGACCGAGCTCTACCTGCGCGATCTCCGCCACGAGATCGTCGCCGTCGCGGCGCTGCCCGCCGACGCCGCCGAGGCGCGGACGCTCGCGACCGCGCGGGACGCGCGCCTCGTCGTCTGGTGGACCGTCGCGCCGAGCCGGCCGCAGCTCGACGTCACGGTCCGCATCGTCGATCGCGACGACGCCGCCGGCGAGCTCATCTCGTTCCGCGTCGCGGGCGCGGCGAACGCCGGCCTCTTCCGGTTGATCGCGCTCAAGCTCCGCGGCGAGCTCGCGACGCTCCTCCGCGGTCCCGGCGCGGAGCCGCCCCCACCGGCGCCGCCGCCGCCGGAGGCCCCGGTCGCCGCCGCCCAGGTCGTGGTCCCGCGCCCCGCGCGACCCCACCGCGTCACGCTCGAGGCCGCGGCGGTCGGCGCGCTGCCGACCGATCTGTCGACGGGGCTGTTCTTCGTCGGCCTGAGCGCGCGGGCCCGCCTCACCGATCGCTGGGCGCTCGGGATCGCCGGCGCGTACGAGGTGCCGTCGAGCGTGAGCGTGTCGACGGGCGCCGGGCAGACCACCGGCGGCCGCGTCGCCGCCGCGGTGCGCGCGCGGCTGGCCGGCCGCCCCGCCGGTCGCGGCTTCGGCCTGTTCGCCGAGCTGCAGGTGGGGATCGCGGTCCTGCACACGTCCGCCCACCTCGACACCGACCCGACGTCGCAGTCGGCGACGCGGGTGCTCCCCGTGCTCACCTTGCAGGCGCTCGGCGCCTATCGCGCACACGACCGCTTCGCGATCCTCTTCGGCCCGACGGTGGACTTCTTCCCGATCCATCAATCCTTCCTGGTCCACGGCGTCGCGGTCCGCGACACGGGCTGGGTCCTGCCCGGCCTGCAGCTGGCCCTGCAGGTTTCCCTTTAGCCGTTTCGATGCGCCGCGCGACTGACCCATCGAGCGAATCGAACGACGTCGGGGGGCCGAAGGACGATGTGCTGGAACGAGCGAAGGGGGGCGACCGAGACGCGCAGGGGGCGCTGCTCACGGAGCACCATGACTTCGTGCGGCGGATGCTGCTGCGCCTCGTCGGCCCGACGCAGGATCTCGACGACCTGCAGCAGAGCGTCTTCGTCCACGTCCTTTCGAGCCTCGGCTCGTTCCGCGGCGCCTCGGCGCTGCGCACCTGGATCGGGGGTATCTGCGTGAACGTCGCCCGCGACTACATCCGGCGGCGGGCGCGGAACCGCGTCTGGCTCGGCGGTGACGCCGACGAGCTGATCGGCGCGACCACCTCGGGCGAGCAACCCGAGGCGCGCGTCGCGCTCCGCCAGTCGCTCGCCGCGCTCGAGCTGCTCTCGCCCAACCAGCGCATGGCGTTCGTCATGAAGGTCGTGATGGGGTACTCGGTGGCCGAGATCGCCGAGCTCATGGGGAGCGCCCTCTCGACGACGCGGCTGCGCCTGTACTGGGCGCGCCGGAAGTTCAGCCGGGCCGTCGGTGCGGCGGTCGACGACGCCGACGCGCCGGCGCCGCCCGAGGAGACGGAATGAGCGGCTGCAGGATCGGCGGCGCGGAGCTGGCGCGCCTGGCGACCGGGGCGCTCGGCGAGCGCGAGGCCGCCGCGCTCGACGCGCACGCGCGCGGCTGCGCGTCGTGCACGCGGCGCCTGCGATCGCTCGGCGCGGGCCTCGACGCGCTGCGCACGCTCGAGCCGCGCCCGACCACCGAGCTCGATCGACGCCGTGCGGTCCTCGGCGCGCTGGCGGCGGTGCCCGCGCGCGCGCGGTCGCGCTGGGCGATCCCCTCTCTGGCCCTCGGCGCGGTCGCCGCGTGCCTCGCGCTGTGGCTCGCGCTCCCCCGCCGGCCGGGCGCGGCGGTGGTGGCCGTCGAGGACGGCGTCACCTTCGCGCCGGAGCCGGACGCGCGCTACGCGGTGCGCGATCGCGTCGTCTCGCTCGCGCAGGGGACGCTCGCGTTCGACGTGCGGCCGCGCGGCGGGCGCGCGCCGCTCACGATCGAGACGGCCGAGGCCGTGATCCACGTCTCCGGCGCCGCGTTCAAGGTCGCGGCTTCGGTCCACCGCACCACCCTCGCGGTGCAGGACGGCGTCATCGAGATCATCTGGCGCGCCGACGGCACGACGCGTCGGCTCGGCGCCGGCGAGGCGCTCACGATCGACGCCGCCGCCGGCGACCTGGCCGCGCCGCCGCGCGTCGCGGCCGCGCCGCCGCCCGACGCCCCGGCCGCGCCGGTGATCGTCGACGAGCTGCCCGCGCCTGCGCCGCCGCGCATCGCCGAGATCCGCTCGCGCATCCGCGCCGGCCAGCTCCCCGCCGCGCGCGCGCTCATCGCCCGCGCCAAGTCGGCGGGCGGCCGCGTCGACGCCGCGGAGCTCGCGATCGTCGAGGCCGAGCTCCGCCTGGCCGAGGGCCGCTACGGCGCCGCCGTCGAGGCGTACCTCAAGGTGACCCGCCGTTTCCCGCGGGCGCCGCAGGCCGAGGCCGCGCTCTTCGCCGCCGCGCAGCTCGCGCTCGATCACCGCGAGGCAGGCCACGACGGCAAGGCGCTCCTGCAGCGCTATCTCGCCGCCCACCCGCGCGGCCGGTTCCAGGAGCAGGCGGCCCGGCTCCTCCGGCGCCTGGAGGGGCCGCGGCGGTGATCCGCGCGGTCCTCGCCGCGCTGCTCGCCTGCGGGTGCAGCCGCGCGCTCGAGCTGTTCCCGACGCGCGCGCTGCCGTCCGACTGGGGCACCTACGCCGACGATCCGTCGATCCCCGGCTGCCCCGACGCGCCCGAGCTCCTCGTCAACACCGTCGCCGACGAGCTCGATGGCGGGCCGACGATCAGCGACCCGGCCCAGGCGGGACCCGCGCTGTCGCTCGTCGAGGCGATGTGGATCGCCAGCAACCGCCCCGGCCCCGACACGATCCGCTTCGATCCGACCGTCTTCCCGACGGCGGCGCCGGCGACGATCCGGCTCTCCGGCGACAACGCCTTCCCCGACAACCCGACCGAGCCGTTCTGCCTCGACGGCCGCGGCCGCGGCGTCGTCGTCGACTGGGATCCCGGCGCCGACTTCCGTCCGCTCAGCATCTGGCGCCTGGGGCGGGGCTCGTTGATGGTGGGCCTCACGCTCCTGCACATGCCGTACGAGCTGGCGGTCGTCGCGGCGCAGGTCGCCGGCTGCCGCATCGGCACCGACGGGACGATCGGCTTCGCCGGCGCGCGCCCGTGGGCGCTCGACGCCCTCGGCGGCGCGCAGATCGGCCCGCTCAACGCGCTCGGCGGCCAGGTCAGCGTGCGCGCGAGCCTCGCCCAGCCGCCCGACGCGCACGTCTTCGGCAACGACATCGGCCGCGATCCGCTGACGGGCGCGCTGCTCGGCGGCGACTCGGGGATGCAGCTCTGTCAACCCGCGCTCATCGAGGACAACGTCTTCGCCACCCCGCGCGCCTTCTGGCTCACGCTCGAGAGCCCGGGCGACGGGGCGCTCGTCGTGCGCAAGAACCGCTTCGGCGTGGACCGCGCCGGCACGCCGATCGGCAGCGGGGGGCGGATCGACTCGGGAAACCTGTTCGCCGATCCCGCGATCGTGTTCAGCGAGAACATCCTGCGCGACGTCACGGTGGTGGTGCCCGCGAGCCGCTTCCAGATGACGCGCAACAGCTTCTACGGCGCCGGCTCGCTCGCCTTCAGCGGGCCGGCCGTGGTCGATCCGCCGACGATCGTCACGGCGACGCCGACCTCGGCGACCCTCCGCTGCGGCGTGGCGGGGACGGTCGAGATCTTCTCCGATCGGGCCGCGCTCGGCGAGACGTTCCTGGCAGATGCCTCGTGCGCCGCCGGCGAGACGATCTCGGTGTCGATCCCGACGACGCACGCGCGCAACCTGACCGCCACCCTGACCGACGCCGCCCAGCGCACCAGCACGTTCTCGACCCCGGTGGCGGTGCCCTGACCCCGCGGGCCGCCGTTTAGCCGAAACCGCGCCCATCTCGACTCATCAGGGAGAAGGGCCGGTCCCTTCGAGGGGCGACGATGGGCAGCGACTGCGCTTCGCGGTTCGACACGCGGTTCGACGTGGTGGTGATCGGCGGCGGTCCGGGCGGCACGACGACGGCCACGCACCTCGCGCGGGCGGGGCTCCGCGTCGCCCTCTTCGACAAGAAGCGGTTCCCGCGCTTCCACATCGGCGAGTCGCTGCTGCCGGCCTCGCTCCCGCTCCTCGAGGAGCTCGGGGTCCTCGCGGAGGTCGAGCAACGCTTCCTCAGGAAGCCGGGCGGCAAGTGGTACTACGGCGAGCAGCCCATGTTCAGCGACTTCGCGCAGGGACGGGGCGACACCTCGTTCGCGCGGACGCCGCACGCCTACATGGTGAAGCGCGACGAGTTCGACGAGCTCTTGCTCCGGAACGCAGCGGCGGCCGGCGTCGAAGTGCACGAGGGGTGCGGCGTCGTCGACGTGCTGCGCGAGGGAGAAAAGGTCGTCGGGGTGGTGGTGTCGGAGGCCGGGAAGACCCGCACGGTCGGCTGCGACATGCTCTTCGACGCGAGCGGGTTCGGCGCGGTCCTCGCCAAGAAGCTCGGGCTGCGGCGGGAGAACCGCCTCAAGCGGATGGCCGTCTTCGGCCACTACGCGACCACGGCGATCGACGAGGATCTCAAGAAAGGCTGGTTCGTGGGCCAGATGATCCAGGACGGCTGGCTGTGGCTGATCCCGCTGCGGCGCGACCTCGTCTCGATCGGCGTCGTGGTGCCGGTCGAGCGCTACAAGAACGCGGCGGCCTCGCCGCGCGAGTTCCTCGAGCACCACATCCGGAACGTGCCCATCGCCAAGCGGGCGATCACGCCGCCCGAGCTGCAGGGCAGCGTGCACCTCTACGGCAACCTCGGGCACACGACCTCGCGGGCTCACGGGCCGGGCTGGGCGCTCGTCGGGGACGCGGCCTTCTTCATCGACCCCTGCTACTCCTCCGGCGTCCACCTCGCGCTCAGCTCGGGCAAGGAGGCCGCGCACGCCTACCTCGCGCACCGCCGCGGGCAGGCGTACGCGAAGACCTTCGCGGCGTACGAGAAGCGCCTGCGACGCGACGAGAAGCTGGTGCTCCGCTTCGTCGACGCCTTCTACATGGCGTCGCGCAACCGCTTCCTGCGCTGGTTCATCCCGTTCTCCAACAACGACCGGCTGAACCGCGACTTCGTCACGGTGACCGGCGGCGACTTCGCGAGGCGACCGGGGCTGATCAACCTCCTCTACTTCACGTCCAAGATCCTCGGCGCGCTCTTCCCGTTCCGCACCCGCGACGAGATCGGATCGCCGCCGCGGCTCCCGCCGCCGGACCCACCGCGGCTGCTGCCCGCCGCGGACACGCGCGCCGAGCCGCGCGAGGAGCTGCGATGAGCGGGCTCTTGTCGGCCTTGCGCGTCGGGCTCCCCGAGCTCGCCTGGCGGGGCGGGCCGGCGGCGCGGGTCCCCGAGCCCGAGCAGGTGATGGCCGATCCCGAGAGCGCGGACGCCCTGCACCTCGACGGCGATCGCGCGCTCGAGCCGATCTACGAGCTCAGCGCGCGCGCGGTCCACGCGCTCACCCCGGCCGGCGGCGTGGTCATCGACCTCGGCTGCGGATCGGGGCGCGCGCTGCTCCACCTGGCCCGGCGGCGGCCGGACCTGCGCATCATCGGCCTCGATCTCTCCACGGCCATGCTCGAGCTCGGCCGCCGGGAGATCGCCGCGGCCGGCGTGGGCGACCGCGTCGAGCTCGTGCTCGGCGACATGACCGACCTCGAGGCCATCGCGCCGCCCGGCCGCGTCGATCTGGTCTGCTCGCTCTTCTCCATGCACCACCTGCCCGACGCGGCGGCGCTCGCGGCGTGCAGCGAGCAGATCGGCGCCTTGCGGCGCGACCGCGGCTGCGGGATGTGGATCTTCGACCACGCCCGCCCGCGCGCGCCGGGCACCGCGGCCCGCTTCGCGGCGCTGTTCAACGGCGAGGTGTCCGGGCGCTTCCGGGAGAGATCCTGCGACTCGGTGCGCGCCGCCTGGTCGTTCGAGGAGCTCAGCTTGGCCACCGCGTCGAGCGGCGGCGTGCATGAACTGTCGCGGTTCTTACGCTTGTATCAGGCGCACTGGGCGCCGCCTCTCGGTGGCACGCCGGCGACGCGCGACGCGTGGCTCGACGAGCCACCGCTTTCCCGGCGTGCGGGCGCGCAGTTGCGCTCGCTGCGCGGGATCCTGCGCGTCCCCGACGGCGGTCTTTAGTCGTTCTCTTCCCCACGGCGACTCACTTCCCAAGACGAGCGCGCTGCTCGCGGAGGAGTCGCCATGCGGACCCTGCTCAAGATCGTCAATGTGCTCCCGTCGTCCTGGCGCACCTGGATCTTCCAGACCCTGATCCGCATCGACGACCGCGAGCTCGCCCACATCGAGGTCAAGCTCGCGACCACCGCCAACGAGCGGGTGCAGGCCTCCCGCCTCCTCCACGACGCGTACGTGGCGCGCGGGCTCCTCGAGCCGCAGCCGCTCGGCCTGCGCGTCACGCCGCACCTCCTCGAGCCGACGACGGCGATCTTCGTCGCCAAGGAGGGCCCGACGGTGATCGGCACGATGGCCCTCATCCTCGACTCCCCCGTCGGGTTGCCGATGGACGCCATCTACGGCGAGGAGCTGCGCGCGCTGCGGCGGCGGCGGCGGCGGATCGCCGAGGTCGGCGCGCTGTGCGTCGCGCCGGGGCGCCGGCGGCTGGGCGTCGCGTTCCTCCTCAACAAGATCATGTGGCGGTGCGCGCGCGAGGTGCTGTCGATCGATCAGCTCGTGATCGCCGTCCACCCGGACGTCCGCGAGGTCTACCGCGACACCTTGATGTTCGAGTCGTTCGGGGGCGAGAAGACCTACCCCGGCCTCAACCGCCGCGCGCTGGCGGTGGCGCTGCGCCTCGACGTGCGCCGCTCGGTGTGGAACGGGCGCCGCAAGTGGGGACACCTCGGCGCGAGCAAGCGCAACCTCTTCCACCTCTACGTCGAGCGGCGCGAGCCCCTCTTGCGGATGCCGCGGCCCGCCGACCTCGACGCGGCGGCGGCGGTGCAGCGCCGGATCGGGGGCACCCTCTTGGGGAAGGCCGCGCCCGCGCGCACCGCGGCGGCCTCGCGATGAGCCCGCTGCCGGAGGCGCTCGCCGCCTGGCGCGCGGCGCTCGGCGCGGACGCCGTGCTCGACGACGCCGGGCCGCGCTTCACCGAGGCGACGACCTCGATCGCGCGCCGCGTGCCCGCCGTGCTCCGCGTGCGCGGCGCCGACGACGTCGCGCGCGCGCTCGAGATCGCGCGCCGCCACCGCGTGCCGGTCTACCCGGTGAGCACCGGCCGCAACTGGGGCTACGGCTGCGCGACGCCGGCGCGCGACGGCTGCGCGATCCTCGACCTGTCGGCGATGGACCGGATCGTCGAGCTCGACGCCGAGCTGGGCCTCGTCACCGTCGAGCCCGGCGTCACGCAGGGTCAGCTGCGCGCGGAGCTCGACCGCCGCGGGCTCGACTTCATGGTCCCCACCACCGGCGCGGGCCCCGGCTGCAGCCTCGTCGGCAACGCGCTCGAGCGCGGCTACGGGCTCACGCCGGAGGCCGATCACTTCGGCGCGCTCACGCGGCTCGAGGCGGTGCTGCCCGACGGCACGCGCTACCGCTCCGCGCTCACCGAGCTCGGCGGCGCCACCGTCGACGGCGCGTACAAGTGGGGCGTCGGGCCGTACCTCGACGGCCTGTTCGGCCAGAGCAACCTCGGCGTGGTGACGCAGGCGACGATCGCGCTGCGCCGCCGCCCCGAGCGCGTCGAGGGCTTCTTCCTCAAGGTGGACGACGACGCGCGGCTCGAGGAGACCATCGCCGCGCTCAGGGAGGTGATGCGCGCCCTCGGCGGCGTGCTCGGATCGATCAACGTGCTCGGTCGCGAGCGGGTGCTCGCGATGACGGCGCCGCTCCCCCCGGTCGCGCGCGGCGCCGCGGTGCCGTCGGAGATCGTCGCCGCGCTGGCGCGCCGGCACGGCGTCGGCGCGTGGACGTGCGCGGGCGGGCTCTACGGCCCGCGGCGCCTCGTCGCGGCCGCGCGCGCGGAGCTGCGCGACCGCCTCGGGCACCTCGGCGCGCTGCGCTTCGTCGATCGCCGCCGCGCCCGCCTGCTCCGCCGCCTGGCCGCGGCGCTGCCGTTCGGCTGGGGCGCGCGCCTCGGCGCGACGGCGCGCGCGGTCGAGAGCACCCTCGAGATCCTCGAGGGCATCCCCTCCGACGTCGCGCTGCGGCTCGCCTACTGGCGCTCGCCCGTGCCGCCGCCCGCGGATCGTCCGCTCGACCCCGGCCGGGACGGCTGCGGCCTCATCTGGTACGCGCCGCTCGTGCCGCTCGCGCCCGCGCCGGTGCGCACCTACGTCGAGATGGTCCGCCGCATCTGCGCCGCGCACGCGATCGATCCGCTCGTCACGCTGACGGTGCAGTCGGAGCGCTGCCTCGACAGCTCGGTGCCGCTGCTCTTCGATCGCGCCGACCCGGCGCACGCGGCCCGCGCGCTCGCCTGCCACGCGGCGCTGCTCGACGCCGGCCGCGCGGAGGGCTTCCTGCCCTACCGGCTGCCGCACCACGCGATGGGCGCGCTCGCGGGGGCGTCGAGCAGCCAGGCCCTCGCCGCGCGGATCAAGGACGCGCTCGATCCCGATCACGTCCTCGCGCCCGGCCGCTACGCGGTCGAGCCCGAGGCGGCGGTCGAGCGCCGGCACGCGCGGAGCGCGCGGTGAGCCGCGTCCTCCTCGTCGCGCAGCTCGCCGGCACGCTGGCGATCCTCGGCTCGCCGATCGCGAACACGGAAAAGCTGGCGGCCTTCCTGCTCTGGTGGGCGCTGACCTTCCGCCGCGTCCGCCGCGAGGAGCTCGCGCTCTACGCGCTCGGCTGCGCGGTCTTCACCGCCCTCGACGCCCTCTCGGTCGGACGCGGGGTCTTCCGCTTCGCGCACCCCGACCTCCTCGGGCTTCCGCGCTACGAGCTCGCGCTGTGGGGCTTCTACCTCGTCCACGCGACGCGGGTGCTGGGCGCGCGCGCGGCCGCGCGGCCCGGGTGGCCGGTGTGGGCGCTCCTCGTCGCGTTCGCGCCGGCGTTCGCCGTCAGCGCCGATCCACGCCTGGTCCTCGGCTGGAGCGGCGCGGTCCTCGCGGTCGCCCTCGCGCGCTTCCACGACCGCGGGGATCTCGCGTTCGTGGGGTACCTCGTCGTCCTCGGCACCGCCGTCGAGCTCGTCGGCGTGCGCAGCGGCGAGTGGAGCTACCCGTCGGGCGGCGTGCCGGCCTGGTCGGTGACGATGTGGGGTGGGGTGGGCTTCTTCCTCCACCGGCTGGTCCTGCCCCTTCTCGGCCGCGCGAACGCCTCGTTCGCGGCCCCGGCGAACGGGCCGTTCCCGGCGCCACGCGGGCCCGCGAAACGACTCGGGTCGGCCGCCGGAACGCCGCTTGCTTTGAGGAGCTCGTCATGAGCACGCGCCCCGCCGCCCTGTCGATCCCCGCCGCCGAGCCGCCGGCGCTCGCGGCGCCCGAGCTCGAGCGCATCGCGCGCGCCTACGACTCGGAGCCCTGGTGGTACGACCTGCGCGGCCTCGCCGTCCTCACGTTCTCGTACCGCAGCACGCTCGGCCGGCAGCTGCGCTTCTTCGGCGAGAACATGGGCCCGCGCCACCTCGAGGTCGCGGTCGGCTCGGGGACGCTGCTCGACTACGTCCTCGGCTGGCGGCGGCGCCGCGGCCTCGCGCCGCCGCACATCGTCGCGTTCGACTACGCCGCGCCGATGCTCGCCGGCGCGGTGCGCCGCTTCCGGGACCGGCCCGAGATCGAGCTGCACCGCGCCGACGCCGCGCGCCTCCCCTTCGGTCCCGCGGCGTTCGACTCGGTGAACGTCGCGAATGCGATCCACTGCATCCCCGACGTCGACGACGCGCTCGCGGAGATCGAGCGCGTGCTCCGCCCCGGTGGGCGCGTCGCGATGAACGTGCTCCTGCGCCCGCGCGGCGGCTGGCTGGGTCGCTCGCTCGCCGAGCGCATCAACGCCTGGGGGCAGAGGAAGGGCATCCTGCACCGCCCCTACGACCTCGTGGAGCTGGTCGCGCGCGTGCGCGCCGCGGGCCTCTGCTGCGAGACCGCGGCCGTCCACGGCAACACCTGCCACCTCGTCGCCGCGAAGGTCGGCTGAGCGCATGGGCCCGCTCGAGACCACGCGCCTCGCCGCGCGCAACCTGGTCCGCAACCGGCGGCGCTCGCTGCTCGCCGGCGCGACGGTGATCGTCGGCGTCGCCGCGATCCTCTTCTGCAAGGCGTACGTCGACGGCCTCGAGCGGCTCATCCTCGACTTCGTGATCGACGCCCGCGAGGGCGCGATGCAGGTGCAGCGCACGGGGTACGGCGCCTCGCGCGACCTCGCGCCGCTGTCGCTCGACCTGCCCGCGACCGGCGAGCTCGCCGCGCGGATCGCGGCCGCGCCGGGCGTGTCCGCCGCCGCCCCGCGGCTCCGCTTCGTCGGCCTCCTCTCGAACGGCGCGGCCACCACCGGCCTCGCCGGGCTCGGCGTGGATCCGGCGGCGGAGGCCGCGGTCTGCCCGCGCGGCCCCGGGGCACGGGGCGGCCCCGTCGACGGACCGGGGCTCACCGCCGCGGACGCGGACGAGGTCGTGATCGGCCAGGGCCTCGCCGATTCCCTCCACCTGCGCGTCGGCTCGTCGGTGACGCTGATGGCGCAGACGCGCGGCGGCTCGCTCGACACCGCGGACGTGGTGGTGGCGGGCGTGTACCACTTCCCCGATCCCATCGAGGACAAGCACCTCGCGGTGATCCCGCTCGCGGTCGCGCAGCGCCTCGTGCACATGGAGGGCCGCGCGACCACGTTCGCGGTCGCGACCCGGGCGCGCGGCACCGCCGCGATCGACGCCGCCGCCACCGCGCTCCGCGCCGCGCTCGTGGGCGTGGAGCCCGCCGTCGAGCTGCACCCGTGGCACGAGCTCTCGCCGTACCTGCGCGACGTGATGTCGATGGAGGGCGAGCTCATGGGCGTCATCGTGATCGTGGTCTTCATGCTCGTCGTCGCCGGCATCGTGAACACCGTCCTGATGTCGGTCCTCGAGCGCACGCGCGAGATCGGCACGCTCATGGCGCTCGGCCTGCGCCGCCGCGGCGTGCTCCGGCTGTTCGTGTCCGAGTCGCTGCTCCTCGCCGTCGCAGCCGCGCTCGTCGGGGTCGCCGCGGGCGCCGCGCTCGTCGCGCTCCTGGGCAAGGACGGCCTCGCCTTCGATCTCCCCGGCGCGGGCATCGTGCGCGTCTTCCCGCGCTTCGCCCCCCGCTACATCGCCTGGGCGCTCCTCGCCGCGATCGGCGGCGGGGTCCTCGGCGGCCTCGTCCCCGCCCGCCGCGCCGCCCGCCTGCGCCCCGTCGAGGCGCTCCGCTCATGACCCGCAAGCACAAGGAGGAACCCATGCGCCCCTCGCTGTCCGCCCTCATCCTCACGCTCGGCGTCGCGTCTCCGTCGCTGGCCGGCGAGCCGACCGCCGACGAGCTCCTGCGCCGCGCGACCGCCATCCTGGCGCCCGAGGAGTTCGACGCGCAGATCACGTTCACCACGCACAAGGCGAGCGGCGAGGTGAAGCACTTCGCGATCCAGATGTGGAAGAAGGGCGCCGACCGCACGCGCTTCAAGTTCCTCTCGCCCGCCGACGACCGCGACATGGAGGTCCTCCGCGTCGGCGACGAGATGTGGAACTACCTGCCGAACCTCAAGCGCTCGCTGCGCGTCTCGCCGAAGCAGGAGTTCCACGGCGGCGACTTCTCGAACGCCGACGTCCTGCGCGTGGACCTGCCGCGCGACTACTCGCCGGTGCTCGGCCGCGCCGGCGTGCCGGGCGAGCAGCTGCTCGAGCTCACCGCAAAGAACGACCAGGTCGCGTATTATCGGGTGAGGCTATGGGTGCGCGCCAAGGACGCGATGCCGCTGCGCGAGGAGTTCTACAGCCGCGCCGGCAAGCTGCTGCGCAAGCTCGAGTTCGCCGCGCCGAAGGCCTACGGCCGCCTGGTCCGCCCGTCGCGGTACGTGATGCAGAACATGCTCGTCGCCGCGCGCTCGACGGAGATGGAGTGGACCGCGATGCGCGTCGCCCGGCCGGACGACGGCCTCTTCCTCATGGCGAGCCTCGGCCGATGAGCGCGCTCGTGCGGCTGCGCGGCATCGAGAAGCGCTACCGGCTCGGCGGCACCGACGTCGCGGCGCTGCGCGGCGTCGACCTCGACCTCCGCGCCGGCGACCTGTGCACGGTCATGGGCCCGTCGGGCTCCGGGAAGACGACGCTGCTCAACGTCCTCGGCTGCCTCGACGTCGCCTCGAGCGGCACCTACGAGCTCGGCGGGCGCATGATCGCGGCCACCGACTTCGACGAGCTGGCGCCCATCCGCAGCCGCGAGATCGGCTTCATCTTCCAGAGCTTCAACCTCGTCCCCGTGCTCGACGTCTTCGAGAACGTGGAGCTGTCGCTCCTCACCGCCGGCGTGACCGACCGCGCGGCCCGGCGGCGGCGCGTGACCGAGCTGGTCCGCGCCGTGGGGCTCGAGGGCCACGTCCGCCACCGCCCGGCGCAGCTCTCGGGCGGGCAGCAGCAGCGCGTGGCGATCGCCCGCGCCCTCGCGCCGCGCCCGTCGCTGCTCCTCGCCGACGAGCCCACCGCCAGCCTCGACGGCGACACCGCGGTCGCGATCCTCGAGCTGCTCGTCGCGCTGAACCGGGACGAGGGCGTGACGATCCTCGTCTCGACCCACGACCCGCGCGTGCTCCCGTTCGCCCGCCGACACGTGACGATGCGCGATGGGCGCGTCGTCGATGACGCCGCGGTCCCCGCCTTGGCGATGAGCGCGTGATCGTCGGGCGGCGCGCGATCCTCGCGTGCGGGCTCGTGCTCGCGCGCGCCGCCGCCGCCCAAGCGCCGCTCGAGCTCGCCGACCCGCCGGAGGTGCACGTGACCGCCACGCCCGTCGCCACGCCCGCCAGGCCCCTCGACCCGCGGCTCCTCGCACCGCCGCGCGCGAAGCGCCGCCGCCACCGCCGCGAGGCCGGCATCCCGCCGCAGCGCCCGACGCGGCCGGAGCCGGTGCGCGAGGCCGAGCCGGAG
>FTFF01001006.1_pt1 | contig 13374 bp, 13 predicted proteins | sample 1640361 | NCBI WGS metagenome assembly FTFF01 (sample SAMEA3914816, study PRJEB12502) | metagenome | biome: forest; material: soil | place: USA | collected 2011-09-16 | depth 0.3 m | reverse complement strand
CAGATTCGTGTGCGATCCGTCAACACGTAAGACGTGCGAGCGCGGCTACAAATGCGCGTTTGGGGCGCGCTTAAGACCGCGGATGCGCGGGGCGCGACCGTTCGAACAGAAAGCGGCGAAGAGATTTTTTTTAGTAGCGGACGCGGGCGGCGAAGACGTTGTCGAGCCCGCCGCCGGTCGTACCGCCGCCGGTCACGTACAGGAAGTCGCCGAGGACCGCCGCGTCCATGTTGGTGCGGCCCTCGGGCATCGCGCCGACGGCCGCAAACGCGCCGAGCTTGCCGGTGCTGCCGTCGGCCTTGGCCGCGTACACCTCGGGGCGGCCTTCGCCGTTGAAGATGGCGGTCTTCCCGCCGAGGACGAAGACGAAGTCGTCGACGGCGGCGCCGGCGCCGAACGCGCGCGGCTCGGGCAACGCGCCGGCGTCGAACGACGCACCCATCCCCGTCTTGCCGTCGAACGGCGCGCCGAAGCCGTCGGCGACGACGGTGTTGCCCTGGCTGCCCCCGAGGTAGCCGCCCATCGCGTAGACGAAGCGGTCGGTCGCCGCGTACTGGGGCCGGCCGCGGAAGCCGGCGGGGCCGCGATCCTCGGTCCACGCGCCGAGCGTCGCGCCGGCGTCGATCGGCGCGTGCAGAAGGACGATGCCCTCTGGCGCGGTGCCGTCGACGGAGAGCGTGCTGTCGAACACGAAGAGGACGTCGTCACGCACGAACGCCTGCGTCGAGACGATCGTGTGACCGGCGGGCAGCGCGCCGGCGTCGACGAACGTCGCGACCATCCCATCGGGCTGGATCGTCGCGGTCCACACGTGGCCGCGCAGGCTCTCGGTCTCGAAGAGACCGCCGACGAGATAGAGGCGCTTCCCATCGCTCGTCGCGGTGCAGCCGGTGATCGTCCCGGGCAGCGATCCCGCGAGCCGCCACGCGCCGAGCGAGCCGTCCTTGTTGCTTCCGCTGGCGGGGCGCTGATCGGCGACCTCGACGTCGTCGAGGGAGACGAAGGTGCTGGAGCCGGCCGGCTTGTAGTTGCCGCCGAGGACGTAGAGGCGTCCGTTGGCCGCGGCGGTGCAGTGGTTCGCGCGCGGCTTCGGCAGCGGCGGCAGCGCCGCGGCGTCGAGCGTCGAGCTCGACCAGGTGGCGATCGTGCCGTTCGCGGCTGTCCCACCGCCGCCGCAGGCGGCGGCACACCAGAGGACGACGACCCCGAGACCTCGCGCGCGCGCCATCGCTTCCGCCTCCATCAGGCGGCGGACGTTACCAGAAGTGACCGGCGGTGGCGGCGAGCTCCGCGCGGAAAAGGCAACGCCGCGCGCGAACCTTCGTCCGCGCGCGGCGTGATCTTGCCCGTTGCGAGAGGCTGCCTAGTCTTCCTTCTTCACCTTGAGGGCGTTGTCCACCGCGCGCACGCCGCGGGTGGTGCGCGACACGACCGCGGCCTCGAGCTTGCGGTGGCGGCTCGGGACGGTGCCGGTCAGCTTGACGACGCCGCCCTTCACGTCGACCGAGACGTCCGAGAACGCCTCGCGCCGCTCGAGCGCCTTCTTCAGGTCCTTCTCGATCTCGTCGTCCTTGGCCTTGACGAACTCCTTGCGCGAGCTCGGCACCACGGTGAGGTCGTTCTTCACGCGCTCGACGCCGTCCGCCTTGCGCGCGGCCTTCTCGGCCGCCTCCCGGGCCTCGTCGGTCGGCACCGTGCCGAAGAGCGTCACCACGCCGTCCTGCGTGTCGACGTGCACCACGGCGGCGGGGACCTTCTCCTCGCCGATGAGGTGCATCTTGACCTCGGTCGTGACCCAGCCGTCGTAGTTCTTTTTTTCATGGTCATGGTCAGCGTCGCCACCGCGGGCCTCGCGGTCGACCTCCATCGCCTGATCGACGCCCTTCATCTCCGTCGCGACGCGGCGCACGCCCTCGACGGTCATCGCGTCGCGGACCGCGAGCAGCTCGTCGCCCACGTCCGCGACCTTGCCGCCGAGCAGCACGACACCGTTGTCGACCGAGCGGACCTCGACCGAGCTGTCCTTGAGCTTCTTGTCGTTCTTGAGCGCGCGCTCGACCGCGTCGCGCACTTCCTTGTCGGACTTCGCGACGAACTTCGCGCGCGAGCCCGGCACCACCTGGAGGAGGTTGTGGACGCGCTTCACGCCGTCGATGTTCTTCGTCTCGACCTCGGCCTTCTGCTTCGCGGCCGCGGTCTCGACCTTGCCGTACAGCGTGACGGCGCCGTCCATGGAGTCGACGCTGATGTCGGTGCTGTCGATGCCCGGCGTGGTCCAGAGCTTGAGCTTGGTCTTGGTGGTGATCCAGCCGTCGGGCTTGTCGCCTTTGTCGTGCGCGAACGCCAGGGCGCCGAGCGCGCCGACGAGGACGATGGCAGAGATGGACTTCAGCATGAGGAACCCTCCTTCGTTTGATTTCGGTGTCGCAGCGGGCAGCAAGGTGCGTGCCCGCCGGGAGGGCGTGCTTTGGCGAGGATGCCGCGCGCGCCGCTGCGGCGAGCCGACACAACGTGGCGCTTTGTCGCGAGTGCGCGGGCGGGCTACGGGGCTTCGGTGAGCCGCGCGAGGTTGTGCCGCGCGTCCGCGTGGTCCGGATCGAGCGCGAGGGCGGCGCGGTAGGCGTCGATCGCCTCGACCTCGCGCCGCAGGTCTTCGAGCGCGACCCCGAGGTTGTAGGCCGCGATCGCGTCGTCGGGCGCAGCGGCGCGGGCGAGCTCGTAGTGCGCGAGCGCCTCCGCCCGCTGCCCGGCCTCGTGCAGCAGGCGGCCGAGGTTGAGGTGCGCCGCCGCCAGCTCGACGTCGAGCTCGATCGCGCGCCGGTAGGCCTCGACCGCGGCGAGCGGGTCACCGTCCTCGAGCGCCCGGCCGCGCGCGAACCAGCCTCGCGCGTCGGGCGGGGCGCGCAGCCGCGCGATCTCGACCTTCGCGACGAGCTCCTCGACGTGGAAATCGAAGAGCACCTGGCCCGACTCGGCGTTCCACGGCGCGCCGCCGTCGCGCACGACGATCCGGCCTCCGTCGGCGCCGAGCACGACACCGGTGAGCGGCCGCTCGGCGGGGAGGTGCGCGCGCAGGCGGCGCAGCGCGCGGCGGACCCGCGCGTGCGGGATCCGCGGACCCATCGTGCCCTCGGCGAGGCCGTGAGCCACGCGCAGGAGGACGACGTCCTGGAAGGAGAAGCGCAGCCGGCCGCGCCGCTCGCGGTCGGGGCTGAGGAACCCCTCGCGCACGTAGCTGCGCACCTGGCCGACCGAGAGCCCGAGCAGGCCGGACACGTCGCGCACGGAGTAGCCGCTCGACGCGGCCGCGCCGCCGATCACGCGCTCAGCCCTTCTTCTTCTTCTTGACGGCGGGCTCGGCGTCGGCGGCGCGCTGCGGCGGCCGACGCGCTTTCGCCGTCGTCTGATCCGGCGCCGGCGCCGCGGTCGCGTCCTTCCTGCGGCCGAGGCTCGCCTTGAGCGCCTCCATGAGGTCGATGATCTGCGCCTGCGGCTCCGCCGACGGCGAGACCGCGACCTCCTGGCCCTCGACCTTGCGCTGGATCTGCGCCTGGATGCGCTTGCCCACCTCGTCCTCGTACTGCGTCGGGTCGAAGGTCTCGCGCGCGATCTGATCGACGAGCTGGCGCGCCAGCGCGAGCTCCGGCGGCTTGATCTCGCCCTCGCCGATCGGGACCTCCTTGAGCGGCCGGACCTCGGTGGCGTGGTGCAGCTGCTGCATCACGAGCCGATCGTCGACGGGGCGCAGGAGGACCACGTACTGCTTGCCGCGGGCGGCGTAGCGCGCGAGCGCCGAGCGCCCGGTGTCGGCCATCACCTTGACGAGCAGGCGGTAGGCCTTGTCGCCGCCCTTGTCGGGCCCGAGGTAGTACGCCTTGTCGAAGTAGACCGCGTCGACCGTCGTCGCCGGCACGAACTCGGCGATCTCGATCGTCTGGTCCGCCTTCTCCTCGAGCTCCTTCAGCTCCTCGGCGGTGAAGGTGACGTACTGGTCCTTGGCGAACTCGTACCCCTTCACCATGTCCTCGCGCTTCACCGGCACGTCTTCCTTGATGCAGAAGTACTGCTGCCGCAGCCGCGATCCGCACGCCTTGTGGAGCAGGTTGAACGAGGGCGTGGCCGAGGCCTGCGTCGCCGAGAAGAGCTTGACCGGGATGTTCACCAGCCCGAACGAGATACTGGCCGATCCGATCGCGCGCGACATATCGTCTTAGAGTATCGCATGAGGCGATCCCGCTCCGCCAATTTGCCGCCGTCTCCGGCCGCGTCGGTGCCGGCAAAACCGCGCGATCTCGAGCGCTACCGGCAGATGCGCACGGCCGGCAGCACGCCGGAGCCGTTCGGCGGCGAGGGCGCGCCGCGGCCGCACCTCTACACGATCCAGAAGCACGCCGCGCGGCGGATGCACTACGACTTCCGGCTCGAGTGGAACGGCGTGCTGCTCTCCTGGGCGGTGCCGAAGGGGCCGAGCTTCGACCCCGAAGAGAAGCGCCTCGCCGTCGAGGTCGAGGACCACCCGGTCGAGTACGCCGACTTCGAGGGCGTGATCCCGGCCGGCAACTACGGCGCCGGCGGCGTCATCGTGTGGGACCGCGGCGCGTGGGCGCCGGTCGAGGACATCGACGAGGGCCTGCGGAAGGGGAAGCTCGTCTTCACCCTCGAGGGCTACAAGCTGCACGGCGAGTGGACGCTGGTGCGCACGAAGCGGCGCGGCGTGGAGCGCTCGAAGGAGTGGCTGCTCATCAAGCACCGCGACGCGCACGCGGGAAAGGGGCGCGATCCGCCGGACGTGTCGATCCTGTCGGGCCGCACCGTCGAGGAGGTGGCGACGGGCTCGCGCCGCGGCGACGCGCTCGGCGCGTGCGTGCGCAAGACGAAGGCGCCGCGGCGTACGCTCGAGGTCGGCGGCGTCACGCTCATGCTCGCCGAGGTGGCGGAGCGCGCGTTCGACGACGCCGCGTGGCTCTTCGAGCTCAAGTACGACGGCTATCGCATGCTCGCCGGGGGCGGGCCGGGCGGCGCGCGGCTGCGCTACCGCCGCGGCGGCGACGCGACGCCGATCTTCCCCGACGTTGCCGTCGCGATCGGCGCGCTCGCCGGCGACGCGTTCATCCTCGACGGCGAGGTGACGGTGCTCGACGACGAGGGGCGGCCGAGCTTCCGGCGGCTTCAAGATCGGGCGCAGCTCACCCGCGCGCTCGACATCGCGCGCGCGTCGGTGGAGCTGCCCGCCACGTTCTACGCCTTCGACCTCCTCGCCTTCGGCGGGCACGACCTGCGCCCGCTGCCGCTCGTCGAGCGCAAGCGGCTCCTGCGCGCGCTCTTGCCGCCGGTCGGGCCGATCCGCTTCGCGGACCACGTCGAGGGCGACGGCGTCGCGTTCTACGACGCGGTGCGCGCGCGCGGCCTCGAGGGCGTCATGGCCAAGCGCGCCGACGCGCCCTACGTCGCGGGCCGCGTTCGCGACTGGCTCAAGATCCGCGCCGAGCGCACCGCCGACTTCGCGGTCGTGGGCTATGCGCCGTCGGACAAGCGCGCCCTCGCGGCGCTCTACCTCGCGGTCTACGAGGAGGCCCGCGGCGTCGGGCGCTTCGTCTACGCCGGGCGCGTCGGCGGCGGCTTCACCGCCGCGCAACTGCGAGCGCTCAAGGCGCGCCTCGACGCGCGGCGTCGGCCGACCCCGCCGATCGCGCCCCCGCCCGCGCCGCAGCCGGAGCGCGCCGCGCACGTCTGGTGCGAGCCCGAGATCGTCGTCGAGGTGCGCTACCGCGAGCGCACCGACGACGGCGTCCTGCGGCTGCCCACGTTCCTGCGCGTGCGCGACGACCAGACGCCGCGCGACTGCCGCCGCGAGGGGCCCGCCGATCCGCTGGCGCCCGCCGCCGCGCCCGAGCCGATCCCGGCGAGCGCGCGCACGGTCCCGTTCTCGAACCGCGACAAGGTCTTCTGGCCCGAGGACGGCTACACGAAGGGCGCGCTCATCGACTATTACCGCGCGATCTCGCCCTTCATGCTGCCCTACCTGGCCGATCGGCCGCTCGTCCTCACCCGCTACCCCGACGGCATCCACGGCAAGTCGTTCTTCCAGAAGGACGCGCCGGGCTACGTGCCGCCGTGGCTGCGCACCGAGCGCATGTGGAGCGAGCACGCGCACCGCGAGATCGACTACTTCATCTGCGACGACGAGGCGTCGCTGCTCTACGTGGTCAACCTCGGCACGATCCCCATCCACGTCTGGTCGAGCCGCGTGCGGACGCTGCCGACGCCCGACTGGTGCATCCTCGACCTCGATCCGAAGGGCGCGCCGTTCGCCGACGTGGTGAAGCTCGCGCGCGCGATCCGCGCGCTCACCGAGGAGATCGAGCTCCCGAGCTACGTGAAGACCAGCGGCTCGACGGGGCTGCACGTCCTCCTGCCGCTCGGGCGCGCGTGCAGCTACGACCAGTCGAAGACGCTCGGCGAGCTGGTGAGCCGCGTGATCGCCGGGGAGCACCCCGCCATCGCCACCGTCGAGCGCGTGATCGCGCAGCGCGGCGGCCGCGTGTACCTCGACTACCTGCAGAACGGGCACGGCAAGACGATCGTCGGGCCCTACTCGGCGCGGCCGCTGCCCGGCGCGCCGGTCTCGATGCCGCTGCGCTGGAGCGAGGTCGGCGCCAAGCTCGACCCGCGCGCGTTCACGATCGCGAACGCGTCCGCGCGGATGGAGAAGCGCGGCGATCCGATGGTGGCGGCGATCGACGAGGCCCCGCGCCTCGACCTCGCGCTCGAGCGGCTCGCCGCGCGCGTGGCGCGTGCCGGGCGCTGATCAGCCGAGCAGCTCGATCATCCGCGCGGCGAGCTTCGGGCCGATGCCCGCGTCCTCGTGCTTGAAGTAGACGAAGGCCTCGCGCCAGGGCTGCGCGGTGACGACCTTCGCCCAGCGCGCGACGTCGGCGTCGACGTAGTCCTCGCGGCGGAGTCGGAGGTAGCCCCAGTCCGCGGTGGCGACGACCGGCGGGTCGATCTTCTCCGACTCGGCGATCGCGAGCGCGACCTTGCGCCCGCGGAGCGCGTCGTAGACCTCGTCGACGAACCAGGACTCGTTGCGGAACTCGAACGCCGCGCGCACGCCCGCCGGCAGGAGCTGGAGGAAGTCGGTGAGGAGCGGCACGTCGCGCTTCATGAACGGCGGCAGCTGGAACAAGATCGGACCGCAGCGCTCGCCGAGCGCCTCGAGCGCGGCGAGCAGCGCGGCGAGCGTGTCGCCCGCGTCCTTGAGGCGCTGCTGGTGCGTGATCCGCTGCGGCGCCTTCACCGCGAAGCGGAACGCCGGCGGGACCTGCGTCGCCCAATCGCTCAGCATCTTCGGCGCGGGCAGCCGGTAGAAGGTGTTGTTGATCTCGACGGTGGGGAGCCGGCCGGCGTAGTACGAGAGCATCTGCTTCTGCGGGAGCTTCTCGGGGTAGAAGGGCCCCTTCCACGGCGCGTACGAGAAGCCGCTGGTGCCGACGAGGACCTTCACCGCGGCGAACGTACCATGCTACTCGGCGACGCAGACGTGGAGCTGGGGGTAGTCGCCGCACGCCGCGCCGCGCCGCATCGTCTCGATGGAGGGCTCGTCGCACCACGCCGCGTTCCACCCGCACCCGCAGCCGCCGACCGCGGTCGCGATGTCGGAGAAGCTCGAGAAGCGCGCGGTGTCCGTCGCGTCGACGCACGGCGAGACGAGGCCGTACTCGTCCGCCGCCGGCATGCGGTACCCGACGGGGCAGGACCAGTCCGAGGCGCCGTGCTTCCAGCCGAGGTTGGCGCAGCCCACGTCGACGCAGTCGACCGAGATGTTCGCGACGTCGCGCATCGCGACGCGCCCGCCGCCGCGGACCACGGTGCAGCGCTGGCCGATCGGCTGGCGCTTCACGCGCACGTCGTAGTTGGCGCCGGTCGGCAGCTGGCGCGAGAAGGCGAAGCCGCCGTCGGCCTGGAGGTCGATCGCGCCGGCGTCGTTGAGCGTGAGGCGCAGCGAGCCGCGCAGGCCCGAGACCGCGCCGGCGATGGTGTAGGTGGGGACTTCCTCCGACATCGTCGTACAGGCGACCTCGACATCGGCCGCGTCGGCGGCGTCGATGGTGCCCTCGGCGTTGGCGAGCACGCAGCTCTGGTCGCCTGGCGCGGACACGATCGAGACCGCGTAACGCCGGCCGTGCTCGACCGCCATCGCGAAGGCGAAGGCGCCGTCTTCCATGATCGTCTGTCGCTCGCCTCCGAGCGCGAGGACGAGCGTGCCGTGCAGGCCGCGCACGAAGCCGCCCACGTTGAAGCGCGGCGCCATCCCCCGGAACGGGCTCGGCAGGCTCGCGCTCTCCGGCGCGGCCTCGGTCGGCGCCGGCACCGGTGGGAGCGCGCCGCCGGAGCAGGCCGAGGCCAGGAGCACGACGATCGGCAGGGTTCGCATGACAGGACGACGTTGCAGCGGTCGTGCCCAGCAATGCATCGCCGCCAAGCGCGCGAACCGAGTCGTCGACCCACATGTCACCCACGCCAAGCGGTTGACGTGCGTCAGCGGGCAGGCGCCGGTCCGCCGTCAGAAGAGGCGCGATCTCGTGCTGAGACGCGTAGATGGCCGCGGCACGCGACGTGCTCTGAAGAGCGGCATGCGCACGATGACGAAGAAGGCCTCGCTGGGTGTGGTGGCCGCCCTCTGCCTGAGCGCGGCGACGGCGAACGCGACCCAGTTCGACATCACGATCAAGAACACGACGGGGACCGCGTGGTCGGCTGGGCTGCTCACGCTGCAGCCGCTCCTCCAGCTCGGGCCCGCGCCGGCGCCCGGCGCCGGTGGGTACGCCGCCTACGCCTTCGCCTCCGACGCCTGCACCCAGGCCGACTCGTTCTGCGCCGGCGCCGGCTGCGAGGACGGCCAGCCGGCGGTGCTCGCACAGCGCGCGGGCCTGAGCGTGGGCACCGACGCCTGGCTCGTGCCGGCGCTGACCCCGGGCGCGAGCGCGACCGTCTCGGTGCAGGTGAACGCCGCGCCGAGCCCGAGCTCGCAGCCGCGCATCTCGTTCCTCGCCCGCGCCGGCTCGGCGAGCGACTTCGTCGCGATGCACCGCGCCGGCGACGCCGCCGCGCTGACCTCGGCCCCGCTCTTCGACTCGGCCGGCATGGCGACGCAGGTCGTCGCGTTCGAGATCGGCGGCTACAACGCCGGCGCCAGCGACGCGCTCGACGGCGGCCTCGGCGACTGCACGCAGAGCTGCACCGGCGCGGCCGGCTGCTTCCTGGCGCCCGGCAACTCCTCGACCGGCGCGTCGCCCCCCGCGCAGCCCGCCCAGCCCGTCCTCTCGAACCCCTGGATCTACGCCGCGCCGGCCAACTACACCACCGACGGCCTCGCGCTCGGCCTGCTCGGCGGCGAGGGCGTGAGCGGCGCGCTCGTGATGGTCGCGAACGGCTTCGGCTTCGGCTCGAGCGCCGAGTGGGACCCCTCGCGCAGCGGTCAGGCGCACGTCCTCACCGGCCTCGCCGGCGGCGCGCCGAGCGCACACGTGTTCTCGGCCGAGGCCGGCCACGAGCTCATGGGCTTCCCCACCATCGAGAACCTCGTCTCCGACGACGTGCCGGCGGCGGGCGTCGGCCACTACCTCGTGCAGGAGTTCATGCCGCTCACCGCGTCGTCGAGCGCGAGCGTGCACGCCCTCGGCAACGACTCGGACCTGCCGCAGTGGACGTCGACCGGCTGGGGCTACCCCGGCTTCTGGAACATGGGCGTGACCACCGGCGACCTGCGCACCGGCGACGGCATGGGCGGCGACGAGGTGGTGGTCCCGACGTGGACCGGCGACCTCGCGGTGCTGAAGCACGACACCGCCGAGACGCTCAACACCTACAGCTTCTTCGACACGCCGGCCGGTGAGAACCTCTACGGCCACGTCGCGGTGGCCGACGTCGTCGCCGCCGACGGGAACGAGATCATCGCCTTCGGCGCGGCGACCGGCACCGTGTACGTGCTGTCGGCGCCGGCCGAGGGCGGCCAGCTCCACGTCGAGTGGTCGAGCCTGCCGGCGAGCGGCCTTTACGCCTTCGGCTCGGGCCCGGCGGTCGCGGACCTCGACGGCGACGGGCAGCCCGAGATCATCGTGAACTCCGCGGGCTCGAACGACGTGTACGCCTACGACCCGAGCTACGGCCGCGGCTGCAAGTACCACTGGACCATCGCCGGCGCGACGACCTTCGCCTTCTCGTCCCCGGTCGTGGGCGACGTCGACGGCGACGGCTGGGGCGACAAGGAGGTGGTCGCGTTCTCCGCGAACGCGCTGCTCGCGGTGCTCGGCGTCCCCACCGCGCCGACCGACGGCACCACCTGCGCCGACGGCTTCGTGAAGTGGACGCACACCGTCGGCGACGGCGGCGACGCCTGGTTCACGCCGGCGCTGGCGAACCTCTCGGGCAACGACGCGCTCGACATCGTGGTCGCGAGCCACACCACCCTCGAGGTGGTCGACGCGAACGCGCAGACGGTCGCCTACCGCTTCAGCGACCCGAGCGCGACCTTCTTCCCGTCGGCGGTCGTCGCCGGCCGCGGCTTCGGCTACCCGCAGTCCTCGCCCTGGGCCTACGTGCCGCCCCCCGACCCGACGCTCCCGGCCGCCTCCATCTACGTGTCGGGCTGGGACAACGGCAAGGTCTACCACCTCACGACGCCGAGCGACGCGCCCATCCCGTCGCAGGATTGGCTGACCTTCATGGGCAACAACTCGCGCACCGGCGCCCGCTAAGGAGATGACGATGACCTCCCTCATCCGCAACGCCTCGCTCCTCCTCCTCCTCGGCGCCGTCGGCTGCACCGCCGCGAAGGACGCCGCCCCCGACGCCAAGGCGCGGGTGCAGAGCCGCACCGTCGCGGTGGGCCTCGACCCGCACCGCGCGCAGCCGGTGCCGCCCGCGCTCGCGATCTGGAAGGGCGCCGCGCGCCGCCGCTAGCCGACGGTGAACACGTTCAGCGTCGGGCAGGAGCGCGCGAACTTCACCGACCGCTCGTCCCGCTGCCGCAGGAAGGCGATCTCGCACGCGCGGCCGTGATCGATGGTGATGACCATCCGCGTCGCGCCGCGGAGCAGCATGCTGAGCCCGAGCCCCGCGCCGCCCTCCTTCGTCTCGAAGATCGCCCCGCCCGCGCGATAGCCGCGCGCCAGGCCCTCGATCACGCGCACCACCGGCAAGGAACCGTAGGCGTCGCGGATCGCGATGCCGACGCTGGTGGCGCTCACGCCGAACGTGATGGCGACCGGGCGCGGCGACGTGACGGCGGTCGAGCGATGCGTGAAGAGCGAGGTGTGCTTCCCCTCCTGGCAGACCGGCGCGTCGTAGATCGCGTTCGAGAAGAGCTCCTCGAACGCGGCGACGAGCGGCGCGTGGAGCACCTCGCGGAGGCCGTGGCGCGCGCAGAAGGCGATCAGGTGGTCCTGGTGCGCGGCCTTCTGCGACGAGGCGTTCTCGGTCGTGGTCTCGACGGCCGCGTCCGGCCCGAGGAGCTCGGCGAAGGTCGGCACGCGCCGCGCGTGCGCGAAGGCCAGCGTCGTGCGCAGCACGTCGAGGTCGAGGTCGGGGGACGCGCCGAGCCAGTGCCGCCCCATGAGGTCCTCGAACGGGTTGTTGGCGCCGTCGGCGGCGGGGGCGCGGCCGTCGCGCCACACGTAGACGAGGGGCGCCTCGATCGTGTAGTCGGCCGGGACGTGGCCCGCCTTGCGGAAGATGATCGCGGACGGATCGCGGGGCGGCCCGGTGTCGACGCGGACGCCGACGAGGTCGAGCGCGCGGCGGGTGCGCTCGGCCAGATCTGCATCATCGATGTCGAGCGTCGCGCGGACGCCCGCCAGGTCGATCGCCATCGTCGGGCATTCTACAACGCCACGCGGCGGACCGCGCGATCCGGCTCAGCCCGGGGAGGCCAGCGCGAGCGAGAGCGCGGTCTCGAACGACGCCGCGTCGGTGTAGATGCGCATCGTGTCGCTGAGATCGGCCCACTTCCGCACGAAGCCGGCGGTCAGCTGGACGAACCGCGAGCCGGTGAGCATGTTGATCCGCGCGAAGGCGGTGCGGTGTCGCGCGAGCCACTGCGCCCAGCCGGCGCTCACGTCGGTGCTCGGCCCCAGCGCCTCGCGCGCATCGATGAACAGCTCGACGACCCCCTCGGTGGGGAGGAGGCCGGCCAGCGCGATCATGGGCCGGTCCGCGTGCTCGCCGACGTCGCGACCGGCGATGCGGATGACGAGCACGCGGGGCGCGAGCGCGCGGATCTTCACGGTGCAGTGCACGCCCTCGAACCCGATCGCTGCGTCGTCCATGTCGCCTCCAGCGGTAACCTAGCCGAGGTTCCGGCTTCGTGAAAAGATGGCGGTCGAGCGCATGTCGAGCCATGGCGAGATCACGCTGTTCGACCTCAGCGGGTGGCTGCTGGCGACCGCGACGATCGCGGGGCTCGCGCCCGGCGGCCTCATCGGCCTGACCTTGCCGGAGGAGAAGACCGCGGGGCTGCCGATCGGCCGCCAGGTTCGCTTCCAGTGCACGTTGTCGACGGGCGAGATCCGCGGCCTCGCCGAGGTCGGGCAGGTGGAGGCGGCGCAGCTGCGGCTGCGCCTCCTCCAGATCGACAACGACGAGGGGCTGCCGCGCCTGCTCGACGCGGTGCACGGCTGGTTCGCGCGACCCCGCTGACGCGCGCTCGTGTAGCCGAGCGGCGGGCGGCGGGCGGCGTCTCGGCGGGCGGCGGCGAGAGCGGCGGATCCTCGATCGGCGACGGCTGCGGCGACGGCGGGGACGGCGGCGGCGGGTCCTCGATGGGCACGGCCGGTGCGGGCGGCTCTTCGAGCGGAGCGGGGCTGGTCGGGCTCATCTGGGGTGAGATGCTCGCCGCCGACCGGACGGCGCCGGCGTGACGATCCGCGAGCGACGTCTCCTCGGCGCGCTCGGCGCGGTCGTGGCGCTGGTCGCGATGGGCCTCATCGCGATCCGCTGGCTCGGCGGCGGCATCGGCGCGGCGTGCCGGGACTCGTACTCGTGCAGCGCGTTCGTCTTCGGCGGCGGCGAGTGCGTCGACGTGGGCCGCGGCGCCTACTGCACGATCTACTGCAAGGACGACGCGCGCTGTCCGGCCGGCTGGCGCTGCCTCTCCGCCACGCCGACCGTGCTGACGATCGTCACCGACGCGACCGATCGGGTCTGCATCCGCGATCCCTAGAGCGCATCGAGCGCACCTAGATGTGCTCTCTCACGATCCTACACATCTCTTGTCGCAAGTCCGTTCGAGCCCGAGCCCGCGTGCGAGCCCGAGCCCGAAACCGTAAAAATGCACCGCCTTCAAGCTCGGGCGGCCGCCAACATTCCGGCTCAAGT
>FTFF01000854.1_pt1 | contig 13396 bp, 14 predicted proteins | sample 1640361 | NCBI WGS metagenome assembly FTFF01 (sample SAMEA3914816, study PRJEB12502) | metagenome | biome: forest; material: soil | place: USA | collected 2011-09-16 | depth 0.3 m | reverse complement strand
GGGCTCGTCGACGAGCGTCGCGGCCCGGACCCAGTCGTCGGGCAAGCGCGCGCCCCGCGCGGAGACGACGAGCGGGAGGATCGCCGCGAGGGCGCGCGCGTCGAGGCCCCGGGCGGCGTGCAGGTCGGTGCGCAGCTCGAGCAGCGCGGCGCCGTGACCGCGCGCCGCGGCCGCGAACGAGCCGGCCTCGGACGCCTCGAGCGGCGGCAGCGTGACGACGGTGCGCAAGGGACGCCATCTTATCGCGGGGGCCGGCCGGCCGCGATCCATGCGCGGGCGTGCTAGTGTCACCGTCGGTGGGCTGGCTCCGGACATGGCGCGCGCGCGTGCACGAGCTGGGCGCCGCCCTGCTGCGCGAGCACCGTGCGCCCGGCCGGGTCGCCGCCGCGATCTTCGTCGGCGCGGTGGTGGGGTGCACGCCGTTCTTCGGCTTCCACATCCTCCTCTGCCTCGCGCTGTCGGTCCTCTTCCGGCTCAACAAGGTCATCGTCTACGCGGCCGCCAACCTGTCGATCCCGCCGATGGTCCCCATCCTCGGCTTCGTGTCCGTCGAGCTGGGCGAGCGCATCCTGCACGGCCGCTTCCTCGGCCTCGATCGCGCGCTCTTCCACGGCGAGCCCGCGCGGGTGCTCGCGCGCCGGTTCTTCACGGCCTGGCTGGTCGGCGGCGCGGTCCTCGGTGCGGTGGTGGGCCTGGTCGGCGGCGCGCTGGCCTACGCGATCTTGCGCCGACGCGCCGCGGCGGTCGTCGCCGACGATCTGATCGGTCGCGCCATCGAGGTCGCGCGCCGTCGCTACGACCGCGAGCCGGGGCGGCTCAAGTGGTACGCGCGCATGAAGTACGTGATGGATCCGTGCTACCGCGCGATCGCCGCGAAGGTGCCCGCCGGCGCGTTCACCGTCGACCTCGGCACGGGGCTCGGGATGCTGCCGGTGTTGCTCGGCCTGCTCGGCGACGGACGCCGCGCGCTGGGGATCGAGTGGGACGCGACGAAGGCCGAGGCGGGCGTGCGCGCGGCGGCCGGCCTCGCGGGGATCGAGATCGTCGCCGGGGACGCGCGCAGCGCCGAGCTCCCCCCCTGCGACGTCATCGCGATCGTCGACGTGTTGCACTACTACGACGCGGAGACGCAGCGCGCGCTGCTCGGGCGGTGCAAGGCGGCGCTCCGCACCGGCGGGCGCCTGCTCGTGCGCGAGGGCGACGGCGGCAGGCGCGGTGGGTCGCGGTGGACGCGCTGGGTCGAGCGCACGGTCACGCGGCTCGGCTGGAACCGGGGCCCCGAGGTGCGCTTCCGACCGATCGCGGAGCTGGAGGACGATCTGCGCGCGCTCGGCTTCACGGTCGCGCGCGACGAGGTCGCCGGCGCGCTGCACCCCGGCAACGTGCTGCTCGAAGCGGTCGTCTAGCTCATTCGTCGTCGGGCGGACCGGCGCGCTTCGCCAGCCACGCGACCACGAAGAGCAGCAGGAACGAGACGACGACGAAGAAGATCGTCCAGCTGAACTCCACCGCTACTCCGGCTGCAGCACGGTCTTGAGCGCGACGGTCTGCGTGCCATCGCCGCGCCGGACCGTGAGCTGCACCGTCTTGCCGACGCCGGCGTTGGCCTGCAGCCAGCGGAGCCGCTCGGCGTCGTCGACGGTGACGTCGTCGAACTTCACGACGAGGTCGCCCTGCTGCAGGCCAGCGAGGTGCGCTGGCCCGCCGCGGTAGACGCCGGCGATGAGCGCCCCGGCGTCGAGGTCGACGCCGACCGCGCGCGGATCGACGGCCTTCAGGCCCAACCAGCCGCGCTGCACGCGGCCGAAGCGCTTGAGGTCGCCGAGGACGCGCCGGACCATGTTGATCGGCACGGCGAACGCGAGGCCCTGCGCCTGCGCCTTGATCGCCGTGTTGATGCCGATCACCTGGCCGCGCATGTCGAGGAGCGGGCCGCCCGAGTTGCCTGGGTTGATCGCGGCGTCGGTCTGGATGAAGTCCCAGTAGCCCTGGTTCATGCGGCCGAGCGCGTCGCCGCGGCGGCCCTTCGCGCTCACGATGCCCGCGGTCACCGTCGACTGGAGCCCGTACGGCTCGCCGATGGCGACCACCCACTCGCCGACCTCGAGCGCGTCCGAGTCGCCCGGCAGCACGACCGGCAGGCCGTGCGCGTCGATCTTGAGGAGCGCGATCTCGGTGGCGGGATCGCGGGCGACGACGTGCGCGCGGAACTGTCGCTTGTCCTCGAGCTGGACGACGATCTCGTCGGCGACGCGCCCGCCCAGCTCCTCGGGCGCGACGACGTGGTTGTTCGTGACGATCTCGCCGTCCGCGCCGATGATGAAGCCGGTGCCGAGCGACTGCGCGCGCTCGGCCGGCGGCTGCACCAGGTGATAGAAGGGGCTGTCGTCGCCGAACGGGAAGACCGCGACCGGCCGCTGGCGCACGAGCGCGGTCGTGTGGATGTTCACGACCGCCGGGCGCACGCGCTTCACGAGCTCGACGAAGGAGCTCGGCGCGCCGGGGACCGGCACCACCGCGGGCGCCGGCGCCGGCTTCACGTCCGCCTGCGCGACGGCCGGTGGCTGGGCGCGACACGCGCAGCACGCCGCGATGGCGGCGGCGATCAGCCGCTCAGCGCCGCGCCGCGACATACTTCATCCTGAGCTCGTAGAGGAGCTGCTCGAGGAGCCGCGTCTCCTCGGCGGTCAGGTTGCCGCGCGTCTTGTCGTGCAGCATCGCCAGGATGTCGAGCGATTGCTTGGCGAGCGCGAGGTTCTCGCGCGTCGTCGCGTGGTCCGGGTGATCGAGCTCGCCGAGGTGCACGAGCGCCGACGAGGCGAGCGACAAGAGGAACGACGCGAAGTCGGTCGGGTGGGCGTCGTCGGTTGGCTCGTGCTCCGTCATCAGCCGTGGTCGGGCTCGTGATCGTCCGGTGGGGCGATCTTCGACTTCGCGTCGTCGAGCGACTTCAGGTGCTTGTCGACGTCCTTGCGGCTGATCACGCCCTTGCGGACGCGCCGATCGAGAGTGCGGATGTCCCAGAACCTCGGATCCTCGCGCGAGATGGTCATGGCGCCCATGTACGCCGCCGGCGCTCTCGCTGTCAACGCCGGCCGGCGGGGCGCCTCAGTTCGAGAGGTTCGACACCAGCTGGCAGAGGTCGGCGCTCTCCGGACAGCAGAAGTCGCCAAGAAGCGACGTCGTGAGGCAGACGTGCGGACCCTTCGACGGGTAGTAGTACGCCCAGAAGATGCACATCTCGGCGTTGACCGACTCCCCGTAACGGATCGTCGCGTCGGTCTGGTTGTCGTAGTCGCAGCTGAAGCGGAACCCGCCGCCGGCCTGCACCTGGAAGGGCGGGCGGGCGTAGACCGTCGCCGGCTCGGCGTAGCTCCAGCCCGGCACGTCGTACACCCGCGCCATCTCCGGTCCGGCCGCCGCGGCCATCGTCGCGACCGTGACGTTCGTCCCGCGGCTGTGCGTGTGCCCCGTGACGCCGAAGAACTGCACGTCGTCGAACACCGCCGGCGTGGCGAAGAAGCTCGGCCCGACGGTCGCGTGCGCGTGCGGCGGGAGCTCGATGTCCGGCGTGCCGACGAAGAGGAAGTCGGCGTCCTGGGTCGCCACGCCGTCGGGGATCGCGCCGAACGTCGACGTGGCCGAGACCTCGACGGGCGTCAGCGACGCGTTCACGTAGTGGAGCTCGAGGCGGATCATCTGATCGCGCTCGAGCGCGAACGCGACGCCGTCCGGCAGGATCAGATCGTCGTCCTCGCGCTGGCTCACCATGAGCGGCGCGCCCGCCTGCGGGTCGAGGATCTTGCGGAACGGCTTGCAGTCGAAGGGTGTCGCCTGCTCCTCGGTGTCGCTCACCCGGTACACGATGAGGTGGTGCGACGCGCGCCCGAGGTGGTTGTGGATCGTGCCGAGCTTGAGCGCGCGCGCGTTGCCGAGGCGCTTGACCACGCACTGGGTGCGCTCCTCGCCCGGCGCGACGGTGACCGGGTCGAACGTGACCGAGAACGAGGTCTGGTTCGGGTCGAGGCCGCCGGCGCAGCCGCCGAGGACGATCGTGTGCAGTGCGAGGAGCAGGTACGCGGGCTTCATGCGGCGAACCATAGCAAGCGACGAGCCACGCCGCCGCCGCGCTCATCTACGCCGATCCACTGCGCCGCCCCCGCCGATCCGCGCTCGGCGCGGAGCCGAGCGGGCTCACCGACGGCTGGCGACGGCGTCCACCGGGCGATCCCCCGGCGCTGCGAGCGGGCGTACTATCGCCCGCCAGGAGCCCGGATCGACGATGCCCCGCTGGTGCGCGCCTCTCCTCCTCATCGGAGTGCTCCTCGCGGCGTGCGAGGACGAGCCGCCCCCGCTCGACGCCGGGGTGGCGGTCGACCTCGCCGTCCTCCGCGACCTCCTGCCGCCGCCCGATGTCGGCCTCGACGCCGATCCTCCCGTCGACGCCGCGGACCCGGCCCCCGCGCGCGGCACCCGCTGCGGCGACGCGCTCTGCTTCATCGACGCGATGCAGTACTGCCACACCAGCGACTGGGGCGCGTCGGGCGTGTGCACGATGCGACCGGCGCCCGCGCCGGGCTTCTACGGGTGCGACGGCCCCGAGGACTGCGCCTCCGGGGCCTGCTGCTTCCTCGACTCGGCGTCGGTGTGCGGCCTGTTCGGCTTCTGTGTCGCGGGCACCACCGTCGGCGAGTTCATGTGTCACGGCGACGCGGAGTGCGGCGCGCAGTCTCGCTGTTGCAGGAAGGGCGTGACCGGCAGCTATCGCACCTGCGTCGACGGCCTCGGGCCAGCCGATCCCTGCCCGATCTCGAACTAGCGACGAACCTTTTCCGGTGGTATTCCCGACACGTGGCTTACGACGTCAAGGTCATCAACGAGCTGGTCCAGAAGGAGTCGGGGTTCTCCGAGCGGCTGATCGCCGAGGTCGGCAAGGTGATCGTCGGCCAGCGCTACATGGTCGAGCGGATCATGATCGGCCTTTTGACCGGCGGTCACGTGCTCATCGAGGGCGTGCCCGGCCTCGCCAAGACGCTCACGGTCAAGACCGTCTCCGAGGCGATCCGGCTCAAGTTCCAGCGCATCCAGTTCACGCCCGATCTCCTGCCGGCCGACATCATCGGCACCACGATCTACAACCCGGCGACGCAGGAGTTCCGCTCGAAGCGCGGCCCCGTCTTCGCGAACCTCGTCCTCGCCGACGAGATCAACCGCGCGCCGGCGAAGGTCCAGTCGGCGCTCCTCGAGGCGATGCAGGAGCGGCAGGTCACGATCGGCGACGAGACGCACCGGCTGCCCGACCCGTTCGTGGTGCTCGCGACGCAGAACCCGATCGAGCAGGAGGGCACCTACGCGCTCCCCGAGGCGCAGCTCGACCGCTTCATGCTCATGATCAAGGTCGGCTACCCGCAGAAGAGCGACGAGCGCGAGATCATGGACCGGATGACCGCCGGCGTGAGCTCGCGCGTCGAGCCGGTGGCCACGCCCGAGGAGCTGGCCGCCGCGCGCAGCGTCATCAATCAGATCTACATCGACGACAAGATCCGCGACTACATCGTGAGCGTCGTGCACGCGACGCGCGAGCCCGCCCAGTACGGCCTCCGGGACCTCGGCGTCTTCATCCAGTTCGGCGCCAGCCCGCGCGCCTCGATCTTCCTCAACCTCGCCGCGCGCGCGCACGCCTTCCTCCGACGCCGCGGCTACGTGACGCCCGAGGACATCAAGAGCGTCGGGCTCGACGTGCTGCGCCACCGCGTCAACCTCACCTACGAGGCGGAGGCCGAGAACGTCACCTCCGACGAGATCGTCCGCCGCCTCTTCGAGCACGTCGAAGTGCCGTAGCGCTGCGCGATGCTCACGCGCGAGCTGCTGAAGAAGATCCGCCGGATCGAGATCGTGACGGCGCGGCAGGCGCAGAACCTGCTCGCGGGCGCGTACCACTCCGTCTTCAAGGGCCTCGGGATGGCGTTCTCCGAGGTGCGGCAGTATCAGCCCGGCGACGACGTCCGCCTCATCGACTGGAACGTGACGGCGCGCATGAACGACGCGTACGTCAAGCTCTTCGTCGAGGAGCGCGAGATGACGGTCATGCTCCTCGTCGACGCCTCCGGCTCGGAGGGCTTCGGCTCGCGCGAGCAGCAGAAGCGCGAGGTCGCCGCCGAGATCGCCGCGCTCCTCGCGTTCTCCGCGATCAAGAACAACGACCGCATCGGGCTCGTGATCTTCACGGATCGCGTCGAGCGCTTCGTGCCGCCGAAGAAGGGCAAGAAGCACGTGCTCGCGCTCGTGAGCGAGATCCTGCAGTTCCAGCCGACGTCCACGCGCACCGATCTGAAGGTCGGCCTCGAGTTCCTCGTCCGCGTGGCCCGCCGGAAGTCGGTCGCGTTCCTGATCTCCGACTTCCTCGTCGACGGCGGCGTCGCCTCGTTCGACAAGGCGCTGCGCATCGCGAACCGCCGCCACGACGTCGTGCCGGTCACCATCACCGATCCGATGGAGGAGGCGCTGCCGAAGCTGGGGCTCGCCTACTTCGAGGACCTCGAGACCGGTGAGGTGGTCTGCTTCGACACGAGCGGGCCCGGCAACGCGCGCTACGCCGCCGAGGTGAAGCGCGCCCGCGTCGAGCGCGACGCGCTGTTCCGCCGCCTCGACATGGACTCGGTCGGCGTGCGGACCGATCGGCCGTACATCGGCGCGCTCATCAGCTTCTTCCGCGCCCGCGAGCGGAGGCTGCGCCGATGAGCCGCGCCGGCCTCCTCGTGGGCCTCACCCTGCTCGCGAACGCGGCAGCTGCGCAGGACCTCGGCGCCGTCGACGGCGCGGCGCTCGAGCCCGATCCCGACGCGCCCACCGTCGGCGCCTCGCTCGACAAGAACGAGGCCTACGTCGGCGACCGCCTCGCGCTCACCGTCACCGCCATCGCGCGCGCCGGCGTCGCGGTGAACCTGCCGAGCAAGCTCGAGCTCGGCAAGCTCGAGCTGCTCGAGCGCGACGACGCCGAGGCCACGGGCCGCGACATCGGCGACGGGAGGCGCTCGTTCCGCTTCCTGCTCTACGTCGCCGCGTACGACGTCGGTCCCACCGAGGTCCCGCCGATCTCGCTCGGCTACCTCAACCCGCGCGGCGAGGTGCGCACCGCCGCGACCGCGCCGCTGCCGCTCACGGTCCGCGCGCTCATCGACGAGGCGACGGCGACGCCGGAGGCGCAGCCCGCGCGCGGGCCGCGGTCGGCGCTGATCGAGGACCGGCGGCTCGTGCGCGTGGTCTGGGGCTCGGTCGGCGTCGTCGCGCTCGTGCTCCTCGTCCTCCTCGTGCGCCGGATGGTGCGGCGCCGCGTGCGCCGCGCCACCGACGCCGGAGGCCCGAGCGTGCCGGTGCGGCCACCCGGCGAGATCGCGATGGAGCGCCTGGCCGCGATCCGCGCGCGCGGCGACTTCGGTGCCGACCGGTACCGGCCCTTCGCCTTCGAGACCGCCGAGGTGCTGCGGGCCTACCTCGGCGCGCGCTACGGCTTCGACTCGCTCGAGCTGACGTCGAGCGAGCTCATGGCGGAGCTGCGGCGCGTCGCGCCCCACCTCGCGGCCCCCGAGGCCGAGGTGGCGCGCTTCGTCGAGCGCACCGACCTCATCAAGTTCGCGAAGGCCGGCGCCGACGACGCCGAGGCCGCGGCCATCCTCGACGCGGCGCAGGCGATCGTGCTCTCCACCGCGCCGCGCCTCGAGATCGCGGAGGAGATGGCGGCCGGACCGGTCCGCCCGCCGCAGCCCTCGGCCTCCGCCCGCGGCGAGGGGAGCGAATGAGCCGGCGGCTCCGCGCGGTCGCGCCGTACCTGCTGCTCGCCGCGCTCGCCGCGCCGGTGGCGTGGTTCGCCTGGCGCCTGCTCCGCGAGCCCGACGTGCACGTCCGCCAAAGGTGGGCCTACTGGCTGCTCGCGGTCGTCCCCTACCTCGCCTGGACGCGCTTCTCCCGCGATCCGCGGCGCGCGGCCACGCTGCGCTATCCGCGCGTCGCGGAGCTGCGCACCACGCCGGGCGGCTGGGTGGCGCGGCTCCGGCACCTGCCCGACGCGCTCCGCATCGTCGCGGTCGGCCTGCTCGCGCTCGCGCTCACGCGGCCGCAGCGGCTGACCACCGATGCCTCCGAGGTCGAAGGCATCGACATCGTCGTCGCGCTCGACGTCTCGAACTCGATGGCAGAGCAAGACCTCCTGCCCGACCGCATCACCGCCGCCAAGCGGGTGATCGACCGCTTCATCGCGAGGCGCGCGAGCGACCGCGTGGGCCTCGTGATCTTCGGCAGCGAGGCCTTCACCCAGTGCCCGCTCACGCTCGACACGACGGCGGTGCGCCTGCTCCTCTCCGACGTGCGGCTCGGCCTCATCGACGGGCAAGGGACCGCGATCGGCAACGCCATCGGCACGGCGCTCAACCGGCTGCGCGCGTCGACCGCGCGCTCGCGGGTCATCGTCCTCGTCACCGACGGCGACGACAACGCCTCCCGGCTCGATCCGCGCCAGGCGGCGCGCTACGCGCAGCTGTTCGGCGTGCGCATCTTCACGATCCTCATCGGCCGCGACGTCGCGGAGCAGCAGGTCGGCACCGATCGCGCGGGCCGGCGCGTGGTGATCGCGCCGCGCCACCCGGTGAACCCGAAGCTGCTCGAGGAGATCGCGGGCGCGACCGGCGGCGTGCCGTACCTCGCCACCGACGTCGACGCGCTCGACAAGCGCTTCCAGGCCATCCTCGAGGACCTCGAGCGCTCCCGGCTCCGCTCGCACACCCCTCGCTACGCGGAGCTCTTCCCCCTCTTCGTCGCGCCGGCGCTCGCGCTGCTGCTCCTCGAGATCGCGCTCGCGCTGTCACGCTTCCGGAGGTTCCCGTGAGCCTGGCCGCGCCGCGCCTCCTCTGGCTCGCGCTGGTCGTGCCGCTGCTCGTGGTCGCGTACGCGATCGACGGCCAGCGACGGCGGCGCGTGCTCGAGCACATCGGGCACCAGCCGATGATCGCGCAGATGATCGCGTCGCTCTCCGCCGGGCGCCGCCGCCTGCAGGTCTTCCTCACCGTCGCCACGGCCGGGCTGCTCGCGCTTGCGCTCGGCCGGCCGCAGGTCGCCGGCCGCGCGCGCCTCACCGAGAGCCGCGGGCTCGACCTCGTGATCGCGCTGGACCTGTCGCGCTCGATGCTCGCGCGCGACGTGTACCCGTCGCGGCTCGAGCGCGCCAAGGCCGAGGTGGCGCGCCTCCTCGACGAGCTGAAGGGCGATCGCGTGGGCCTGGTCGCCTTCGCCGGCGAGACGCTCGCGTACCCGCTCACCAGCGACTACGAGGCGGCCAAGCTGTTCTGGCGCGACCTCTCGCCCGCGGACATGCCGGTGGGCGGCACCGATCTCGGCCGCGCGATCAACGCCGCCACCGAGCTGCTCGATCGGGCGGCCGAGCGCGCGCCGCCCGGGCGGCGCCGGCCGGGCCAGGTGCTCCTGCTCATCACCGACGGAGAGGACACCGAGGGTCGCGGGCTCGAGGCAGCCCGCGTCGCGGCGGCGCACGACATCCACATATACGCGATCGCCATCGGCTCCAAGGATCGTCCGTTCGTGCCGATCGGAGAGGCCGACGGGAAGGCGGCGAGCTACGTGAGCGGCGACGACGGCGAGCCGGTGCGCGTCGGCGTGGATGAGGAGGGCCTGCGCCGGATCGCGGCGATCTCGAACGGCGAGTACTTCACGATCGAGCCGCGCCGCTTCGGCGTCGAGCGCGTGCAGCAGGCGATCGCGGCGCTCGAGCGGACCGAGGAGGAGGCGCGCCTCGAGCGCGAGCCGGAGGACGTCGGGCGCTGGGTCATCCTCGGCGCGTTCGTGCTCCTCGCGTTCGGCGCGGCGCTCGGGGATCGGCGACGGCGGGCGAAGACCGCGCCGCTCGTCCCGCCGGCGCCGCCGCCGACGCGGGAGCCGACCGGACGCGTCCCCGCCGCGCCCGCGCTCGTGTTGCTGCTCGCGTTCCCGATGCTGTCGGGCTTCGATCTCTTCATGCGGACGGATCCGGACGTCGAGGCCGGGAACAAGGCGCTCGCCGAGGGGCGCGCGCAGGAGGCGCTCGGCGCCTACGACCGCGCGGCCGCCGCGCGGCCCGACGATCCGACGGTGCGGTTCGATCGCGGCGCCGCGCTCCTCCAGCTCGAGCGCCTGCCCGAGGCGACGCGCGAGCTCCAGCGCGCGGTCGAGACGCGCGATCCGTCGCTCAAGGCCGACGCGTACTACAACCTCGGCGTGGCGCAGCACAAGCAAGGACACTTCAAGGAGGCGGTCGAGGCCTACAAGCGCGCGCTCGGCCTCCGCCCCGACGACCGCCGCACGAAGTGGAACCTCGAGGTGGCGCAGCGCCGGCTGAAGGAACAGAAGGAGCAGCCGCAGCAGAAGGATCCGCAGCAGAAGGACCAGAAGGATCCGCAGCAGAAGGACCAGAAGGATCCGCGACAGAAGGATCCGCAACAGAAGGATCCGCAGCAGAAGGATCCGCAACAGAAGGATCCGCAACAGAAGGATCAAAAGGATCCCCAGCAGGCGCAACTCAGCGACGGGGGAGGGCCACGCGACCTCGGTGCCGAGCGAGCGGAGCCGCAGCAGACCAAGAACGAGCGGACGCAGGACCTCGAGCGGCAAGATGCCGAGGCCGTGCTCGACTCGCTCGAGCGCGTCGAGCCGACGGTACAGAAGGACCTCGCGCGCCGCCGCGCGGGCGGACGCAAGGCGAAGAAGGACTGGTGATGAGAAAGTCGCTGCTCTGCCTCGCGATGGTGGCGCTCTCGACGCGTGTGGCCTCGGCGAACCGCTTCGAGGCGACCGTGTCCTCGGACAGCGTGACGATCGTCGATCGGGTCCAGGTCACGGTCACGCTCCAGCGAGACGGCTCGGCCGCGCTCGAGAGCTACCGCCCCCCGTCGACCCCCGACTTCGACGTGCTGTCCGCGAGCGAGGGCGCGCAGCAGCTGTCGTGGTCGATCGTGAACGGGCACCAGAGCGTCCAGACCGTCGAAGAGCACGTGTACGTGTTGCGTCCGAAGAAGAAGGGCGCGCTCGTGATCGGGCCCGCGATCGTGAAGCTCGGCGGGCACGAGCTCAAGACCGCGCCCATCACCGTGCGCGTCGGGGCGGTGCTGAAGAACATGATCACCCGGGATCCCGGCGGGATCGCGGTCGCGCCGCTGCCCGAGCCGAAGATGCGACGCGACGCCGAGGTCCACGTCGAGGCGACCGCCGACAAGACCAAGGTCTGGATCGGCGAGCAGGTGAACGTGGCGTGGCGGCTGTGGGCCGCGAGCGAGATCTTCAACTACCGTCCCATCCAGGACGCCAAGAACGACGGCTTCTGGGCGGAGGACCTCACGCCGATGAACCGCTCGTCGGAGATGCAGGTGGCGAACAACCGCCAGTACCGGGTGTCGCTGCTGATGCAGCGCGGCCTGTTCCCGCTGCGCGCGGGGAAGCTCACCGTCACGCCGTTCAAGGCGGAGATCACGACGCAGCAGAGCCTCTTCTACCCGACGGCGTCGGAGGTCACCCAGTCGCAGCCGATCGAGATCGACGTGCGCCCGCTCCCGACGGAGGGCCGCCCCGCCGGGTTCTCGAGCACCAACGTCGGCCGCTTCGAGATGAAGGCGTCGGTCGATCGGGCGCAGGTCGCGGCGGGCGACGCGGTGTCGTTCAAGGTCACGATCACCGGCACCGGCAACATCCACGGCCTGAGGCCCCCGAAGCTCTCGGAGAAGGGCGACGGCCCCGACGGCTGGCGCGCCTACGATCCGACGGTGAAGGAGAACGTGGAGCGCGGCGCCGAGATCCACGGGGAGAAGGTGCTCACGTACCTGATGACGCCGACGCGCGGCGGGCGGGTCGCGATCCCCGCGCTCGAGCTCCCGTACTTCGATCCGCGCAGCGGGAAGTACGAGCTCGCCCGCACGGCGCCGATCGACGTCGAGGTCGCCGGTGATCCGAAGCGCGTCGACGCCACCGCGGCCGGGCGGCCGGGCGAGAACGTGCTCTCGCGCCAGATCCGCCCGCTGCGCGCGCGCAACGCGGTGCACTCGCGGATCGGCGAACGGCTCTTCGAGCGCCCGCGCCTGCGCGCGGCGCTGCTGATCACGCCGCCGGGCGCGTGGATCCTCGTGGTGGCGCTCGACGCGCTGCGCCGCCGCCTGGCGCGCGACACGCCGCGCGGCCGCCGCCGGCGCGCCCGGGCCAACGCGCGCCGCCGCCTGCGCGTCGCCGAGTACAACATCAAGATGCAGCGGCCCCCCGCGTTCTTCGGCGAGTGCGCGCGCGCGATCTACGAGCACCTCGAGTTCCGCCTCAGCGGCAAGGTCGAGTCGTACACGGTCGACGAGCTGCGCGTGCACCTCATCGAGCGCGGCTTCAGCAAGGAGACCGCGGAGGCCATCGTGCGGGAGCTCGAGAACTGCGACTTCGCGCGGTTCGCGCCGTCGGCGTCCGGGCCGGGCGAGATGCGGGCCGCGCTGCGCCGCGTGAAGACGCTGCTCGGGTTCATCGAGACGGAACGGTTCACGAGCGACAAGGAGGCGGCCTGATGCGCGCGCGGCTGTGCGCGCTCGTCCTCGCCGCGCTCGCCGGCGCGGTCGGCGCGGCGGAGCCGGATCCGCTCCTCGGCGCCTCGCAGGACGCGACCTACCGCCGGGGGAACGAGGCGTACCTGCGGGGCGACTACCGCGAGGCCGTGCTCGCGTACGAGCAGGTCGCGGCGCTCGGCGTCGTCTCCGAGGACCTCTACTACAACCTCGGGAACGCCTACTACCGGCAGGGCGCGCTCGGTCCGGCGATCTACAACTACGAGCGCGCGCTCGAGGTGGATCCGAGCGGCGCCGCCTCCGACGACGTCCGCTACAACCTCGAGGCCGCGCGCGAAGAGGTGCGGCGCAAGGCCGAGGACCGGCTCGTCGGGGCCGAGGGCACCCCCTTCTGGGTGCGCCTCGTCGCGCCATACTCGACGGGGACCCTCGCCTGGGCGTTCCTCGCCGTCTACTGCGCGCTCTTCGGCGTGCTCGTCGCCCTGCGCTTCGTGGCGCCCGGCTTCCTGCGCGTCTCGCTGTGGGTCGCGGCGGCGTTCCTCGGCCTCGGCGCCCTGACCGGCGGGGCGCTCCTCGGCGGGCGCCTCTACATGACGACGCGCGTCGAGCGCGCGATCGTCCTGCCCGACGCGCTGCCGGTCCATGAGGGCCCCGACGCCAACTACCAGGTGACCTTCACCGTCCACGCCGGCCTGCGCCTGCGCGTCAACGAGCACGATCAGGACTGGGTGCGCGTGCGCCTGCAGAACGGGCTCGAGGGCTGGGTGCCCGCACGCACCATCGGGCGGCTATAGCGCGGGGCAGCGCGCGCCGGCGCGCGC
>FTFF01000504.1_pt1 | contig 13485 bp, 8 predicted proteins | sample 1640361 | NCBI WGS metagenome assembly FTFF01 (sample SAMEA3914816, study PRJEB12502) | metagenome | biome: forest; material: soil | place: USA | collected 2011-09-16 | depth 0.3 m | reverse complement strand
GTCAGCGCCGGATCGAAGAACTGCTCGCCGAGCGCGGCGGCGCCCTTGCCCGGCGTCTGCCCCCACGGCAGCTCCGCGCCGTCGCCGTGCGGCGAGCCGTCGGCCAGGAACGCGCCGAGGCCGTGCGGGCAGTGCCACGAGGGCGTCGCGCAGCGCTCGCCGAGGTAGTCGATCCTCCGCCCGCAGGTTCGCGGGTCGCCGCGGTGCGCCCAGAGGGTCGTGCCCATCTCGACGAGCGCGTAGCCGCGCGTCTGCACCCGCGCCGACGGCGACGGCAGCTCGGCGGCGCCGGTGAAGCGGTACACGACGCCGCGCGCCTGGATCGCCGGGGCGCGGCGGTGATCGCACAGGAGCTCGAGCTCGCGGATCGGCGCCAGCGGCGCCAGCCCGCCGCAGAGCCCGTGCCCGACCCGCTGGACGTTCACCGCCGGCCGCCCCTCCTCGTCGAGGTGGATCGTCCCATCGACGTCGTCGGCGCCGTCGCCGAGGACGGCGCCCGCGGCGGCGTACTGGTACCAGACCTTGTGGAAGCGCGTCTCCATCGCCTCGAGGCGCGCGCCCCCGTCGAGCTTGCGGACCGCGAGGAGGATCGACTCGGTGTCGTGCGCGTGTCCGCCGATGCGCTTGTAGTCGGTCGGGTGGTACGGCAGGTACTGCACGAACCAGTGCGTCGCGGTCTCGACGACCGTGTAGTAGAGCGCGGCGCGCAGCGGGAACGAGGCGACGTGCGCGCGGTTGTTCGCGCCGTCCCAGTCGCCGTCGAAGTCGAAGGCCGCGATGAAGTCGCGCGGCGGATCGAGCACCTCCTGGTACAGCGTCGGCGCGAAGCGCTCGGCGACCGTGCGGCGACGGGCCGCGGCGGTGGGACCCGCGATCGCCGCCGGGCGACACGTCTCGGCGAGCGGATCGATGGCGGGCGCGTCTCGGGGGAGCAGCGGGACGACGACGAGGCAGACCAGGGTACGACCGAGCACTTCACCGTTAGGTGTGGACGAGGAATCGTCGCGCGCAACCCGTCGCGGTGTAGGGCGACGTGCGCGTCAGTGCTGGACGGTGGTGCTGAGGAGGAGGAGGTTGTGCAGGCTGCCGGTGGTGGCGTCGGGCTCGGCGACGGCGCCGGCGATGTCCGCGTAGCCGTCGCCGTTGAGATCGCCGACCGCCACGCCGAACACGCCGCGCGGCCAGGTGCCGAGGCCGCCCATCACGTCGAACGTGCCGCCGCCCTTGCCGAGCGCCGCCTGGATCGCGTTGCCCGCGTGGGTGAGCGTCATGTTCGCGTTCCCGACGACGACGTCGAGGAGGCCGTCGTCGTTGATGTCGCCGAAGGCGAGGCCGCGGCTGTCGTACTGGGTCATGTTGGGCGCCATCCAGCCGAGCGTGAAGTGCCCGGTGCCGTCGTTCACGAAGACCTGGTTCTGGCGCGTCACCGGCGTGCCGCTCGTCGTCCCCGCGTCGTTGATGACGACGATGTCGAGCTTGCCGTCGTCGTTGAGGTCGACGATCTCGCTGTGGTACGCGCGGAGCTCCGTCGCGGGGAGGCGCGGCATGCCCATGCCGTCGTCGTCCGACTGATCGCTGAAGCGACCGGTGCCGTCGTTGATGAGGATGCGCTGGCGGTGCTCGGCGATGCCGAGGAAGAGGTCGGTGGCGCCGTCGCCGTTGACGTCGCCGACGGCGAGGCTGAGCGTGTAGCCGAGCCCGGTCGGGAGCGGCGGGATGCGGCCGGTGGTGTCGCGCTCGAACTGTCCGCCGCCCTTGTTCATGAGGAGCACGTTCGGGCGCTCGCTCATCTGATCGCCGCTCGTGAAGATCGGCAGCGCGAGATCGATGCGGCCGTCCTTGTCGAAGTCGGTGGCGACCACGCGGCCGAAGACGAGCCCATCGGTGGCGCCGGTGATCGCCGGCAGCCCGGTGCCGACGGTGAAGTGCGCCGCGCCGTCGTTCACGAGGAGGAGGAGCTCGATGGGGTTCACCGCCGCGCGGCTGAGGAGGAGATCGCGGTCGCCGTCGCCGTCGATGTCGACGGGGAGCACGAACTGCCAGGTGCCCTGCGTGTCGAGGCCCGACATGTCCAGGTCGTGGAAGTGCCCGCCGCCGTCGTTGATCGTGATCTCGATCGAGCCGGGGATCTGCACGGCGCCCGTCGCCGGCCAGTCCTGGCTGGTCCACACGAGGTCGAGGCGGCCGTCGCCGTCGAGGTCGACGAGCTGCACGTCGGTGGTCGACTGCGAGACGTCGGGCAAGGCGTCGCTGTGATCGACGAAGCCGCCGAACGAGACGGTCGGCGACGCCATGTCGACGTCGCCGCCGTCGACGTCGGACGCGGCACCGTCGACGGAGTCCGGCGCAGCGTGGTCCGTATGGCACGCGGAGAGCACGAGGAGGAGGAGGCAGCACGGACGGCGCATGTCGCGCCCTCCACGCATGCGCCGTACCGGCGCGCGCTCCCTGTGGACGCGGCGTTGGCCCGGTCGCGCGGGGCCTCCCGTCACCGGCTGGGGACGCCAGCCCCCGACACGATGCGATCTCCCGTGCGCGCGCGAGGCTGATACGGTAGCGCCCCATGCGCCTCTCCCTGCCGATCGTGCTCTGCTTCCCCCTGCTCGCCGTCGCCGCGCCCGCGACGATGCCGACGTTGCGGACGGGCGAGCGCAAGGTCGTCGAGCACGCCGAGCCGCTCAAGGTCGAGGTGACGGGCCGCTCGCTCGACGGCATGGACGAGCTGCTGCAGCTGACCGTCGAGCTGCCCGACGGCGCGGCGAACGTGCTGGCGGTCGACGCGGCCACCACCGGCGGGGCGGCCGCCTTCGCGCTCTTCACGCAGGGTCGGCTCTGGGTGCGCCGCGCCGCCCGGGACGCGGGTCGCCCGCTCGAGGGCCACCTCTACTGCGGCGCGGAGTGGGAGCTCGCCGAGCCGGCGCACCACCTTCGCTTCACCGCGCCCGCCGCCGCGACCGGCGCGGCCGACGAGAAGCTGCGCCGCCAGTTCGGCGACGCGGTCGCGCGCGAGCTGGGCGGCCGCGCGCACCTCGCGCCGTTCTACGCCTACGCCACCGACGCGCTGCGCGCGCGGTATGCGCCCACGCCGATCGCGCGCGACGCCCGCCGCGCGCCGCCGCGGCGGCTGCGCGGCGACGAGCTGCAGCGCCTCATGGGCACGACCACCGGCATGACGTCGATCCAGGAGGCCATCCAGGCCGATCGTCCGCTGTGGATCCAGACGGCGAAGGAGAAGGCGATCCTCCCCATCGCGAGCCTGAAGGGACCGCCGCTGGCGCAGCACCCGTTCGACGCCATGCTGCGCGCGCTCAAGCGGCCGGCGCCGCCCGAGCGCCTCGCCGCCGCGACGCCCGCCGAGTTCTGGTACGCGCGCCTCGACGACCTCTCCGTCTTCTTCCGCATCGTCGACCAGCTGGACGCCTGGGCCACCCCGGCGGTGAACGTCCTCGAGGGTCACGGCGCCGATCACGCGCTCGCCGAGCGCGCGCTCACCCAGCTCGGCCTCGAGCGCGGCCCGCTCGCGCGGGCGCTCGGCACGCAGGTCGTGGCCGAGCTGGCGGTGGTGGGCTCCGATCCGTACGTCCGCGAGGGCACCGACCTGACGGTGATCTTCCGCGTGAAGCAGAAGACCCTCTTCGACGCCGCGCTCGCCGGAGGGCTCGCGAGCCACCTGCGCGCCCACGGCGGCGGCGCCGAGACGAAGATCGACCACCAGGGCACGGAGGTGCGGGTGCAGCGCTCCGCGGACGGCGCCGTCCGCCAGCACCGCGCGCAGGCCGGCGAGCTCGAGATCGTCTCGAACAGCCTGGCCGCGACCCGCCGCGTCCTCGACGCGATCGGCGGGCGGGTGGCGCGCCTCGCCGACGAGCCCGACCTGCGTTACCTGCTCGCGCGCGACGCCGGCGAGCACGCCGACGGCTTCGTCTTCCTCGGCGATCGCTTCATCGCCGAGGTGGTCGGCCCGCGGCAGAAGATCCTGGAGTCGCGCCGCCAGCTCGCGCTCGCAGAGCTGCTCGTCCCGGGTTACGCCGCGCTCCTCTTCGGCTGGCTCGAGGGGCGCGTGCCGGCGTCGACGGAGGAGCTGCTCGGCGGCGGCTGGCTGAAGCGCGAGGACCTGCGCCACGCGCCCGACAACGCCGAGATCGCGTTCACGCCCGCGGGCGGCGCGCGCTCGCGCTGGGGCACGCCCGCCGCGCTCGAGCCGCTCCTCGACGCGCCGACACCGCGGTTCGTGACGCCGAGCGAGAAGACCGCGTACGAGGCGTTCGCGCTGGGCTACCAGCAGTACTGGCGGCAGTACATGGATCCGATCGCGGTCCGCTTCACCTTCGGGCGGGCGGGCGCCGCCACAGGTCAGCTGACCGTCGACGTGCGCGTCCTGCCGCTCATCGACGGCACCGACTACCACAAGATCGAGGAGACCGTCGGCCGCGCGCGCCTGACCACCCCGCCCGTCGCCGCCGGGCTGCGCGCGGTGCTCGGGGTGGGCGCCGACGCCGAGCTGCGCCGTGAGGTCGCGCACCTCGCCGGCTCGAACCCCTTCGGCCAGCGCATCGCGCTCGACTGGCTCGGCGAGTGGATCCTCTTCGGCGTCGAGGACCGCCCCGAGATCGCGCACACGCTGCTCGCGGTCGAGCCGCGCGCGGTGCCGCAGGCGCCGGCCGCCGCGCGGGAGCGCGCGCCGTGGTCGCGGCAGTTCGAGGTCGCGCTGCGCACGCCGGTCTACCTCGCGATCGGCGTGCGCAACCTCCTCGGCGCGACGCTCTTCCTCGGCGCCGCGAAGAAGCTGGTCGGCGACGCGGCGCCGGGGATCGTCAGCTGGGCCGAGGGCGCGCCGTACAAGGGGACGCGGATCGTGCACGTCTCGGTCGCGCCGCGCTCGCTCGACCGCAGCGCGCCGGGCGCCGATCTGTTCTACGCGCTCGGCGACGAGGCGCTGCTCGTGACGCTGCACGAGGACGTCCTGCGCCACCTCATCGACGAGCGCGCGGGCGGCAAGGGAACGCAGCCGGTCGATCGGCAGGACGGCTCGACGCAGCTCGCCGTCGAGTGGGCGAGCGGCAAGGGCAGCCCGCTGCAGCAGGTCTTCGGCTGGCTGCTCGAGGCCGCCACCCTCGAGCAGATGGCCGAGTCGCGCGCCCGGGCCGAGGCGCTCCTGCGCGGCGCCCCGGGCGCCCCCTTGCGCGCGACCGGCCTCCTCTACGAGGGCGCCGCGCCCTTGCCCGCCGACGGCGGCGCGTACACGCTCGCGCACGACGGAGTGCGCGATCCGGCCCGCGGGTCGCCCGCGCTCCCGCGGTGGCCGACGATGCCGGTGGCCGGGTCGCCGGTGGAGCGCCTCCTCGGCGCCGTCGCGCGGTTCCGCGGCGAGGTCGCGTTCGACGACGAGCCGGCGGTCGAGGGACACACCGGCATGCGCAGCCTCCACGCGCGCGTGACGTTGGGCCTCCGGTGAGCGGCGCGCACGACGAGGTACGGCGCGTTTACTTCCGCGTGCGCGGCGTGGTGCAGGGCGTCGGCTACCGCGCGAGCGCGTGCGAGGAGGCGCAGCGGCACGGACTCGTCGGCTGGGTCCGCAACCGCGGCGACGGCGACGTCGAGGGCGAGGCCGCGGGCGCGGACGCCGCGATCGATCGCTTCGTCGCGTGGTGCCGCGGCGGGCCGCCCGGCGCGCGCGTCGACGAGGTGAACGTCGAGGAGATCGCCGCGGTGCCCGACGCGGACGGCTTCGAGATCCGGCGGTAGTCCGTCCTACGCCGCGCCGGCGACCTGCGCCTTGGCCGCCTGTAGCGCGTGCAGCCGCGCGTAGAGGCCGCCTGCCGCGATGAGCTCGGCGTGCCGGCCGCTCTCGACGATGCGGCCGCGCTGGAAGACGAGGATCCGATCGGCGGCCTCGATCGTGGACAGCCGGTGGGCGATGACGAGCGAGGTGCGACCCGCCATCAGGCCCTCGAGCGCGCGCTGGATGCGCGCCTCGGTGGCGGAGTCGATGCTGGCGGTCGCCTCGTCGAGCAGCAGGATCGGCGCGTCGTGGTAGACGGCGCGCGCGAAGGCCAGGAGCTGCCGCTCGCCGACCGAGAAGTTCATGCCGCGCTCGTCGACCCGCGCGTCGAGGCCGCCGTCGCGCGCGAGGAACGTGGCCGCGATCCCGAGCCGGCCCAGCGCCGCCTCGGCCCGCGCGCGATCGGGCTCGGGGTCGCCGAGCGCGATGTTCTGCAGGAGCGTGCCCGAGAAGACCGTCACCTCCTGCGGCACGACCGCGAAGGCGCGGCGCAGGGTGCGGCGCGGCCACCGCCGGACGTCACGCCCGAGCACGCGGACCTCGCCCGCGTCGACGTCGTAGAGGCGGAGCAGGAGCTGGGCGATCGTCGACTTGCCGGCGCCCGTCGGCCCGACGAGGGCGATGCGCTCGCCCGCGCGCGCGGCGAGCGACACGTCGAAGAGCACCGGGCGACCGGCGCGGTAGGCGAACTCGACGCGCTCGAACGCGAAGGCCTCCCCCAGGTCCGTCGGCGCCGCCGTGGGCGCGTCCTCGTCGGGCTCGAGCTCGCGGGTGTCGAGGAGCTCGAAGACCCGCTCGGCCGAAGCGAGCGCGTTCTGCAGCACCGTGAAGCGCTGCGCGAGCATGGAGATCGGTTCGAAGAACTGCCGCAGGTACTGCGAGAAGGCGACCACCAGCGCCAGCGAGAGCGGGGCCCCGGCGTCGCGCTGGTGCCCCGCCCACAGGAGGACGCTCGCGACGCACGCCGTCTGCACCATCTCGACCGCCGCGTCGAGACCGGACTCGGCGATGATCGAGCGCCGGTTGGCGTCGCGGTAGAGGCGGTTCACCTCGTCGAAGCGCTCGGCCATCACCGCCTCGCGGCCGAACGCCTGCACCACCCCGACGCCGGTGATCTGCTCGTTCAGCATCGCGTTCAGCTGGGCCGTCGACGTGCGCGCGTCACGGTACGCCTGGCGCGCGCCGCGGCGGACGACGGCCACGATGACCACCGTGGCCGGCAGCGCCGCGAAGGCGATGAGCGACAGCCGCCAGTCGAGCCCCATCATCATGGCGACGATCGCGGCGAGCGAGACGAGGTCGCCGAAGGCGTTGAAGACGCCGGTCGCGAAGAGCTCGCCGATCGACTCGACGTCGTTGACGACGCGCGTGACGAGCCGGCCGACCGGCGTGCGATCGAAGGTCCGCATCCCGAGGCGATCGGTGAAGCGGAACAGGTGCGTGCGCAGCGCGGCCATCGAGCGCGCGCCCGCGAGCTGGGTCAGGTAGATCTGCCCGAACGTCAGCAGGTGGAAGAGCGCGAGGACCGCGAGCAGGAGGAGCCCGGGCTGGAGGAGGGTGGCGTGGTGCGTCGCCGCGTCGGTGAGCCGCCCCATGGCCAGCGGACGCGCGAGGCCGACGCCGATGAGCGCGGCGAGGAGCACGAGCGCGATCGCGATCGTACGACGCTCGCCGTGCATGAAGGGCCAGAGCCGCGCGAGCATGCGCAGGTCCGTCCCGCTCGGGAGCGAGTCCTCCGCCGGCGCGGGCCGGCCCGCGCCGGCGGGCGACGCGCCCTGGGCGCCCGGGTCCACCGCCACCGGCGCCGCGCCCCCGAGCGCCTCGAGCTCGTGCTCGACCCGCTGCTCCTCGGCGAGCGTCGCGTACAGGCCCGGCTGTCCGACGAGCTCGGCGTGGGTGCCCACCTGCGCGACGCGCCCCTCGTCGAGGACGAGCACGCGGTCGCAGCGCGCCGCGGCCGCGACGCGGTTGGTGATGAGCACGATCGACCGCAGCTCGCCGCGCCGCCGCAGCGCGTCCAGGATGGCCGTCTCGGTGCGCGCGTCGACCGCCGAGAGCGGATCGTCGAGCACGAGGAGCGGCGTGTGCGAGACGAGCGCCCGCGCGAGCGCGACCCGCTGCCGCTGTCCGCCGGAGAGCTGCACGCCGCGCTCGCCGACCAGCGTCTGCACGCCGTCGGGCAGGAGCGCGACCTCCTCGGCGATCTGCGCGTCCTTGAGCGCCGCCTCCAGCTGTGCCGGATCGGGCGGCCCGTCGAGCCCGATCGCCACGTTGTCGGCGACGCTGGTGGAGAAGAGGAACGGGTCCTGCTGCGCGTAGCCGATGCGCGACCGCAGGCTCGCGCGCGGGAGGTCGCACACGTCGCGTCCATCGAGGAAGATGGCGCCGCGCGGCGACGGGAGGAGGCGGACGAGCAGCATCGCCAGCGTCGACTTGCCGGCGCCGGTCCGCCCGACGATCGCGAGCGAACGACCGCTCGGCAGCTCGAACGAGACGTCCTTCAAGATCTCGCGCGCGCCCACCTGGTGGCGGAGGTTCTTGACGACGAGGCCCGTCGCGCCGTCGGGGCTGGCCGCGGGCTCGGCGCCGGGCGCGGGCTCGGCGACGTCGGGCGCGTGCTCGAGGATCTCTTGCAACCGGCCGAAGCAGGCGCGGCCGCGCTGGAGCACCGCGAGCGTGAGCCCGAAGCTGGTCATGGGCCAGGCCATGCGCGCGAACGCCTGCAGGAAGGCGAAGAGGTCGCCCTCGCTGATGCCGCCCTGGTGGGGCCCGAGGCGCATCAGCCACGCGCCGTACCAGATGACGATGAGCAGGCTCGCCGCGTTGATCGCCCCCAGCGACGGGAACATCGCGCCGCGGGTGCGCGCGAGCTGCAGCGTCGCGCGCAGGTAGCGCTGGGTCGCCTCCACGAACCGCGACTCGGCGAAGCCCTCGATCGCGAAGCTGCGCACGATGCGGATCCCGGCGAAGTGGCGCTGCGCGAGGTCGCCGAGCTGGCCCAGCTCGATCTGGCTGGCGCGGTTGAGGCCGAAGAAGCGCTTCGAGAACGCGCGGGTGAGGAGCACGAGGAGCGGCAAGGTGACGAAGGTGGCGAGCGTGAGGCGCCCCGAGATGCGCAGCATGATCTGCATCGCCGAGGCGAAGGCGAACAGGACGTTGAGCAGGTTGAGGACGCCGAAGCCGAACAGCAGGCGCACCTGGCCGAGGTCGGAGGTCGCTCGGCTCATGATGTCGCCCGGCGACATCACGCGGTAGAAGCTCGCGCCGAGGCGGTGCAGCTTGTGGAGGAGCTGGCCGCGCAGCTCGTACTCCGCGTCGCGGCCGGCGTTGAAGAGGTACCAGCGGCTCGCGAGCCGCAGCACGAACGCCAGCACGCCGAGCGCGATGATCGTGAGCCCGAGGACGAGCACGGTGCGGCCGGCGCCCGCCGTCGTGAAGAGCGCGTCGACGGTGCGCTTGCCGAGCCAGTCGACGCGGTTCATCGCCAGCTGGAAGCCGGCGAGGCAGAGGCCGCCGCGCACGTACACGGGCGTGTAGCGGCGGAGGTAGCCGCGGACGGTCGTGGGGAGCGCACCGCCGGACATCGGAGCCATCGACGGCGATCAAGCTAGCACGCGCGCGACGCGGCGACAGCGACCGCGGCGAGTTGCGCTACGATGGGGCGTGCTCCTCGTCGCGCTGGCCGCAGCGCCATCGCTCTTCCTCTTGGTCTTCTTCTACCTGAAGGACCGCTACGAGCCCGAGCCGCGCGGGCACGTCGCGCTGGCGTTCGTGAAGGGCGCGGCGGCGATCGTGCCGTCGTACCTCGGCGCGCTGGCGCTCGAGCGCGCGGTCGGCCGCGAGTGGCTCCTCCTCGGGGGGACGGCGGCGCGGTTGTTCGAGGCGGGGGTGCTGGCCGCGGGCCTCGAGGAGCTGTCCAAGTGGGCGCTCTTCCTCGTCCTCATCTACCGCTGGTCGGAGTTCGACGAGCCGCTCGACGGCGTCGTCTACGGCGTCGCGATGGCGCTGGGCTTCGCCACCGTCGAGAACGTCCTTGCGGTGCGCCGCGACGGGCTGCAGATCGGCCTCCTGCGCGCGATCTTCGCGGTCCCGGCGCACGCCCTCTTCGGCGCGGTGATGGGCTTCTACTTCGGCCGCGCCAAGCTCGGCCACGGACGCGCGGCCGGCCGCGACGTCACGCCGGGCCAGCGGCGCCTGCGGATCGCGCTGGCGCTGGCGGTCCCGCTCGGCTTCCACGCGGCGTACGACTTCGCGCTCCTCGGGCTCCGGGGTGTGTGGCTGTACGGCGTCGTCGGGGCGGGCTCGGTGCTGCTGTGGGCGTTCGTGCTGCGACGGGTGCACCGCGCGCAGCGCGATTCGCCGTTCCGTCGCACCGGGACGCACGATATAATGAAGGGATGAACCGCACGCTGAAGACGTGTCTCTGGGTCGCCACGGTGGCGTCGGTGCTGGGCTGCAAGGACCAGGCGGCGAAGGCGCCGACCGCCGATCCCGCGTTCGATCGGAAGTGGGTCTCGCTCTCGAGGGCGGGGAGCGATCCGCTGGTGATCGAGAGCGACGTCCACGGCGCGGGCCTGATGGGCGAGATCCGCCGCGCCGCCGAGCCGGCACCGGGGCAGATGCTGGCCGCCGGCGCGCAGCTGACCGGCGAGCTGCCGGACGATCAGGTGCTGCGGGTGATCCGATCGAACCTCGCCGGCGTGAAGGGCTGCTACCAGGTCGCCGAGCGCGCGGGCGTCGTGGGCAGCGGCAAGGCGATCGTGTCGATCGAGATCGCGCCGACCGGTGCGGTGCAGGCGGTCGACGTCGACGCGCCGGCGTTCAAGGAGTCGACGCTGCCCGCGTGCATGAGCGGCCGCGCGAAGGGCTGGACGTTCCCGAAGTTCACGCAGGGCCCCAAGCGCTTCTCGTACCCGTTCGTGTTCGTCGGCGGCTGAGCGGCCTGCGCCTCAGAGGCGCGACGCGCGATCGCGCAGCCAGTGATCGGCCAGCACGATCGCCGCCATCGCCTCGACGATCGGCACCGCGCGCGGCACCACGCACGGATCGTGGCGGCCCTTGCCCTCGATCGTGACCGCGTTCCCGTCGCGGTCCACCGTCTGCTGCGGCCGCATCAGCGTCGCCACCGGCTTGAAGGCGACGCGGAACTCGATGTCCATCCCGTTCGAGATGCCGCCCTGGATCCCGCCCGAGTGGTTCGTGGTGGTGACCGTGCGGCCGCCTTCCCGCACGAACGGGTCGTTGTGCTGGGAGCCGCGCAGCTCGGTGCCCGCGAAGCCCGAGCCGTACTCGAAGCCCTTCACCGCGTTGATGCTGAGCATCGCCTTCCCGAGATCGGCGTGCAGCCGATCGAACACCGGCTCCCCCAGCCCGACCGGGCACCCGCGCACGATCCCGCTCACGACGCCGCCGACGGTGTCGCCGTCCTTTCGCGCCTGCTCGATGATCGCGATCATGCGCGCGGCGGTCTCGGCGTCGGGGCAGCGCACGATGCTGTCTTCGGTGGTGGAGAGGTCGAGCGCCGCGGTCGGCTTCTCGAGCGCCAGCGTGCCCACCTTCGACACGTAGGCCGCGATCTCGACGCCGGATCGCCGCAAGAGGAGCTTCGCGATCGCGCCCGCGATCACGCGCGTCGCGGTCTCGCGCGCCGACGAGCGCCCGCCGCCGCGCGGGTCGCGCAGCCCGTACTTCTTGTCGTAGGTGAAGTCCGCGTGTGACGGGCGGTAGCGGTCCGCCAGGTGCTCGTAGTCGCGCGGTCGCTGGTCTTCGTTCGCGATGAGCGCCGCGAGCGGCACGCCGGTGGTCTTCCCCTCGAAGACGCCGGCGACGAAGCGCACGGTGTCGCTTTCCTTCCGCTGCGTCGTGATGCGCGACTGGCCCGGGCGTCGCCGGTCGAGCTCGGCCTGCACGAACGCGACGTCGACGTCGAGGCCCGCGGGGCACCCATCGATCACGACGCCGATGAGCTCGCCGTGCGATTCGCCGAACGTGGTGACCCGGAAGGCCTGACCGATCGAGTTACCCGGCATGGCGGACCCTCCCTCGCAAGAGTGACCAGGCGGCCTCGAGATCGCGCGCCGTGACGCCTCGATCGAGCGCGACCCGGCCGGCGCGCTCGAGCAGCACGAAGCGGATCTTCCCCGCGCGCGCCTTCTTGTCGTGCTTCATGTGCGAAAAGACCGGCGCGATCGCGCGCGGCAGCGGGGGCACCGGCACCGGCGCCAGCGTCGCGTCGAGCTTGGCGCCCCGCGCGGCGGTGAGGTGCCCGCGCACCTCGGAGAGCGCGATCGCGAAGCGCATGCCCCAGAGCACGGCCTCGCCGTGGCGGAACGTTCGGTAGCGCGTCGCGGCCTCGAGGCCGTGGCCGAAGGTGTGCCCGAAGTTGAGCGCCTCGCGCACGCCGGTGCGGTCGTGCTCGTCGCGGGAGACGGCGCGCGCCTTCCAGCGCACGGCGACCTCGATCGCCCGCGCCAGCACGCGGCGATCGCCGGCCAGGAACTCGGCGCGCCGCGCGCCGAGCTCGTCGAGGTAGGCGGGATCGAAGGTCAGCGCGATCTTCGCGACCTCGCCGAAGCCCGAGACGAGCTCGCGCGCCGGCAGCGTGGCGAGGAGCTCGGTGTCGCACACCACGAGGCGCGGCTGGTGGATCGCGCCGATCAGGTTCTTGCCCGCCGCGTGGTTGATGCCGGTCTTTCCGCCGATGCCGCTGTCGACCTGCGCGACGAGCGTGGTCGGCACGCTCACCCACGCGAGGCCGCGCATGTACGTCGCCGCGACGAAGCCGGCGGCGTCGCCGACGGTGCCGCCGCCGACCGCGACCAGGACCGCGTGGCGATCCGCGCCGAGGCGGAGCAGCTCGCCGTAGATCGGGTACACCGCGCCGATGTCCTTCAGCGGCTCACCGGCGCGCACCGGGAGCTCGTGCACCTCCCAGCCGCCGCCGCGGAGCGCCGCCACCACCGCGCGTCGCGCCGCGCCGAGCGCGCGGTCCCAGATGACGAACGCGCGTCGCGACGGCGCGCCGCGCAGCCAGGCCGGCAGCCTCGCGCACGCGCCCGCGCCGATGCGCACGTCGTACGAGCGCGCCCCGAGGCGCACCGCGACGCGCGCCGTGCGGCTCACTCGCCTCCCGTGAGCTCGCGCAGCGCCGGGAAGAACCCGGGGTACGAGATCGCGACGCACTCCGCGCCCTCGATCGTGGTCGCGCCGTCCGCGACGAGCCCGGCGACCGCGAACGCCATCGCGATGCGGTGATCGTCGAAGCTCGCGAGCGTCGCGCCGCGGAGGCGGCACGGCCCGTCGATCGCGAACCCGTCGGGGCGGACCTCGATCGGGCAGCCCATCGCGCGCAGGTTGGTGGCGACCGCCTCGATGCGGTCGGTCTCCTTGACGCGCAGCTCCTCCGCGCCCTCGACGAGGGTGCGGCCCTGGGCCTGGCTCGCGATGACCGCGAGGAGCGGCAGCTCGTCGATGAGCGACGGCACCTCCGCCGCGGTGACGTGGACTCCGCGCAGCCCCGCGGCGTGCACGCGCACGCGGCCGACCGGCTCGGCGCCCGTCGACGTGACCTCGGCCTCGACCGCCGCGCCCATCCGCTCGAGCACGCGCTGGAAGCCGGTGCGCGTCGGGTTGAGCGAGACCTCGCGCAGCTCGACGGCACCGCCGGGCACGATCGCGGCCGCGCCCATCCAGAACGCCGCGGT
>FTFF01001282.1_pt1 | contig 13567 bp, 9 predicted proteins | sample 1640361 | NCBI WGS metagenome assembly FTFF01 (sample SAMEA3914816, study PRJEB12502) | metagenome | biome: forest; material: soil | place: USA | collected 2011-09-16 | depth 0.3 m | reverse complement strand
CGCGGGCGACCGGCCGTTCGCCCGCGGGACGCAGAGCGCGTAGAGCGCCTGCCGCTCGCTCGCCTCGCCGACGAAGCTGCCGAAGATGATGCCCCACCCGTCGACGCCGTGCGGCGCGCTGCGGCCGCCGTGGGCCAGGTCGGCCGCGCTGGCCGCGGCGAGCGCCGGCAGGGCGTCGACGATCGGCATGGAGGCCGTCGACGCGATGACGCGGCCGCGGAGCAGGAGCACGACCTCGGCCCCGAGCACGCTCTTCATCGACTCCGCCAGCTCGGCGGTCGCCTCCTGGCCGATCACCACCACGCCCACGTAGCGATCGCGCAGGATCACGGGCGACGCCGCGACGCGGTAGAGCTTGCCGCCGACGCTCCAGGTGTCGTCGCCGCGCAGCCCGCGCAGCGCGTCGGTGATGAGCGGGTAGCCCTCGATCGAGTCCTTGTAGATGGTGGCGTCCACCCCCACGCGCGCGATGACGCGGCCGTGCGCATCGGTGGCGGCGACGAGGTCCACCTTCATCCGCTCGTTGAAGTAGCGGAGACGGTCCTGCACCGTCTTGTGGACGAGCTGCAGATCGGCGGGGCCGCGCGTCGCCTGGTCGAGCGACTCGACGAGCACCGCGTCGCTCGCCACCTGTGCGGAGGTGTCGATCCACTTGCGCGCGTTGACCCGCAAGAGGAGCGACGCGGCGTGGTGCGTGCGCGCGAGGCGCAGATCGACCTCGCGGTCCAGATCGTCGGCCAGCCCGCGCGGCGCGAGGATCGCGACGGCCGCGGCGAGGCCGGCGAAGAGCGTGACGAGGACGACCCAGGCGTAGGCGAGCCGCATCACCGCGCCCCGCCGTCGGTCGCGGCGGCCTCGGGCTTCGCCGCTTCCTTGTCGGGCGTCTTGTCGGCGGCCCGCTCCGGCGGCTTCGGCGGGCCGCGCCCCGGGACCGCGAGCTGCAGCTCGAGCGGGCGCGCGCTCACCTCGACGTCGCGCTCGACGACATAGGCGCCCCGATAGAAGAGGCGCGCGGTGTAGCGGCCGTCGGGGACCTCGCCCTTCACGACGCCCTTGTCGTCGGGTCGGAGGGCCACGCCACCATCGGTGACGATCACCCAGCCCCGCAGGTGCGGCAGCTCGTCGTCGATCACGCCGAAGACCCCCGGGCGCTGCATGTGCTCGCTGCGCACCGCGCCGGCGGGGGTGGGGCGCGGGAGCAGCGGGCCGTCGGGCTCGACGCTGAGCAGCGTGTGCGGGACGCGGTCCTCGTTCTTGATCTCGAGCGTCGCGCCGAGGGGCACCGCGATCACCGCGGGCACCAGGCGGAGGCCGCGCAGCTCGGCGGCGACGACGTCCTCCTTGCGCGCGTCCTTCGTCGGGGCCTTGCCGCGCGGCGAGAGCACGAGGAGGCACTCGCTGCGGGGATCGATCGCCCGCGGCAGGACGGGCAGGACCCCGTTGTCGATGCGCCACAGCCCGTCGGTGGATGGATCGGAGCGGTCGGCCGGGACCGCGATCTGCGCGCGGACCGTGCCGGCGTGCGCCACGGGAGCGGATGCGAGCGCACCGAGCAGCCCGAGGAGCGCCTGGCGGCCGCGGGCCGCTCGCCGTCGCGAGATCACGGTCTTCGGAGCTTATACGACGACGGCCCTCGAGGAAAGCCGAGCGCCGACGGGGCGAGCGTCCACGCGCAGATCGCGAGCGGCGGGACGTGCTCGACGAGCCGGGCCCAGAGCGGCACGGCGGCGCCGCGCCCGGCGAGCGAACCGAGGAGGGCGAGGTGGCCGAGCGGCGCCGCGGCGACGAGCCACAGCCAGGCGAACGCGCGTCGGCGGGCGCCGAGCGCGACCGCGGGGAGGGCCCAGAGCGCATACCAGGGGTGGAGGACCGGCGTGAGCACGAGGAAGGCGCCGATCCCCGCCTCGGTGACGTGGAGCGCCTGCGCGCCGGGCGAGCTCGTCGCGGAGGTCCGCGCGGCGCGCGCGACCACGAGCCCGAACAGCGCGAGGGCGACGAGGCGCGCGATCGCGCCCGCGAGCTCGTCGGCATAGACGACGTCGCGGTCGCGGCCGCTCACGAGGGGAGCGAGCGGCCCGAGCCGGAGGGGCGCGCCCGGCGCCGTCGTCGCGTCGACCGTGGCGCGGGCGGCGGCGAGGATCGGCGCGAAGGCGCCGTCGTTCGCGCGCCACCTGCGACCGAACTCACCGACGGCGACGAGCCGGACGGGGTCCCGGCAGAACGGCAGCGCGGAGGCGACGATGGCGAGCAGCGCCGCGAGGCGCACGCGGCGATCGCGGAGGGCGACGACGACGAACAGCGGCAGCGGCTTCACCGCGATGGCGAGCCCGAGCGCGGCGCCGCCGAGGCCGCGGCGACCGCGCGCGAGGGCGACGAGCGCGGCGCAGAGGAGCGGGATCGCGAGCCCGTCGAGGTGCAGGTCGACGTCGAGCTCGAAGAGGACGAGCGGCGCCAGGAGCCAGGTGAGCGCGGCGGCGGGGCCGGCGCCGTAGCCGAGCAGCGCGGCGGTGGCGAGATCGCCGGCGACGACCGCTGCCCTCCAGGGGACGGGGCGCGGCCCGGGGTGCGCGAGCGCGCGGAACGCGAGCTGCGCCAGCGGCGGGTAGATCGTCGGCAGGTCGCGGTGGTTGATCTGCTCGAAGGTCGGGCCGCGGAGGCCCGCCAGCGCGGGATCGGAGGCCGGAAAGGCGTAGGGCCCGAACCCGTGGCGCTGCACCTCGCCGTCCCAGGCGTAGCGGTGGTGGTCGTCGGAGTGGACCGGCGGGACGAAGACGGCGCCCGCCCGGAGCGCGACGGCGAGCGCGACCGCGACGACGATCGCGGCGCGGGGCAGCGCGCGCGCGACGGCGATGGCGAGCAGCCAGGGCGCGCCCGCGGCGGCGTAGAGCGCGAGGTGCGCGGCCGCGTGCGCCGGCCAGGCGCGCGAGGTCGCGAGCGCGGCCGCCTGCAGCGCCGCCGTGGCGAGCGCCATGGCGACGAAGAGCGCGACGCGGGGCGCGGGGGAGACGGGCGCGCCCATGGCCGGCAGTTACGCCCGAGCGGCCGTCCGCGCGCAACCTCCGCGGCGCGGCGCCGATAAGGAGCCGGCATGCCGCTCCTCCGCCTCATCGCCGCCGCCTGGGCGCTCGGCGTCGCCACCGCGTTCGCCGCCGACGGGTGGCCGCTCACGCTGCGCATCGCCGCCGCGGTCGTCGGCTGCGCCGGCGTCGCGCTCGTCCCGCGCGGCGCGCCGCGGTTCGGGTCGGCGCTCTTCGCGTGGGCGGTGGCGGCGGGCGTCGCGCCGCCCGGTCCGGCCGCCACGTCGGCGCTCTTCGACGGCCGCGAGTGGACGGCGCTCGCCCGCGTCGACGGCGCGCTGCGCGAGCGCGCCCAGGCGGTCAGCGCGCCGGTCGCCCTCGAGCGCGCCGGTCCGGCATGGCCCGCCCACGCCGTCGCCGCGCGGCTGCGCCTGGTCGCGCCGTCGCTGCCCGCCCGGCTCGGCCCGGGCGATCGGGTGCTCTTCCGCGCGCGCCTCACGGGCCCGTCGGGCCGGTGCAACCCCGGCGCGTGCGACGGGCCCTGGCGCGCCGCCGCCGACGGGACGGCGGGCACCACGTTCGTCGCCGACGCGCAGCTCGTCGCCCGCGCCGCGGGGCCGCCCACGGGCGTGTCCGGGCGGCTGTGGGCGCTCCGGCGCGCGCTGCGGGGCGCGATCGACGCGCGGCTGCCTGCGGAGGAGGCGAGCCTGGTCGCGGCGCTCGTGGTCGGCGAGCGGGGCGCCGTCGGTGCCGCGGACGAGGAACGCTTCCGCGCGGTCGGCGTCACCCACCTGCTCTCGGTGAGCGGCCTGCACCTCGCGTTCGCCGCGGGGCTCCTCTTCGGCGCGGCCCGGCGCCTCCTCGCGTGGCTCGCGCCCGAGCTCGGGCGGCGGCGGCCGCGCGACCGCATCGCCGCGGCGCTGTCGCTGCCCATCGTCATCGCCTACGCGGTCCTCACGGGCGCGGAGGTTGCGACGGTGCGGGCGGCGCTGGTCGTCGGCTACGCCGCGCTCGGCGTGCTCGGGACGCGGCGCGTGCGCGCGGTGGACGCGCTCGCGGTGGCGGCGCTCGGGATCCTCGTGGCCCGTCCGGCGTCGTGGATCGACGCGTCGTTCCAGCTGTCGTTCGTCGCGGCGGCGGCGACGATCTCGTCCGCCCGCCCCGCGGCGCTCGGGCGGGGCCCGCTCCGCCGCCTGCTCGACGCGGCGTGGGCGGTCTGCCGCGCGTCCGCCGCGGCGACGCTCGCCACGGCGCCGATCACCGCGCTCCACTTCGGGCAGATCGCGCCGATGGGCCTCCTCTCGAACGTCGTCGCGGTGCCCCTCACCGAGCTCGCGATCGTGCCCATCGGGCTGTGCGGCGCCGTCCTCGAGCTCGCGGGCTGGGGCGCGCCGTTGCTCCACGTCGCCGGCTTCCTGGCCTCCTTGCTGCTCGCCCTCGTGCGCGGGCTCTCGCGCTGGGCCCCGGTGATCGAGGTCGCCGCGCCGTCGCGGCTCCTGCTCGCCGCCTGCGCCCTCGGCGCCGCGTGGGTCGTCGCCGCGGAGCAGGGCCGCCGCCTGCGCCGCGTCGCGCTCGTCGCCTGCGCGGTGGCGGCCTACGCCTGCGGCGAACGCCTCGAGGCGCGGCTGCGCCCGCGGCTCGAGGTGGTCTTCCTCGACGTCGGGCAGGGCGACGGCGCGGTCCTGCTCCTGCCCGACGGCAGCGCGGTCATCGTCGATGGCGGCACGCCGATGGTCGGGGGCGATCCGGCCACGCACCCGGTGGTCGCGTTCCTGCGGCGACGCGCGGTGCGCCGCGTGCGGCTGCTCGTGCTCAGCCACCCCCACCCGGACCACGCCGGCGCCCTCGCCGAGGTCGTCCGCCGCTTCGACGTCGACGAGGTGTGGACCAACGGGCAGCCGAGCGAGGATCCGTCGGTGCGCGCGCTCGTCGCGGCGGCGCGGGCGCGCGGGGTGCGGTTCGGCGCGCCGCGCGCGCTCGTGATCGACGGTGTCGCGCTCGCCGCCCTCGCGCCGCGGTGGGCCGGCGCACTCGCCGCCGACCCGCTCGCCTCCGAGAACGACAACTCCCTCGTGCTCCGCGTCGAGTACGGCGGCCGGCGGCTGCTCTTCGCCGGGGACGTCGAGCAGGCCGGCGAGGCGGCGCTCGCGGGGACGGGGCCCGGATCGGTGGACCTGCTCAAGGTGCCCCACCACGGCTCGAGGACCTCATCGAGCGACGAGCTGCTCGAGGCGCTCCGGCCGCGCTGGGCGGTCGCCTCGCTCGCGGCCGGCAACCGCTACCGCTTCCCGCACCCCGACGTGGTCGCGCGGTACCGCGCCCGCGGCATCGCGCTGTACCGCACGGACCGCGACGGAGCCGTCACCTTCCGCGTCGCGCGCGATGGCGCCGTCGCCATCGAGTGCGCGCGCCCGGGCGGGTGCGCCTCGGCGCCCGACGGTGGCTAGGCGGGCGGGTGGCCGCGAACGAGCGCCGGCCCGGCCGGGCGCTACAATGGGCACGTGCCCATCCGCCTCACGGTCGGCGTCGTGGACGATCCGTCGCGGCCGGCCTACCGCTACGAGTTCGACGGCGATCGCTCGACGATCGTGCTCGGCCGCCGCGGGGGCGTCGACGTGCTCCTGCCGCATCCGCGCGTCTCCCTCGCGCACGCGCGCGTCGAGCGCCGCGGGACGCAGTACGCCATCGTCGACGAGGGCTCGACGCACGGGACGACCGTCAACGGCGTCCGCCTGCGCGCCGGCGGGCGCGCACCGCTTCGGCCCGGCGATCGGATCGGGATCGCGGACTTCGTCGTCGAGGTGGCCCTGCTCCTCACCGAGCTCGACGGGCCCGGGGACAACTCGCGGCTGATCGCGCGGCGGATGGTGCGCGACGTCCTCGAGCGCCTCGGGCCACGCGAGGCGCAGCCGCGCCTCGAGCCCGCGGGCGCGACGCCGATCCACCTGCCCGACCTTGGGCGCACGTACATCCTCGGCCTCGGGGCCGATGGGTCGCTCGCGCTCGATGCGGTCGACATGTGGCGCGAGCACGTCGCGCTCGAGCGAGAGGAGGGCGCGGTCACGCTGCGCCCGCTGGCCCCCGGCGCAACGCTGCGGGTCGACGGCGCGCGGGTCGACGGGCCGCTCCTGCTCCACGACGGCGCCGAGGTCGCGCTCGGCGACCGGACCGCGCGCTTCGTCGATCCGGCCGAGGCGTACCTGCGCCGCCTCGAGGTGGGCGCCGACGTACCGCCGGTCCCCGCCGCCGCGCCGCCGGCGCCGCGCTCGCGTCCTCCTCGTCGCTGGTCGGACGTGGCGCTGGTCGCCGCCGGCGTCCTCGCGATCCTCCTCGGCGGCGCGGGCCTCCTCTGGGTGACGCGGTGGTAGCGCCCACGATCGAGGCGATCCACGCCGCGGCGGCGCGCCTGCAGCCGTTCGTGCGACGCACGCCGACGATCACGATCGACCTCGGCGGTCGCGCCGTCGCGTGCAAGCTGGAGCAACTCCAGCACGGCGGCTCGTTCAAGATCCGCGGCGCGCTGCACCGCATGCTGAAGGCGCCGTCGGGCGATCTCGATCGCGGCGTCGTCACCGCGTCGGGCGGCAACCACGGCATCGGCGTGGCGCTCGCCGCCCAGCGGCTCGGCGTCGCGGCGACGGTGTACATGCCGCTGCGCGCGCCCGAGGCCACCGCGCGGAGGATTGAGGCCGCGGGCGCGCGCTGCGAACGCCACGGCGACGCCTGGGACGACGCCTGGGCCGCGGCCGTGCGCCACGCCGAGCGCGACCGCGCGCTCGCCTTGCATCCGTTCGAGGATCCCGACGTGATCGCGGGCCAGGCCACGGTGGGCCTCGAGCTGCTCGCCGACGCGCCCGACGCGGACGCGATCTTCGTCGCGATCGGTGGCGGCGGCCTGGCCGCCGGCGTCGCGCTCGCCGCGCAGGCGACGCGCCCCGGCCTGCCGATCGTCGGCGTGGAGCCGATCGGCGCCGCGTCGATGCGCGTCAGCATCGCCGCCGGTCGCGTGCAGCCGCTCGACCGGGTGGAGACCATCGCCGGCACGCTCGCCCCGCGCGCGGTCGGCCCGCTCACGCGCGCGATCTGCGCCGCGCACCTCCGCGAGATCGTCCTCGTCAGCGACGACGAGCTGCGCGCCGCGATGCGCCGCCTGTGGGACGAGCTGCGCGTGCTCGTCGAGCCCGCCGGCGCCGCCGCGGTCGCGGCGCTGCTCTCCGGTCGCGTCGCGACGCCGAGCGCGCACCCGGCGGTGATCGTCTGCGGCGCGAACCCCGAGGACGCCGAGGCCCGCCGCCTCTTCGAGTGAGCGTCAGCGGCGCTTGTTCTTCTTGCGCTGCTTCCGCGCTTCCTTGCGCTTGCGCTTCTCCTTGTTGCGGTCCGCCGTCGACGTCTTGGCGATCTGCGGGACGGAGAAGCGGCGCTCGCCGGCCTGCAAGCCTGCCGCGCTCATGATCTGCGAGAGGTCGACGCCCGATGCCATCTTGGTCATCTGGCGCATCTGCGAGATCTGGCGGAAGCCGGGGATCTTGCCGAGCAGGCCCGACTGCTGGCCCATCGCGCCCATCATCTGGCGCATGAGGGCGAACTTGTTGAGCAGCTCCTTGACCTCTTGCTCCTTGCGTCCCGAGCCGCGCGAGATGCGCTTCACGCGTCGCTCGTCGTAGTCGGCGGCCTTGCGGCGGTGCGTCGTCTGGCCCTTCTGCGAGGCGATCGTCTCCCACGACGTGACGACGAAGACCTCGGGCCGCGCGCGCTCCTGCGCCGTCATCGACGAGATCATCGCCTCGATCTTGACGAGCTCCTTGTCGTCGAGGTTGATGCCCTCCGGCAGCCCGCCCGAGAAGAACGGCAGCTTCTCGAACAGGTCCTTCAGCGATCCCATCTTCTGGATCACGCGGATCTGCTCGAGGAAGTCCTGCATGTCGAAGCTGCCCTTGAGCATGCGGACGGCGTCTTCTTCCGCCTTCTCCGCGTCGACGACCTGCTCGAAGTCCTTCATCAGGCCGACGATGTCGCCCATCCCTAGGATGCGGCTCGCCAGCCCCTCGGGGCGGAACTCCTCGAGCTTGTCGAGCGACTCGCCCATGCCGATGAACTTGATCGGCTTGCCGGTGACCTCCTTGATGGAGAGCGCGGCGCCGCCGCGCGCGTCGCCGTCGAGCTTGGTGAGGATGACGCCGGTGACGCCGACGCGGTCGTTGAAGACCTTGGCCGTGTTGACCGCGTCCTGGCCGATCATCGCGTCGATGACGAAGAAGATCTCCTGCGGCCGCACGCGCTGCTTGATCTCGTCGAGCTCCGCCATGAGCGGCTCGTCGATCGCGAGGCGGCCGGCGGTGTCGAAGATCACGACGTCGCGGTTGGTCTCGTAGGCGTGGCGCAGCGCCTTCTCGCAGATGTCGGGCGGCGACGCGACGCCGCCCTCGACCTCGATGGAGAAGACCGGCATGTCGAGCTGGCGCCCGAGGACCTTCAGCTGCTCGACGGCGGCGGGGCGGTACACGTCGGCGGCGACGAGGAGCGGGCGGTGCTTCTGCTTCTCGAGGTGGCGCGCGAGCTTGCCGACGGTGGTCGTCTTGCCCGAGCCCTGCAGGCCCACCATCATGATGCCGGTCGGGCCCTTCTTCGCCCAGCTGAGCTCGCTCTCGACGGGCCCCATGAGCGCGATGAGCTCGTCCTGGCAGATCTTGACGAAGTGCTGCTCGGGCGTCGCCTGGAGCGCGCGGTCGCCGGCCTTGGCGCGCAGCTGGACCGTCTCCCCGATCGCCTTCTCCTTCACCCGATCGAGGAAGGAGCGGACGACCTTGAACTCGACGTCCGCCTCGAGCAGCGACATGCGCACGTCGCGCAGCGCCTCGTCGATGTTGTCCGGGGTCAGCTCGGTGACGCCGGTGAGGCGCGCCTTGGCGTTCTTGAAGCCGCGAGCGAGGGTCTCGAGCATGGGGCGCTCTTCCTACCACAACTGCGCAGTGCGGGCGACGGGGAGGCGCCGTGCTACCGCCGCTGGCGGTACCGCTCGAGCCACCGCTTGCGCGCATCCTCGCGCTCGCGCTTCGGCGCGTCCCAGTTGTAGCCGAAGCTGTCGGGGTAGAAGCGCTTCAGCTCCTCGGCGGCGGCCGCGCGGATCTCGTCGTCGGAGTGCGCGAGCCCCTCGAAGAGCCAGTCGGTGCGCGACTCGTTCTTGTGGCGCTCCCACCAGCCGCGCCAGCGCCAGCGGCTGGTGCCGTAGTCCTGCTTGGTGATGTGCGCGAGCGCGCGCCGCGCCGCGGTCTGCACCACCACGTCCTCGTGCTTCACGAGCTCGATGAGGCGCGGCACGCTTGCCGCGTCGCCGAGCACGCCGAGCGCCTCGGCGGCCATCCACTGGCGATCGAGGTCGGGCCCGGGCAGCTCGCCGCGCAGCGACTCGACGATCGCGGTGCGCTGCGGGCTGCTCGGGTGGCGCTCGATCGCGTCGACGGCGACCTTGCGCACCGTCCCGTCGCGGTCGAAGAGGCGCGCCGCGACGTACGGCAGGCGACCCGCGCCGCCAAGCTCGCCGAGCGCGAGGGTCGCGTAGTAGCGCACGTCGGCGTTGTTCTCGCCGAGCCGGCGCTCGAGCGCCGGCGCCACGACCTCGCCGAAGCGCGAGATGAGCGCGAGCAGCGGGCCGTGATCGGCGAGCGGCGGGGTCACGCCGCGATACCCGTGGCGATCGATGCGGATGGGCCCGGGCATGCGCGCCACCGCCATCTTGGCGGCCTGCGGCCCGTAGGCGATGAGCTGGTCGGCCGAGAAGCGCGCCATGTCGTCGCCGCGCTCGATCGAGTGGAAGAGCGCGTCCACGTCGAGCGCGGGCTGCGGCGCGACGTGGCGCGCGGTCTCGGCCTCGTGGATCGGCGCGAGGCGCCCGGCGTCCGCGTGGATGCCGACGCGCCAGCCGCCCTCGACGGGCGGCTCAGGCGTGGTGTCGTCGATGGGGAGCGCATCGTCGGCCGGAGCCGGAGGCGTGAGCGCCACCTCGGCGGCCGGCGCGGGCGAGATCGCCTGGGGCGCGGGCGCGGCTACCGATGCGACGTCCAGCTTGGCCGCGGGTGTCGGGGCGGCCGGCGCGGGACGGAAGTCGCGACCCTTGGCCGAGAGGATCAGGCGCTGGAAGGCGCGGCTGGCCGCCGCGGTGGCGTTGGCGAGCTCGCCCATGGTCGCGCCGGCGATGCCCTTGCCGCTCGCGTCGGCGTAGAGCAGCGCGACGGTCCGCTCGCGCAGGACGATGGGGACGATCGCGGCCTGGACCGGTGCCTCGCGCCCGAGCGCGCGGAGGAGCGCGCGGCTCGCGTCGTCCTCGCCCACGCGCCCGACGAGCGGCGCGCGCCCCGTCGCTGCGGTGCGGAACGGCGTCGCCGCCTCGAGCGAGAGCGAGACGGTGGACAGCGCGGCGCGATCGATCCAAGCGTCGGCGAGCGCGAGGCGGCCGGCCATCATGTCGGCGTGCACCGTGAACAGCGCGACGTAGTGGGCGCGCGAACGGGCGCCGCGGCAGAGCGCGGCGAAGATCTCGTCGCGATCGCTGGCGGAGTCGATCGCTTGCAGCGCCGCCGCCATCGGCATCGCCTCGGGCGAGGGACCGGGCGGTGGCGTGGTGGAGATCGCCGCGGCGACCTCGCGCGGGATCGGCGAGGGTGCGGCGACCTCGCGTGTGGTGAGCCGCGGCGTCTCGACCTGATCGTGTGGGCTCGCGGGCGCGGCGGGCTCCGGCGCGGCGACCGGAAAGTCGGTGATGACGGAGCGGGGCGACGGCGGCGGAGACGGCGCGCCCCCCGCCGCCTGCTCGGCGCGCCGCCGCAGCCTCGCCTGCAGGCTCTGGAAGCGCGCCGGGATCGGCGTCTCGTATACCGTCGAGAACGCGTGCACGAAGCGATACTCCAGCGCGATCGTCGCCTCGATGGCGCGGCCGAGCTGGAGCCCCAGGTCGTCGAGCGCGCGGCGATCGGGTGGATCGGTCGTGAGCACGCGCACGATCTGCCCCTCGACGCCGATGGGGACCGCGCGGTATCGCTCGGCGAGCGCGGCGGTGAACCACTCGAGCGCCCCGGCCGCGCGGAGCGCCTCGACGCCGGGCGGGCCGCCGGAGGGCAGCGCGCTGGCCCGGGCCAACGCGCCGACCAGGTCCTGCTCGGGCAGCGCGTTCATCTCGAGCAGGATCGTGTCGAGCGCGCCGCCGTAGATCACCTGCCGCTGGAACGCGTCGGCCATCTGCTTCGGCGCGACGAGCCCTTCCTGCACGAGGAGCGAGGCGAGCCGGGACGTCACGGGCGCGCCTCGCCGATCCGGTGGTCCGCCCGCGCGAGCGTCGGGGCGATGACCACGTACGTGTCGGCCAGCCAGTCGTGCAGGCCGCGCCGCTCGCGGTCGAAGCCGATCCACACCACCCCGAGCCCCGCCAGCGCCAGCGACGGGACGAGCGCCGCGCAGCGGAGCAACGAGCGGCCGAGGCCCAGCGGCTGGCCGAAGCCGTCGATCACGCGGATGCCGACCAGGCGCTTGCCGAGCGTCTGGCCCGCGCCGGCGTGGAACAGGACGAGGTAGACCGCGACGAGGAGGCCGAAGAGCGAGAGGCCGACGACCGCGATCCGGCTCCCGCCGAGCACGGCGTCGATGAGGCCGGCCGGGCCGAGCTGCGCGAGGCGCGGCATCCCGCGCCCGATGACCAGCGCCGCGACGGCCTGCAGGACGACGAAGAGCCCCACCAGCACGATCGCGTCGATGGCGCTCGCGGCGGCGCGGCGGACGAGCCCCGCCGCGCGCACGCGGAGGAGCGCCTCGCCAGCTCCCACCCTGGTCATCGGCTCCGCCATCGGCCCCGGCAGCTTAGTGAGGCTCGGACGGCGTTGCAACGTCGCGGATGAGGCTAGCCGAGATCGCCGAGCTGGAACTGCATGATCGTGAGCGCGGCGATCGCCGCCGTCTCGGTGCGCAGGAGCCGCGGCCCGAGGCCCACCGGCGCGAAGCCCGCGGCCTTCGCCGCCTCGACCTCCGTCGGCGAGAAGCCGCCCTCGGGGCCGATCGCGAGCGCGATCTCCTTCGGGCGCTCGGCCGGCAGCGAGGGGCGAAGGCCGGTGCCCCGCGCCCCCTCCCAGAAGATCACCCGGAGCGCCTCCTTGGACACGGTGTGCAGCGCCGTGGTGAGCGGCGTCACCGCCTCGATCGCCGGGACGTCGGCGCGCCCGCACTGCCGCGCCGCCTCGCGCGCGATCTTCTGCCAGCGCGCCCGACGGCCGATCGCGCGCATCGCCTCGAGCTGCGGGATCGAGCGCGCGGAGGTGACCGGCATGATGCGGGTCACGCCGAGCTCGGTCGCCTTCTGCACCACGAGCTCGAGCTTCTCGCCCTTCGTCAGCGCCTGGATGAGGGTGAGCGCCAGCCGCTCGGAGGCGTCGCTCACGCGTCGCGCCTCGACGCGCAGCTCGACCGCGCGCGGCCCGATGCGGGTGATGCGGGCGTCCGCCTCGGCACCGAGCCCATCGAACATCGTCACCAGATCGCCGGGCTCGAGCCGCAGCACCCGCGTGAGGTACCGGTGATCCTCGTCGGCGAGCGTGACCAGCTCGCCGCCGAGGCGCTCCGGATCGACGAAGACGCGGCTCACCCGCGGTCCTCCTCTCCGCGGCGCTCGTAGACGAGAGCGGTCCAGCCCTCTTCGCGCAGGCGCGTCGGCGAGCCGAGGCCGACCCGCGCGTAGGCCGCCGCGACCTCGTCGGCCGCCTCGTCGACGATCCCGGCGAGGATCAGCGCGGCGCCAGGCGCGAGGCGCGCGCGCAGGGCCGGGGCCATCGGGATCAGCACCTCGGGCTGGATGTTGGCGAAGACGAGGTCGGCGGCGCCGACCGCGCTCGCGACGTCGGTGGTGGCGAACGTGAGCCGCTCGGCCACGCCGTTCCGTGCGGCGTTCGCTCGCGCGACCTCGAGCGCGTCGGCATCGACGTCGAGGCCCTCGCCACGCAGGGCCGGCCACCGGCGCGCCGCCGCGATCGCGAGGATCCCGGAGCCGCAGCCGACGTCGAGCACGCGCGCGGGGGCGGCGTCGGGGCGCCCGCCGAGCGCGAGCAGACAGAGCCGCGTCGAGGCATGCCCGCCGGTGCCGAACGCGCGGCCTGGATCGAGGTCGAGCACGATCTCGCCGGCGCGCGGGGCGTAGGCCTCCCAGCTCGGCACGATCACGAAGCGGCCGACCGGCCGCGCGTGGAAGTGGCGCTTCCACGCGTCGCGCCACTCGTCCTCGTCACGCGCAACGCGCGCGGGTCGGGTGCGCTCGGCGGCGATCCCGAGGCCGGCCAGCTCGCGCGCCGCGCGCTCGACGAACGCCTCGGCGTCGTCGGGCGCGACCCAGGTGACGAGGAGCACCTCGTCAGCCGCGGGGCGATCGATCGTGGAGGCGTCGCGCTCCTCGAGGCCCGCGGCGCCGGCATCGGTGAGCGCGGAGGCGGCGAGCTCCGCCTGCTCGGTGGGGACGGCGTAGCGGAGCTCCACATACTTCACGGGGCGGACTCTAGCAGAGGCGATGACGGAGACGG